>Ga0224723_1000003_pt1 | contig 177714 bp, 153 predicted proteins | sample Balambano_FR2_Me_FD_161647 | JGI IMG/M metagenome (GOLD analysis project Ga0224723, IMG submission 161647) | Freshwater sediment microbial communities from Lake Towuti, South Sulawesi, Indonesia - Balambano_FR2_MetaG | ecosystem: Environmental > Aquatic > Freshwater > Lake > Sediment | place... | reverse complement strand
CCTAACCCCTTCCCTCCCCCTCCATGCAAAAACTAAAACCCTATTTCCGCTGGTTCATTCTGGGCGGAACGCTATTTTTCATCGCCAAAACCCTACGGGATCACTGGCAGGAAGTCGCGTCTATTCGGGTGGGGGCAGAAGCCTGGGGATATTTGGCGATCGCCTTTACCATCACGCTGCTGGCTCACATTTGGACAGGCTGGGTTTGGGGATGGATTTTAGTGGGGTTAAATTATCCGGTATCTGGCGTTTGGAGCAGCCGAGTTTACCTGCAAACCAACATTGCTAAATATCTACCGGGAAACGTCTGGCACTTCTATGGACGCGCCTGGGCAGCCAAAGCCGTAGGCATTCCCCTAGAGGTTGCTAGTTTGAGCGTCTTACTGGAACCGCTGCTGATGGCGGCCGCAGCACTGATTGTTGCGCTGGTCAGTAGCCCCTCTGACTACAAAAGTTTACAACTGCTCGGTTTAGGCGTGGTGCTAGTTGCGGTGCATCCCCGCAGTTTGAATCCGGCAATTCGGCTAGTAGGTCGTTTGAAGCAGCCAAAAAAAGCGGTTGACCTTGATAGCAAAGCTGAAAATCCTGCTCCAACTATTCCTCCGATTCAGCACTATCCTCTTTTGCCATTGCTGGGGGAGTTAGGATTTTTGGGGCTTCGAGGCGTGGGCTTTTGCTTTACCGTGCTGACATTAAGTGCGATCGCCTGGGATCAAGTTCCGTTGCTGCTAGGTGCTTTTAGCGTCGCATGGCTGCTAGGATTGATAATTCCTGGCGCACCAGGCGGCATTGGCGTTTTTGAAGCAACGGCGATCGCCCTTCTGAATAATCACTTTCCTCCTGCGATGATCGTTAGTGCAGTCGCACTTTACCGTCTGGTAAGCCTTTTAGCAGAACTGGCGGGTGCAGGACTGGCCTGGTACGCCCGTAGAATACTACAGCCCTAGAATAGAGCCATCCTCGCAAGAGAGCTAGTGTGAATGTGAGTGTAAGTGAATGAAAACAGTGCTATGTCCCGACTACCACAGTGACCAATTTGCTTCAGCGCTACAGCTTAATCTGTCTGTCATCGTACCCATCTACAACGAGGTAGAGTGTATTCCCCATTTGCTCGATCAGGTGTCGCAAATCCTCAAAGCCAGCCATCTTTCCTACGAAATTATCTGCGTAGATGATGGCTCGACCGATGGCTCCACTGGACTGTTGCAGCAGCAGGCAAAATTGCGAAAAGATTTGCGTGTAGTGGTTTTGCGGCGAAACTATGGGCAGACGGCTGCGATGGCGGCAGGCTTTAATCACGCTAGGGGGGCAGTGCTGATCACGCTGGATGGCGATTTGCAGAATGACCCAGCAGACATTCCGCAGATGCTTGCCAAACTAGAGGAAGGATATGACCTGGTTAGCGGCTGGCGTAAAGACAGGCAGGATGCAGCCCTGACTCGCCTGCTGCCCTCCAGAATAGCAAATTGGCTGATTGGGCAAGTGACGGGCGTGAAACTGCATGACTATGGTTGTTCGCTCAAGGCCTACCGCTCGGAATTGGTTGCCGACCTGAATCTGTACGGTGAACTGCATCGCTTTTTGCCAGCGCTGGCCTTTATTGAAGGAGCCAGGATTACCGAAATACCCGTTCGCCATCATGCTCGTCGCTTTGGTCAAAGCAAATACGGTTTGGGACGAACATTTCGTGTGCTGATGGATCTGTTCACGATCTTCTTCATGAAAAAATTTCTTACTCGCCCGATGCACGTGTTTGGCTGGTTTGGCTTAATTTCAATGCTGCTGGGTATTGTGCTGGGCGTTTACCTGAGTTTTCTCAAACTAGGGCTGGATCAGAGTATTGGCGATCGCCCCCTGCTCATTCTGGCGGTTGTGCTGTTTCTAACTGGAGTTCAGCTATTTAGCTTTGGGCTTTTAGCAGAATTATCAATGCGAACTTATCATGAATCTCAAGGTCGCCCCATCTATCGAGTACGAGAAGTCATTGAACCTGTCGGCAACCCCAAAAGCACTTTGTAAGAGATTGCTGGTTTTAGATATGAATGGGGATATGTGGCTCAGCCACACCTCCCCATTCACACCCGAATAAAGCAACGCCCTTCGTAAAATCAAAAAATGATCAAAAAGTGATCAGACTCTTAGTAAGTCTTAAGATTCTTGAGTAATCCGCAAAAAACTGGCTATTAGCGGCTGGAAACCGTATGTATACCTCAAGACTGGTGGCAAAAAGCGCCATAATCTCCTAAATTGACGAAAGACATTGCTTCATTCTCTAACGTTTGCATTAAGCTGCACTTTTGCCCTGATATTTGCTGTTGAATGCTTAGATAGTAACGGGTCTGATACAGAGAGGCTCAAAAGTAAGCTTCTCACGTCTAGATTTGCAGGTGGTTTACTCGCTTGCTTTGATCCTGGTTACCTGTTTCAAGGCATTCGTGTATGTTGAAGATTGGCATTCGTTTAGAGAACTGGTCTGCATGGACACTTATCCCTAACATTCATTGAGGAGTGACTGTAAACATCATGCTATTCAGATACGTTTCCGTGTCGCTGGGTCTTGCTGCTTTAGCCCTTGTTTCTAATGGTCTGGCTGCTCAAGCTAATACTGTAGATCTTGCCTCAGTTGATGTGTTGAGTGAACAACCTGCGAATGAAGTCACCGCAGTAGAAACCCGACCTGAATTGGCGATCGCTCCTACTCAACCGGAGCAGTCTTCAGCGGTTGATAGCGGTTTGACTTCACTGGATATTGCCACCCTGGAAGTGGCTCTAGAAGCACCGATCCAACTAGCAGAAATTCAAGAACTGTCGCCGCTCACAGCAACCTCTGAAACACAAAATTCTACGACGGTTGCGGTTGAACCCGTAGCGACATCCGAAGAATTTGTGGAAGACAGCACCGCCTTGACCTCAGCCGCAGCTTTGACCGAACAGCCTGCAATGGTTGAGGGTCAAACCGTTGAAGGACAGGAAACCAGCGTTGAACCTGCCGCCGAGCAGATTGCTCAAACGGTTACCCCAGGTCGCACCACCCGCTCTGGCCCTAGCTATATTGGCATCGGCGGTAACATTGGCATTGGCGATGGGGACACAGCCCTCGGCGAAGGTAGCTTTGCTGTCTTCAGCAAAATTGGTCTGACTAACTTCTTGTCCGTGCGTCCGGCTGTCCTATTTTCAGACGATCCCACTATTCTGGTTCCCATCACTTTTGACTTCATTCCCGGCGTAACCGATGTAACGGAAGATCTGTCGGGAGAGTTGGGTTTGCGGATTTCTCCCTACGTGGGCGGCGGCGTTGCAATTTCCACTGGAGACAGCGATGGAGTTGACTTCTTGCTTTCGGGTGGTGTAGACGTACCCATCACTTCTCGATTCACTGCAACCGCTGCTGTGAATGCAACTGTGTTTGACAACGCGGCTTTTGGTTTGATGCTTGGTGTAGGTTACAATTTCTCAGCGTTCTAAGCGCTCTAGAAATATAGCTGTAGCCGTTCCAGGTTGCGGCAGCAAAGCTCCAGTTTCTTCCAATTTAGAAAGAAACTGGAGCTTCCAAATTTGCACCCCAAACTGGAGCCTGGGAAAGAGGACATTTTTCACATAACGCCTTCCCCTCGTTTCTTGGCTCTGCCTTTAACACTGGCATCCCTGAGCGAATCTTAGGAAAGAGGCAATTTCATCCCTCGTCCCTTATCCCTCTCTCAACCATCAGTTATTCAACACCAGGTTGTCGCGATGAACAACGGTTTCTGCGCCTGCATAGCCGAGAATTTCTGAGATTTTGTCTGAGTGAACGCCTCTAATTTTTTGTAGGTCGCTGCTGCTGTAGTTGACGATGCCTCTAGCGATTTCTTGTCCGGTGCGATCGCACAACTGCACCGCATCCTGGCTTTGAAACTCTCCCTCGACTTCGACAATCCCAGCAGCCAAAAGAGACTTACCAGACTTACAGATTGCATTCACCGCACCCTGGTCTAGGTATAGCTTTCCGGCAGGCACTAGTCCGTGAGCAATCCAGCGCTTACGGGCGGTAAATGGCTGCGGCTGCGGCTCAAACTGGGTGCCCAGCGATTCTCCTTGAAGAATTTTTTCAATGTTGTGAGGCGATCGCCCCTCCGTAATCACCGTGCGAACTCCAGCATTCGTAGCAATTCGGGCGGCTGCAATTTTTGTTACCATGCCGCCCGTACCCCACGCAGAGCCGCGATCGCCCACTTCCACATTCAGCGCTGCTAGTTGGTCAATTTTATCCACCAGGCTAATGGGTTGAGCATCGGGATTGTAGCGGGGATCAGCGGAATAGAGGCGATCGACATCCGTTAGCAGAAATAGCCAGTCTGCCTCAACTAAACTCGCCACCAGGGCCGAAAGCGTGTCATTGTCGCCAAACTTTAGCTCATCGACTGCCAGCGTATCGTTCTCATTCACAATTGGTACTACGCCTAGCTTCAGCAGTTGGCGAAACGTGCGGTAGGCGTTGACGTAGCGGCTGCGCTGCACCAGATCGCTGCGAGTTAACAACACCTGGGCGATTGGCTGCTGAAGTGAAGTAAACAAATCGTCATAAACGCGCATCAGTCGTCCTTGACCGACAGCAGCGACCGCTTGCTTCATCGCCATTGTACGGGGGCGATCGCTCATTCCTAGCCTCGCACAGCCAATGCCAACGGCACCCGATGACACTAAAATTATCTGATATCCCTGATGGCGCAATTGACTGAGCGCTTCTACCAGAGCGGCGATCGTAGATAGCGCTAAGTAGCCACTGTCTGCTTGAGTCAGGCTAGAGGTGCCGATTTTGACGACTAAAGTTTGGGCTGCCTTCATGAGAATGAGTAAAATTTTTGTAAAGAATGCCTAAAGATTTACCATTCAATTTTCACTGCTTCTAGTTTTCACTGCTTTTAGCGCTTCTAAAATTCCATCTTTCGCCCTCTGCCTTCCGCTCTAAGATCCCACAATACATCCCATAGACTTATAGGCATTGACGTGCAAAGCGCCAGCCCTAAAAAAAGCTTGGGCTGGCGCTCTACAAAGTATTCACAGGGATTTATAAACTAGGGTTTTTATATTTGCTGACCCCCATCTAATCTATTAGTAGAATGCCAGAAAAATTAAATGACCTGATTTGCCGTAAGGTTTTCTTTATATTTCCGTTCGTTAGAGTTAGTCAGGTTTTGTAAAGTTATGTTGCTGGTTCAGAGAAGCCCCTAAGATTTGTGAGAGCCATACCTCCACCGTCCGCACGGGGTAGCGTCGCACCACTTTTGCAGGGTTAACCATTGGCTCAACCAAAATTGTGAACATTCCCAGCCGATTTCCCGCTAAAACATCAGTGAATAGGCGATCGCCCACCATTGCAATATGCTCAACTGGAACATTCATCGCCTCAACCGCCTGTCTTAGCTTACGGCGAGAGGGTTTTCGTGCGCCTAAAATGTAAGGCAGGCTGAGCGACTGGGCGATACGGCTAATCCGATTTTGGCTCAGGTTGTTGCTTACCAGCCACAGCGCCACAGAGGGGCGAATTTCCTCAACCCACTGTCGCAATTCTTCGGAGGCTTCAGTAGCACTCATTGGCACCAGCGTTTCATCTACGTCTAACACTAACCCCTTCAGGTTGTAGTGCTGTAGCAAATTGGGGGACAAACTCAAAATGGAGTCTCCCAAAATCAAATCAGGTTGTAACAGTTTGCCCCAGGACATAGAAGAATTGAAATCAGATAACATTTGCCCTCGTGGTTGAAGATACCCTAATGTCCAAGAGCAACTCCGTCTCAATCTTAGATGGGTTTGGGCGCACTTGGGCTGTTGATTCCTCTAGTCGATTTCTGCCAGCGGCTAATTTGCATTGTCGTTTGAGTTTTGCTCAGCCGCAATCTCTTCCCGAATAGCAGCTTGAGCGGCTTCATGTTCAGCCAGGGTGCGACTAAAAACGTGAGTTCCATCGTAGCGGGCGACAAAAAAGAGATATTCGGTATCAGCCGGATTGAGGGAAGCCTCCAGGCTAGACACACCCGGACTGGCGATCGGCGTGGGTGGCAGTCCTGGATTAATGTAGGTGTTGTAAGGAGAAGGGGTGTTGACTTCATCTAGAGTCAAAGGCTGCTCTGGCGTTTGACGAATTCCCAGGGCATATTCAACCGTCGGATCGGCTCCTAAAGGAATGCCTTCCCGCAGGCGACGGGCAAAGACACTGGCAATTTGCGGACGCTCTTCACCGATTACCGCTTCTCGTTCAACAATGCTGGCGAGTGTGACCCACTCCAATAAGGAAAACTGCGTTTGGCCCTGCTGGTAAATGGGTAGGGCAACTTGCTCAAATCGGTCGAGCATTTGGGTAATGACGGACTGGGGCGTTGCCTCATCTTCGACCTGATAAGTGTCCGGGTAAAGAAACCCTTCCAGCAAGGGAATCTGCGGCAGCCAGGGGTATTGGTCACGCGGAATTTGCTGAGTTGCAGCGAGAAACTCCTGAGCGGTAAAAAAGCCTTGCTGCTCAAAGTATTCCGCCATTTGCTCCAGCGACCAACCTTCGGGAATGGTAAAGCTTTGCTGAACGACTTCCCCCTGCCAGATTTTGTTGGCGATCGCCTGCATTGGCTCATTCGGCGATAGGACGTAAGTGCCTGCTAAAAAGACCCCCTCGCGGTTTTGTAGCGTCTGCCAACGAGTCCACAAGTTCCAGGCGGTTGCAGACCGAATGAGTCCCTTATCTTCGAGGTCTTGCCCAATCTGCTGGGCTGACGTGCCTTCTGGAATTTGAAACTGAACCGTTGCAGATTCAGTTGAGGCAGATTCGGTTGCGGCATCTGCGGGCGCGTTTGCCCAACTCCACCAAACCCAACCCTGCCATGCGCTCAAACCTAATGTTGCAGGAAAGACAATCAGGTAAAAGAACCACTTGGAGATGCGTTGGCGGGCTGTCATAAAGTAGTGCTGTTTGAAAAGGACACCGATGGAACAAGGGGCTTAAGCCCCTTGTCAAGGGCAGCTTCACAAAGAATCGGTATCAAGAGGATGCGGTGGCGATCGCCAGCAGACTCTAAATCTACTCCAAAATATCTATTCCAAAATATCTATTCCAAAATTTATTCCAGATCGTCAAATAGCTGGTCTTCTAGCTGCGATCGCATCATTTGAAATTCCTCTGGCGACAGCAGTTCAGGATTGCCTTCCGAGTTCATCTGGGCAAAAAACAGGAGCGGATCGAGCGGCGTGCAAACCGCGTATTCTTGCTCTTCGTAATAAAAATTTGCTAAAAGCTGAAACTGTTCAGAGTCCAGATTTGCCTCATCTTCACCGATATCTAAGGTAATAATATCGTCCTCGGTTGCGGCGGGCAAATCGCCACTGGCAGTGAGCGTCAGCGCCGTTCGAGCCAGGGTGAGGTCTTGCTCCGCCAAAACTGCCCGTGCGGTTGAGAAGATATCGTCGATTTCTTCGTCTTCAATGTCGATCAGAGTTTCTTCATCCTCATCTTCCTCGTCCGCTTCCCAAGCAAAAATCTCAATAGGGTTGTCAACGGGCATGAGCAGCACATACTCTTTGCCCTCGACTTCTAAGGAGCGTTCGATATAGCAAAGCAGCGATCGCCCCTGCTCATCGGTTAAGCTGACGGTTGGTGCGTCGATGTCTGCCTCGTCTGCATCCATTCCCGGATTCTCCCTGCTCATATCTGAATCGGTCATGCTATTCCTCTGATCACAACTTGCGTCTTGCTGTATGAGAGCGGTCGGCAAGGAGTATTTCTACAGCCCCGCCACAAAAAACTTTACAGCATGACTAGATCCGTTTCACTCCTCGGACAATTCTAATCAGATTGATTTAACTCGCCCTCTCCCACAAGTTATCTACACTAATGCATTATGGCGCTATGCGCCTGGATTGAGTCATTTTTGTCAGGACTTACGCAAGCAGAACGTGAATCAAGCAATCTCTACAGAGACAAGGGGCTTAAGCCCCTTGTTCCCATAGCAGTCGAAAGGACGGTTAGAACAAAGAACTACTGATAAAAATCTTTGTTAAGCTACTCGCTGTGCTGCTTTCGTTTAGCATCGAGCCATTGCTGCAAGATGATGGCGGCGGCTTTGCGGTCAATTAGAGCTTTGTTACGAGAGGGGGAGCGGTTTTCTGCCAGCAAAGCTTGTTCGGCTTCAAAGGAGGTTAGCCGCTCATCTACGTATTCAACGGGAAGCTGAAGGGCCGCGCTGAGCCGACTAGCAAATTTCTGCACCTGCTTTGCCTGGAATCCTACAGATCCGTCCATTGTGTAGGGCAAGCCGACAACGAGAATTTGCACTTCGCGCTCCTGGATGATGTAGCGAAGCTGTTCTACGTCTTGCAGGAAGGAGCAGCGCTCGATAGTAGTCAGCCCGGTGGCGATTAAGCCTGTGCGATCGCACCCCGCCACCCCAATTCGCTTTTTGCCGACATCCAATCCCAGCGCAGAGATCATCCTAAGTTGGGGCTATCGGGTAAATCTGACAGGGTATTGTCTTTGGAGTTGGAAGACTGGGAATCAGCGGGTGGAGATGTGGGCTGTCCCCCAGGCTGCGACAGGTCTAACTTGTTGCGCTGCGGCAGAGGCGGAATTGACTTGATCAGCGAGATGCGGCTAGGAACAGGCTTACGGGCGGGCTGGAAGCCTTGCAGCACTTCAGAAAGGTGCAGTCCTTCGAGAGAAACGGGCTTGGCCTCGCGCAGCTTGTGCCAGACGGAACGCGACATCATCAGGGTATGCTCGGTGCGGCTAGCTCCAATTTGCTCTAGATATTCCTCTCTTTCTGGCTGATAGTCTGCTGAGGCAAGCCTGAGCGTCTGAGCCGGAAACTCTTGAGCAATTCGCGCCATTTGAGACAGTAGCTCTGGGTAGAGCCAGGTGTAAGCAGGATGAACGGTGAGTTGAGCAATGTGAGGACGGCTTCCATCGCGGCAAAGCTTAATTTGGAAGTAGCCGATCGCAGCTTTGCGCTGCGGCTCAAACACATAGCTGCTGATTACTTCGGTATGGCTCATCCAGTTTGTCATCCCGTTGTAGACGGAACCCAGCAGGCTCGTCTTGAAATCGAGAATTTGGCGATCGAACACCTGGCGCACAAGCGGCGGCATTGAAGCCGTATCAAGCTGATGCAGCAGGTTAGCATCGGCATTGCTGACGGGCAACAGGTTAGGCAGGTCGGGTTCGCGCTCTGCTAGAGCTTTCAGGAGTTCTGGGGCGATCGCCCAGTAGGTCATTTCTGCCAAAGACTGAAACCCGTTTTGACGGTAGAGTGCCAGGGCAGACTTATCGTTTACCTCTACCTCAATTAGCCAGGTTCGCGCCTCCCAAATTGCCTGAAAGCAATAGCGCAGTAGCTGAGAGCCAATATCTGAGGAAAGCGGCTGATCGCCATTGGAGGGAGCGATCGCCTCGACCGCGACCTGATCTACCTTCCAGGTGCTACGGGTGCGGTTAAACGGCGAAACCTGAATAATTCCCTGAATTCGGTTTCCCTGCTCGGCCACATAAGCAGAGAAGAGGTGCTGGAGCGGGTTGGGAAACAGGCTAAAGAACTTGAGTAGCCCATACCAGCGGCGGACGTGTTGAAGGCGCTGCCCTAGTTTGAGGGAGTCGCCCTGCTGCTCTACCCCAGACCCTTCTAGTGAGAAATGGGCGATCGCCTCCAGATCCCGAAACTGAAAGGGGCGGATGGTGATATTGGTGGTTTGAGGGATCGCTGAGGTCATGGTTATGGGTTTCCAGCTTTCATCTATACCTATCTGCGCCACTGAAGGAGTGCCATCAGGCGATCGCATTCCAACCGATCGCACCTGGACATTATTCAGTCATCACTACTATCTTGACAGCAATTCCCAAATCTATCAGCCTCAAAGCGTAATCTTGAAGCTTCAGGTGTTTTGAATTTCTAATTGCCCTTGTACCAATTCAATTTGAGCTTACGCAGAATGAACCCTCTCAGCGCTGGGCAGATTTCAGATTAACGGCTGTCTCAGTTGGGCGAATCAACACCACAGGGGTTTGCTGATCGTCGTTACCCGCCGGGTTGCTAACCAAAGCCTGCTCCAGTAACCCCTTAGGAATGCCTGGAGTAGATGCCACTATATTAACCGCCTTCAGATCGTTCACATCGACAATCGCCGCTAGCAGCCCTGTTTCTGCTTTAATTTGCTCCACCACCTGCTGCGGGTTTTTTGGCCCCAACACAATGAACTGGTCATAGGGGGGCAGCGTTCCAGTTACGTCATCAATTAGCCGCGCCTGTTCCCCTGCAAGCTGGTAGAACATACCTGGCTGGTTGAGGAATTTTTTGGCGATCGCCCCTACCACAAAAGCAAACAGCACCCGCGCCGGGCCAACAATGTCTACCAATGACTGCATTCCGCAGGCAGAAGACAGCGTAGAAGTGGTCATAAAGTAAAAACACAGTCGCTTTGCCACCCAGCCCGGATGCACCTCGCTAGGATGCCGAAACCGTCCCTGCATCACGGCTACAGGCGTTTCGCCAATCGTCACAATGTCTCCAGGCTGAGCATGGGGCATTACATACCGCTTCACAATCGCCACCGGATTGTCTAAGTGAGTCAGCAGGTGAGTTTTAATCGGCAGCACATCAGCATGAAGCGTGGGTCGCCAGCGCTGCGAATCTTCCGTTGTAGGAAACTTCAGCGGCACGATCACATGGCAAACTTTGGGAATTCTGCCGCGCGGGCCGTAGGTGAGATAGCGAATTCGCACCCAGGCTGCCTGAAGCTGATTTAGCTCCTTGCCGCGAATGTCAAGTGAGACTTCCAGGCGAGTGGTTTTGTGACGCTTGATGATGTAGCCAAACCAGTAGCCATCGGGCCGGGCTGGAGCATCGGGGTGGCGCGGTGTGACTTTAATCGTGTGGGTAATTTCATCCAGGCTACCTTTTGAGAGCAGCGTCACATCTGCCCCAACTTCTAGCACCATAATTTCGACTCTGGGGCTGCGGCTGGGCAGTTCTGGTTCACCCACCAGCAGATATCGGTGGGGTTCGTATACCTCCAGGTTCCAGTCGCCCGAAGTCATCACCAGATCGTTTCCAGGATGAAGGCGATACCGGATTTCTAGCGCCAGCACACCTAGCGCCAGCAGTAGCGCGACAATCCCTAACCCAATCAAAATAGTTTCTACAAACACCGTGATCTCTAGCTCAATGCAATAAAAAGACGCTGCACTTGCAAAGATGTACCGAATTGCACATCATGTTTCTCTAGCAAGTCTATAGAATCCGGTGGATATTTAGGCTCAAAGCTGAGAAATTATCTTAAAAGATTATTCTGTAGATGTCGTGAAATATTGTGATCTGCTCCAGTAGTTCGGCAGGTCCTCTGGCTCAGTGGTTTGACTAAATTTACAAACCCGACGATTTTGCGATACTATTCTGTCACCAGATTTTTCTTAAACATTTGTAAACTAATAGGAAGCGCACGTTAAGCATCCTAACTCTGGAGAGTTTGTAATGAAGCAACTGGTTACTGCTGAACGCTTCTGTCTAATTGGTCACCTGGTAGCAATGGCTTTCGGGTTGGCAGGTTTGCTGCTGGTGATGCCGCATCCTGAATTTCTCTCACTGCTGCCTGCGGGACAAACTCTCTTTCAGTGGAGTATGGCTGGTGGCGGTGTGGTCTACATTTTGCTGGGGGCGATCGCTGTTGCGGTCTACGCCTTCCGCGTTTTGGGTTCGCGAAACTGGCTGGTCTTTATGCTGCCAGCAGTCTTGATTTCTCTAGCTAGTGAGCTACTGGGAACCAGCACTGGCTTTCCTTTTGGCGATTACAGCTATTTGAGCGGCCTGGGCTACAAAATTGCAGGACTGGTGCCATTTACCATTCCCCTATCCTGGTTTTATCTCGGTCTTGCATCCTATCTGCTAGCCCGCGCAGGTTTGGGAATTGGTCAGATGAATGCGGCGGGTGAACCGTTCAAGTTTGGCTGGCTGAGGCAAATTGCGGCGGTCGCCCTCGGCGCTCTGCTGCTTACCTCCTGGGATTTTGTTCTTGATCCGGCGATGAGCCAAACCGCGATGCCCTTCTGGTACTGGCATCAACCAGGAGCTTTCTTTGGGATGCCCTACCAAAACTTTGCCGGATGGATGGGCACAGGTGCTGTGTTCATGACGGTAGCAGCACTGTTCTGGCGCACCCAGCAGCCCGTGTTGCGGCGCTCTCAACTGAACTTACCGATCGCCATCTACCTGGGCAACTTCGCCTTTGCAACCGTAATGAGCCTGGCGGCTGGAATCTGGATTCCGGTAGTTCTGGGAGTCGCTCTAGGAGTCGTTCCGGCTGTAGTTTGCTGGCGCACAGCAAAGTCCGCCGACCTGGAGGCGATGTCTGTCACCGGGCTTGTGAGCGAAACCGAGTCGCTGAAGCCCAAGCAGCCTCCCGCTGCCGTTGGAGTCATCGCCAAGTGATGGTTGTGGTAAATCAGTGGGCTAGTGCTGCCGATCTTTGGATTGGGGGACTAGCCTGTTTTTTAGTCCTAGTGCAGCTTCCGGCGATCGCCATTTTGCTTTCTCGGCTGCTTCAGGGCCCGAGTAGACAGCCGCCCCTTCCTCCTCGTCAAGCCACGCCTGATCTGCTCGGTAAAGTCAGTGTCGTTGTGCCAACTCTGAACGAAGCTGAGCGCATCAGTCCTTGTCTTGACGGACTCAGCCATCAAGGATATGAGGTGCGGGAAATTATTATCGTCGATAGCTGCTCTCAAGACGGTACCGTTGATTTGGTGAAGGCGGCACAGCAGCGCGATCCTCGCTTTCGGCTGATCACGGATGACCCGCTGCCATCGGGTTGGGTGGGTCGTCCGTGGGCGCTACACAGCGGTTTTTTGAATAGCTCAGAGGGCAGCGAGTGGATTTTGGGCATTGATGCAGACACTCGCCCTCAAAAGGGATTAGTTGCCAGTCTAATTTCAACGGCAATTGAGCAAGGCTATGACCTGGTTTCGCTTTCGCCTCAGTTTATTCTCAAAAGCGCGGGTGAGTTTTGGCTCCAGCCTGCTTTGTTAGTGACCCTGGTTTACCGATTTGGCCCAGCGGGGGCAGCGACAGAAAGCGCAGAACGGGTAATGGCAAATGGACAGTGTTTTCTCTGTCGGCGATCGCTCCTTTCTGCTCTGGGCGGCTACACCAGCGCCCGCAGTTCATTTTGCGATGATGTTACCCTGGCTCGATATGCTGCGAGTCAGGGTGCAAAAGTTGGTTTTCTTGACGGCGCAAAGCTGTTGCAGGTGCGAATGTATGAAGGGATGGGGGAAACTTGGCGCGAATGGGGGCGATCGCTCGACCTCAAAGATGCTTCTTCCGTTGCTCAGAAGTGGGGGGATTTAGCGTTTTTGCTGGCTGTTCAGGGCTTACCACTGATCGCTATGCTAGGGCTGGCGGCATTGGTGGCAGCAGGCTATACCTCACTGCCCGTCTTGCTGGCGCTGGCGCTAAACACATTCCTGGTAATCCTGCGAATTGCTTTACTCTGGGCGATCGCTTCCTCCTACGCCCATACCTCAGGAGGAAAATGGGCCTTCTGGCTGTCGCCTCTAGCTGATTTGGCGGCGGTTCTGCGAATTTTTCTATCTTCTCTCCGCACTCCGACCCAGTGGCGCGGCCGCAGCTATGGCACTACGCGAGTACCTTAAGACAACCATGCTAGAACTTCCTACCGTTTATCTTGGATTGCTGGGCAGTGCGATCGCAGGTCTGGGGACGGGCTTAGGAGCGCTGCCCATCCTGCTTTTCACCCGCATCACCCAAAATGCTCAGGGCGTTTTGCTGGGGTTTGGTGCAGGCGTGATGTTAGCAGCAACCGCTTTTTCGCTGGTGATCCCAGGGCTGGAAGCGGCTGCGGTTCGCATTGATAGTCCGGTTTATGCCGCAACCATCGTGGCGTTTGGCATCATCTTAGGCGGCGTATTTCTCTGGCTGAGCAATCGCTACTTTCCGCATGAACACTTCTTCAAAGGGCATGAAGGCATCAAGCAGGCAAATCTGAAGCGAGCGTGGCTGTTTGTGATTGCGATTGCAATCCACAACTTTCCTGAAGGTCTAGCCGTCGGGGTGGGCTTTGGCGGTGACGATATTTCCAATGCGATCGCCCTAACGATAGGAATCGGCTTGCAGAATATGCCAGAAGGACTGGTCGTTGCCCTGTCGCTGCTATCCGAAGGGTATTCCAAACGCAACTCAATTTTAATTAGCCTTCTCACAGGTTCAGTTGAACCTGTAGGAGGCATAATTGGCGCTGGAACGGTGGCGATTGCTCAACCCATCCTCCCAGTGGCGATGGGGTTTGCGGCTGGAGCAATGCTGTTTGTAATTAGCGACGAAATTATTCCTGAATCTCACCGACTCGGCTACGAAAAGTCAGCCACTACTGGAGTAATGGTTGGATTCGTGATGATGATGTTTCTAGATGTAACGTTGGGGTGAACTCTCTTTTGCTGGGAAAAAAAGGAGTGGGCGATCGCTGAAGTTAACGCTATCAAGACTAGGCTTCTTGAGAGCCAGCAACGGTCGCCTCCCTCCCTAGCATTCATTCACCTGTGACTAGAAACTACCAGGCTGACTTGTCAACGAGATGTTCTAGAGATGAAGTTGAGATGACAAACTTCAAGGCAGCTTCACGTATCAGCTTCACGCCTTAGCCAAACCGCTCTACCCCAAAATCTTCACCTACTTGCAGCGAAGTTGCCATGCTACTGTCACAAAAGCTATTTAGTATTTAAGACATAAGCAGCTCAGCCTGCTCAAGCTACTTACAAAATGGACTGTCAAAATAGACTGTCAAAATGGACTGTGCAGCAGCCGAAACGATGAGCAGGAATGCAGCAGATTTTCAGGTAGGTGAGCTACGCAAAAATATTCCTGGTGGTTTGCTGAAGACTCAGGCAAGTCAGTAGTTGATTGGCAGCAGGCTTTTGGCAAGTCCCAGTAAACGCAGCAGTTTGAATCTGTTATTCAATTCATCCAACTATTCACACTATCGACTCACATTCTACAGAATTATGAAACTCAGCCGTCGCAATGACTCCAGCTATCCAGACACTAACCCGCCCGACACCCACCCGGAAGATTCCATTCCTGCTTCTGACTTTGTTACAGCCGATGCGACGGGCGATCGCAAGAAACGCAATCCGCTGCGGCAGGTGCCCATTTATCTAGCGCTGATTTTAGCGGGGACAGGCGCAGGCATTATCGGCAACCGCTGGCTAGGCTCTGAGCTACCGATTCCAGCCCAGCCATTGCCTGAAGCCAGTGAAGCGCCCGCCAGCCCGATTGCTCCCAGCACGTCACTGGCTCCAGTGAACCAAAACTTTATTGCGGCAGCAGTCGAGCAGGTTGGTTCAGCCGTCGTGCGAATTGACTCTTCACGCACCGTTACGACTCGTTTACCTGAAATTTTTGGGCGCAGATTTTTTGGCGAGTCCGGCGATCCCAATTCGCCTTCAACCCGCATTGAAGAGGGAACAGGATCAGGCTTCATTATTGATGCGGATGGACTAATTTTGACCAACGCTCACGTTGTAGATGGGGCAGATCAAGTAACCGTAACCCTGAAAGATGGGCGCGAATTTAGCGGTGAAGTCTTGGGAACTGATCCGGTGACAGACGTAGCCGTTATAAGAATTGAGGCGACCAGACTACCGACCGTCGAAGTTGGAGATTCAGAACAGATTCGACCGGGAGAATGGGCGATCGCCATCGGTAACCCCCTCGGACTCGACAACACCGTTACCGCCGGAATCATCAGCGCTACAGGTCGCAGCAGTGCAGACGTGCGGGTTCCTGACAAGCGGGTTGACTTCATTCAAACCGATGCTGCCATCAACCCTGGTAACTCCGGTGGCCCGTTGTTGAATGAGCGGGGTGAAGTGATCGGCATGAACACCGCTATCATTGGCGGCGCACAGGGTTTAGGCTTTGCCATTCCTATCAACACGGCTCAAGACATTGCCAATCAGCTCATTACTACAGGTCGGGCTGAACACGCCTACCTGGGGATTCAAATGGCAACCATTACTCCAGAGCTAAGAGAGCGTCTCAGCCAAGACCCCACCCTGGATGTGCAGATTCCCGTTGAGGAAGGGGTTGTGATTATTGCGGTTGAACCTAACTCTCCCGCTGCCCGCTCAGGGCTGCAAGCTGGAGATGTGGTGCAGCAAGTTGGTGGACAGGCTGTAACCACGTCTGAAGAAGTCCAGCAAATCGTAGCGGACAGCAACGTAGGTGAAGACCTCTCCATGCAAGTGCTTCGCAACGGAGAAACGGTAGACCTGACCGTTCAGCCAGGAAACTTTCCAACTGAATAATCCTGTTCGCTGATAGTCCAGCAGGCTTTCAAATCCATTGCTACGCAATGGGCAACTTTTTCTAACCTCTTGTGGGATGGGCATCTTGCCCGTCTAAATCAAGTAGGCAAGATGCCTGATCCATAGGAAATCAAGGTTTCTAGAACTTTAGTCGCACATCGCGTAGCATGACTATATTCCAAAGGGTAGGGACGAACAGCAGTCCGTCCCTACCCTTTGTTGAATTCCAGTTGCCCAACATACTCGTACTGTCCATACTGCTGATCGCTGCTAAAGAGCAACACTTCGTAAGTTCCAGCACTGGGCAAGGAACAAGATAGCTGAGGATTTTGGCTGGTTTGGTTAGCACATCGCTCGGCTTGCTGACTCTGCTTGAGGCTGTAGCTTGCCATTAGCCATCGCTGCTGAGGGTTTTCAAGCTGAATGATCGCGTTGCCTTGAATCGCAGTTTGCGATCGCGTGGGTGAAATCAGCTTCAATTCTTGAGCAAAGAAACTAGGTGGCAACATCGGCTGCCGCAAAAACTCACCCCTGGGGAGCGGCTCTGGCAAAAGCTGCCAGGCGGGATCGTCTGGGAAATGGCTGACAACCATGACTTCGGGTGGCGGGAAAAGGTAGCTAGTTCTGTACCGCTTGGTGAAGCTCGTTCCTTCGACGTATCCGCTGTTCCAGGTGGCATCGATCAGGTACCAGTTTCCCTGAATTTTAGCAGCATTCCAGGCATGACTGGACCCATTCAGATCACTGATCTGGCTGCGAGAGTCGCCAACCACATAGACGATTTCTTCCCCGATCGCCTGTCCCAATGCTTCCAAAAGTTTGGCATATCCAGCACATACTGCTTTGTGAGTGCGAAAGACGGTTTCTGCATCTTGTGGAGGGCGAGGAATCTGACCGAAAAAGGCAGGCGCATTGTAGGCAACGCGATCGGCAACGTAATCATGCAGTGCTTTTACCCGCAAAAACGGGTCTTGCTCTTGCTGAGCAATGTATTGAGCGACAGATTCAATACTGACCTCCACGCTGGCAGGCATATTGGCAACCGCAGGATGAATTTCAGCCTCCAGCGGCCAGCTAGCTGAGTAAGCTGACCCAGTAGATGAATTGGGCTGTGGAGTCGGTTGGGATTGCTGTGGTTCTGGTGAGTCCCCTGAGGGAGTGACTTGAGTAGAGGGTTGGGTCGTGGTTTGAGGAGTCGGTTGAATCTCCGCGTCAGCGTATTGCTGATAGGGATTCTGGCGGACTGCCAGGTAGAGCCACTCCATTCCATTCGCGACCTTGAAGAGCGATCGCCGCACTAGTTCAATCTGTGCCCCTTGTTTGCCATCCAGCATCCAATCTCCCCGCGTCGAGAGTGCCAGAAACGCGGTTTGTGGGCGAAGTGCCAGCAGGCAGGCAAGAAAAATCAGGTTGAGCAACAGCGTTCGTAGAATGATGCGATCGCCCCAGGTGAGAATTTGAGGATTTTGCTGACGGCGCTTGCTGCCCCGCAGATCCCAAACAATTGGAATGAGCGGAAATAATAGAACACTAGAAGCAACAGCCAGCCAGGTCGGTCCATTCGTGTAGGCAACTAAAGCCGAGGCAAGCCAAACACCCAGCAGAGGGGTCAGAAAAACCAGAACGGTTAGCGATCCTTTCAGTAGAAACAGAATTAATTTCATCAGAAGGTTTGTAGAACCTGGAATTGGTTTAATTGAGTCAGAATGCCCAAGCCTGTCGTAGAGGGTTGAGCATTCTGTAGACTCGATTTTGCAGGTAGGAGCCATTGGGCGATTGCCTCCCAATTCTGTCCCAACCGCTACGCCAACTGCCACAGCAATTCTCAAGCAGTTAAAAAGTGATCTAACAAAGAGTTGCATATTTTCCATTCATAAAATTCATGGAAAGGACTGGAATGATTGGGGGAGGTGCGCGAGAATCAAACCAGAATTGAGCCAGAATTGGGGATATTCTATGAAAACGGGCAACCTGGACGGAATTAAGCTTTCCCAGTTGCGTGCGCTAGTCGCGGTGGCAGAGGTCGGCAATTTTAGCGAAGCCGCATTGCGTCTGGACGTTTCCCAGTCGGCGGTTAGTCATGCGATCGCCGCCCTAGAAGGAGAACTGGGTGTCGTGCTGTTTTCACGCGGACGACACGGCGCACGACTGACTCCCATTGGCGAACGAGTCAGGGATCACGCCGAAGAAATGCTGAAGCTGCTGGATGTCATCGGCAAGGAAGTCAACCTGACCAAAGGGCTGAAGGGCGGACAGGTGCGCGTAGGTGTGTTTCGCAGTGTCGCAACTCGTCTATTGCCGGAAGTGATTGTACGGTTGAAGCACTACTTTCCCGACATCACCCTGACCCCGATTGAGTATCGCGATGACGATAGGGTTGAGCAAGCCTTGCGCGAGGGACGGATTGACGTTGGCTTTACCTGCATCCCAATCAGCGAAGGCTTTGAAGGCTGGAAGCTGATGCGCGATGAATATGTCGTGCTGCTGCCGCCCAAGTTACAGCGCCCCAATGCTCCTCTCACCTGGGAAGAATTGGCAACTTATCCCATGATCATGACTTCCAGGCAGTCTGAGTTAGATTATTGCTCCGTCTTGACTCGTCAACACTTCGCCCAATGGGGGCAGCCCATTAATATTGCCTATGACATTCAGGAAGACTCAACCATCATCAGCATGGTAGAGCGCGGTTTGGGCGTGACGGTGCTGCCCCGTCTGGCAACCGAACCACTGCCTTCAGACATTCAAGTTTGTTCATTGCCCGCACCGCTTTATCGTCACATTCAGGTGGTGATGCTGGCAGATGCGCTGCATCCGCCTGCGGTGTACGCTTTCCTGGATATACTGAAAGAACTTTATCCGCCCGATACACAGGTTATGCCGATTAGCTCTGAGCGGCGGAAGAAGATAGCGAGGGCGATCGCTTGAGGACAAAAATTTAATAACTTGGAATGGTTACTGAGGGGCAATCGCCCGTTATGGGTGTCAACTTGAGTATGAAGCTTAACCATTTTCAGACTGCCGACTTGTTTTATGAACGAGTAGAGGATTATCTAGGTCAACATACTGCACAGCACTGTATGTTGTTAAGGGCTTGCTACTCGCTATTGCACAATCCTCAGCCGCGCGATCGCCCCCCCTACTTAGCAATCGTAGAAGCAAATAGCACTATTTTAGCTGTTGCCATTTGGATTTCACCTCGTTACCTAATGCTGTCTCAGGTGCAAGATTGGGCAGCATTGGACTTGATTGCCCAAGACCTGAGCGATCGCCAAGAACCATTGCGGGGCGTTAGCAGTTTGCCCGACATTGCCACAGCGTTTGCCCAAAGGTGGCAGGCTTTGACCCAACAAACTTATCAACTGAGTCTGAAACTATGGGCAAACCAGCTTGTGCAGGTGCAGCCTATTTCCTCGGCAAAGGGCTTTTTGCGACTGGCGGAGGAAGGCGATCGCCCCCTCTTAACCGATTGGCTGAAAGCCTTTGACATTGAAGCGTTAGGTCAAATTGAGAGTAATATCGAAGCCTCGGTCGATCGCGCTTTAATTCAAAAAACTCTGTATCTCTGGCAAGACGGAGTGCCCGTTTCAATGGCGGGTGGCAGAAAGTCCCTCCCCAATGGCGGCTGGATCTCACCTGTCTACACGCCGCCCGAATATCGACGCAAGGGCTATGCCAGTTCTTGTGTAGCAGCACTCAGCCAGCAGTTGCTAGATCAGGGATGTGACTACTGTATGTTATTTACCGATCAGGCAAATCCTACGTCTAATCACATTTATCAGGCGATCGGCTATCGGCCTCTGTGTGATTGGTATGACTACTCATTTCATTAGCTGATGTATAGCGTTACGCTTTCAGTAAATACAATTGCAGCCTATTCTAACTAAGGTTGGAATTGCTACACGTTTCCTTGAGGTGCTTTTCAAGAAGGCAATCAGAATACCATAGCGGTTCTATAAGCGGTTCTATAGCTGTAGTCACAAGGGTTAGAACAAGGGGCTTAAGCCCCTTGTTTACATAGCAAATGCTCTGTAGACAGTTCTGTCCTAACTTAAATGACTATCGCTATAAGTCGGTTGTGAGGTTAGTGAGACATAGAGTTTGCCATGACGAAGTGTGTCTCTTAACGCCTGCTGGAGATTGCTACAGATGAACTTTGCTACTTGATTTAATGTTCGTGACGGATTGTTAAATTTCTCAAAAGTGTCATCTTTTAGAGGAGATCTAGCATGAATAGCCTCAACTTTGCAGCCCCAACAAGCCTGGACAAGCTGACCCGCTACATTAGTTTTTGGCAGGTCGCATTGCATTTGTATCAAGAGAATCATCCGACTTCAAACTCAATTGCAAACGCGATTACTGACATCTTGATTAATAGGAATACATTGCAGGAAAAAGCGTGGATTCGTAGGATTGAAGGTTTAAGAACTGAATTAATTCAATCTAATGAAAAATTAATTAATTATTCCTATTCTCATCAAGAGCGAATTGAATGGGTAAGAGATATTTGTCAAAGGAACAGTAAGAACTCTACGTGGTCATTGCTTTTGTTTAAGCTCATTCGAGAACTTCAGCCCCATACCTGTATCGAGTTAGGCACCTGTTTAGGAATTTCTACAGCTTATCAAGCAGCCGCTTTACAGGTGAATAATCATGGCAAGATCATTACATTGGAAGGTGCAGAATCTTACGCGGCGATCGCCAAGCGAAATTTTGAACATTTGGATCTTCAAGTAAGCGTTGTCATTGGTCTTTTTCAACACACTTTACAGGAAGTCTTGCAGCAACAGAGCAAAATAGACTTTGCTTTTATAGATGGACATCATGACGAACGAGCAACGATTAATTACTATAAGCAGCTTCTACCATTCCTATCTAACAATGCCGTGATTGTGTTTGATGATATTGCCTGGTCAGAGGGTATGAAGCGAGCCTGGCATTATTTGTGCAACGACAAATGCATTAAAACGGCAGTCAGTTTGTTCAACGTTGGAATTTGTGTAGTTTTCTGAGTCGGTGCGTGATACAGCGCTAATCTGGGAAAAGTTATGCGCCACTTTTAGGATGGGAGAATCCTTCCCGCTTCAACGGTCAAAATTTGGGAGGATTTGAGCCATTGGGCATCAAAGGAGCCGAGATGCGTGGTAGTGATCAGAGTTTGGAAGCGATCTTGAATCGTTTCCAGGAGTTTGTTTTGACGGTTTAGGTCTAGCTCTGCGAGTACGTCATCTAACAGCAGGAGAGGGGCTTCACTGACGACGGATTCAATTAGTTTCAATTCTGCTAGCTTCAGCGACAGTACTAGGGTGCGCTGTTGTCCCTGAGAACCGTACTGCCGTGCGGGAGTTTGGTTGATGGTGAATTCTACTTCATCGCGGTGTGGTCCGACCAGGCTCGTGCCCTGATAGTGTTCGGCGATCGCCCGCTGCTGAATTTTTGCCAGAAACGCCCGCTGCACCACAGCGGGATCATCCTCTTCCAGTCCAACATTGGGAGCATAATTTACTTTCAGCAGTTCTTTGTGGTCGCTGATTGACTGGTGCCAAAACTGCGCGATTGGGGCTAGCCGTTCTAGCACTCTGGCGCGACGGCGAATGACGCGAGAACCAATAGTTGCCAGTTGAGCATCCCAAATGGCAAGCTGGGTTGCGTCGGGTGGAATTGCATTGGCATCCTCTGCTGCGGTTAAAAGTTCAGCCGATGGCACGGCTGCATTGATGATGTTAACTGGAACTGGGCGATCGCCTTCCTGCCGCTGCTGTTTGAGAAACGCATTGCGCTGACGCAAAACGTGGTTGTACTGCTGCAAGATGGAAGCGTAGACGGGTTCAAGTTGAGTTAACAAAGCGTCTAGCCAACTGCGTCGCTGTCCGGGGCCGCCTCGTACCAGATCTAAATCCAGACTGGAAAACTGGACGGCATTCATTACACCCAAAAAGTCAAGCTGTCGTCTCAGGTTTTCACCATTCAAGGAGACGGTGCGGCGGCCGTTAGTGCGAAGGGCGATCGCCAAATCAGTCAATCCTGTGTCCTTTTCTAGCGTGGCCGTAACTTGACTAATGGATTCTCCTTCCTGGACGAGTTCGCGATCGCGAGTTGCCCGATGCGATCGCAAACTTGCCAGTAGCTCGACGGCCTCCAGTAAATTGGACTTGCCCTGAGCGTTGTCCCCTAGCAGGATAGTTTTGGGTGCCAAAAACTCCACCTGCTGATCTCGGTAATTGCGAAATTGGCGCAGGTGGAGGGTTTTCAGGTACATCTTTACAAAAAGTGGGTTGCTTCTAGCCCATGCGTCTGCTCAGAAATAGGCGAATGAACAGCTTTTCTAGCTCGATCCAGACAAACATGAGGAAGCTAAAGCCAATGCAAATCGCCAGTTCAAACAGGCTAAGGTAGTGAGTGCCAAAGAAGTTTCGCAATGGCTCGACGTAGATTAGCAGCAGTTGCAAGACGGTGGTTAACCCAACTGCAATCAGGATAAACGGGTTTGAGAAGGGGTTTAGCTCAATGGTGAGGCGGCTGTTTGAGCGAATGGCCATTGCGTGACCCATCTGCGCCAAACAGAGCGTCGTGAAGACCATCGTTTTCCAGCGGTCGGGGTCGCCAGACTGCTGGCTGTAGCCGTATGACCAAAGCATCAGGGCGATCGCCAAGATTGCCAAAATGATTCCAATTCTCACCATGTAAAGCCCCAGGCCTCGCGCAAAAATATTTTCTTCTGGGTCATGGGGGGGGCGGTTCATCGCGTTCGGTTCCGCTGGTTCTACTGCCAGAGCCAGAGCGGGTAAGCCATCCGTCACCAGGTTCATCCACAAAATCTGAAGTGGAGTTAGCGGTACGCCGCCCATCGGCAGCAGGATTGGAGAGGCGGCAATGGTTAGCACTTCACCAATGTTTGATCCCAAAATGTATTTGATGAAGCGACGAATGTTGGTGTAAACGACTCGCCCTTCTTCGGCGGCGGCGACGATGGTGGCAAAGTTGTCATCCAGCAACACCATGTCGCTAGCTTCTTTGCTTACGTCCGTTCCGGTAATGCCCATTGCGATGCCGATGTCTGCCTGTTTGAGGGCAGGCGCATCGTTTACGCCATCGCCTGTCATAGCTACAACTTTGCCCTGATGTTGAAGGGCCCGCACAATTCGCAGTTTGTGTTCGGGGGCGACTCGTGCGTAGACGCTGACATGATCGATTTCCTGCTCTAACCCCGCTGCGTCCAGTTTTTCAAGTTCGCGGCCAGTGAGAACGCGATCGCCCGCTTTCGCAATACCCAGGTCTTCGGCGATCGCCTGTGCTGTCAACTGATGGTCGCCCGTGATCATAATCGGGCGAATTCCCGCCGTGCGGCATTTAGCAACCGCATCGCGCACCTCTGGACGGGGTGCGTCCAGCATATCCACTAAGCCCAGCCAGACTAGCTCCTGCTCCGTTGCTTCATCTGAGCCTTCCGCTGGCACCTGATTCAGCAGCTTGTAGGCAAAGCCCAACACCCGCAAACCGCGTGCCGCCAACTGATTATTCTTCTCTAAAACCTGATTGCGATGCTCTTCCGTCAGCGGCTGCACCTGACCGCCCACGCGAATTTGCTGACACCGCTCTAGCACCAGTTCAGGCGACCCCTTGCAGAACAGAATGAATGACCCAACCCCAGGAATAAAGCTGGCCAATTCATCCTTCATTCCTCCGCCCTCCTCCTTCACAATCACGCTCATGCGCTTGCGTTCAGATGAAAAGGGAAACTCACCGACACGAGGCAGTTGTTCGGTTAGATAATGTCGATCGAGTCCTGCTTTGCTGGCGACGACTAACAGTGCGCCTTCGGTGGGGTCGCCCAGAATGGTCCAGAGTCCATTCTCCTTTTGCAAAATTGAGTCGTTGCAGAGAATGCAAGACAGCAATAGCGCCTTAAAATCAGGCTTGTCTATGGGAGAGGCAAGCTCACCGTCCTGGTAAAATTTGCCTGTCGGGTCGTAGCCTTCTCCCGTGACCCGCAGCGAACTATCTACGGTGTGCAGCGACTGCACCACCATCTTGTTTTGGGTGAGGGTGCCCGTTTTATCAGAACAGATGTTGGTGACAGAACCCAGCGTTTCCACCGCAGGCAGTCGGCGAATCAGGGCGTGACGGCGCACCATTCGCTGGGTTCCCAGGGCCAAAGTGACGGTAATGACAGCAGGCAAGCCTTCTGGCACAACTGCCACCGCCATACTCAGAGAAACTTCGAGTAAATCTTCTAACGGCTCCCAGTTTCCGGCTCGAATTAAGCCGCCAATGACTACAAGCGCAACCAGGGACAGCGAACCCGATACCAGGACGTTGCCCAGTTGGGTCATTCTTTGCTGAAGCGGGGTTGGCTCCGTTTCGACGTTCTGGAGCAGTTCGGCGATGCGACCCAGTTCCGTCTTCATGCCCGTACCCGTGACTAAAACGGTGCCGCGCCCCTGAACAACTTCAGTTCCTTGATAGACCAGGTTGATGCGATCGCCCAATTGAGTATCGTTTGGCAACTCCACCTCAGCCCGTTTGTTAACGGCATGGGCTTCACCTGTTAGTGCTGATTCGCGTACCTGCAAGTTTGAGGCTTCTAGCAGGCGACCATCAGCAGAAACCTGCACCCCTGCCTCTAGCAACATTAAGTCACCGGGCACCAGCCCCCTAGAATCAACCTCAACGGTTTTCCCATCTCGGATGATTCGCACCTTTGGAGAGGCAAGCTTCTTTAGAGCAGCCAGGGCTTTTTCGGCGCGGCTTTCCTGGATGTATCCCAGCGCTCCGTTCAAAATGACGATGGCAAAAATCGAGATCGCATCTTTGGGAACTGGCGTAACTCCCTCTGCTAGCGCACTGCGAACATCCAAAATGGCTGAAATGATTGCAACGGCAATCAGCATCAGCAGCATGATGTTTTTGAACTGATCAAGCAGAATCGCCCAGGCGCTACGCCCGCCGCGCTCTTCTAACTCGTTTGAACCATAGCGCTGTAAACGTTCTTCAGCTTGCTGGGTTGTTAAACCTGCTTGGCGATCGCTCTGAAGCAGTCTTAGCGCTTTCTCAGTTTCTAAATTGTGCCAAACAGCAGGAAGCGAGTCTGGCGGAGGGTCCGAAGCCATAGATGAAGTCATCGATTTTTTACCATACAGCAGTAGATCATAGGGCCTAAACCCAAGCCTTGCACCGACAGCAACAAGGTTTGGATTTAGGCTGAATTTTTAATTGTCACTCAGCGGCATAGCCTGACACAATGCCACTGTAGAATAGTCGCGTCACCGCTGCGTAGGCCCAATGATCGGTAGATACATCTGCGAAGGCGGGTTCAAACCGCTCGATTGGGGTCTCCAGGACAGTGCCAAGCGGCAATGGAGCTTGATCGCGGCTGATAGTCGAATTTGCTGGAACGGTTTGCGTTACCGCTGGAGCAGTCGGGCTGGTAAACCGGGGTTGGGCTGATTCAGTTGCAGCAGATGGCTCTTCAACGGACTGAGCTTGAGCGATAGTGGGGAGACTAAAACTAGCGCTGGTGGCGATCGCCGCTGTTAACAAAAATCGTGCCGGAGCCAAAAATAAATTTTTCATCGTTGCCTTCACTGGAAATACCAAATTTTCAACCGAACGAGAACCAGGGAATGATGCTTGTTAAACCTTGTGGGTAAGAGGCTTAGTTTGCTTGCATGGAGAGGCGATCGCACCATCACCTTTCAATCACATTTCAGCGATAGGGTTGGGTCATTGGAGATTATTAGTAATCCATAGAATGACTCTAGCCCTGCCCCAATGCAAGCGAGCTTAAGACGCACTTCTCTACAATTGTGCCTCAAAGGGATTGGTAAGCTCCAGGAAATTAGGAAGCGTTGCTGAATGCAGGAATAAATTGCCCCATTGAACTTTGCAGGGGTGTTTTGCGAAACACCCCTACAAAATTCACACTTCTAGCCAGCATTTCACCTCATCCCTCATCCCTCAACCAATCCTCCCCGCCCCTCAAAAACTCATTAGAATCAACCATAGACACTCATCCCTCCCATTGGTGCTATGAACTTTTTCACTCAAATTCTTCATCTTGTTGGCTCCGGTGCCGTTGCCTACATCACGTCAAGCAACATCCGCAATTCGCAAACTCGCCCCAACTTGCTAGCAGGATTTCAGCTTGCCGAGTCTGGATCGGTTCCTTTTCTGGAAGCGCTCAGTCAACGGGCTGCTGCCGAAGGAGACGATTGGCTAGCCGAAAAGCTGAGCCGCCATGCCCAAGATGAGCGTAAACATGGACAAATCTTTGCCCATGCGCTGAAGCAACTGAATAAGCAGGTTATCGACTTTAAGCAGGTTCCTCAAACCACAGCAGACGGAAAACTAGACGAGCGGCGGCGCAGCCCCTTCTTTGACGCTTATTACGAGGGTTATTCCAGGGAGAACATGAGTCCAGAAAAGATTGATTGGATTGTTTTTTTTGCCAGCACTCACATTCTGGAATTAGATGCCTGTAAAGATTTTGTCCGCATGGCCAAAGCTTTACCAGATGATGCTCAAAGCGCAAATTTAGCGCGAGGTATTCTTAGCATTGCTCAGGATGAAAAAGGTCATGCTGCTTATTTGCTAGAAGCAATGGAGCGTCGTTTGCCCCACGCTCAAGTGACCGTTTTAGTAGATGAGTGGCGGACTCGCAAGGTCAATGCACTGCTGGCAATGGTGGGGAATTTGATTCAGCGCAATGGTCAACAGCCCTCACTGGTGCAGGATGGAGTGCCTGCGGAAATGTCAGAAGGTGTGGCAGAGAAGAAGGAGTTGGCGGCTGTTTAAGGAGATAGGGGCTGGGGGCTAGGGGCTAGCCCCCAGCGGGTAAAGGGATTTTTAGCTAAAGCGGCGTTGAAGTAGCGGGGATCATGGGAAACTTCTGGGCCAATCCAGGAGGGCAGTTCGATGGGTTGAGTTTCGTCGGTTAGTTCAACTTCTGCGACAATTAATCCCTGATTGTCGCCCGCGAATTCGTCGATTTCCCAGATTAGATTGTCTTGCTTCAGGACGTATCTGGTTTTTTCGATGAAAGGGCGATCGCACAACGTATCTAGCATCAGCATCGCGTCTTCAACCGGAATCGCGTATTCAAACTCTGGACGCACTAGCCCAACTGAAGCCCCTTTAATGGTCAAAAATCCTTTTTCCCCCGCAACCCGCACTCGCACGGTTCGCCGGATGTCTGAGGAGATGTAACCCTGACGATAGACCGTCCCAACGGCGGTTTGCCGCCATTCTTCTCCAGTCACCAAAAATTTTCGTTCGATTTCAGTTGCCATTGCAAATGACCTCATACTGTTTCTCTCGGGCTGCATATTTTGCAGCCTTGAAAAGAGTTGTTACTAAGCGCTTTCCCCTTTTTTGCCGACGAGCCAGTAGGTCATCATTTCGCCGCGACCTTTAATCCGAATGTTGCCTCTGGGTTTGAGAATATATTTGTCTCGCAGGGCATTGTAGGTCACTTCTGTCACCTGGATTTTGTCGGCTACGCCTTCAGATTCCATGCGGCTGGCGACGTTGACGGTATCGCCCCAGAGGTCATAGCTGAATTTTTTGGTGCCAATTACGCCTGCTACGACGGGGCCGGTGTTGATGCCGATGCGAAGGCAAAAGGAGTCGCCTGTATCGCGGTAGAAATGGGCGATCGCCTGCTGCATTGCCAGGGCCAGGTCGGCGATCGCCTCGGCATGGTTATCCCGTTTCTGAGGTAAACCGCCAACAGCAATGTAGGCATCTCCAACGGTTTTGACTTTTTCCAGGCGATATTGTTCAACGAGTTGATCAAAGGTTGAAAAAATTTGATTCAGCAGTCTCACCAGTTGAACGGGCGGCACCCGGGCGGAGTAAGGCGTGAAGTTAACGATATCAGCAAATAAAATTGTGACTTCAGCAAAATGGTCGGCGATCACCTGTCCTCGTTTTAGCCGCTCGGCGATGCGCTGGGGCAGAATGTTGAGCAGCAATTGTTCTGTGTCGCGACGGGCGCGACGCAGTTCTTCTTCGGCTTGTCTGCGCTCACTGACATCCTTAACACTGCCTTCGTAGTACAGCAATGTGCCATTTGCGTCTTTGACAGTTCGAGCATCTTCAGATATCCAGATGATGCTGCCATTTTTGCAATAAACCTGAGACTCGAAGTCTGAAACCGTGCCATATCGCTGGATATAGGCAATGAATTCGGCGCGACGGGTAGGGTGAACGTAGAGCTGACGGCCAATGTCGGTAATCTGGGCGACGAGTTCGGCGGGCGATTCATAGCCGTAGATTTTAGCTAGAGCAGGGTTGGCGCTGAGATAGCGTCCGCTGGGAGAAGTTTGAAAGATGCCGTCAATGGCGTTTTCAACAATGCTGCGATATTTGTCTTCAACTTCCTGGCGATCGCGAATTTCCTGCTGTAAGCGAACGTTCTGTTCCTCTAGCCGTTTTTGTAGACTACGAGTGTTAAGTTGCAGTTCAACCCGTGCTAACACCTCTTCGATTTGGAAGGGTTTTGTGATGTAGTCAACCGCACCAACTTCAAAGGCTTTGACCTTATCTAAAGCATCATCTACGGCGCTAATAAAAATGACTGGAATATCCTGTAGCAGCGTGTCGGCTTTGACTTGTTCACAGACTTCGTAGCCGTTGATTCCTGGCATCATGATATCCAGTAAAATCAGGTCAGGCATGATGTTGCGAATTCCAGCCAGGGCAATTGAGCCGCTTAGCGCTCCGCGAACGTCATAGCCTTGCTGACTTAAAGTAGAGGATAATAAATGCAGGTTTTCGGGCGTATCATCTACCACTAAGATCACTTTTTGGTAGTCTACTTCTTGCCATTCAAAGCCCAATAGCTCAAAGATCTGTCGCTCTAAGTCCAGCAATTCTTGGCGATGTTTTGACTTTTGCAGGCTAAATGCTTGATGAGATGAAGTTAGAGATTTGAGTTCTGAAACCGCTTCGTTAATTCTTTCAGTTTCAAGGTATAAATCTGCAATTACTACGTCAAAATCGCTTAAAGCATTAACAGTAATTGCCGCTTCTGGAGCCAAATTGGACTGAAGCCGATCCAGGTTTCGGCGTACTAGTTTACGAATGTAGTAAGCGATCGCAGGCGGCAGAGACAGCCTTTCTCCCTCGGACAGATCGGTATCTAATTTAGAATCGGGATTTGGCATATAGACTCCGGCTCTAGTCTTATCTGTCCTGGTCAGGCGTTTTTAGGGCGATCGCTACTCCTGGCTTTGAGTAGGTTGAGTTAGCTCGATCAAGGCAGCAAATTGAAAATTATAAACTACCTTCTTCAAAGCGCGGGCAAGTTCCGTATGTTCTACGGGAATTTGCCTAATCAGTTTGGTGCAGAGTCCAGGGTTAAGCTGGGCGGCAGCTTGCTGTAACTCCATGCGCCATGACGGGGACATCACCGCTAGATCTGAAGCCTGTAGAGGTTTTTCCGAGGGAGCTGGGTCTGTTTGTTGCTGAGGTTCATCTGTTCGTTTAGAAGTTTCAGTGTAGGCATAGCGCACCCCTAAATGCTGGGCGATCGCCGTTAACAGTCCTTCCGCTCGAATCGGCTTGTAGAGGCAATCGTCACATCCAGCTTCCAACATTCGCTGCCGCTGTTCGTCAAAGGCACTCGCGGTTAGGGCGATAATCGCGGTGTGAGCAGGACGGCTAGATGAAACTTGCGCTTCTCGCTCCCGTCTCCGGATTTGTTGAGTTGCCTCATAGCCATCCATTACAGGCATTTGCATATCCATCAGGACGAGATCAGGCGACCAGCTTTGCCAGAGGGCGATCGCCTCCACCCCATTTACCGCCTCCCGCACCTCAAACCCCATCTTAGACAGCAATCTCACCACAATCATCCGATTCGTAATTTGATCCTCAACCACCAGCACACGTCGGGTGGGTTGTTGAGGCTCCAGGCTGACAGCCCTTCTAGAGGCAGCAGGCTGTTGTCTCTTCTGATCAGCCGGAATGACTGGATTTACCCGAATATCAAACCTGAACGTAGAGCCTTGTCCAAGAATGCTGCTAACTGTGATGTCACCTCCCATCATTTGCACAAAGCGGCGGCTAATGGTCAACCCCAACCCCGTCCCCTGCTGAACCTGTTGACCGGACTGTGCCTGCACAAACGGGTCGAACACGGTGTCAATTTCTTCAACAGGAATTCCCTGCCCCGTATCTTCAATTTCAAAATAAAGCGTCACCTGCTCTGCACTACTTGTCATAGTTTGACTGGATTTGTCTCTCCCCAGCAATCCAATTACCGTCGCCACACATAGCCTGACGCTGCCAGCCTGAGTAAACTTAATTGCGTTGCTCAGCAGGTTAATGAGAATCTGCCGCAGTTTTCCTTCATCGGCTTGGATGAACTGAGGCACTTGAGCAGTGCGGTTAAACCGCAGTTCTAACCCTTTAGAGTCGGCTTTGAGCCGAAACATTTCCTCCAGGCTATTCAGCAGGCGATATAGGTCAAAACAGGATTGATTCAGCGTGACCCGACCTTCGTCAATTTTGGACATTTCCAGGACATCGTTGATCAGTTCCAGCAGATGCTCGCCGCTGTGCAAAATGATGTCCAAATATTCTTGATTTTCGGGCGCGTTAGGAGGGGTTCGTCCTAAAAGCTGGGTGAATCCTAAAATTGCATTGAGCGGCGTTCGCAGTTCGTGACTCATGTTGGCAAGAAACTCGCCTTTTGCTTTATTGGCAGCATCTGCCCGCTCTTTGGCTTCTCGCAACTCTTCTGCCTGCCGCTGCACTTGAGCAAACAGTTCAGCTTGCTGAAGGGCAACTCCCATTTGTGCTGCAATGTGAACCACAATGCCGATCTCAGCATCTTCCCACTGGCGCGGAGCTGAGTTTTGGTAGGCAGAGAGCAAGCCCCAAAGCTGGTCGCCCTGCCAAATCGGAATGGTCATGTAGGCTCTAGCCTGAAACCGCTCAAGCAGTTCGAGGTAGCAAGCACTAAATCCAGCATGGTAAATGTCTTCCGTCCAGACTCCCCGACTGCCTCGACTGTAAGCCCCTCCTTTGGTCTCTTGCAGGTAGGTGTCCTGGACAAAATCTGCTGGCGGCTCCAGGTGGCTCATGATGCAGTCTGTGTCAGTTATGACGTTTTGGGTCAAGTTAGATTCACTGATCTGTTTTTGAATCAGCGGCACCCAACCGCTAGCAACCGATTCGGAAACAAAGCTGCCGCTCCAGTCGGGGTTAAAGCGGTAAACAACTACGCGGTCGCACCTCAACAGTTGTCGTAGCTCTGCAGTAGTTGAGTTAAAGATGGTTTCTACGTCCAGGCTTTGGCGCATTCGCTCAATCACTCTGGTAACGGCCCGTTCGCGTTCCAAACTAGACTGGAAGGCCTGCTCCGCTCGTTTGCGGTCAGTAATGTTGATTGAAGTACCAATAATTCGGTGAATTCGAGAATGCTCATTTCGGAGGGGCACTAGACTGGTGAACCACCACATCTCCTGTCCCTGAAACGGTAAGCATTCCTCGTAGCTAATGGGTTCGCCCAGGGCAACGCAGTCTTGATAGTGTTGCCGTACTGCGGTTGCAGATTCTAAAGGAAGTACCTGCTCAGGCGCTTTACCTTGCAGTTCGGCAAGTGAAATTCCGGTGAGCTTTTCGTGGGCTGGGTTTAGCGCAACACAGTAGAATTCACCATCTTCCGACACATCAACGACGAAAATAGATTCCTTGACACCCTCATAGATGCTGCGGAGAAACTGTTCTTGCTGTTGCAAGGCGGTTTCAGCTTGCTTACGGGCAGTTACGTCAATAGCAGTACCCAGAATTTGAGTAGGGACTCCGGTTTCATCTCTGGTAAAAATGACATCACGCGATCGCAGCCAGCACCAGTCTCCATTGGCGCGTTTGAACCGATATTCTCGCTCTACAACCTGCCCATCTGCGACCTCAGCCCAACCCTCAATGTAGTCTGTTAAAACTTCTTGATTTTCAGGGTGAAACTTATCTAAAAAGAACTGCGAACCTGCTTGCAAAACTTCTTCTGGGTGATAGCCTAACGTCTCATAAATTTGATGATTAACGTAAATGCTTTTTTGAGCACTCAGATCGAAAATGTACAAAAGCTGAGGTGAATCATCGGTAACTCGTTCAATAAATCGTTTACTTTTAAATAGCCCTTCTTCGGCTTGTTTGCGGCTGGTAATGTCTCGCGCAACAACCAAAACAGATTCGATTGAGCCGTCCTGAGCGATCTCAGGAACGATGCGAGAAAGATAACAGGCTGTTCTGTCGGGTAACGAGACTTCATACTCCAGGCTTTGCTCTTTCCCAGATTCAAACACTCGTTGAACTGCATTTTGCCAGAGGGATGCTAATGACTCAGGAAATCCTAATTCCTGATTCGTTTTACCAATAAAAACTGAGGCAGGAAATCCTGTTTCTCGCTCTACTGTTGGGTTGACATAGAGATAGCGAACTTGCCGATCAACCCGCATGATTGCGTCTGGCGAATTTTCTACCAGCGCTCTAAATTCTTGCTCTCGCTGGCGTAGTTCTGCTTCGATTTGTTGTCGTTCAGAGACTTCCTGTTGCAAAACTAGAGTTCGTTCTCGCACTCTTTGTTCTAGACAGGCATTTAGTTGTTTTAGCTGCTGATTGACTTCCTGTAGCGTATGAGTTTGTTCAGATAGCTTTCGGTCTTGCAAATAGCTGTGAACCGCATCGACAACGGCTAGCTTCAAGTCTTCAGGCTGCCAGGGCTTAGAGATGTAGCGATGCAGTTTTGCCTGTCTCAGTGCATTTCCAACTGCCTCTAAGGTTGCCTGTCCGGTTAGCATGATTTTGAGGGTGTTGGGCGATCGCTCATGAATCCGTCCTAACAGTTCATCGCCCTTGATTCCAGGCATCACATAGTCGGCTAAAACTAAAGCGACTTCAGCCTGTTCGTCTAGCAATTCCTGAAATAGCTCTAGTGCGTCTTCACTGCCCTCAGCCGTTTCAATCACACATTCATCGCCCAATGCTTTCTTAAGCTCGATTTTGAGGCTGTCTAATACCGAAGGCTCATCATCAACGCAGATAATTACGGGTTTATTCATAGAGTATGCTTATGATTGCATTAAACCTGATTTAATCGTTTCAATTAACTCTTCAGCTTGCCAGGGTTTGTGTAAACAGCGATGTAGGTTTGCCTGCTCTGTAGCTCTGGCGATCGCCGCTTCATCTGCCTGCCCAGTTAACATCACTTTGACGATTTTAGGAAATTTTTCATGCACCCGGATTAAAAATTCATCTCCCCGAATTCCAGGCATTAACCAGTCTGAAACAATCACAATCACATCAGCGGTATCAGCCTGACATTCTTCTAAAACTTCCATTGCTTCATCTGCATTTTCCGCAACCTCGTAGATATAGGTATCTTCAAATGCATTTTTAAGCTGAATCTTCAAGCTGTCTAAAATAACTGGCTCATCATCAACACACAAAATTACTGCCTTAGTCATTAATACTGGAGTCCTTAGAGGCGATTGGAAGGAAAACGGTGAACGTAGTTTTTCCAGGAATTGAATCAACGGTAATGCTGCCCTGATGTTTTTTTACGATCTTTCGCACAATATCTAACCCCAAACCGCTTCCCTCTCCGGCGGGTTTAGTGGTGAAGAAGGGATCAAAAATTTTGGGCATTACTTCTGGCGGAATGCCTTTGCCATTGTCTGTAACCTTAACAACAACTTGATCGGCTATCTGAGCCACATCAATTTGTAAGATTCCTCTATGCTCCATTGCCTGTAGTGCATTGTGAATTAAATTCGTCCAGACTTGATTTAGCTCGTCAGGATAACACAAAATAGAAGGCAGATTAGCAAAGTTTCGATGCACTTCTACTCCGTGCTTTAGCTGGTTGTAATAGAGCGTCAGGACGGTTTCGATTCCATCGGTAATGCTTGACTCTATTTTTTTCGCTGAAACGTTGTACCGAGCATAGGTTCTGAGTGCAAACACCATTTTTGCAGCACGATCAGTCGCCGTCACAATAGTGGATGAACTCTTGCTTAAGCTATTCAACTGATAGGCTATTTTGAGAATCTTTCTGCCAGATTCATCCTTAAATAGCCCTAAAGAAGGGGCAATGTTGTCGTAAATCCCCATATCAACTAATGTATCGGCTACGGTGTCTGGATTCGCTATTTCGGCTGATTCCAATTCACGCATGAGTTGTCGCTTAAGCTGACGTTTTTCTTTACTAGAAAAGTTGCCTATCTTTTGGCTGGAGCGCTCCATTAGGGCAACAAATTCTAAATACTGCTCGGACTGAAGCTGACGGAAGAAATCAGGCAGGTGTTGTAATGTTTCAGCTAAAAATTCGGCGATGTTTTCAATGGAGGATCGAATTGCACCAAGCGGAGTATTAATTTCGTGAGCAATGCCTGCGACGAGTTGTCCCAGAGCTGCCATCTTTTCAGATTGAATTAGCTCTGCCTGGGTTGCTCGAAGCTGTTGTAAAGTATTGAACAGTTCTTCATTCTTTTGCTGTAGGGTTTGCTCGGCTTTTTGGCGTTCGGCTTCGATGCGTTTGCGATTGCTAATATCTTGAACAATCCCTTCGTAATACAGCAGATTGCCTTCGGTATCTTGCACGGCCCGACAGGTTTCAGAAATCCAGATGATGCTGCCATCTTGTTTATAAATTTCCGATTCAAAGTTTGACAGTTTGCCATCTCGATTCATCAAGTTGATAAACTCAATTCGCCGATCAGGATTAACATAAAGCTGTCTCTTAAAGTTAGGCTGAGCTGCAATCAAAGCGTCTGGTGAATCATAGCCATACAGCTTTGCTAAAGCAGGATTTGCGCTTAAATATTTCCCATCTAAGCTAGTTTGAAAGATGCCATCTAGGGCGTTCTCAAAAATGCCGCGATACTTTGCTTCAGCCTGACGCAGGGCGACTTTCATTTGTAGGCGATCGCTCGTTTCCTGTTCAGCCTGTTCAGCACTTTCGTCAGCCGTATGCTGTAAAGCCTCAACCACGCTCTGTAGCGTAATCAGTCCCGTGATCTGCTGCTGGTTAAATACAGGAAGATGCTGAATTTGATGCTGCCGGAATATCGAAAGAATTGAGAAAATGCTCTTTACTTCAGACTCATCGACGCTCACGGTTTGATGGGTCATCTGCTCTGACACCTGCATCTGGTCTTTGCCTGTGGCGATCGCCCGAACTGCATCCCGCTCCGTAAAAATGCCAATCAGCCGCTGTTGCTCCATCACCAAGACACAGCTAGCCTGCGCCTGATGCATCTGCCTGATCACCTGTCGAATCGAATCGCTGGGTGTAGAAACGAGAGGGCAACGCTGAATTACCTGAGATGGGGAGATCTGCGTCAAAACGTGCAGTGAGGACATAGATTTCTCACTCAATTCTCATTTAATGGATATTTGGATGGCTTTGAGGCGATCGCAAAAAGCTCCCAGTGCAAATCTGGGATCTAATCACGATACTAATGACAAATTTATACTTAAAGGTAGATGTTCCTAAACACAAATTAACACATTGATCAGGATGTCTACTCTACTTGTAGAGATGTACAGATGTAGGAATGAAGGCGCGTAGGTTGGGTGAAGCGAGGCAGAATCCAACAGAATTCAGTTCAACACGGCAAGAGAATTCGATTTAGTCTACGGGTTCAATTCTGCGACTGTGCTAATGTTTTCTAGCTTAAGCTCTGGGCACGTCCGCTTGATTAGACCTGTCAACACCTTACCGGGACCGATCTCAACGACCTGTTCAATTCCCTCCTGAGGTAAACGTAGGGAAATTTCGCGCCAGCGCACCGAGCCAGTCATCTGGCGCACCAGGCGATCCTTTAGCACTTCGCCATCGGTGGCTGGAGTTGGCTCCACGTTTGAGAGAACGGGAATTCGGGCGGTTTGAAAGGCTACGATGTCCAGAACCAGCCTAAACTCGGCAGCGGCTTCTGCCATTAAAGGAGAGTGAAACGCGCCGCTGACGTTGAGCTTAACAGACCGCTTCGCCTTTACTTTAGGAAGAATTTGCTCAACCGCTGCCGGGGTGCCGGAGATAACAACTTGTCCAGAGTTGTTGTCGTTTGCCAGCACCACATTCTCAGTTTGCTGAATCTGCTGCTCTAGCTGCTCTCGGTCAAAGCCAATCAGGGCGGCCATCATGCCGTCTGAAGCGCTGTCCATTAGCTCTGCCCGTCGCTTGACCAGACGTAGCCCCGTCTCAAAGTCAAACACACCTGCAATACAAAGCGCAACATATTCACCCAAGCTATGGCCCGCAACGATATCGGGCTGTTGACCTTGTTCAAGCAAGAGTTCTGCCAGAACATTTTCAATGACATAGAGGCAAGGCTGGGTGTAGAGCGTTTTGGATACCTTGTCGTCTTCGCTCTGGCAAACTTCAGGGATTGACCAGCCGAGAATTTGCTCAGCCTGAGCGAATTTTGCTTGAGCAGCAGGCAGATCTACCAGGTCAGATCCCATGCCGATCGCCTGTGAGCCTTGCCCAGGAAACACCCATGCGGTTTTAGTCATATTCATTTGCCCCAGCGAAAAATAGCCGCGCCCCAGGTCAGTCCGGCCCCAAAACCAGAGGCGGCAATCACGTCACCGGGTTGAATTCTGCCATCGCGGACGGCTTCGTCCAGCGCGATCGGAATAGATGCAGCGGAGGTGTTGCCATATTCGCCCATGTTGCTGAGGACTTTTTGGCTAGGAATGTTGAGCCGCTCGGCGACCGCATCAAGAATCCGCTGGTTGGCCTGGTGCAGCAGCAGCCAATCAACCTCCTCAACGGTGAGACTGGCGTGGAACAGAGCTTTTTCTAAAACTTCGGGGACTCGTTTAACGGCAAAGCGATAGACTTCGCGCCCATCCATTGTGATCGGCTGGTAGGTGCCCTGACCGACACTGACTCCTTCAACTAATGCTCTTTGCTCTGCCTGGTAAGACAGGTTGAGGCAATGGTTTTGGCTACCGTCGCTGTGTAGCTCAAATCCGAGCAGGCGATCGCCCCCCTCACGCGCCTGCATCACCACCGCACCCGCACCGTCGCCAAACAGAACGCAAGTGCGACGATCTGTCCAGTCTGTCCAACGAGAAAGCAAATCGGCGCCGATCAGCAGCACATTCCGGTAGGTGCCCGTGCGAATGAATTGAGCCGCTGTCACCATGCCAAAAATAAAGCCTGAACAGGCAGCGGTGATGTCAAAGGCAGCCGCTTTAATTGCGCCTAGTTCTGCCTGGATTTTGCTGGCGCTGCCAAACAGATCGTCTGAAGTGGAGGTTGCCAGAACGATCAGATCCAAATCAACGGGGGTGATGCCTGACATAGCGATCGCCGCCCGCGCCGCCTGGGTTGCAATCTCGGTCAGCGAGCCTTGAGCATCAGCTAGATGACGACGCTGAATTCCAGTACGAGACGAAATCCATTCGTCGGAAGTCTCCACAATTTGGCTCATGCCAGCGTTATCGAGAACCACAGGAGGCGCGGCTGAGCCGCTTCCTGTAATCGCAATGCCGATTCCTAATTGATGCACAGTTACTCTCCGTCCGGGGCGATCGCCTCGGTCTTCTGATAGTGGGACTGAATCTGGTCAAGGACGTTCTGATCGACAGCCTCTTTAGCCAGACGAGTGGCGTTAAAAATTGAGGGGGCTTGGGAACTGCCATGACTGATGATGCAGATTCCGGCAACGCCCAGCAATAAACCGCCGCCATGTTCAGCATGATCCATGCGCTGCTTAATCCGCCGCAAATTAGGCTTGAGCAACGCTGTACCGACCCGACCGTGCAGACCTTGAGGCAATTCTTCGCGCAGAATGTGCAGCGCCACCTCACCGACTGCTTCAGCAAATTTCAGCAGCACGTTGCCCACAAACCCGTCACAGACGACTACATCGAAGTTGCCTGACAGCACATCCCGCCCTTCAGCATTGCCAATAAACGGGATTCTGGGGTTATCGTGCAGCATTTGGTGCGTCCGAACGGCCAGATCATTCCCCTTAGAAGATTCTTCTCCAATGTTTAGCAACCCAACTTTGGGTTCCTCAATTCCCAACACCGAGTGGGAATAGATCGTGCCCATCATGGCAAACTGTTCCAGGAATTTGGGGCGACAGTCTACATTTGCTCCAACATCCAGGATCAAGACTGGCTTGCTGGCAATTAGCGTTGGCAATACCGCGCCGATGGCAGGGCGATCGATGCCTTTTAACCGTCCTAGACGCAATAATGCTGCTGCCATTGCGGCCCCGGAGTGTCCGGCTGAAACCACCCCGTCAGCCCGCCCCTGCTTTACCAATTCCATTGCGACATTGATAGAAGCTTTAGGCTTGCGCTTCAAGCCACTGAGAGGCTCTTCATGCATCTCAATCGTGCCTTCTGCCGGAACGACTTCTACCTGAGAGGGAGCGTTGTGCTGTTTCATGGATGCTTCAATCTGCTGCGGGTCGCCCACCAGCAAAACTTCTACGTCCAGTTCTTCGCGTGCCCTTAACGCTCCAGCGACGATTTCGGCGGGCGCATGATCTCCGCCCATCGCGTCAATTGCAATCCGTGCCCGAGTTGATCCCATTGACCAAAGTTATAGAAACCTAAAAAATTCTATCAGATGGACTCTACCCTCAGACGGACAAAACGAACTACTCATTCTCTCCAGGCTCAATAATTCGCTGGAACAGGTAGCCCGTGCCCCGTGCAGTCAAGATTAACTCTGGGTTGCTAGGGTCATCTTCTAGCTTGGCGCGTAGGCGTGAAATGTGGACATCCACAACCCGTGTGTCAACGTGGCGTTCTGGTGTGTAGCCCCATACTTCCTGTAAAATTTCGGAGCGGGAAAAGGGTTCTCCCGATCGCCCCACCAGTAGCTCTAACAGGCTAAACTCCATGCCTGTCAACCGAATTCGCTCATCGCCTTTATAGACCTGCCGCTTGTTGGTGTCGATCCGAATGTTGTTAATGTGGATCACACCGGAACTGGGAATTCCGGTGGTGCCAACTTTATCAACCCGACGCAATACTGAGCGGATGCGGGCTTCTAGCTCTTTGGGAGAGAAGGGTTTGACGACATAATCATCAGCACCCAGTTCTAATCCGGTGATGCGATCGGCTACGTCTCCCAGGGCGGTCAGCATGATGATGGGCACGTCTGACTCTTTGCGTAGCTCTTGACAAACTCCGTAGCCGTCTAACTTGGGCATCATCACGTCCAACACCACCAGGTCAGGGTCGGCGTTACGAAATGTGTCGAGTGCTTCTTCTCCGTCCGCAGCGGTCACTACATCATACCCAATCATGGAAAGACGGGTTTCCAGGATGCGGCGAATGCTGGCTTCATCATCCACAACCAGTATTTTTTCTTTATGATTTTCCAATTTATTCAACGCTCCTTAAGTGACTTTTTCGATAATTAATTTTTCATCACTTTATCATTAAGATATTACCTCATTCAGATCCTCTGAGATCGCTGAAAATCGCGCTAGAGCTACATTTCACGGTTTCTTAAGATTCTTGCTAAAAGTTAAACGGGGTTGAACAAATCTAACATTAAAAAAATGGCAAAGCCGCGATCGCAATACGTCTGTAACCAATGTGGGGCAGAGTCTCCTCAATATTTTGGTAAATGCCCCTTTTGCAGCAGTTGGAATTCAATGGTGGAGCAGGTTGTGCCTGCTAGCACAGGTTCTTCGAGGGTAGGGGCGATCGCCGCGAATAGCGCCAAATCCAGGCGATCGGGCGAATCGACTGCCCCTCAACCCATTGTGGCGCTGACCCTGCCGCAGATTTCTGACTATCCCCAGTCGCGCCTCTCGTCGGGCTACACCGAACTCGATCGGGTGTTGGGTGGCGGCATTGTTCCCGGTTCCCTGGTGCTAATTGGGGGCGATCCGGGCATCGGCAAATCGACCCTCCTGCTACAAATGACCAACCGCCTATCGGCTCAGTACCGAATGCTGTACGTTTGTGCAGAAGAGTCGGGGCAGCAGGTGAAGCTGCGCTGGCACAGGCTTTGCGGGGAGGAGAAAGGAGAAGGAAAAAAGGGAGAACGGGCAAAGGGTTCTTCTCGTAAACTCCAAAAAGCCAGGGAACAAGCTGTAGAAGAGATTGTAGGCGACAGTGGAAACGGTGGAAACGGTGGGGGAACTGGAGCTTCTGTCATTGCCGCTTCAGAGTCAAACCTCTATCTGCTGCCGGAGACGGATTTAGAAACGATTTTGCTGGAACTAGAATCGCTGCGACCGCAGGTGGCGATTATTGACAGTATTCAAGCGCTTTATTTTGCCACCTTAAACTCGGCTCCCGGTTCGGTTTCGCAGGTGCGAGAGTGTACGTCGGCGCTGATGCAGTTGGCTAAGCGGGAGCATATCACGCTGTTTATTGTGGGCCACGTGACGAAGGAAGGGGCGATCGCCGGGCCCAAAGTGCTGGAACACCTGGTCGATACGGTGCTTTATTTTGAGGGCGATCGCTTTGCCAGCCATCGGTTGCTGCGATCGGTGAAAAACCGCTTTGGCGCAACCCACGAGCTAGGTGTTTTTGAAATGGTCGATCGCGGCTTGGAGGAAGTCACGAATCCCTCAGAGCTATTTCTAGGCAACCGGGATGAAGCCTCTTCGGGAACCGCTACAATCGTTGCCTGTGAAGGCACTCGACCTTTGGTTGTAGAATTGCAGGCGCTCGTTAGCTCAACCAGTTACGCCTCCCCACGCCGCTCCACAACGGGCATTGAGTACAACCGTCTGCTGCAAATTTTGGCCGTTTTAGAAAAGCGGGTGGGAATTCCGCTGTCTAAGCTAGATGCCTATGTCGCCTCATCGGGTGGGCTAAGCGTGGGGGAACCCGCAGCAGATTTGGGGGTGGCGATCGCCGTTGCCGCTAGTTTTCGCGATCGCATCGTTGATCCCAGCACCGTGCTAATCGGTGAAGTCGGCTTGGGCGGGCAGGTGCGCCCCGTTTCACAGATGGAACTGCGTCTCAAGGAAGCCGCAAAGCTAGGATTTAAGCGGGCGATTGTACCTCATACGCAAGCCAATTCCGACTCCGGTTTAGAAATCATCCCGGTAGCACGAGTGGTAGATGCGATCGGAGTAGCGTTGATGAAAGGGACGTAGGAGCCGGCATTTTAGGAACTCGTTCCCAGGTTTTATAGCTGTAGTCAGCTAGGTTAGGACAAGGACATTTTGGTGGCGCGGCTTCGCCGCGCCACCAAAATGTCCTAATCAATATAGCTACCGCTATACCTGGGACTGTATGAGCGAGGCTCTGCCTCGTGGAATCAGAGGCAGAGCCTCTCAAAGAGCATTACAAGGCAGAGCCTTGTAACGAGAGGGAGAATGCTGCGCCCCTACACGCCCTCTCTAAAATCTGTAATGCGGCGGCGCAGGTCGGCGGCTTTGGCGGGTAGGTCAGCTTGGGCGATCGCCTCTTGCTCTCCCGATTTCAGCCACTTAATTTGGACAGTTTCGCTCTCGGCTTCGGCATCACCCAAAATCAGGCAGGCAACGGCACCACTGCGGTCTGCCCGTTTAAACTGTTTGCCAAAGGCGCTGCCGCTGAGGTCAAGTTCTGCGGCAAAGCCAAGCTGACGGAGGATTTGGGACAGCTTTAACGCTTGAGCTTCGGCGCGATCGCCCCGCGATACCAGATAAAAATCAACGGCGGCTGGCGCAAGGGACTGCTGCTTTAGCAGTAAGATCAGTCGTTCCAGGCCGATCGCCCAGCCGACAGCAGGAGTATCTGGCCCGCCCAATTCTGCAACCAAGCCGTCATAGCGACCGCCGCCGCAAACGGTGGACTGGGCACCCAGGTCATCGGAAATAATCTCAAACGCGGTGTGGGTGTAGTAGTCCAGCCCTCGCACCAGCCGAGGATTTAGCTGATAGGAAATGCCCAAATCTTTCAAAAGCTGCCGTACTCGGTCAAAGTGCTTTTGAGAATCGGGGCTGAGGTAGTCCAAGATGCTGGGTGCATCCTGGGCGATCGCCTGGGTTCGCTCATCTTTACTATCCAGAATTCGCAGCGGGTTGCGAGTCAGCCGATCCTGAGAATCGGCATCCAGTTCCGCTTTGTGGGGCGTGAAATAGGCAACCAGCGCTTCTCGGTAGGTCTGCCGATCGGCTGGAGTTCCAACAGAATTCAGATCCATTCGCAGCGTTTTTAAGCCCAGCGATTGCAGTAAATCAGTGGCGATCGCAATCACTTCCGCATCGGCACGCGGATCGGGACTGCCCACTAACTCAGCGCCCAACTGGTGAAACTGCCGCTGTCGCCCCGCCTGGGGACGCTCATAGCGAAACATAGGCCCCGTGTACCAGAGCCGCTGCACCCCGCCCTGAGCGTGAAGGTGATGTTCGATAAAGGCGCGAATTACGCCAGCGGTGTTTTCAGGACGCAGAGTGAGGGAGCGATCGCCCCGATCCTTGAAGGTGTACATTTCCTTGCCGACGACATCAGTTGCTTCCCCAATGCCCCGCTCGAACAAATCCGTTTGCTCAAAAATAGGAGTCCGAATTTCTTGATAAGCCGATCTGCCCAGAATGTCTCTGGCCGTCGCTTCTACCCGCTGCCAGTAGCCAACCTCCTCTGGCAAAATATCGCGGGTTCCTCTCAAAGCCTGAATCGCGCCCATGAATTACTTCTCAGTAGGTTTAACCACTTCCCAGTTGCCGTAGCGATCGCCATAGCAAGCTAAAATCTGCTCAACCCGTAGATGTGAAGCCTGATCAGCCGCTACTGTATATTGAATCCACAGCCCACCCACCTGGCTCTGCAAATATTCAAACTTCTGAGACATTTGGGGCAATAGTCCTGTTTCAACCCCTGCAACCTGACGTAAATGAGCTGCAACTTCGCGATAAACAGCCAGCGGCAACTTCTCACACCGAATTTGGTAGCGCTGCTCTCTGTCTCCAGTTTGGATGCCAGTTTGGGCACCAGTTTGAACGATCGGTTGGTTCATCATCTCCAGCTAGACGCACTCACTAAGAAATAATTTCGTCACTAGAAATTGGCAGAGTACAGCAGTTTACCTGATCGAGGCAAACCTTGCCCCACTGCAACGCCCACCTGACTAGCGCAACTCGATTGCCCGTTGAGGTTTTAGTCAGGATATTGCTGATATGGTTGTCAACAGTACGTTTGCTAATTTCTAGCTTCTCTGCAATCTCCTGGTTGGTCAAGCCACCAGCCACCAGTTCCAGGATTTGCAATTCTCGATCTGAGAGTGGCCCAGAAGTCTGATCGCCGCCCGCCATAATCTTCTCACCGTGTATATTTACTCATTCCTCCCTCAATTCTAAGGGCTTCACTGCAAAAACCGCTTTGATCTAAAAATCCTGTTCAACTTTTGAAATGTTGCCTTTTGGGAAACCTTCGACTACACCACTTCAAATCACTTCGGAAGACTAATGAGTTTAGCTTGCTGGGTTTGGTTAAAACGGGTTGTGCTGGTTGTCTGGGTTGGGGTGTGGAGTTTACTGGCGATCGCTCCTTTAGGCTGGGCCGCAGAGGTCGATCGTGAAGAAATCGCCCCCGCTTTAGAGGAAGCTGCGCCTACCTACTCCAGCCCAGATGTGAATGATATTTCTTTAGAAAAGGTGAGCCAGTTTGTCCAGGCTTACGTGCAGGTGATCAAGCTGGTGGAGCAGCGAGAGGGGGATCTTCAAGGTGCAGAAACCGAGTCTGAATCGCTGCAAATTCAGCAGGAGATTGAGGCAGAAGCGTTTGAGGCGATCGCTTCCACTGGCTTGACCTGGCAAGAATATCTCCAGCTTCTAGGGCTGGCAAACACCGATCCCGAATTTGGCGAACGTATTGCCGCTCAGCTTCAGGAAGCGGAAAGCTAGAACGATTTGCAGGTTGAGGGTAATCGGATGGTCTTACACCGATTTGATTTGAGCTTGAGCAGAATAGATCCTTGTGGAACAAGGGGCTTAAGCCCCTTGTTAGGGACAGCTTCACAAAGAATTGGTATTACACACTCCACACAAACCTCTCAATCCCAGGTGCGTAGCGCCATACCGTCAGCAAAAAATAAAGAGGCGGGACACAGCCCCGCCTCTTTTGCCTTAACCCGTAGGCTGTAGCAATGGGGTAAGCCACGCTATAAAACGGCTGTCTCTTGCAGTTCAACAGTTTTCAAATTAGCCTCTGCTTTTGCTGCCAAGTATTCGGTTAGCTGTGTCTCAATTTCATCTCGCACGATCTGACGATATTCGGCAAAGTGTTCATTCAAAGCGCAGTTCACGAGATAAGTTTCAAATACGCCTGGGTTATATCGAATGATTGAAAAGAGCTGTCGCCAAAACTGAAAGCGCGTGTCTCGCTTAAGCCCTTGCCGCCAACAGATCGTGAAGAGGGCCCGAATGTCAGACAATTCTGGCACCTTGAACTTCTTCTTATTAGGGTTTGGCTTCATAGATAAGAAGTGTCGATGCACTCGCGCCAAATAGCGACTGGGTTCATACAGATCCCAGAAGCAGCGGACATATTCTCGCGCAATCTCCTCTAAGGGGCGGGTTGGAATAAAGTTTGTCAGCGTGGTCTGGTGAATGTTGGCTTCATCGTCGCCATCAAGCAATCGCCCTTCTTTTTCCAGTCGATGCCATAGAGCAGTATTGGGCAACGCCTGAAGCATACTGAAGAGGGCTTGCGGAATGGCCGTTGTTTCAACAAATTCGACAATGCGATCGCCCGCTCCTGGCTTCTCATCATCAAACCCGATAATGAAACCTGCCATGACCCGCAGACCTACTTCGTTAATCTTTTGCACAGACTCTATCAGCGAGTTGCGCGTATTTTGAAACTTTTGAGTTAAAGAGAGGCTTTCTGTGTCTGGAGTTTCGATGCCTAAAAACACAGCCGTAAAATTAGCTGCAATCATCAGATCCAGCAATTCCTGGTCTTGAGCCAGATCCACAGAGGCTTCTGTGGTCAAGCGGAACGGATAGCCGTGTTCTGCCATCCAGGGCGCTAGTTCTCGCAGCAGCAGCTTCACATTGCGCTTATTGCCAATAAAATTGTCGTCTACGATAAAAATCGATCGCCGCCAGCCTAAATTGTACAAGGCTTGCAATTCTGCCAACAGTTGGGCTGGAGTCTTAGTCCGGGGCTTGCGCCCATACAGCACAATGATGTCGCAAAATTCACACTGAAACGGGCAACCGCGCGAAAACTGAACCGACATATCGTTGTATGCCCGTAGATCTAGCAAGTCAAACCGGGGAACGGGGGTCGCGGTGACATCGGGCTTCTCCCCATTGGCACGGAACACACCTGAAGTTTCTCCGCGCTCCAGTGCTTCAACCAGCAGTGGCAAGGTAATTTCACCTTCGTCTAGCACCAAGAAATCTGCACCTGCTTCCTGTGCTGCCTCTGGTACGGAGGTGACGTAGGGACCACCCACAGCAACCCGTTTGCCGCGCCGCTTTGCTTCGCTAATCAGGTGCAGCATATCCGGTTTCTGCACAATCATGCCTGAGATGATGACCAAATCTGCCCAGTACCAGTCTGCTTCGCTCTCTAGCCGGACATTACGGTCAACCAAACGAAACTCCCAGGTTTGAGGCAAAATCGCCGCAACCGTAGTTAGGCTCAGTGGAGGGAGAGAAACCTTACGACCAACTAGCTCCAAAGCTTTATCAAAAGACCAGAATGACTTTGGAAAAAGAGGATAAAGCAGTAAAACCCGCATCAAGTCGTGCCTCACACTATAAATATTGACCCAGAGTATTTACCCAGCATATAGCAGGGCTAATTGATTTGTGAAATCGGTAGATCAGGAGAACCATTAGATCTGCATTGGATCTGGCACTGAATTTGGTAAGGTAGCTTGTCTTAATCAATAGGGCTACCGCTACAGTGACAAGAAACGGATTAGGGCGCAGGAACTCTGCTCCTGCGCCCTAACCTCCCTTCACAATCTGCAATACCAGTCCTCAAACCAAAGGAAATTGCGTTTCTGATTACATTACGGTTTGCCCCAATACTTCATGAAGATTATCAGGATCAACATAGTGGCAGGTTGTGTTGTCCTGACAGATTAACGCCCAGCCTGCCTGGTCAATTCCCACTAATTTGTAGGCCGTTTCTTGAACGAAATAGCCTTTGTGATTGCGAGTTCCGGGTTGAACTTCAAAGTTATATGTGTCTGCGCTAAACATATCCTTATCCTCTGGTTTCAAAAATGAACTGTCAAAGTTTATAAAATGGCGGGTTCGCTTCCCCGACTGGTTAACTTAACCTTATCTCTAAAATTATGAATTGGTCGTTAAGTTATCTAAATAATTGAATCTCTATCTTCATTAGGTTATGGAGAAATGTTTGATCCTGCTATGGAAGAAGGGATTGGGCGATCGCCATCAACCTTTACTCGCTTAGACTCGCTTCAATGTAAACGTTTAAATACAAGTCCCCTCAGCTTCAAAGGAAGGGAAAAGATAAATTTCAATCATTAGGGAATAAGTAGAAATAGAAATTAATAAAAGTAGCGGTTGGTCATGGGTTATTGGCTGCTTGCAAGCAACTTGTTACAAAGGGCTAGACCTGTGAGTAATGGCTAATAACCCATAAGTAATGACCAAAACAAAGATTCGAGATATAGTAAGCGTGAGGCTTTAATTCGGCGTAAGTTTAGTTTGTGTATCACTGATTGTGTATTACTGACAGACGGCTCTCCGAAATTTGGATCTCAGATGTTTCTCTACGTGGAGTAGCTCATGTCAATTTATGTAGGTAATCTGTCCTACGAAGTCACTGAGGCTGATGTCAACACCGTTTTTGCTGAATACGGTACAGTCAAGCGAGTTCAGCTACCGACTGATCGAGAAACGGGTCGTATGCGGGGCTTCGGCTTTGTCGAAATGGGGACAGACGCTGAGGAAGCAGCGGCGATCGAAGCATTAGACGGAGCCGAATGGATGGGGCGTGATTTGAAAGTTAACAAAGCGAAACCCCGTGAAGACAGAAACTCTTCCGGTGGTGGCGGTTGGGGAAATAACAATCGTCGTCGCTACTAGAAATACACATGAAAACCCCTGAACTTTTAAGTCGATATGCTGCTGGACAAAGAAACTTTAGCGGCATCAACTTGATGGCAGCAAAGTTAAGAAGTGTGAATCTAAGGCGCGTTAATTTCAGTGAAGCAGATCTGACCCACGTCAATCTCAGCTATTCCTGTCTCAGTGGGGCAGACCTTCGCAACGCCAATCTGTGGAACACCAATCTTACTGGCGCAAACTTGTCAGGTGCAAACTTGTCAGGCGCAAACTTGACCGGGACAAACTTCACTGGCGCAAACCTCACTGGAGTTAAGTTTGAACAGTCTAACCTTAAGGACGCCTCCCTTGAGGGGGCAACCATGCCCGATGGAGTAGTTCGCGATGCCTGAGTGAGCGCTAACTCCAACTGCAAGCGCAAACATTACCAGATAGTGAATTGGATAGTGCAATATTAGACCCAGTTTTGAAAGGTATAGCGGTAGCCATATTGATTAGGACATTTTGGCGGCGCGGCTCCGCCGCGCCGCCAAAATGTCCTTGTCCTAACCTAGCTGACTACAGCTATATCTTCTAAAACTGGGTTATTTTTTTGCAGAAGAATCTCTAAGCCACCTACTTCCCAGCAGGGGCGGGCTGTGACCCAAAAGCTGCTTTGGGATAAGGAATTCGATGGTGGTTGAACTGCTGCCAGACGCGCACAAAAATTTCGGCGATTTTGGTCATGTCAGCGCGGGTTAGCCCAGAATCAACCATTTGATTGTCTTGCCAACGGGCCCGAAGAATGCGGTTGACCATTGCTAAAGCCTCATCTCGACTGGCATCTTTAAGCGATCGCAGCGCTGCCTCGCAGGAATCGGCCAGCATCACAATCCCCGTTTCGCGAGACTGAGGAATTGGTCCGTCATAGCGAAATTCGGCTTCGTTAATTACTAGCTTAGGGTCTTCTTGCGATCGCTGCTGTGCCTGATAGTAGAAATAGGTAATCAGCATACTACCCTGATGTTCAGGAATAAAGGCTTGAATCGCTTTAGGCAAGCGATATTTTCGCGCTATCACTAACCCCTCGCTGACGTGCTTTTTAATAATTGCTGCACTCTTCCAGGGGTCATCGATCAGGTCGTGCTTATTCGGCCCGCCCATCTGATTCTCAATGAAGCCCAGCGCATCATGCATCTTGCCGATGTCGTGATAGAGCGTTCCTGCTCTGACTAACTCTACGTTGCAGCCTAGCGCACGGGCTGCGGCTTCAGCTAGAGTTGCCACAAATAGGGTGTGCTGAAACGTACCCGGAGCATCAGAAGCCAGCTTTTTCAGCAGCGGGCGATTGGGATTAGACAATTCAGCCAGGCGAATCGGGGTAACCAGGTCAAAAAGCTGTTCTAAATAAGGACTGATGCCCAGCGCAACAATGCTCCAGGCGAGTCCCATCAAGCCTTGCAGCACCGCTTGACTCAACACGGCATACCAAACTGGGTTAGCAGGCGTAGTTAAAATTAGGCTCAGCAGCAGGTAAATAACGCCCTGAGCCAAACCGACTGCACCACCCAGCAACGCTAGCTCTTCTCGCGATCGCAGTCGTCCAGCCATGCCAGCGCCAAACAGACTGCCGATCGCACAGGCAGTCAGCGTTACCCAAGAAATCTCCATGCCAATGGGTAGCGCAATACTTAACAGACCTATCACCGTAATGCCCAGAGCAGAGCCGTAGAAGCTGCCAATCAGCAGTCCCAGCGCAGGCAAGTTAGTTGCCGGAACGCCCAACGCAATCAGCAAGGGAGTTGTCAGCGTCAGCAAAAACACCAGGAAATGGTCGCGTCGCCGCAGACCTGGATGAAACCGCCGCTCGACCAGCAGAAAAATTGCTACCCCACCCGTGACTAACCCGCCAAACCCAATTACACCTAGCCAGTTGATCTCCCGACGGCTCAAGCCAAAGTGGTCAAGCAGCACAAAATCTGACTGACTGATTGGTTCACCTGCCTGAGTAATTACCTCACCCCGACGAATTTCGACAATTTCGGGTTCAACTGATTCGGCTGCCTGATCGGCCAGAAGGCGAGTTTGTTCTGGATCTTGAACCAGATTAGGGCGCACCGCATTCATCAAAATCTTGCTTGCCAAAGGCTTTGACGCTGACGGAACGGCTAAATCAAGCTGTGCTCGCACCGCATTTTCTAGCACCCAATCAGGTAGCCCTGGCGGCACTCCTTGAAGCAGAATGCGCTCCAGCGCTTGACGAATGCCGTTTTTCGCATCGTTCCATTCCAAATCCGTCAGATCAAAGAAATTGGGATCATAAAACTTACTTTGCTCGTCCTTCAAGGAAGACTCCAGTTCTTCGGCAGCTATGGCGTAACGCTGACGGGCACGAGAAATGACTTCCCGCAAAGCAGAGAAGTCTTCTTCTGAGGCATTTTGCTGGTAAGCCTGTAGTTCAATAATTGCAAGCTGCTGAGAAGACCCTGCCCGTACACCCGGAGCCTGAGATTCAGGTGAACTTGCTTGTGGGCGAGGGTCAGCTGTCTCTTGTGAGTCTGCGTTCAGCGATGCCAGAATAGTTCTCCATTCCCATTCTTGTGCCTGTCGCAGATAGCGCTGGGTAGCAGTGGACAAAACCGAAGTTTCAACATAGGGCAGAGGGCCTGCTTGCTGGCGTAACTCGTCACCTCGGACAAATAGGCGCTGTAAAGTTTGATAAATCTCTTGATTGACGGCCTGGTCAACCATCAAGACGGGAACTGCCCCTGTGCGGGCTGCTTGTCGTTTGGTTTCGGTTGTTTCAGTGTCTACAACGCTGGCTGACTCTGGCGCTCGAATGGTTTGAGGAGCGATGGTATTTACGTCAAGCTGAGGTTCGTTATAAAACCGATGACCGATCGCACTGGTTAAGGAAACGACCACTAGCACTAACGCGATGGGTGAAGGGGAGCCGCCACCCTCACAGGATTTTCGTCTCAGAGGGTTGGGGCGGAGGGCGATCGCTGCAATCTGTTTAGACTTAAGCTGGGAAATCTTGGTCAGAAACTGGCGGGTTTGATCAGTCTCGGTGTATCGCTTTGCTCTCCCAAACAGCCGCCTTGCAAGTTGGTTAAAGCGCTTTTGAGAAATATCTAAAAGAGGCATCTACCACCACCGAATCAATTTGCTGGATATTTGTGTTAACTCAGGCTGCATTCAGAAGCTGCATTCAGGAACAGTTCAGTTTTGGGAACCAGGTGCCCCGCCAAGGGTGGAGGTTTGGTAGATAGAACATCAGCGGTGGCAACTTCACACTGCTCAGGACGTTACTTGGAACATATTGGGAGAGTACAGCGGAAAAACTAACCCTGAGTAATAGTATATCTAAGCTGAATTTCAGGCATATAGAATTGTGAAGTTAGGCGAAAGATAGGGTGAAGAGTGCTGGGCATTTGTACTTGCAAATGTGAATTTATGTCCAATGCATCGCGCTGTAACCCAGCAACTCTTGTCTCAGTCAGGACGAATGACCTTTGGGGCTGCGATCGCAAAGGTCTGACCAGGGTAGTTCAGCAGATGGGCCAGGTCAAAGGCTCCAGACCAGGCCGCTAGAAGCTGGTCAGATAAATTCTGTAGTTCTGTTTCAGATGCGACTCCCCACAGGTGGCTGAGGGGGGAATGTGAAGAATCGTCGCGATTCAAGGCGCTTCGCCAACTTAAGGGAATGCTGCTGGCTCCGTTATAGGCTCCGGACAGGGCTGCGGTGAGGCAGGTGGTTTGAGGATTTTTGTGAAGTTGGGCAGCGCGGATAACGGAAAGGCGAAAATCTTCCGGCGTGCTGAGAAAACAATGAAAGGCGATCGCAATTTCCAGCAAATCTGAAGCGACCTCTGGTTTCCTGGAATAGTGGCGAAGCTGGGCGATCGCGCTACTCAGGCTAACCTGGCTTAACGTTTGAATAAATTGAAGCTGTTCAACAAACGGAAACTGGGCAGGTGACAGACTGGGTGCTGATATGGAGCGATCGCGCTTCAATTCCAGTTCTTCCCTAATTTCAGCAATCAGTTGAGCAGGGTCAAGCTGTTCTCTGAGTGCCAGAGAAATGGCATAGCCGATGGCAAGAACTGCGTTGCTTAGCTCCAGTCGATGGTGCAATTTGTCTGCTTGCTGAAGTTCCTGCTCTAGCTGGTCTGGGTCAGCATGAAAAAATAGAGCAATAGGAAGCGTGGCGATCGCCAATCCAGCATTAATTGGAGGAGATTGGGTTTGCCGAAAGCTTTGAGTAGAAGCAGCCTTTTGCTCAGACAGGTTTTGCTCAGGATTTAAGGGTTGAACTGGAACGCCTAAAACGTCTAGCACTTCTTTAATCCAGCTTTTGTCACTGCTGCCTTGAATTAACCCTTTTGCCAATCGAACGGCAACATGACCCCAGCCCGCTGGAATCACGCTATCTTCAGGGTTCAAATCGCTAAACCCCCAGCGGCTCAGGTCTACCCAGCGGAGAGGCGGTTTAACTTGCGGCTGTTTGGCTTGCATAAGCTGACACTGAGTGCCCAAAATTTCGCCCAGAGCGGCTCCTAATAAAACACCTTGAAATCGGCTGGACAGTGAGTAGCGCATTGACTCTGTAGAAACTCTGTAGATTGACTCTATTGACTCTGTAGATTAGAAACTGTTTGTAAACAAAGATTTAGATTCCCCTAAATCCCCCTTCAAAAGGGGGACTTCAAGCTTTTGGTTCGATTCCCTCCTTTTTAAGGAGGGTTAGAGAGGATCAAGTCTTGAAGCCTGTTTCAGCTTCTTCAAATTTGTTTATAAACAGTCTCTTGGGTGTAGCGGTAGCCATATTAATGCCATATTGATTAGGACATTTTGGTGGTGCGACTCAGCCGTCCCACCAAAATGTCCATGTCCTAACCTAGCTGACTACAGCTATATGTGGGTTGGCTGTGCAGGTAGGATTTTAGCGATCGCCTCATTCATCATGACAAGAATTTGGGATAAACTCAGAAGGATTTTGATCCGCAGTCGTGGTTTCCCATGCAAACAGGACTCCCGCCCAGCCGCACCGACTCAATGCAATTAGTGCCTATCATCCGATTCCTTCGGATTTGCCTGCGAGTTGGGCAGATAGGTACGGTTTGCCTTATGCTGCTTAGCTTAAACGCCTCACTCGTTAGAGGACAGCAGGCACCTGCTTCCCCCAATGCAGAGTTGCCGCCAAGCAGCCGCATCACCCTGCGAGTGGGTAGCCAGGGCACTCAGGTTTCAGAGCTACAGGCAATGCTCAGGCTTTTGGGCTACTACAGCGGCGCGGTGGACGGCGTATACCAGGAAAGTACAGCGATCGCCGTTACCGCTTTTCAGCAAGCCGCAGGACTGACGGCCGATGGAATTGTAGGTCCTAGCACTTGGGAACGACTGCTGCCTGCATCTCCCTCAGTCAGCGGAGTTTCTTCTTCGACTGGAGCGATCGCCCCTTCCACAGCCAACCCAGCCATACCCGATACCGCTGAAACAACCGCCGCAACGCTTGCCTTTCCGGCTCCTTCGTCGATCGAACCGACTGCAACATCAACTGCTACAGCTAACGCAACTGAACCAGCCAATACAGCATCTAACTCTACACCCGCCGCCAGTGCGAATACCCCCGAAGCAGCTACGTCTGCCTCAGCAGGTGACTCCGACGAAGCAAACGCCCAGTCCAGTGCCCAGTCCGATACTCAGTCCAATGCCCAATCCAATGTAGATCTGCCTATTCTCAGAGTTGGAATGCGTGGACCAGCCGTTGCTCGACTCCAGGAACGACTACGGGCAACTGGCTTTTTTAGCGGAGTTATAGACGGCGTTTTTGGCACAGAAACTCAAAATGCAGTCAGAGCGGCTCAGCGTAACCTTGACCTGGAGCCAGATGGGGTAGTTGGACCTGCAACTTGGGGTGCCCTGTTGCGCTAAATGCGTATGGGAATTCTATTCCTTCAAACGAGATATTTTCTGCTATTTTTTGCACTAAACTCAGCCCCAAGATGGAGCGCAATATCCATTTCTTGGGAAAGAGTTCTTCATGGAGAATTCTTGTTAGTTTATGTATGTTCGCTCCTATCGCAAACTGTCTGTATATCTCATTTGAAAGTGCGTTTACCAATCTGTTCTTCGTAGCCAAAAATTTTGATAAGTAGAGCCTTAAGTTGATTTTAACAAAGTCAAATTGAGGGGTATCAAGAGCAGTCAACACAATATAAATGTCTTCTTGGTTGAATTCTGTTGGTGTAATATGACTCATTCAAATCATCAAACTCGTATTCAGGGCGATCGCCCCACACACATTCAGGATGATCGCCGTCAGGGCTATCCTGCTTCTAGAAATCAAGCTGTTGACCGTCGCCAAGCCTTGAGCGATCGTGAGTTTGAGTTGGCGAATCAGGATTTAGTAAACCGCAATCCCTCCGTTGGCAATGGCAGCCGCACAGTTTCTTACAACTCTTACCAGAACGGCTACGTGCAAGGGCGGGTTGCTGAGCGTCGAGCCTATGAAGAGAATCTAAGAAATAGAGGCAACAACAACGCTTCGGGGGGGCTACTGCTGGGCATTCTGCTAACTTCTCTGTTGGGTTTGACTGTAGGTGCCCTTTTCTTTGTTAACCAGCAGAGCCAAGCTCCAGTTGTCCCTGTTCCTGTGCCTGCGGAACCTGAAGCGCCTAACACCGAAACAAGCAACACGGAAATTCGGGAGCGGGTTATTGAGCGGACTCGTGAACTAGTGCCCGTACCGCAACCTCAGGATTCTGCACCTCAGCAACCTGTAGCTGAACCTGCTCCTGCCGCTCCAACGTCTAGCACGGCGCAGCCAGAAGCTGTTCAGCCAGAGGCGACACAGCCAGAGGTCACGGAACCAGCGATTCCTACCGCTCAGCCCGCTGAGTCAGGACAATAAAGATACAGCAAAAGGATGAAGAGTGAAGGATGAGGGATGAATCGAAACCTTGTCTACACAAAGCTTTGGCGAGTCCAACGTTGTCCTAATCAACTCTTCAAGTGCTGTAGTGGGAAGTGGGGAATGGGCAGAAAGCGGGTGCTGTCTCCATTCCCATTTAAAGTTGCGGATTGAACAGCTTGTGCAGGTTGGGTTGAAGATGAGAACCAACATCCCAGAATGTTAGCTTTCCAAAGCTTCACCCAACCTGCGTGTTTTGCATATTTCAAGGAATTAAGTCGGCAGGATCAAACCCTCGCAATTCAAGATGTTTGTTCCGGTTCCAGGTGTGAAAGAACTCTTTTGCCTGCTGGTATCCGAGCCGATAAAGGGTATCTTTTTTGGAGTCACTGATGTCGAACTCGGTAGCTGTGACCTTTGCCTCAGTCACATCGATATTAATGACTCTGCCCTGGTTTGACTGGTTTAGGTGGTGGCGATCGTGAGCAACCATCATAGTCTTAAACATTGCTCCTAACATATCAAAAGGGCCAGCGATTTTGGCTTGTTTTTGAAACCCCTCTTCTGTTAGACGCAGCCCAAAAGTTGGCCAGCGAGGGCATCTTCGCACTGTTGAAGACCTTTCAGCCTGAGTGGGAACGTCGTATACCCACAGAGGAAAGTTGCTGAGAATGCCGCCGTCTACAATTCTGCGGCTACCCAGCTTTCCAGGTTCAAAAAAGAAAGGAATGCTCATCGACAGCCGCACGGCTTCTGCAATAGAGAACTCATCTCGATTACGTAATCCAAGCTGCTCGATTAGCTTAGGTCTACCCAATCCCTCAATGGCTTCAATCTCTAGATCATCTGGCAAAACCAGCATTTCGCCACTGGTGATATCTGAAACAATTACCTTCAAATCTGCTCCAGATGGACTGTTTCTGATATCTGCAAAGGTTTTTAGTCCGCGTTGCTGAAGGTTATCTTGAAGCCAGTTACGAAACGGATCTGAGTTGTATTCTCCTAGACGACGAGATATTAACAGATTGAAAATGAGGCGGACGGGCGATCGCAAATCATCAGCCGGGTTGCCATTCCAAATTAGCCAACTGGTTTTTTGAGTTAAAAATTCCATGTAGTTCAGTCCACCTACAATGCGCTCTAACTCATCAATTTGAAAATTAGCCGCTACCAATGCCGCCGTAATTGCGCCAGCCGAGGTGCCCGCCAGTTTGCGCCAGCGAAAGCCCAAGTCATCACAGCAGCGCAAAGCACCCAAAAACGCGATTCCCCTGACACCTCCCCCCTCAAACACACCGTCTACATAAATGTGGCTATCCGTAGAAGAAGGAGGTGGCATTCGGCTCAGAATGTCTGCCTTTTCTTCGGATGTTAGCCTTAACCCTGGTTTTGCCAGAATCGGGTCAGATTTCCATGCCATTAGCGATGCCTCCCAGCGTCCATTACTCATCTATCACTTTTCCGCGCATGGCTTTAATTTGACTTCGCTTATTCTTGCGCTCCAGCCGTTTTCTTTGAGAACCGCGAGTTGGTTTGCTGGGCTTGCGCGGCTTAGGAAGGGCGATCGCACTCTTAATCAATTCCCGCAATCGTTGCAGCGCCTCATCCCGATTCTGTTCCTGAGTGCGGTGAGTCTGAGCTTTAATTACAATTACCCCTTCTTTGGTAATACGCTGGTCACTCAGCTTCAACAGCCGTTCCTTGTAACGTTCTGGCAGTGACGATGCCGGGATGTCAAACCTCAAGTGAATGGCAGTTGACACCTTGTTTACGTTTTGCCCACCTGCACCTTGAGAGCGAACCGCACTCATTTCAATCTCATGTTCTGGAATTGCTACCGTGTTAGAAATTTGCAGCATTGTCTCAGGTTTGATCGGGGTGAAGGGGAACGAAGCGCTATGGTGACTCTGATCTGGGGAGTTTAGGCAAGGCGATCGCGCTACTCACCTACAAAATTTGATACGATGGAGCATCGTTTTATTGCTTGTTCCCATGACTGTTGCTATCACCGATGCTATTACAACGCTTGCTGAGGCAGAACGACGGTTCAACCTAACCAGAATAGAGGATAAGGCGTTTTTCTGGGAATGGCAATCAGACTTACCAGAACCTTTGGCAACAGAGCAAACAGATTTAGATGAATTAAGACGGCGATATCTATACCAACGATCAGAACGGCAGTTACTAGAAGGCACCGTCACCCTGTTGCTAGCATCTCCCTTATTGACCATTGCAGGCTTCTACGATCCGCCCTTTCAAGTGCAGGCAGAAGAATCGGTGCGGTTGACGCTAAATGACGGGGAAGAGGTGTTGCAAGGACGAATTGATGTGTTGGTGCTGCTAAATCAATTCTGGGTAGTGGTGTTGGAATCTAAAAAAACCGCGTTATCCGTTTGGACTGCTCTGCCTCAAACGCTTGCTTATTTAATGGCAAACCCTCAACCACAACAACCAAGCTTTGGCATGGTGACGAATGGAGATGACATTTTATTTGTGAAACTGGTGCAGGCTGAATCTCGACTGTACGCCCTATCGCGAGTGTTTGCACCGTTTACTTCCAGACAGGAACTCTACAGCACTTTGCAAATTCTGAAACACATTGGTCGAGTGATTAGGGAAAAGGTGGGGTAGGCGATCGCCATTCTGCCATCCGTTACGCTTCAAACTACTATCAACTCGATTCTAATCCCCATCAATGAGTCCTAATAAGAAGTTGATCCGCCTTGTTTGGCATCGACGCACATAAAAACCGAATCGACGCAGTTCAAAACAGAATCGATGCAGTTCAAAACAGAATCGATGCAGTTCAAAACAGAATCGACGCAGTTCAAAACAGAATCGACGCAGTTCAAAACAGAATCGCTAGCTTTCTGGATAGATCTGCCACTCCTAAAGATTAGTCCAGTTCAATCCAACCTTGAGTTAGCGGATTTCGGGATAGCAATGGAGCAGTCGTAGCATAGGTAAAGGGCGATCGCCTCATAAAAAGAACTCCTTCCCCTCCCTTTTATAGCGCTTCGTGCTTAAGTGTATTTAGATTTTTTGTTGTGTAGAAGCCCCACTACATGAGGGCTTCTACACAACAACGTGTGCTAAGTTCTGCGCGTAGCGCCATATGACATCAATGGCTGATCATCCAGGGTCGCCCTCCCTTGTGGTCTTTGACGGTAGCAAGCTTTGGCTCTCGTCGCTTAACTAACTCTGGCTCTGGATTTTCACGCTTCAATCGAAGGGAGCCAGAGAGAACCATAGGGGCAGAAAAAACTCGTCGCCCTGGGTTTTGACAGGAAGGACAGTAAGCCGAGGCATTACACTCTGACATGGCACGCCATTCGTCAAATAGTCCGCACTCATCACATCGAAACTCATAAAGGGGCATAGGTTAAAACCTCATCGCCGTAATTAAGCCATCAGGTTGGCAAGATGTTTTGGTCGAAGATCTCTGTCGGAATTGCTAATGTACAGCAAGCATTGGGAATATCAACAATACCGCTGACCCGGCCCTCAACAGGCGCACAACTAAGCAGCAAATAGGCTTGCTCACCCGTGTAGCCAAATTTCTTCAGATATTCGATCGCATTTAAGCAGGCTCGACGATAGGCAATATGGACATCCATATAGTGTTGCTTGCCCGTAAACTCATCAACCGAGATTCCTTCAAATACCAGATACTCGGAATAGCGCGGCTCTACTGGACCGGGCTTAAAAATTGGGTTGACCATACTATATTTTTCCATGCCGCCTTTGATGATATCGACGTGCAGATCGATATAGCCCGACATTTCGATCGCCCCACAAAAAGAAATCTCTCCATCGCCTTGAGAGAAGTGGATATCCCCCATCGATAGTTTGGCACCTTCCACATAAACCGGAAAGTAAATGCGCGTTCCTCTCGACAGGTTTTTGATGTCGCAGTTGCCGCCATGTTCGCGAGGTGGAACGGTTCTGGCTCCTTCAGCCGCAATGCGATCGTAGTCAGAGGCAGCTACCTTTCCTAAAATGGCGTTCGTTGGATTAGGCAAAGCCGCCAAGACGGGCTGATCTCCTGAAAGACCCGCTCCATAGGTGCGGCGATCGGGGGCTGTGGACACCAGTTCTTGCTCTCGCTTGTTCCAGGTTGTCAACAGTTCATGGGAAGGAGCGCAGCCAATCAAACCAGGGTGAGTAATTCCTGCAAACCTGACTCCCGGAATATGGCGAGAAGAAGTGTAAATTCCTTGAAAATCCCAAATTGCTTTTGCTGGGTTGGGGTAGTGATCGGTTAGGAAACCGCCGCCATTCTTCTTATCAAAGATACCTGTGAAACCCCACTCATCGCCCTGTAAAGCACCAATATCAAGCAGGTCAACAACCAGAATATCTCCTGGCTCAGCACCATTTACCCAAATTGGCCCACTTAATACGTGAACAACTGTTAGGTCAACATCTCGAATGTCATCAGGGCTGTCATCATTTTTGATCTGTCCATCCGTCCAGTCTTTACACTCAATTCTAAAGACATCACCAGGATTTACTGAAACAACGGCTGGAATATCAGGATGCCAGCGATTGTGACCGGGTAACTCCTGCTGATCCATTGGTTTGGTGAGATCAACCTTAAATAAAACTTCAGGCATAAACCACTTCCTTACTTCACTGAGTTAATTCAAAGAACCACAGTTGAATGTATGAACAATAACATACATATTTATCGTTTCAAAGGCTTAGGAAAGAGGATTTTCCGTGACACTTTGATATTAGAAAAAGCTAAGAAAATCCATGAAATTGCTTGCTTAATCGGCAAACAACTTTCTCAACCCAATTCCTTTCTTTAGACGCTGAAATGTTAAATAGTCCGGCAAGCCGACAGAACTTCCAAAATTATTGCCCCGTAGGTTGGATAGAACGGATGCGTCATCCAACTTCCAAAAGATCTGTCAGTCAATTGAGCTATTCAATAACTCGTTTTCAAGGCTCAGTTGAGAATTCCAATTTCAAATTCAAAGCGCTCTCACCGAAGCTTTAAGCTTGTTATTTTTAGACAAAGCCAAGAGACGAGTCCAACTAGACAAGCAGATGGTATAAGCCAGAGATGTTGAATCTTGATGGTAAAATTTCACAATTCTGACATTGGAGTAGTCCTAAACTCTACTTATTGACACTTATTGACAGCGGAGACATTAAGGATCGTGAATTTAATAAATCCGCAAATTGTACGGGCGGGTTTAGCAGATCAATCGGCACTGTGCCATGAATTTGACGGCAAAACCCGCCCCTACCCAATCTCGATCTTATTTAATTTCCATTCCTAAGTAGCTTACTTCTCGTCAGAAATAGAACGTATAATCTACGAAATGAATGGGTCTCTTCACTTTTACAACGATTTCCAGTAGGATGAATATCGCCCACAAATCTTCATAGCAAAGATGTTCAAAAAATGTGGGCGATGTCCATCCTACACTTTGTGGCTTGTTATAAACCGTGAGCAGGATGAAGTGAAACACTAAACCGTCAAGTAGCGGTGTACTAAACTATCATCCAGTTCAGCTATATTGCCTTGAGCAACAACGCTTCCTTTTTCCATCATGAAAAACTTTTGAGCGAGCTGTCTGGCAAAATCAATCTTCTGCTCAACCACCATAACGGTGATACCTTTCTCAGTGTTAATGCGTCTGAGCGTCGCCTCAATTTCCTGAACGATGGAAGGCTGAATTCCCTCGGTTGGCTCGTCTAGCAAAATCATTTGCGGCTCAGACATTAACCCTCTGGCGATCGCCAACTGCTGCTGCTGTCCGCCGCTCAAAAGTCCCCCCTGACGCTTGAGATGCTGCTTCAACATAGGGAAGAACCCAAACACTTCCTCTAGAAGATTGGCAGACTTCCGGTTGCGGTTGGCAGTCAGTCCCAGTTTAAGATTATCCAACACTGACAGATAGGGAATAATCTCGCGTCCTTGAGGAATGAAGGCAATTCCGTAGCGGCTACGCTTGTACGTTGGAGTCTTCGTGATGTCGTCGGCATCAAAAATGATGCTGCCTTTGCTAACTTTATTTAATCCAATGATGCTGCGTAGCAGAGTAGTTTTACCTACACCATTGCGACCTAGAATACAAACCATGTCCCCTTTGTCAACTTGCAGGTTGATATCCAAAAGGACAGGAGTTTGCCCATAACCAGCCGTCATATGGGTGAGTTCAAGCAGCGGCGATGTCGATTTTTTCACGGCCCAGATAAACCTCCACAACTTTAGAGTTATTTTGCACTTCAGCAACGGAACCTTCAGCTAGTTTCTCGCCCTGATGTAAGACAATGATGCGTTGAGCAATTTGTTTGACAAAATCCATGTCATGCTCAATTACGACGACGGAGTGATCTTGAGACATGGTTTTAATGATCTCTCCAGTGAGATGAGTTTCGTCAGAAGTCATTCCTGCGGTAGGCTCATCTAGAAGGACAATAGAAGGATCTTGAGCAATCACCATACCAATCTCAACCCACTGTTTCTGACCGTGAGAGAGCGAAGAAACTTTGACGAAAGCTTTGTCTAGCAATCCAATTCGCTCTAAAACCCAAGCAATCTTGTCTTTCTTGGCTCTGGTCAGTTTAGATGTGATTGAAGCAAGGATTCCGTGAGTACCTTTCAGCGCCAGCAAGATATTTTCAAACACCGTCAACTCGTTGTAAACGTTTGGGTTTTGAAACTTGCGTCCAATTCCCAAACGGGCTACCTCATGGGGACTCTTGTTCGTGATTTCGTGTCCTTGATAATAAACGTGTCCTGAAGCAACAGGAGACTTGCCCACGATGGCATCCAGCAAGGTACTTTTACCCGCACCGTTAGGACCAATAATGGTAACGACTTCGCGATCGCCTACATCTAAAGTGACACCTTTGAGTGCCCGAAATCCTGAAAAAACGACCGTTAAATCTTTAACCGACAAAACTGCGTCCATTGCTTCTACCCTTACGATTTTTAGTGTCTACGTTTTCCCCGGATCAGCCATTCTTGCACCGTTCTAAATGCCCCTTGTAACGGAGTAAACCAGTCCAACAGCCGAGCTTGAACATAGCCCGCAGACGGGTTTGGAGAGGGCATGAGCAACCTGTCTGGGTTGATGCGTGGCACTAGACCCATTAAACCTTTAGGTAAAAATAGGACGACAACTAGCAGCAAGATGCCGACGATAAGTTGCCAATCTTGAGTCACTCGCTCTGCATAATTCTGCACTTGACCCAGCAATAGTGCTGCAATCAGCGGCCCAAACAACGTACCTCGTCCCCCAATGGCAACCCAGATGACAACCTGAGTGCCAAACGCAACCGCTAGATAAACGGGTGAGATAAACCGATTAAGCGGGACAAATAGCCCTCCTGCAATGCCTGCGATCGCCGCTGATAGCGTCCAGATAAAGATCTTGAAGCTAGCCACGTCATATCCCAAGTAGGATATGCGGCGCTCATTCTCGTTAATTGAACGCAGGATTAAACCTAAGTTAGATCTTGTAAGCCACAAGCTTCCTGCCAACACCAGCGTTGTAAAGATGAGGATAACCCAATACAGGTTGATGTCGGTAATTTCTATTCCTAGCAGGGTTAATACGGCGACATCGGTAATTCCGTTTGTGCCTCCGGTGTAAGCCTGCTGGCTAATGAAAAGCGTAGTCAGAGCTGATGAAATCGCCAGGGTAATAATGGTGATGTAAACACCACTCACCTTAGAGCGAAAAATGAACCAGCCAATGATGTAAGCAAACACGGCAGGCACTAGCACCATTGCCAGAATTGCAATGGGAAAAAACTTGAGCGGCGCAATAAACCAGGGCAACTGCTCCAATCCATTCCACACCATGAAGTCGGGTAGCTCAACTCCATAGTTGTTATTGGTGGATGAAAGATTGAGCTTGAGGTAATACGCCATGGCGTATCCTCCCAGGGTGAAAAATACGCCGTGAGCAAAGCTCAAGATTCCTGTGAACCCCCACACCAGATCTAGACTAATGGCTAATGCCCCAAACAGCAACAGCTTGGAAATTAGGGCAGTTTGAAATACCCCCACAAGAAACGGCAGAATAAAAAAAATGAGAAATACTATTCCAGCCGTGATGAATAACTTAACTGGAAATGTAGAGCGCTGAACTCCATCTAAAACCTGCGTCATCAATCTGGCTCCAGTATACTTACTCCTGTTTAGGCGATCGCCGCGATCGCCCCATAGCTCTAGCTCAAGCCCGCTTTTGCACGGTAAACAATCCCTCTGGACGATAGCGAATCAGCACAATCACAGCGGCTAACACCATGACCCTAGCAACTGGGTCGTTGAGAATGTAGGCGATCGCCGCATTCGACTCACCAATTAAGAATGACCCTGCCAACACCCCAATGAGCTTATCGACTCCGCCAGTCACCACGACCATCCAGGCATCCACCAGATAGTCCTGCCCCATTGGGGGAGAAACGCTCTTGAGGGATGAGATCACCGCGCCTGCAATTCCTGCCAGCCCGCAGCCGTAGGCGAAGGTGAGTAGGTCAATTAAACTGGTGTTCACCCCCAAACACTTTGCCATATCGCGGTTTTGGGCCACGGCTCTGACCTGACGACCCAGCGGGGTTTTGTATAGCAGATAGAGTGTGATTCCCAACATTAGGAGGGCGATCGCAATAATAAACAATCGGTAATAGGAGATTGAGACTAGCGGTGTCCCATCCTGCCTCGTCATCAGCAACAGGTTTCCAGAAATGTAGGGCGGGGACTTAACATACTTCAGTTGCGCCGAAAAGATCAGCTTCACAACTCCCTGAATCACAATACTCAATCCCCACGTCGCTAGCAAAGTCTCCAGGGGGCGACCATACAGCCTGCGAATTACCGTCAACTCTGTCACAGCGCCTACTAGAGCCGTTCCCAAGAAGGCAAAGGGGATAGTCAAAAGCAGGTCCATTTGAAAAGCAGACTGCATCAAAAACGTTACATAGGCACCCAGCATAATGAACTCGCCATGTGCCAGGTTAATAATTCGCATCACGCCAAAGGTGATGGCCAATCCCAGTCCCGTCAACAGTAACACCCCAACAATCCCGATGCCGTTGAGCAACTGGTTTGCAAAAGTGTAAAAATCAATTCCCCCTGATGCCTCTGCTGTGGCCGTCGCATCCTGCGCCAGATAGAGAGTGTGAGCCTGTATTAAGCCAAAATCTAGCATTCCAGTAAACCTCAACTTACCTGTAACCTCAACAATTGGGAATCTGCCCTCAACAAGGGGCTTAAGCCCCTCGTTCCCCAGAGATCTATTTTGTTCAGGCCCAAATCAAACGAATAGGACATTAACTCAACCCTCGCCATCTTGAAGAGAACTTCTAGCTTCTCCAGTCCAAAGACTCTTAACTTTCTAGATACTCAACGGGTAAGTCATTTCCAGTTTCTTGGGTTGGGTCAGACCGATCATCAGGAGCAGGGTGAACACACAGACGACCGTTATAAAGTGCCTGACTCCAGGGAATCGGCTTCACAGCAGAAGGAGTTGCAAAAACAATCTCCGCCTGACCATCTGCCTGCCATCTACCAATTCGAGAGTAGAGGTAAGTGTGATAGTTGTCGGGGTCAATCTTCACCTTGCCCTGAGGTGCGTTAAACTCCTGTCCACGAGTTGCTTCTCGCAAAGTTGCAGTTGTAATTTCTTCACCTGCCCCCAGAATTTGCTCCATCGCCTGAGCCATGAAGAAGGTTTGCAAATAAGCCGCTTCCATCACTCCATTGGTCACCCGATTATCCCCAAATTTGGCTTTAAACTGTTCCACAAATGCCTTATTTTCAGGTGTGTCAACGGTCTGGAAATAGTTGAAGCTGCTGTAGTGCCCTTCTGCATACTCTGACCCCATTGCCTGAATTTCTTCTTCAGTGGTGGGGTAAGCCATGATAGGAATCTGGTCTGGAGTGATACCAGCATCCTTAAACTGCCTGTAGAACGCGGGAATACTGTCACCCACCAGGTTACTGAGGACAAAATCAGGCTGTGCCTGCTTGATCTTGTTAATGATAGTAATAAACTCGGTTGTTCCCAGAGCGGCGTACTCATCTCCAACAACCTGTCCACCCTGAGCTTCCAGTTCTGCTTTCGCAATTCGGTTACTTTCTTTCGGGTAAATGTAGTCAGAGCCGATGAAGAACCCTTTAGGACCGAAGTTTTCGTAACAATAGGGAATGGAGTCTGTAATCTGCTGGTTGGGTGCGGCTCCTGTGTAGAAGACATTAGAGCTACACTCATTTCCTTCGTAGTAAACCGGATAGTAGAGGATGGAATCATTTTCCTCAAACACAGGCAGTACAGACTTGCGGCTAGCTGACGTATAACATCCCAGAACGCAAGACACCTGATCCTCATTAATCAAACGCTTCGCCATCTGGTTATACAAGTCCCAGTTGGAGTCGGGGTTAACCACCACCATCTCAATCTGCTTGCCTGCAACGCCCTGCTTGCCTTGCCAGGGGCCAGTGCCCTGATTAATTTGCTCAATTGCCAGGAAAGTAGCATCTTGTAAGGACTTTTCAACGATCGCAATAGTGCCAGTCGTTGAGTACATGACTCCTACTTTAACCGCATCTCCCGAAGCGGCAGATCCAGAACTTCCGGTGACAGCACTGGTGGTAGTGTCCCCGCCACGCGTACAGGCAGAAATGACCCCTGCCCCAACTGCCAGAGAACCATACTTAATAAATTTTCGACGACCGATGCTGCCGAAGCGAATCCGGGGGCTACGCGACTCAACCATTGCGCTCTCCTTAACAACCTTCAGATGAAAGAATCAATGAACTGCAAATTGCTATCGCAACCTTTCAGGTGTGATAGCTCAAAACAAATCAGCAAACTGAAATTCTCCTGGCAGGAGCCAGACCAAGCCATCGAGCAGAACTACTCACCGTTGAATGACTCGACCTAAGCTAACTCCCTACCGCATAACGATAGGAGCTTGAATCTCCAGCAACAAGAGTTTTCTCGTTGCCATCGAAGCTCTATATCCTTTTTGTCCTAACTGAAGCGAGTTCCAGCAAACATGACTCAGATGTTAGAGGCATTTCTGAGGGGTAAATGTATCTTAAAATACATTTGTGTTATTTTGACACCAGCCGTTCACCTCCAAGTTGGGATGAAGTTAAACTGATTGTCTCTGCTATAACTGTTCATCTCGTCTTAGCTTTGTTCCCATGCCACTTCCTGCAACGACAAAGATCATTAAAGACAGGCGTGATTACAATACTTGGATTGCAACTGAAACGCTAGAAGATTATGCCCTGCGGTTTGCGCCTAAATCCTTTCGCAAGTGGTCTGAGATTTTAGTAGCAAACACGGCTACTGGGGGGCTTTCGTTTTTAGCACTGGAAGCGATTGGCGGACTATTGGGCATCAGCTATGGGTTTACAAACTCCTTTTGGGCGATTGTTGTGGTTGGGGCGATCACTTTTTTAACGGGATTGCCGATCGCCTATTACGCGGCGAAATATAGCGTTGACATTGATTTGCTAACGCGAGGGGCTGGGTTCGGCTATATCGGCTCAACCATTACATCTTTAATTTATGCTTCATTTACGTTTATTTTTTTTGCGTTGGAAGCGTCCATCATGGCGCAAGCACTGGAGCTATATTTCCACCTACCGCTGTCTATTGGCTATGTAGTTTGTTCTTTGGTGATTATTCCTTTAGTATTCTTTGGCGTGACGTTGATTAACCAGTTACAGCTTTGGAGTCAGCCAATCTGGTTGACGCTAATGGTTTTGCCCTATGCCTGCATTCTATACAAGGAACCGGAGGCATTCTCAAATTGGCTGCATTTTACTGGGGCGGCGGGGAGTGCAGCCTTTGATCCGCTGCTGTTTGGGGCAGCTGCCACTGTTTCCTTCTCACTCATTGCCCAAATTGGGGAGCAGGTAGACTATCTGCGGTTTTTGCCTGACCAGCAGGAAACTAGCAGGCGTAAATGGTGGCTGGCACTGGTGTTGGCAGGTCCGGGCTGGGTGGTGCTTGGCTGCGCTAAGCAGTTGGGGGGAGCTTTTTTGGCCTCGTTGGCGATCGCTCATGGAGTTAGCTTTGCCAAAGCCGACGAGCCGACCCAGATGTATCTAATTGGGTTTGAGTATGTTTTCTCTAATCCAGACATAGTGCTGGCGGTGACGATTTTTTTTGTAGTTTTGTCTCAAGTTAAGATCAATGTCACGAATGCCTATGCGGGGTCGCTAGCCTGGTCAAACTTCTTTTCTCGGCTGACCCATAGCCATCCCGGTCGGGTCGTGTGGCTAGTATTCAACGTGGCGATCGCCCTGCTGTTAATGGAGTTGGGCGTATTTTCTACCCTAGAGGCAATCCTGGGGCTTTACTCGAACGTGGCGATGGCCTGGGTCGGGGCACTGGTTGCCGACCTGGTGGTTAACAAACCTTTGGGGCTAAGTCCACCTCAGATCGAGTTTAAGCGGGCACACCTTCATGACTACAATCCAGTGGGGCTGGGGTCGATGCTGATTGCTTCGCTGGTGGCAACGGCTGCTTTTACAGGAGTGTTTGGGGGAAGTGTCAAGGCTTTTGCTCCTCTTATCGCTCTGGGGTTGGCGTTTGTGCTGGCCCCGGCGATCGCCATTCTCACCAGAGGAAAGTACTACATTGCCCGCACAGACATTTATTCTGAAAACACTCATCCGCTCAACTGCTGCATCTGTGAGCAAGAATATGAGCCTCAGGATATGGCATTTTGCCCTATCTATGGAGATTCAATCTGCTCACTTTGTTGCAGCCTGGATGCCTGCTGCAACGATGTCTGTAAAGCAACACCGGACAAAAACCGCTTTGTTTCTGAGGCTCAAACTACGACTCAAACCAATAAAGAATTAGGGCTATTTCAGTCTAAACTGTCGCCTCAACTAGGGGTAAGATTGCTGAAGTATTCAGCCCTATTTCTAGTTTTGTCGGTGTTAGTTGCGGCGAGTCTGGGGTTTGTCTATTATCAGCAGGTGGCTGCCGTGCCTGATATCCCAGCGATCGCAGCTCAGCAATTGACCGCAACTCTAATCGAAGTGTATGCCGTCTTTCTGGTACTTATTGGGATAGGAGCCTGGTTGCTGGTGCTGACTCAAGAAAGCCGCCAATTGGCCCAGGAAGAACTGGATGAACGCAACCTTCAGCTTCAGCAAGAGGTGCAGGAACGCAACCTGGCCGAAGCACAACTGCAAGAAAAGGCAAAACAGCTTGAGCAAACGCTACACAATCTGCAACAGACCGAAGCGCACCTGATTCAAACTGAAAAGATGGCAGCATTAGGAGGATTAGTTGCCGGAATTGCCCATGAGATCAATACACCAATTGGGGTTGGTGTAACTGCCGCCTCACTGCTGATGGAGAAGACGATCGCCTTCTCAGAACGGTTCAAAAGTGGAGCGGTGAAGCGATCGGATCTGGAAAAGTTTTTAGGTCTTGCCCAGCAGAGTAGCCGCATGACCCTCTCTAACCTGGAACGGGCCGCAGAACTGATTCACAGTTTCAAACAGGTTGCGGTAGATCAGTCGAGTGAGTCAAAGCGACTGTTTAACCTCAAAACCTATCTCGAAGAAATTTTGTTGCAGCTTAGCCCTAAACTCAAAGCTACCAGGCATCAGGTTGAAGTGAGAGGCGATCGCCAACTCACCCTCATGAGCTACCCCGGTGCTTTCTCCCAGATTGTCACGAATCTGATCATGAACTCTCTGCTCCACGCTTACAGACCAGACGAAGCTGGACATATTACCCTGAGCTTTGAGCAAACCCAAGAGCAGGTAATTTTTACATACGTTGATGACGGCAGCGGCATTGCCCCTGAAAACCTGGGAAAAATCTTTGAACCCTTCTTCACCACCAAGCGAGGACAGGGAGGAAGCGGTTTGGGGCTACACATCGTCTATAACCTGGTGACTCGCAAGCTCAAGGGCACGATTCAATGTGAAAGCCGTCTGGGAGAGGGAACAAAGTTTGTCATCAGGCTACTGAGCAGTGAAGTAAATCCATAAATTTGAATTGGCTCGAATGATACAAGGAGCGTCCATGCTGGAAAACACACAAGCTTCATCCCCTAACGCTCAGAGTGACCAGGCTCAGGGCGACGAATACATTTTTGCTCAGGAAGATGAAGCGGTGTTCTTTGCTAAAGAAACAAAACCTGACCAGCACGAAAGCTGGAAAATCTTGATTGTGGATGATGACACTGAAGTTCACGAAGTGACAAAACTGGCGCTCAGTGACGTTACATTTGAAAACAAAACCCTAAGCTTTATCAGTGCCTACTCCGCTGCTGAAGCCAAACGGTTGATTCAGGCTCACCCCGACACGGCGATTCTGTTCCTGGATGTGGTGATGGAAACGGAAGATGCAGGTTTACAGGTCATTCCTTACATTCGCGAAGAGCTAGATAATCCCATCGTCAGAATTATCCTGAGAACCGGACAGCCAGGGCAGGCACCCGAAAACGTAGTTGCGGTCAATTATGGAATTGATGACTATAAAACAAAAACGGAACTGACTTCTCAAAAGCTGTTCATTACCGTGATTACGGCTCTCAGGGCATTCTCCACGCTAACTCAAGCGCTAGAAGTGAGTCGAATGTTAGAGCAAGAACTGGCTCAATACAGACAGACCATGCAGCCCAGCAGCACAAAACTCTCCCTCTTCTCCGCAGCCCAATCCAGACAGTACGAAAAAATAGAGGATTTAGGTGAATTAGTCACAGAAATTATCCAGAAAGCTGTACAAGCGCCAAACCAGGCAGGGGCAATTTATGTCACGTCAATCATTGCTCGAATTGCCAGAATGGTGCTGCGAATGACAGATGAACACTCAGCTAAGCTGGGCATTTCACAAAATAGACTGGCAGTCTTGCTCTACCTCAGTACTGAACCGGAACGATGTGCAAGTCCATCGGCTCTAGCTAAACAGTGTGGCGTTTCCCGTGCTGCCATGACTGGACTGCTAGATGGGCTGGAGCAGGACAAATATGTAGAACGAGACGTGCATCCCTCTGACCGACGGGCACTGATGGTAAAACTGACCCCTAAAGGTCAGGAGTTTTTAGATTGGATTGCTCCCCAAGACCAATACCAAATCTCTGAATTGATGGACTCCCTGGATGAGGCTGAACGTAAAACGCTGGCGGACTTGGTAACAAAGGCAGTGAAGCTCTTTGGCGAAACAGCCCTGGCTTTAGAGTAAAAGAAAGAAAAATAGTTAAGAGATTAACTATTTAGTGTAAAACTAGATACAAATCAGTCTTGTTCTACTCCCTATGATTCATGTATACCGTTGAAAGCTCTTGAATGAGTGTTAATTGATCGATAGCGAACCAGCAAACATAACGCAGGCGGTGAGGATTGTCCGATCAAGTGGAGGTAACTAATTCTCAGAGTTTTTCTAGGAACGACTGATAGATAGAAACGAGTTAATCTGCAAATTCTGTAGGTTGGGTTGAGCAAAGCGGAACCCAACGCTTCTAGATGCAATACTACGCAGACTGTTCAGTCTAGGGTCAAAGCTAACTTGATGGTTCAACTCGTGTTGAGCATTAGGGTTAGTGTTGCAACGAGGCGATCGCCTCTCGGTAAAAGCTCTTGCACGTGCGAGTGCTGTAGGAGTGGAACTGGGCGATCGCGAAAGCTTTAAACGTAACGCTCACTGGAGGTTTCAATGTCTTATCACGGTGACATTTCAGCAAGTGATGATGCAGTTGGAGTTGCGGTTGTTAACTATAAGATGCCGCGCTTGCACACCAAGACAGAGGTAATTGAAAACTGTAAAAAGATCGCCTCAATGATCGATGGCATGAAGGTTGGTTTACCTGGGATGGATTTGGTGATCTTTCCAGAGTATTCCACTCACGGCATCATGTACGATCCTCAGGAAATGATGGAAACTGCAGCAAGCATTCCTGGAGAAGAGACGCAAATCTTTTCAGAAGCCTGCATCCGCAACAAAGTTTGGGGCGTGTTCTCACTGACCGGAGAGCAGCACGAAGACCATCCTAACAAGGTTCCCTACAACACCTTAATTTTGATGAACGATCAGGGACAGATCGTGCAAAAATACCGCAAGATCATGCCCTGGACACCCATTGAAGGTTGGTATCCTGGCAACTGCACCTATGTATCAGAAGGTCCGAAGGGGTTAAAGATTAGCCTGATCATTTGTGATGATGGTAACTACCCTGAAATTTGGCGAGACTGTGCGATGAGAGGGGCAGAACTGATCGTTCGCTGCCAGGGATATATGTATCCTGCAAAAGACCAGCAAATCATGGTTTCTAAAGCAATGGCGTGGATGAACAATGTTTATGTTGCCGTAGCTAATGCTGCGGGTTTTGATGGCGTGTACAGCTACTTTGGTCATTCTGCGATCGTTGGCTTTGACGGTCGGACTTTAGGTGAGTGCGGCGAGGAAGAGATGGGGATTCAGTATGCAGCCCTGTCCAAGTTTGCGATTCGTGACTTCCGCAAAAACTCTCAGTCGCAGAATCACTTGTTTAAGCTGCTGCATCGCGGCTACACCGGAATGATCAACTCTGGTGACGGCTCCGAGGGCATGGCAGAATGCCCCTATCAGTTTTATCGGGATTGGGTTTTGGAACCGAAGAAAGCAAAAGAAAGAGCGGAAGCGCTGACTCGCTCCACCGTTGGTACTGAAGAGTGTCCAATTGAGGGTATTCCCAATCAAAAGGTTAGCCCATCTCCAGTGAAGTCTTCACCTACAACGGTTCCTGTTTCAGTCAATAGTTGAGTATGGCGCATAGCGCTAATGCTGCCGGGAGTGATGTTGCTATAAACTACTCATCTGAGCTAGGAAAGGTGAGAGTTTTGGCTCTGACCAGCGTAGGGGGAGGCTACCTTCTACGCAATATCCCTTCTCAAGTTGAAAGCGCAGCAATCGTTCTGCTCCAGGATAGGTGCTGATTTCAGCACCTTCCCAAATCACTTTGGCAGTGCCTGTAAGGTAAAGTAAGTTTCCTCGGTCAAAGTTAATAAACAGCAGCCCCGCACGGGGATTTAACTCCAAATTGCCAAAGGTGTTGAAGTGATTATTGCCAGGAAAGTCTGGGATGGTGAGTGTTTTCTCATCGTCGATTTGGATAAAACCTGGTCTGCCGCCTCGGTGAGAGACATCTACTCCTGATGCTGCATTTGCTGACTCGGCTTGATAGGCAGTTGCAATGAAGAAGGTGTCGGCGATCGCCACCAGTGATCGCTCCGCTTCTCCCAGAGCTTCAATGGAATGGATAGGTTTGGGTATCACATCACTATCCTTCATCTCAAACATTCGCGCCTGAATGTATTGAGGACAGTTGCCAAAGCTTTGCCCCACCTGCACCTCAAAGCCATTGGGGTAAATTGTGGTCACTGTACCATTCATGCGATTGCGACGACGGGTGTGCAGTTCAATACCCAATAAGCCAACGTCAACGCCGCTCATAAGGATATCGACCAAAGGATCGCCAAAGAGCGGTTTAGCAGCGACTTGCAAAATGCGATCGCTGGGTGAGGAGAGAAAGCCCGGTTGCCCAACCAGGATAGAAGCCCAGGGGTTACCTACTGTATCTACTGTTCCGACAATGACATAGGGAAGTTGGGCGAAGAACTGGCGATGCTGTTCAGGAAGATAATCTCGGATTACCCGTCGCCCTTGTTTATCCATTCGATCTTGTACGCCCAGTCGAGTTTGAATGGCTAGTTCGCCTACATGAAACGGTGATTCGGAATGTGACCAACCTGATGCAGTCATACTGTCTCTCTTTGCTTATGGCGCTATGTGTATATGTGAGGATACGTTTTTGTATGGAAGCTCCCTTGCAGCAGAACCTTCCATACAAAAACGTCTTAATCAAGGCGCGTAGCGCCATATAGTCCTGCCATCGGAATGAAGTGAGGCAACTGTTTAACGCGCTCGATCCATATCAGCAGGTTTGGGTAAGGTGAGAGGTCGATTTTGCCATCGGGAGCCAGGGCCACGTAGGGGAAGACGGCAATATCGGCAATGGTAGGATGCTCAAATTCTAGCCAGGTGCGATCGCTCAGATGGTTATCAAGTTGCGTCAGGATACACTCCGCCTTTTGAGTTGCCCGCTCAACGTTAATGTTAGTCGCACCAAACAAATGGTAGAGCCGAGCATTTTCGGGACCTTGACGAATTTCTCCCGCAGCCGTTGAGAGCCAGCGGATCACCTGTGCAAGCGATAGTGCATCTGACGGCAACCATTTTTCTCCACCATACTGCCGCGCCAGATACACCAAAATTGCTTGTGCATCTGCAAGTTTAGTGTCTCCATCAATTAACAGGGGCACTTGCCCAAAGGGATTCAGGGCAAGGTATTCAGGTGACTTATGTTCTGCTTTCATCAAGTCAACTTTGACCCACTCAGAATCTAGATTTAACAAAGACAAAAACAACCGAGCTTTGTAGCTATTGCCAGACAATTCGTGACCGTAGAGCTTAATCATTGTGACTCTCCTTCGTATGTTGAACTGGTGTGTTGAACTGAGTAGGTTAGCGTTAGCGGTGCTGCCAAAAGGTCTCTGGATATTGCCCTGAGAAACAGTCAATCGACAAAAACTCACGTTCTAGCGGAAACAAAGATGACAAAAACTGAATTGGATCGAGACAGGTTGATTGCACTTGATGCGGAAAACTGAGTTGGCGTTTCATCGTTCCTCCAGAGCAGAGGTTTTTCTCAAAAGCTTGTTTTGTACCGAACGTTCGGTATGTTGCTACTGTACCGAACGTTCGGTAAAATTGTCAATAGATTAATAAACTCTTCTGTAGTGGTTTTCAATCCTATGTCTAAGCAAGCCCCATCTAAGCAAACTCATGTATCAGAACTGCTTGATCTCTTTCGTCGGTTGGGCTATGACGGGGCAACGCTTGCCAAAATTTCCCAAACTACGGGGCTAGGCAAAGCGAGTCTCTACCATCACTTTCCGGGTGGCAAAGATGAAATGGTAGAAGCAGTGCTAATGGCGCTGGAACACGGCTTAGAGCAAATTACTGTCGAGATGCTGCAAATGCAGGGAGATGCTCCAGCACGATTGCGAAAAATGTGCGATCGCCTCAGCAAGGTTTACGATAACGGGCAGAAACCCTGTTTGCTAGCCGCGCTCCTATCAGGGTCAGCCAAAGATGCATTTCGGGATAGGGTAGAAAAGCTGCTGCAACTGTGGATTAGGGCGATCGCCACTGTTTTAATAACTGCTGGAATGGATGAAACGCTAGCCCGTCAGCAAGGAGAGGATGGAGTCATGATGATTCAAGGGGCACTCATCTTAGCGCAAGGATTGCAAGATCCGGCTCCATTTCAACGGGTTATGCAGCAGATTCCTGAAACGCTCTGCCGACCTCTACAGTAACCTTGAATGTAAGCTCAGCCAGTGACTTTAGACTAGCTGAGCTTACAAAGATATTGAGACACAACGAAATTGTAACCGTTGTGCGAAGTGTGGTAGCGGCGCGACCCGACAATGCCCTAAATGTCCAAGTCGGTCAGGTTCAGCTTTGAGCCGTAGGTTTCGATGAATTCGCGCCGGGGCGCAACGCGATCGCCCATCAGCACGGTAAAGATCCGGTCTGCCTCAGCCGCGTCTTCAATTTCGACTCGCTTTAATGTCCGAGTTTCAGGATTCATCGTGGTGTCCCAAAGCTGCTGGGGCATCATTTCACCTAAACCTTTGAACCGCTGGATCGTGTAGTTGGCGTTGGCGGGAAACTGCGATGTGATCTGGTTGAGTTCGCGATCGCTATAGCAATACTGATGCTGCCGTCCCCGTTCCACCTTGTAGAGTGGAGGGCAGGCGATATAGACATAGCCCTGATCGACCATCAATCGCTGATAGCGGTAGAAGAAAGTCAGCAGCAGCGTCCGAATGTGAGCGCCATCTACGTCTGCGTCGGTCATCACAACGATGCGATGATAGCGCAATTGCGATGCGTCAAATTCTTCACCTTTGATGCCTAGCCCCAGCGCGGTGATTAGCGCCTGGATCTCAGTGTTTTTGTAGATCTTGGCATCGTCAGTCTTCTCAATGTTAAGGATCTTGCCTCGCAGCGGTAGGATTGCCTGGAAGCGGCGATCGCGCCCTTGCTTGGCGCTACCTCCTGCCGAATCTCCTTCCACAATGAAGATTTCTGACTCGGCGGGGTCACGAGAGCTACAGTCTGCCAGCTTACCGGGCAGCGTTGACGACTCCAGCACAGACTTACGGCGCACCAGTTCTCGCGCTCGTCGGGCGGCTTCCGCCGCGTTGAAAGCCTGAATCGCCTTCTCAAGAATTGCATCGGCGACGCTAGGACGAAACTCCAAATATTCGATCAGCGCCTCACCCACCAGGGAATCCACGATGCCTCGCACCTCGGTATTGCCGAGTTTAGTTTTGGTTTGCCCTTCAAATTCGGGATCGGGCACTTTGACCGAGATTACGCCCGTCAGCCCTTCCCGGACGTTTTCTCCTGCCAAGTTAGAGTCGCTTTCCTTGAGCTTATTGCGCTTGCGGGCGATCGAATTCATCGTTCGCGTCAGCACGGCTTTCAGCCCTTCCAGGTGCGTTCCTCCGTCAATGGTGCGAATGTTGTTGGCAAAGCCCAGCAGGTTATCCGTGTAAGCATCCACGCACCACTGAAGCGCCACCTCGACCTGCACATTGTTGCGCTCACCCTGAACAAACACAACCTCATCGTGCAAGGGCTGTTTGTCTTTGTTGATATAGCTAATGTATTCGCGAATGCCGCCCGCATAGTGATACGTGTCGATGCGCGGCTGATCGCTCTTGAGCAACTCCAGGCGGTAGTCGGTAAAAGTAATTTCAACTCCAGCGTTGAGGTAAGCCAACTCCCGCAGGCGACCTGCCAGCGTTGCGTAGTCAAACTCAATGCCTGTTGTAAAGATCTGCGTGTCTGGCTTAAAGGAAATGGAAGTTCCCGTTCGATTTTCAGAACTCGGCTGAATTGACAGATTGCCAATCGGTGCGCCCCGCTCAAATCGCTGGGTATGTACCTTATTATCTCGCCAGACGGTTGCCTCAACCCATTCTGACAGGGCATTTACAACCGATATGCCAACCCCGTGCAAACCGCCTGACACTTTGTAGCCGCCGCCGCCAAACTTTCCCCCAGCGTGAAGCACCGTCATTACGGTTTCCAGGGCAGATTTGCCAGTGCGGGGATGAACATCCGTTGGAATGCCTCGTCCGTCATCTGTAACCGTGACGGAGCCATCTTCGTTTAGGCTAACCTGAATAGACTTACAGTAGCCCGCCAAGGCTTCATCCACCGAGTTGTCAACAACTTCGTAAACTAGGTGATGGAGTCCACGTGGTCCTGTGCTGCCGATGTACATACCTGGACGCTTACGGACAGGCTCCAGCCCTTCAAGGACTTGGATTTGGTCAGCACCATAATTAGTTGTCATGTATGAAGCGCTCCCATAATTCGGTTTGAAGCCATCTATGCTTCAGAACACCAAAACCTACCAAAATTTTAGCACAAAAGGGTTTGAAGCGATTTTAGAGCGGTTTGAAGTGGAAATTAAGACAGGGATGGATCAAACCTACTTCCAGCAAAAAATCAATGACGTTCAGCAACCCGCAGATATTTCCGTAAATGATGTTGATAGTTTAACCTGTAGAGCTAGTAGTTTTGTACTAAAGTCGGCCATTCCTATTTTAATCGTAATTTGCGGGGCAACGGCAACTGGGAAATCTGGATTGGCGATCGCCCTTTCCCAACGCCTTCATTCCGCCATTCTCAGCGCCGACTCGCGCCAAGTTTACCGTGAATTTGACATTGGAACGGCAAAACCAACCCTTGATGAGCAGCAGCAAGCCCGTCATTACCTGATTGATATTTGCGATCCCACTGAAACGCTGACGCTAGCCGATTATCAGCAGCAGGCGCAGCAGATCATTGGCAAGTTTCACCAGTCGGGCGATCGCCTTTTCTCTATTCCCCTACTAGTCGGCGGAACCGGACTTTATATTCGCGCCATCACGCAAGGTTTGCAAATTCCCAGAGTGCCCCCTCAATTAGAGTTGCGATCGCAGCTTCAAAAGCTAGGGCAAGCTCAATGCTACGCCTTCCTAAAACAGGTTGATCCTGCCTCTGCCCAAAAAATTCACCCGAACGACGCTGTTCGCACGCTTCGTGCCCTGGAAGTCTACTACACCACAGGCAAACCGATTTCTCAGCAGCAGGGAGAACACCCGCCCAGCTACCCCATTCTGCAAATCGGCTTAGATTGCGTCACGCTCGATCGGCTAGCTCAGCGGATTGAACAGCGCACTCAGCAAATGCTTGATGCGGGTTTGGTTGCCGAGGTCACGCAGCTTTGTCAGAAGTATGGGTATGACCTGCCCTTGCTTAACACGTTGGGCTACCAGGAAGTCAAGCAATATTTAGTTGGGGACATTCCTCTACAGGTTGCAAAAGAGCAAATCGTTTTGCATACGCGCCAGTTTGCCAAACGCCAGCGCACCTGGTTTCATGGCGATCGCCAAATTGAATGGTTTGATGCAGACTCTCCCTCCTTGCTTGATCAAGTCTGGGTGAGAATTCAAGCATTTCTCCAGACGTGCACTTCCTACGACTGAAACTGATTCAGCAACCAGGCTCCTATTTGAGACTGATCGGTTTCTCGGCTACGACGGAGCGCTTCTTCTAAAACAGGAATCGTTAATCCAGGTAACACCTGCGATGCTTGAATCCGTTTACTACCCTGATCGGCAATGGTAAAGGCGAGAACATGAGCCTGTTTTACATCTAATACCCAATATTCCGCTATGCCCAATTCTTCATATAGGGTTCGCTTGATGCCAATGTCATCCAACAGAGTTGTGGCTGCAACCTCAATCACTAAATCAGGAGCCGGAAACCGATTTAAGTCAATGACAGAGGTTCCCTGTGGAATCAGTTGAGCGCGATCGCCAACGTAATAGGACACATCCGGTTGACACTCTCCCACGCCCACCTTGCGGTAACTACAGTTTGGCAAAATTTTCAGAGGAATTGCTTGTGCAATTCCAAAAAGGTTTACTGCCAAAGAAATTGTGCCGTTATCCTTTGAGTGGTCGTGTCCAACAGGCAACATTTCAATTCTCATATGTCCTTGATAGTAATACCCCCTTGCTGTTTCATAGGCGGAGTCTTCTATAGTTTGAAGGTATTCATCCCAGGAAGCAGCGACCCAGGTATCTGTTTGTTGTTGAGTCCGTAAATTACTCATTGCTCGATTCTCCGATCAAAACTAAAACCTGCGTTTTCTAAGAAAGCCTGCCTGATGGAAAACTAGGGCTTGCTGATTTAATCTACGAAACTTTTGTTGAGCGCCCAGATCTGCGACTTCTCTGAAAAGTCGCAGATCTTAGCCCCTTAAGTCAGTGCCATTCTTTCATAGCTGGATTAAGCGATGCCGAAAACTAATATACGCTTGAGTAAAAGGTGAGCTAATTCTAAAAATTATGACTGCCTTAACTTTAAAGCTTGATTCTATCGTGAGGCTGACTGACGAGCAGTTCTACCAACTCTGTCAGGATAATCCTGAACTGAAACTAGAACGCGCCGCAACTGGAGAACTGATCGTTATGTCGCCAACAGGGGGGGAAACTGGGAAACAGAACTCTGATCTTCTGACTGATTTGGCAATTTGGAATCGGCAAACAAGACTTGGTGTTGTATTCGACTCATCAACAGGGTTCAAGTTACCGAATGGGGGCGATCGCTCCCCTGACGTTGCCTGGATTCCTAACGCTAAGTGGGATGCGCTAACTCCTGCTCAGCGAAAGCGATTTCTGCCGCTCTGTCCAGACTTTTTGGTTGAGCTACTTTCTCCTTCAGACAGTTGGGAAGCAGGCGAGGCAAAGATGCAGGAATATCAGGACAACGGCAATCGGTTGGGCTGGCTGATTGATCCAGAGTCACATAGGGTTGCAATTTACCGCTTAGGGCAAGCTACTGAAATTTTGGAGTCTCCAGCAAGTCTATCTGGTGAAGATGTGCTGCCAGGATTTGTGCTGAACCTTCAAACCATTTGGTAGTTTTGTCTGAAAGCTCGTTCTTAAAGACGAACTCACTAACGTTTGGTGACGTTTTCTGTAGTTACTTAATCAAACGCTTATGATAGTACAAGTAAACTATAAAGTAGGGGATTCCCCATAGCTTTTACGGCAAGAACTATATAAGCTGTTTAGATAGGTCTTCCTAAGACGTTGGAGGTAAGGGGGTGAGCTTAGTGCTGTCATGCTTTGATATAGCAGATTATTTTATCTGGATAGCGAATGAAACTGGCTCCTTCATTAGTAACTTAAAGCTTCAGAAGCTTGTTTACTATGCTCAGGCATGGCATATCGCACTCTACGACAGTCCTCTCTTTGAAGAAGATTTTGAGGCTTGGGTGCATGGGCCAGTAATTCCGTCTCTATATCAGAAATATAAATCTTCTGGATGGCAGCCAATCTCTGAAGATGCTGCTCCTGAGCTTCCCAGCGATATTGCTCAATTTCTTGATGAAGTCGCGGAAGAATACTTTGCTTGCGATGCCTATGAGCTAGAACAGATGACTCACGCTGAAGATCCCTGGAACTGGGCTAGAGGAAATCTAGCACCAGACGCACCCTCTAACGAAGTTATCAAGAAAGAGTGGATGAAGGAGTTTTACGGAGCACGTGTCGAACAAGATCAAAAGGACTAAAGTTCCAAAAACTAGTGCATCTAGGATTGAATCAACAAAGCTGAAGCCGCAAGGCATCAGCTTTTCGTTTAAGTACTATCAGGATGGTCATAATAAGTTCTCTTGTAATGAGAGAGCAGCTACATATTGGCTAACCCTAATTGACCGTCTAAAGGCTCTATCAGGTTTATCTAATCAAGAACTGTTAGTGAACCGTAGTAGAACTCTTAGATGTCATCCAATTAGATGGGAAGACACAAGTGAAAATAGCTTTGGATTGCCGAACGAGGAGCAGTTAGTAGACACCCCTTACCAGTTTTCTCTCTCTTCAAACGAGCATGGCAGAGTTCATGGATTTCTGATTGATGAGGTCTTCTATATTGTTTGGTTAGATCCCGACCATCTGCTTTATCCCGCAAAAGATTAGTAGAGAGTGTCGCATAACAACTCCAATGCACACTGACTGCTGAGAGACTATCTGTTGAGCGTTCGAGGTTATCTGCGGCGGGTGATTAGGGACGTTGAATTCGCATACCTGTTCCTTGAATTTGTGAACCCGTTCGTTGAATTCGCGAACCCATTCATCAAACTTGCACACCCATTTGTTGAATTTGCAAACCTATTTGTTGAATTTAGGTATAGATTTATTAAATTCGCATACCGTTTCTTGAATTTGTAAACCCGCTTATCAAATTCATGTCACTTGACTAACTGAGTTTTTTGCATGGAAATTTTCCTTGTTATAGATGACCTGGTGTCCAAGGCTCAGATGTACAACATTCCATTACTTCCATTACTGCCAGAACAACCTGATCAACCATTAACTATTTTCAACCTTCAAGACGCTGTGCAAACAGCAGTAGATATTCTGTATCACCTGCGGGATGAAGAAGATGAAAGCTATCAAGCTTTTAATTACAAGGAATCAATTGAAATATACGGAATTTCTTTAGATGGACATATTAACCCAATGAATTCAGAGGATCTCCCTGATGCTCTACTTTGGAAACAACGTTTCAGATCAGACTTTCTATCAAGACTTAGCACTTATGTGATGACTGTTTGTAATTTAGATGGAATTCTTAAGATGACTTACACTAAATTTCTAGAGGCTCTTAAGTTCAAGGTCGGTGAAGCACTTAAGGATAAAGCACTTATTCTTCCCACTGACGACAGAAAAGAGGAATTAATCAAGCAACGGGAAGAAGAGATTAAGTGTTATAGACAGTTAAGGAACAAGGTATTTGCTCATACTTCATATGAAGCACCTCGAAAAGATTCAGAGAAACTACAATTAACTTCACTTGAATTTTACTCAGGAGCTAGCATGAGATTTGCTAGTGACCACGTATATATCCAAATTAAACCTCTCCTATCAGGAGATAACGAGCAAATAGAATTAGGTATTTTCGGAGACTACTTCAAAACAGTACTTCTACATTACGACGAATGGGCAGCTATGTTCGTAGAAATTCTGGAACAACTGCCATAGCGTTAACTTAAACGTAAGTATCCTACCGAGTTAAGTACCCCTCAAAGAATTCGCAGAATAGAAGTTAATCACTCGTTCTAACTCGAATGTATTTTATGAAGCCTTTTGCTCTCCAGTAAGATTAATTTAGTGGCGATCGCCCCCCTTCAACAAGCCGCTGCCAACAAAATCTTTTCTATCTCGTCCGGCAACATAACCGGATAGAAACGGTCTATCGAAAAAGCGTAATCTTCGCCACTTTCGTCGATTACACGAATTAACTTATGAGACTCTGCTTCTGAGTCAGGGATTGAACGATACAATTTTCCAACTTCCAGCGAAGCCTGGTACCCCTCATTATTCAGGCACACAACAAAAGATATTTGAGAAGTTTTATCTACTGCCATCGCTAATCTAAAAAGGGTAGTTTTAATTTGAACTCTTTCTTACCGATGCCATGAGCTTCATACCAATGAATTTCAGCTAAGCGTATTTCACCATCAGGTAGTCTTACGTTAGCAATTCCCTTCAGCTTTCGCCATTTGCCTTTACCATACTGCTTTTGCAGCCTTGGGCGATCGCGAATTCCTGTACCCATAGCAATGGTTTGAATATTGGTAATCTCACCAACAATCTCAAAATCCACTTCAATTTGCTGATTGATAGTTCACTTGTATTCTTAAGCATCTCTAAACATTGGTCAATCTGAGATAGGAGTGTCAAGATCAAGAAGGATTTAGGATTGCTCTGAAACTTCTATGCCAGACCTTCAGGTTTCGATCGCTCAGCACTACCACGAGCGCACCAAGTACGACCCAGCGACGATTCAAGAGAAATCTCAGGGGTTGGACTGGGACAAACAGCCCGTTCCGTTTAAGGAATATAAGATTGGGGCAACCTATGACCTCAAGCCTTACCTGACAGAAACGGAAGCGTCCCTCAATGATTTTGGCGATAGCTGGGAGCGACTGTCGCGGCTGCTGTTTTGCAGCTATGGGCTGACGCTGAAGATGATGACCCGCTATGGCGATCCGGTTTATCTTAGGGCTGCGCCGTCTGCCGGAGGGCTATATCCGGCTGAGGTTTACCTGATTTCACGCGGAACACCGCTGCTCCCTGCGGGGCTTTACAGCTATCAGCCACAGTCTCATTCGCTGATTCGCTTTTGGGACAGCGAGGTGTGGGAAGATTTGCAGAAAGCCTGTTTCTGGCATCCGACTTTAGAAAACACGCAACTGGCGCTGGTTGTCTCGGCAGTATTTTTACGTTCCGCATGGCGCTATCAGGATCGAGCCTATCGTCGAATTTTTCTCGACACGGGGCACTTGTTAGGCAATGTCGAGTTGGCGGGAGCCATTAACGACTACCGCCCTCACCTGATTGGCGGCTTTGCGGATGAAGCCATTAACGAACTGCTTTATTTAGATGCAGAGCAGGAGGGGGCGATCGCCATCATTGCCCTAGCTGATCTGCTCGACATCCAACAAAATTTGCCTTTGTCTCAAACGGCTTTGCCCTCCGCCACCCAGGTTAAGTACCCCAAAATTCCTGATGGTGAACTGTTGAGCTACTTCCATCGCGCCACCCAGATTGGCGTTGCTCAGAGTTCTCCCTTTCCCACCAACACTAGACCTGAAGCAGAGTCCGTGCTGGTTGCTGAACCTGCGGAAGACAAATACAACTTTCCGTTTTGTCTAAAAGTTTCCACCGTTGCCCCTTCAATCTTTTGGGGCGAAAACCTATCGGCTCTGGAAAGCACTATTCTCAAACGCCGCTCAACCCGCGCCTACAGCGGCGAACCGCTCACCCTGGACGAACTCAAGGCGCTACTCGACTTTACCTACCAGCCGCACCACTACATCGACCAAAGTTTAGATCGATCGCCCGACTACTTTGACCTGAACTTAATTGAAACGTTTATTGCCGTCTCTGGCGTTGAGGGGTTGGAGGAAGGCTGCTATTACTACGCTCCTAAAGCGCAAGAACTTAGGCAAATTCGCTTTAAGAATTTCCGGCGAGAGCTACACTTCCTTTGCTTAGGGCAAAACCTGGGGCGTGACGCAGGAGCGGTATTGTTTCACACGGCTGATTTGAAACAGGCTGTGGCGGCGTATGGCGATCGCGTCTACCGCTACCTGCACATGGATGCCGGACATCTGGGACAGCGGCTCAACCTGGCTGCGATTCACCTCAATCTGGGTGTAAGCGGCATCGGCGGCTTCTTTGACGATGAGGTAAATGAGGTGTTGGGCATTCCCACTGACGAAGCGGTTCTCTACATTACAACTTTGGGCCGACCAGCGGGAGAGGAATGGAGAGGTAGTGGGCATTAGCTTCCCTCATCAATGACGGCGCTGCGATCGAGCAATAGCAAGTTACGAAGCTGATCGGTGTCAAACTCAGTCAACCAGTTTTCACCCGTGCCAACTACCTGTTCAGATAGTGTTTTTTTGCTTTCGATCAGTTCATGAATACGTTCTTCTAACGTGCCAGTACAGACGAACTTGTGAACCTGCACGTTGCGGGTTTGACCAATGCGAAAGACGCGATCAGTCGCCTGGTTTTCTACCGCCGGATTCCACCAGCGATCGAAGTGAAACACATGGTTGGCTCTGGTTAGGTTAAGCCCTACGCCACCTGCTTTGAGCGACAGGATAAAGACTCGTGGGCCCTGCGGATCGTTTTGGAAGCGATCGACCATTTCTTCCCGCTGCTTTTTAGACGTGCCGCCATACAAAAACAGTGTTTCCCGGTTGAACTGTTGCTCTAGATAGGCTTTAAGAAATTTACCCCATTCCGCAAACTGAGTGAAAATGAGTGCGCGATCGCCTTCTGCCAGCAGTTCATCTAGCATTTCCTCCAATCGCTGAAGTTTGCCAGAAAGGGAGCGAAAGGATGAGGGATGGGGGATGAGGGATGAAGTGTTTTTGGTATTCTTTGTCTCTTTGGCGGTCGCTTCTGCTTTAAACAAAACGGGATGGTTGCATACCTGTTTGAGCTTGACCAGCAGGGCTAAAATCATGCCGTGACGCTGAATGCCTTCGGCGGACTCAATTTCGACGAGTGATTGATCGACTAGCTTTTGGTAAAGGGCGGCTTGCTCGGCGGATAGTCCACAGAATACGGTCATTTCCTGCTTGTCAGGTAAGTCTTGAATGATGGTGCGATCGGTTTTGAGTCGTCGCAGAATGAAAGGTTGAACTAGCGATCGCAACGTTTGCAGTGAAGCCGTGTCGCCATAGCGCTCGATTGGCACGGCAAACCGTCGCTGAAAGAAGTTGCGCGGCCCCAAGTAGCCAGGGTTGAGGAAATCCAGGATTGACCAAAGTTCTGACAATCGGTTTTCAATCGGCGTTCCGGTGAGGGCAATGCGAAACTGGGTTTCGAGCTGGCGCACGGCCTGAGACTGTTTCGCCTCTGGATTTTTGATGTTCTGTGCTTCATCCAGCACTACGCCCTGCCAGGAGACGCTTTGCAGGTCTTTGGCATCGCGGTAGACCAGTGCATAGCTGGTAATCACCAGATCATATCCTTTGACCGCTCTGGCGAAGGCTTTGCTTTGCGATCGCTTATCGCCGTGATGCACCAGCACTTTCAGCGTTGGGCCAAATTTCTTCACCTCACGCTCCCAGTTGCCCAGCACCGAAGTAGGACACACCAGCAGCGTTGGAGCTTCCAGCGCATCCTGTTCTTTCAGGTGCAGCAGTAGGGCAATCAGTTGAATCGTCTTACCCAAACCCATGTCGTCGGCCAGGCAGGCCCCCAGTCCCCAACGTTCCAAAAAGGCTAGCCAGGAAGTTCCCCGCACCTGATAGGGACGCAGTTCGCCCTGGAAGCTTTCGGGGGGGGCGATCGCCTCTACGCTCTGGTTGCCAGTCGTCAGCGTGTTGATTAGCTCTTGCAGCGAACCCGATGCCTCAAAATTGACCACAGGCAGCTTTTCGATCATCTGCGTGTCGCCCGTGCTGATTCGCAGCGCATCCTCCAGCGACAGCGACATCTGGTCTTTGCGGCTCTCAAAGAAGCTCTGCGCCGCCCGCACGTCCTGAGGACGCAACTCCACCCATTCCCCGTTGATTTCAACCAGCGGCGTATTCAGCGCTACTAGCCGATCAAACTCTTCCTTAGAAAGCCGCTGACCGCCAATCGACAATTCCCACTTAAAGTTGAGCAGGCTTTGCAGCCCTAGCCGCTGTTTGTTTCGCTTTGAAGGCGTTTCTGCTCGAACCCGCAGTCCCAGCCGATTTGCCAAGCCCTGATGGTTTGCCAAACTGGGCGGCAACACTACACCAAAGCCGCTGTCTTGAAGCTGCCACGCCGCCGATTTGATGAAGTCGTAAACCTGCATCGGGTTGAGCGGACAGGCTTGTGGCTGCTGCACTTGCAGGCTTGGCTCTAGCACTGGATATAGCCTGGAGGCAAAGCCCAACCCTGCCAACAGCGTTTCCTGAGGATGGTGAATCGTGCGTCCCAAATAGTCCAGCCGTTCTACCGGATTGTTCCAAATCGTTTTGGCGCTGACCAGAAAATCGGCATCGTGAGCCGCCTGAAGGTAAAACTCTAGCGCCCAGTCTGTCTGCCCTGGTGCAGGCGTTCGCAGATAAAAGCAAGTGCGAAAGGAAGCTGCCTGCTGGGTCAACTGCTGCTGAATGGGGGCAATCCAGTTATTCAAGATTGTCTCTAGCTGCTCCAACTTTTCGGCTTCTGTGGAAACCATTCCCGGATGGGGCGAGTCGGCTGGGGTCATTCCCAATGCCTGAAGCCACTCTCGCACGGGCGTATCTTTGGATAGGGGAATGGCAGGCAGCGGATGGCTAGCCAGCGCAACCCGAATCTGAGCGTCAATGGTTTGGTTGAGGAAGCTGAGCAACAGATTTTGTGCGCTGGGAAAGAGGGCTGCTTCGACAGGCTCAGCAGAAGACGGCTGGTAGGCACGGCAGACAGCGGGCATTTGCCGCGAGAAATGCTCCAGACGGGCCTGGTCAGCGGCACTGTCTAGCAAGGTTTGCCAGCGGGCAATGGCAACTTCATCGGAACGCTCCAAAATCGGCAAAAACTTGGAACGGGCTAACAAATCTAGATGCCAGCGGGCAACGTATGACCAAAAGCGCAAATCTCCACTCAGCCATGACTCTTCACTGACAGAACTTAGGGGTAGAGACTGGAGAAATTGAATCGCTTCTAGCGGCTTCAGACAAACTCCCTGTATCTGCCAAAACTGAAGCGTAGGGGCAGCGTTTTCATCAGGAGAATGAGATTGGGCGGCGGAGTGCTGCGGAATGGCGATTCCCCCCAAAGGGGAACTACTTCGCATCGCCTCCTCCGTTTCATCTGCCTGAACCGGGTACGTGGGTAGCGCCAGGGCAACCGACTGCCACCGGGCAGTGGCAGCTTGTGATAAAGTTGCCGCTTCCAAAGTTTGGGTTGCAGACTGAGATTTTGAGCGGGCTGACTTTGTTTTTGTGGCGGCGGTATGTCTAGCCTCTAGAGGGATGTCTGAGACAGCCCAGTTGATTTGGCAAGCGTGATGCAGCGATCGCAACTCCTCAATTAGCTCTGCTGCGGACATCACAAATGGATGCGGCAGCACCGTACCTAGCTGAGCGTCTTCTAGCTGTGGCTCAACTCTACGCCAGGTTTCACCCCAAAGCAAGAAACAGCTTGCCTGAAGCTCAGAAGACTGAGTTGAAGAAAACCATTGAGGCTGGAGCAGCCAGCTACCGTGTAGAATTGCCATGCACTAAGCGTCACTAGCGATCTGAGAGCAATCTTCATAGAGAGGGCGATCGCAAAATACTGCATCACCACTCATACCAGGGCACCCGCTGGAACCTCAGAGTTTCCTAGTGTGAGGCGAATTTCCCTGGATGAAGCAGTTATATCTGCAATGCTGGATTCATTGTACAACCATATTCTTAGGGTGGTTCGCGGGAGGTTTGATCAGGTCTCAAGTTGACCGTGCAAAAGTGATTTTAAGTTGAAATTCCCTGGGTAGAGTTCTACTTTGAGGGAGGTCTGTTGCACTGAACTCTGTGCAAATTGCTGGCATTGGTAATAGACGGAAACCAGAGGAACTGCCTGAAGAAACGTAAAAATTATTGCAGTGCGCTACGATTGAACCAACTTTAGGAGTAACTTCTAACTTCATCATTTTCTAGTCGCGAAACCAGTTGGGGAAATGGTTTAGCCCTCGTGATTAGAATGAAGCGATCGCCTGATATCTCACAAACCTGTCTCAATCTTGAAGATAGATTGAGAATTGATTCGGGCAGTTTCTTCTAATAACTCATTGCAACAGCAGACTAAGAGCATCAGTGCTACGATTGCCACAGAAGAAAAAACAAGGCTAAAAGGACAGAGTGCCGCATGGTAGAGGAAATAGATAAGTCAATATCCTTCGACGGACGGGATATTCGGCTTAAGGTGGGTCTGCTTGCACCGCAAGCAGGCGGTTCCGTGTTGGTTCAGTCAGAGGAAACAGCGGTTTTTGTAGCGGCAACCCGCGCCGCTGGCAGAGAGGGAATCGACTTTTTGCCGCTGCTGGTCGATTATGAAGAAAGACTGTATGCCGCCGGACGGATTCCCGGTGGGTTTCTGCGCCGAGAAGGTCGCCCTCCTGAAAAAGCAACCCTGATCAGCCGTTTGATTGACCGTCCGCTACGTCCGCTGTTTCCCGGTTGGCTGCGGGATGATATCCAGGTCGTAGCAACTACAATGGCGCTGGATGAGCGAGTTCCGCCTGATGTGCTGGCTGTAACGGGTGCATCGATTGCAACACTGCTAGCAGGCATTCCCTTTAACGGCCCTATGGCTGCCGTGCGAGTCGGGCTAATTGGGGACGATTTCATTATTAATCCGACTTACAGCGAGATTGAAGCAGGCGACCTGGATTTGATCGTTGCAGGCTCACCCGAAGGCGTAATCATGATCGAAGCGGGGGCAAACCAGTTGCCTGAGCAAGATATGATCGAGGCGATTGACTTTGGCTATGAGGCCGTTCGCGATCTGATTCAGGCACAGCGTGACCTGATGGCAGAACTGGGCATCGAGATCGTGACCGAGCAGCCCCCTGAAGTAGATTCGACCCTGGAAGACTTTATTCGCGATCGCACCGAAAGCGCGATCAAAGAAATTCTGACTCACTTTGAATACAGCAAAGGTGAGCGCGACGCAGCACTGGATCAGGTAAAAGAAGGAGTGGTGGTGGCGATCGCCGAACTGCCTGAAGAAGACCCCATCCGGCTTGCGGCTGAGGCAGATACCAAAGCGCTGGGCAATACTTTTAAGGGCTTGACTAAGAAGTTAATGCGCCGCCAGATTGTTGAAGACGGCGTTCGAGTAGATGGTCGCAAACTCGACGAAGTGCGCCCGATTTCGTGCCGCACCGGGATTTTGCCCGCACGGGTTCACGGTAGCGGACTGTTCCAGCGGGGATTAACGCAAGTCCTTTCCATTGCTACGCTGGGCACCCCTGGAGATGCTCAAGAGCTAGATGATCTGCATCCCGATGAGCAAAAGCGCTATTTGCACCACTACAACTTCCCGCCCTATTCGGTGGGGGAGACAAAACCAATGCGATCGCCCGGTCGCCGTGAAATCGGGCATGGCGCACTGGCAGAACGGGCGATCGTCCCCGTCCTGCCGGACAAAGACAAGTTTCCTTACGTCATCCGCGTTGTGTCAGAGGTGCTTTCCTCTAACGGCTCTACCTCAATGGGTTCAGTCTGCGGCTCTACCCTGGCTCTGATGGATGCAGGCGTGCCCATTACCAAACCCGTCAGCGGTGCAGCAATGGGGTTAATCAAAGAAGGGGATGAAGTCCGTATCCTCACAGACATTCAGGGCATCGAAGATTTTCTCGGCGACATGGACTTTAAAGTTGCCGGAACCGACAGCGGCATCACCGCCCTGCAAATGGATATGAAGATCAATGGCTTACCCATTGCTGTAATCGCAGACGCAATCCGTCAGGCAAAACCCGCCCGGATGCACATCCTGGAAAAAATGCTGACCACTATCGACAAGCCTCGCCCTGAGTTGTCGCCCTATGCTCCGCGCCTCCTCACCATCAGAATTGACCCCGATATGATTGGTATGGTGATCGGGCCGGGCGGCAAAACGATCAAGGGCATCACAGAGCAAACTGGAGCCAAAGTCGATATTGAAGACGACGGCACAATCACCATTTCGGCAGTCGAAGGCGAAAAAGCAAAACACGCCCGCAGCATCATCGAAGGCATGACCCGCAAGCTCAGCACTGGCGATGTGTATGTCGGTCGTGTTACACGCATTATCCCCATTGGCGCATTTGTCGAATTCCTTCCTGGCAAAGAAGGCATGATTCACATCTCGCAGCTTGCTGACTACCGCGTTGGCAAAGTCGAAGATGAAGTGGCTGTGGGTGATGAGGTGATCGTCAAGGTACGCGAAATCGATGGTCGCGGACGAATTAACCTGACCCGTCTGGGCATCCACCCGGACGAAGCGGCGGCTGCTCGTGAAGCGGCTGCGGTTGGCTAGCGCCTAGTTCATTCGATCTGATGGTGGGGCGATCGCTTCCTAGACCTGCGGGTAGGTGGCGATCGCCCCAAATTTTTGTCAACCAGAAAGTTTGCCGCCAACCATAGCGATTGGTCACGCTGATATGTTACTTTTATAAAGCTGAGTTTTAAGCCCGGTTCTGCAATGAAGGGGCGATCGCTTAGCATTAGGCTCAGTAGCTCAGTAGGTTAGAGCAGGGGACTCATAAGCCCAAGGTCGCAGGTTCAAATCCCGCCTGAGCCATCAAAAAAATCAAGATTCTTGGTGTTCTGCCTTTAGGGAGAGTTGAAAAGCTGAGAAGGAATGTTTACACCAAATCTGCCCTCGTCGCTTCATTTTCACCATAAGGAAAAGTCTATAGACCATTTGCCACTAGTCCTAACAAACGAGCTTGAGTATTACTTAAGCTTTCTAAAGCTTTTTCGGTTGCGGTTTTATCAGTCTTATTTAGTCGCACAACTAGAAGAATGCTATCGATGTAGGAGGCTAACTGAAGAGTATCTGCTAACCCGTTTAGGGGTGGAGCATCATAAATGACCAGATCGAAGGCATCTTCTAGTTTGTTTTTTAGAGTGTGCATTTTGGCTGAGGCAAGTATCTGCATCGGATCAAGTGCCGCTTCACCACTCGGTAAAACACGAAGAGAACTCTCTGGAAGAGGCTGCTGAATCACTTCGCTAAGGGGTAGATTGAGGGAAAAGAGTTCGCTTAAGCCCTTTACCTCTGCAAGCTCAAGGCGAGTCTGGAGTTGCGATCGCCTCAAATCTGCATCCACTAGCAAAACTCGCTGCCCCATTGATGCAGCGGTTTGAGCCAAGTACCACGCGACTGTAGACTTGCCATCGCCTGCTTGAGCCGAGGTAATCATGACGGTTTGAATGGGTCGCTCAGATTGCTTAGTCTGCATCACCTGCAAATTTGTTCTAAGCAGCTTGAATGCTTCCTCAAACTCAAAAACATCATAGTCATCTGGCTCTGATAGGAAGGGCAAATTACCGCTGATATTCTTTTGGATGAGTTTAAACCTGGTTTTAATTTGTCGCCAGAGCTTTTTTTTACGTCGAGATTTGATTCTGTACTCAACTCCTAAAAGCTCATACTGGAGCGGAATAATGGCAAGAATCGGCAGCTTAAATTTGCGGCTGAGTGCCTCAGCAGTGTGAAAAGTCTTGTCTAATTTTTCCAGTAAAAAAGCAGCACCTACTCCTAGCGCAAGGCTGGCAACAGTGCCGATGGTTAAACTACGACTGGTGCTAGTACCAACGCTGATGGCAAACTCTGGAGGTGGCTCTACTAACTGCCAGGGAATTTCTTTTTGTGCCGCTTCTACTTGCAGTGTTTCCTGAACGGTTAAAAATCGGTTCAGGCTTTCGGTTGCGATCTGGAGTTCTCGTTGTAAATCCGTGTATTGACGCGAGAGTCCAGGAATTTGCTGAAACTGTTGGTCTAAAGCAGTCTGGGTGTCGGCGATCGCCTGCCGCTGTACCTCCAAAATCTGAATCTGGTTGCTAATCTCAGCCGCCCTTCCCCCAATGGTTCGACGTGCTTCATCACTCAGTAAACTAATTAAATTTGCTTGTTTTTCGCGCAGCACGCGCATTGTCAAACTCTCATCCTGAAAACGGGTTCTCTCCAGCACCATTTCTGTCTCTAGCTGTCGCAACTGGGAGACGATTTGCTGATAGGTCGAAGAACTGTTGAGGGTGGCGATCGCCCCCGTTTCATCTTGCAGTCTTGAAAGCTCAGCACGAGCCTGCTTGAGCTGCTGATCTAGGGCTAACTGCTGTTGGGCAAGCTGTTCGGTTTGAGAGACGACCTGAGCCGCTTTACTATCAGGGTCAAGAAATCGGTTATCTTCACGAAAGAATTGCAGTCTACGCTGAAGTTCATCAACACGCTCTTGGGCAGAGGTAAGCTGAGTTTCAACAAACTGAAGCCCCTGACGCAGGTTTGTTTGCCGTTCGTTCAAGCTGTATGCCAAATAGTCCTCAGAGATTTGCTCAAGCACAGCCGGAACTTCTGTCGAGTTGCCGCTCTGATATTGCACTTGAATGATCTTTGTGCCTTGAAGTTGCGTAATTGTAAGCCCTTGTACTAAAGCACCATAGGTCAAATTGGGATAGAAGGGACGCAACTCTTCAACACTGCGATTGAGCAAGCCAGGACTGCGTAGCACTTGAATTTGAGTATCGTAGTCTAGCTCAGATCCCCTGTTGTTGCTGGAGCTATTAATGTTTGAGAGTTCAGCGTTGACATTGTTGACAGGTTCAACAAGCAGACGAAACTGACCTACGTATTCTGGTTGCTGTTTCAAGCTTGAGGTTACGAAATAGGTCATGCTTATTAAGCCGACCCCCGCGATTACCCACCATCGCCGCCGCGCCATTTCCCAGATATTGATCGCATCTTCGGAAGTACCTGGAGCTTGAGTCATCATTGAGCTGCGAGCCAGGGCATTCTGTGGGACACGACCATTCCGACTCATTGCTAGTGGTTGAGATTCAGACTCTTTCATGGTAAATGTCATCCTTTACACAGGGCGGTCAATGAGTGAGAGCAGAAAAGGTACAGTGGCAACCTCAAACAAAGGATTTAGAAAAGATTGAATACTGGCAAGATGCGGAAGAATGGCTCTAGCAAGTTAGAAGCCCCATCGGAGAAGCTAGCAAGCGATGAGCGGCCGACTAGAATCACATCATTGTTAAATAAAATTGGATTATTTTCAGGATCGATGCCCCGCTCCCAGTCCACTTCGATGCTGCGCTGAGTGAGTGTGCCGTTGGGGTTGATGCGAATGAGTCGAACCGTGTCTCGGGCCCGCCGATTGAACCCTCCGGCAGCTAGTAGTGCTTGATTCAAGGTTGTATTGGCAGGCAATTGTAATGATCCGGGGCTGGTTGCCTCTCCAGTAATGTTGATGCGAATGTTACTGGGCGCAACGCTGGAACTGGTTAGCCGTGCCATCTCTTCGGGAGTCATCGCCTCTGCTTTGGCAAGAGTGATGCGATCGCCCGTCTGTAAAATCAAGTCTTGGCTCAAATCACCTGACATCACTAACTGCCAGAGATCTAGCGTTGTTGTTTGAACGGTGCCATTGCGGGCTGTCCGCTGCACCTCGATATTTTGCAAATTGGCTTCAGGCGTAATTCCACCTGCTGCCTGAATCGCCTGGGTGAGCGTGGCGCGGTTTCCTGCCGCAGTATCCAATCGGTAAGCACCAGGCCGCCCCACTTCGCCAACCACTGAAACGCCAATCGATTGAGGTGCATTAGATGCCAGGTTAGAAGCGGCGAGTTGCTCTGTTTGTGCCGCGCTCATGCTAGTAGTCGGTGGGATGACGATGGTATCTCCATCACGCAGGGCCAGGTTCTGGCTTTGATCTCCTTCCTCTAGCAGTGCCCACAAATCAACCGTGACGGTCTGAGAAGTACCACCTTGAACAGTTCGCCTGACCTGAATTTGTCGCAAATCGGCAAGCTGAGTGGCACCTCCTGCCGCTTGAATTGCCTGAGCCACGCTGGGGGCCTGAACATCACCTGAAGTCATGACATAAAATCCTGGCTGTCTGACCTCTCCAGCAACTCCAATCTGTAAGGGACGAGCCTGCGTCAAACTCACCGTGACCCGAATATTTCGCAGTTCCCGGCTGTATCTTGCGGCGATCGCCTGCTCTGCCTCTGCTAGCGTCAACCCCGTTACAGGCACACCGCCAACGGCTGGCATATTGATCGTTCCGTCGGCTAAAACCTGCTGTGGCCCGCTATATTCGGGCACGTTGAAAAAGTTAACCTGAATGGAGTCTCCTGACCCTAACCGATAGGATAGGTCAATTGCAGTGGCAGGCAGTGAACTTACTGCTGTTTGAGGAGCCTGTGCGGATACCGATGCCGCTTGCGTTGCTGTGTTGGACTGGTTCGCTTCGGCTGTATTTCTATCTGGCAAAGTTTGGGCGGTTGACTGTGTGCTAAAAGCAACAGGATGTGAAGCAGCGGAATCTGAAGCAGGTGTTGTATTCATGTCTGCTCTGTCCGTTGCATTATTTGTAACTCCGGCTGGAGCAGGGGTCTCAGTTGGCGGGACGGAAGGGGCAGCTGAAAAGGTTGCAGCCCGATTTGCATTAGCAAATGCTGTCTCGTCTAAACCTGCTGAACGGGCAACGATTCGATTCCAGAAATTCGGGCGTTCTGATGAGGAGATGGGTGTGGGTGGCAAGGGTGGAAATGCTATTGGGTTAGAAGCAGCACGATGGTGTGGTCTGCTGACTTGGGGCGATCGCCGCAATTGATACCCACCCAATTCAAATGCTTCCACTGCCTGAGCTTTCTGAGCATCCGCTGCTCCGTTCAGTAGCACAGGACTCTCATCTCTGATCTTCTCTGGATGAGAAACACCAGTAGGTTGCAATACCGAGGTTTGTTTCCTATCAACGTCTACCTCCGTGCTGAGGGGCGATTCAGGTTGAGCAGGAACGCTATCGTCTCCTACTGCATTCACTGTAAAGGCAAACAGGGCAGGGGGACAGGCAGCAATCGTTGAAAGCAGAATCAGGTCAGGAACACGCATCGATCAACCTGTGGATAGCAGTAAAATAAACACTGATACTTCCTACATACACTGGCAGAAAGTTCAGGAATCCTTTGGTTGTTTCGGCGTTTTCACGGAAAATCGGTTCCAGACTTTACAAAGAAGGAATCGGATGTGAAGCAGCAATAAATTCTGCTTGAAGTGCTTTGATATTTACGCAGTGATACGTAGCATTACGTACATGGAACACCGATTCAGTGCATCGCCTACTTTCATCCGCTTTCTGAATTGACTATATTGGGCTGTTCCACTGGTTTGCTTCAGACTATTAATCAGATAGATAAAGCTTGTAAGGCAAGATTACTACGATGCATCACCTGTGAATCGAACGTCCAAGAGGGCTTAACTAGAACGTCGATTTCACGCTTAATTTAGTTCCCGAACGCTCGTTAGAAACTCCTTAGTTGTTAAACGAGTTGATCTTCTCTTGCTCAGACAGGCTATCCATAACAGGTTGCGTCAACACGGAAACCTCATTTCATTAATGAACCGGTTCCGCCGTTAAATGGTTCCCGGTTTACTTCAATTAATTTAAGAGCCGTTTCTTCAGTCTCCCAGACTGGCTCTGTTTCAAACAATTGAACGATTTTGTAAGTCTGCGGCTGTGCCTCAACTCTGATTAGCAGTGCCCAAAAAGCACTTGCAACGCAGGGTCACTCTGTACTGCGGCGGGCGGCGTTTCCCAAAAACTTAACCTCAAAGCGATTCCAAGTATCTGCGATCGCAATTGCATTAAAGCGGGCAAATCCGAGCAATTGCAGCCCTCCCTTAGTCATTCATTCAGCCTCAAGGTCGCCATGCTTTTGACCTCCTCATTGCTGATGCTCCTAGTCATCAGCGCTACCTTCGTTATCAGTTCCATTCCAGTTGTAAATCGAATTGCCCTCAAGCATCGAGTGTTTGATTTACCTTCGAGTCGGAAAATGCATCAGCGTCCGATCGCTCGCCTGGGAGGTATTTCCATCTGTTTTGGTACGTTGCTTGCACTGGGCGTTGTCTGGCTATTTGCAGGTCAAGGTATTGTTTCTGCTGCCCTGTTTAACAAGGTGATCTGGGTGCTGCTGGGAAGTTTTACCTTTTTTCTGATTGGACTGGCGGATGATCTCATTAATTTGTCTCCAGTTCTGCGTCTGGCAATGCAAACGAGTGTGGCAGGTTTAGTTTGGCTGGCAGATGTTCAAATTGATTTCATCACACTGCCAGGAATCGGTCTGATTCACTTAGGCTGGCTGAGCTTACCTATCACCGTTCTATGGTTAACAGGAGTCGTTAACGCCATTAACTGGATTGATGGATTAGACGGTCTTGCTTCTGGTGTGTCATGCATTGCGGCGCTAAGTGTTGCTGTAGTGTCTCTTTTCACAGGACAACACACGGTTGCACTGGTGATGTTTGCCCTGGCAGGTAGCCTGATTGGATTTCTGTATCACAATTTCAACCCCGCTCGGATTTTTATGGGCGACGGTGGGTCTTATTTCATCGGTTTTTTGCTAGCTGGAATGAGCATTGTGGGACTGGTCAAAAGTGCCGCAGTCACCGCGATCGCCCTGCCATTCCTAATTCTGGCAGTGCCGATTGTAGATATGGTTGCAGTCATCCTGGCACGGCTAAAAGAGGGTCAGTCACCCATGAGTGCTGACAAGCGGCACTTACACCATCGTTTACTTAAGTTTGGTTTGCCGCATCGATTCACAGTGATATTTATCTACACTTTGGCGCTGTGGACAGGCAGCCTTGCGATCGCCCTGGCTGGTATTCCAAACGGTGTGTTTGGAGTCGTTGGAGCAACGGCCTTGCTGGGGTGTAGCTCCTGGCGTGCCTGGACTCTCGCTCAACAGAGTTAAACAAATCTCCTCAACAGCTAAACAGTTTTCCTTTTCGTGGGGTTCATCTCACCACTGTGGTTTCTCTTGTCTTCGCAAGGAAACACTCACCTTTAACCCCCAAGTAAAAAGTGAATGGTTTGTTATGAATATTAGCGACTGGCTCAAAAAAAATCCTCACGTTGACCCTGGTTTTATCAGTTCCCAAACCGCTGAACGGGTGCAAACCAGCATCCGCCCCAAGATCTCTGTTGTGAATCAATTCTTTCCACCAGACTATGCCCCAACTGGGCAACTCATCGAGGAATTAGTAAAACAGCTTGATCGTCAAGGCGCGGAGGTAGAAGTTTTTACCGGGCAACCCGGATATGCTTTTCAAGCTACAAAAGCCCCCGCATTTGAAAAGCTAGGACGATTACAGGTCAAGCGATCGCGCACTTCACAACTGTTTCCCTATCGGATTCGTGGAAAAGCGCTTAACGGCATTCTGTTTAGCATTCGCACATTTCTTTATATGCTAAATCCACGCCGTCACAACAATGTTGTTTTACTCACTAGCGCCCCGCCTTTCTTACCTGTTCTCGGCTATCTAGCCAGTTTGCTATTTGGCATTTCCTACGTATGTTTGATTTACGATTTGTATCCAGACATTGCAATTGAACTGGACGTGATTCCAGCAGATCACTGGCTGGCAAGAGTCTGGCAGGCACTCAATCGGCAAGTGTGGCAGCAGGCAAAGAGCGTAATTGTCCTGAGTCCGGCAATGAAAGACCGAGTTGCCAGTATTTGCCCGGAGGTCGAACACAAAGTTTCTGTGATTCATAGCTGGGCAAACCCCGACTGGATCACACCACTTGCTAAAGAAGATAACTGGTTTGCCCATCAGCATCAGCTTGTTGAACCCTTCACCGTGCTGTATTCCGGCAATATGGGGCGCTGTCATGATGTGGATACCATTTTGGAGGCGGCGCTCCATTTGCGCGATGAGCCAGTTCGATTTGTCTGCATTGGGGCAGGTGCAAAGCGAGAAGGACTGATGCAGCAGGTGCAGGAGTTGAGGCTAGAGAATTTTACCTTCTTGCCCTATCAAGACCGCAGTGTGTTGCCCCATTCGCTGACGGCTTGTGACCTATCGCTGGTCAGCGTGGCGGAGGGCATGGAAAGCCTGGTTGCCCCCAGTAAGCTCTACTCGGCGCTGTCTTCTGGTCGCCCTCTGGCAGTGATTTGTCCGCAACATTCTTATCTCAACCAGATTGTATCGGAAGCAGGCTGCGGTGCAAGTTTTAGCAATGGTGACGGCAAAGGATTAGCCCAGTTCATTCGATTTTTGGTGAGCGATCGCTCCACCGCCGAAAAAATGGGCACCGCCGGACGAGCCTACTTACAGAAATCTTTTACACCCGAAGTCATCGCCAAACAGTACTTCAAAGTACTCAGGCGAGCCGGAGTGTAAGCAATTCCGCTACCCCGTTGCACTCGCTATGTTTAGGTTGCAACAACGCTTTTTGAGCAACCGTAAAGTCTCAGTAAACTAGCAGTACAAACGATTGAACCCAGTAGCGGATTTTACTAGAATTCAGGCAAGGGAATTGTAGAGCTTCATAATTCCCATCCAGGGTTTCTCAGGGATATGACCGCTTCTACCTAAATTGGTGCTTCTGTCGGCTACCGAGACGCGCAAACAAATCACCACTGTGGCGCTGTTAGCCTGGACACGAAGGAAAAGGAACGTTAAACGCTAGCCCCCTTCGTTTACCTGAATAGAAGCGGTTAACCCCCTGCTTCTTCTATCGGTAGCCTACCAAGTTCAGTTCGACTCTTCTTAAACGGACACTCAATTACTTAGGTAGGAAACAATCATGAATTTGACTGCAATTAAATTAGGCGCGGCGATCGCAGCTACTGCAACTGCGGCTACACTGCTGGGCGGAGCACCAGCTCAAGCCTTAAGCTTGTCAGACAGCCGTTTGACAGGTGTATTATCGATTGATGTTAGTGGTCTGGTACGAAGCGTAGAAAGTAACTTCGTTGATTTTGGTTCCCCTAACACTGTTAGTTCACCTGGCACAACTAACCTCACTTCTTTGGCTTTCGCAAGTAGTACGGGTAGTTTCGGAAGCATTAGCAGTGGTACGCTCCAAGACCTACCTATTTTTGCTAGCTTTCCTAGTGGCGGAATAAACGACTTCATTACTGTGAGCGATTCAAGTGGTAGCGTTCAGTTTGACTTGGTGAAGTTGTTTGATGAGAAGCTTACTGGTAATGCTCCTGGGGTTCAAGGTGTTTACACTGCACGCCTTCGAGGGTTCTTCAGACCCACCGATCAGCCAAATGCATCAGATATCGATATTTTGAATGCTAGGCTCACTACTGCAAATAACAAGCTAACCATTGAATTGACACCAGTTCCTACCCCCGCTCTAGTACCTGCTGCCATTGGTTTCGGTGCGGCAATGCTGCGTAAGCGCAAAGAGGAAGAGGCAGGGAAGGAGACGGCTGAAGCAAAAGCTTAAGGCGACAATCTCCTCCTTGTCCTGATTCTCACGCTAGATGTTTGAAAAGATACGATGCCTGCTGTATCAATTGCTTCTCAAACCTCTGAGCGCTCAGATCTGCGACTTCTTTAAGAAGTCGCAGATCTAACTCCTAAGTTAGTGACATCCGATTCAGGTGGTTTGTTCCACGGGTGATGCATCAATTTGGTTTGAGGGGTGTTTGAGGAGTAGTGAGTATTCCCTGTTAGGGCGTAGCATTTGGCAGGTAGACCTTGGATCTGGGACTTTGAGCGCTCAGATCTGCGACTTCTCTGAGAAGTTGCAGATCTGACCCCTGGGGATTCGAGCCTCAGGTCTGCGACTTCTTGAAGAAGTCGCAGACCTAACTCCTTTAACTCCTGGTGTTTCAACCATCCTTTGATGCTTCAGCACAATCTGCATCTACCTTCATTTTTGTTTCTGGGTTACTTTTACCTCTGGTATTTTCTATGACTTCTATTCCCGCTTCTATGCCTGGTGCTGCACGTCCTGAGCGGACGAAAGGCATTTGCCAAATCGTTGGTCTGGTTTGTTTGTTTGGCTTTGCGTTAAATATGCTGGTGCTGTTTTTGCCGCCTCAAATTGGCGATGCGGCATGGCGAGTGGGTTTCTTGCAGCAGTTTGGCGATCGCAGCCTAGTTCTACTCCTCGGTGCGGCACTCACCATTGCAGGCAGCCAAGACAGTCGTCGCTGGTCACGGCAGCTCTCACTTTTTTGTTTATTTCTAGGCGGAATTTATTTAATCACCTGTTTGCTGGTGGTCAAAGATACGCTGAGCCTGCGCCAGCTAGCCCTGAGCAACATCAACGCCCAGGAAACACAGGTGCAAAATGAGATTCGCAATGCTCAATCTGACCCCTCCGCTCTAGGAGAAAACATTACGTTAGAAGATTTGCAGCGAGCTTCTCAAACGCTGTCAGGGCAAGCCACCGTCGCCAAGCAAGCCGCTCAAACAACCGTGCTAAAAACCGGAATCACCAGCGTGATTAACTTAGTGGCGATCGGGCTGGGACTGATCGGGCTAGGTCGCTATGGAATGTCTACACGCCAGCGGTAATTGATCATGAAAGGGAAGACGATAAACACTGCGGAATTTTGGCTGCACAAAAGCCTGGAAAGCCTCCATAGTCGCATGGTGACGCTGGGATTGTTTGTTGTTGCCTGCTACCTGCCCCTCTGGTTAACCAAACTGGTCGTGGGAACACTACACGGCGGCGGCGCAATTTTTACCGCTGCGGCCTTGATTTTGGGGCTTCATCGTCTGTGGCAGCAGCGGCAAGAGTTAGCAGGACTGGAGGTGAATGAGGGCGATCGCACGTTAGGTTATTTCCTCATCGGAATCAGCCTGCTGCTGTTGCCCCTGGGCTTCTCAACCCTCTGGATTCAGCGGGTTGTATGGCTCCAGGCATTTGCAGGCATTGCCCTAAGTTCTTGGGGAGCCACAGTGTTTGGACGTTACCCCATTCCCACTTTCCTGATTGTGCTGGGACTTTTTCCAGAACCCACTGCGGTTGGCGTGACGCTCTGGCAGACTTTTACTCCACCTCAAATGTTAGAAAGGTTAATGGCATGGAGCGGCACCGTTGGCTTAAAAGCGATTGGTCAACCTGCTATGCAGATCAATCCAGTCTCCATTGCGCTCCCTGGAGGAGCCGTTGAAGTGAACTGGGGATGCAGCGGTTTTGATATGGCAACTGTAATGGCGATCGCCAGTCTTGTAGTTGGGTTAGCCATTCGAGAAGCGATCGTCAAAGTCACTCTCATGGTGGTCATTGGAATTGCCCTGGCACTCATCGCCAATATTCCTCGAATTATGCTGCTGGCACTTTCAGAAGCCTATTGGGGCAAGGGTGCGTTTGACTTCTGGCATGGCCCCTGGGGCGGGCAAATCTTTGCCGGAACAATTTTCACAATCTACTATTACGTCATCATGGCAATTCGCAAAAAACATACTTCAAGTCGCTCACACTAGCTAAAAGTAACTGCTTTTAGGAATGGAATTAAATGAATTACACCTCTTACGGAATAGGCATCTTGCATATTCAATTAGGTGAAACATCACTCTAAAAATTTATTTGATTCACAATTCTTAAAAGCTTTTTGAAAAGTCAGAATTCTCAAACTTGATTCTCCTTACACTGCGGCTTTGAACCTCTTGATTCTCCCAATCCTCCTTAAAAAGGAGGAAATCGAACCACTCAAAGTCCCCCTTCTCAAGGGGGATTTAGGGGGATCTTCATGGTGTACTAAACAACCCGAAGGCTTTCAAGAAATCTCATAAATTTCTTGAAAAAGTGGAAAAAAGTTCTTGATACTTCTCAAATTCACTGTAATAGTATTCAGGTAAGTAAAAGGGTTGCATTTTTAACAGACTGGTTCAGCAATTTCTACAGAAATCAAGATAGGCTACAAATTTACTAATTGATGGTCGAATTCAAGCCATTGCACTTGATTTCCTACAACTGAATGACTCAAGATTTGAATGTAGGAGTTGGGCTTCGACGGTTATTTGATCTCAGTCCCTCCACCGTAACCTTCTAATGTTCCTTGTTAATCGAGGGGGAGGCCGAATTGCAGAAAAGGTGTAACCGAAATCGGAAGCGCTCAAAGCGGCGGGCAATCTTTTGCCCTATTCACGACTGTGTACTAGATAGCGTAAGCCAAAAACATTCCTTGTTTGCCGACCGAGCCGGACAACTCCAAGAGCGAGGCATCAGCCGCCGCAACGCCCTCATGCTCGTGGCAAACCAGTCAGCCGTCATGCTGTCCGGCGAGTGGCTAGAGGCGTTCTGGTGTGCAGAATGTCAGGAAACGCGCTGGTATCATGTCCGCAAGCAAGACAAAAGCAATTCCTCCCAGGCAGCAGCTTATCACCTATCTATTGCCCCCCAGGAACTATGGCAACAGGTGACAGGCGTAATCCACCCCAGCGGCAACCCCTCAGTTAGCGAGTTCACCCGCAAGCAATCTCGAATGCTGCGCCACAATCAAATTAAAGACTTTAACTTTACGATGTAACCCTCATGGCGATCGAAGCTGTAAAGCAGTTGAGAGCAACACTAAATACCCCTGCCTATCGCCTGATTGTGGCGACTGCCTATCGAAACTGGTCATTATTAGCCGTTACTCTGCTAACTAACTTACTTAGTGCTTTACTAGAGGGCAGTACGCTGGGTGTGATTTATCTGGCGATTTCGCTACTGTCAGATAGAGCACAAGATCAACAGTTTCCTGCGGTGGTGGAGCGATCGCTCTCAATCATTCCCCTCCCCAACGAACTCCTGTTTCTAGCATTACTGGGGATTGCCGTACTACTACAAACTCTGTTAGCCCTCAGCAACTACGCCAACAAAGTCGGAGCCGCCTACCTGTCAGCCCGAGCGCAGCCCCAAGTCACGGGTCGCGTATTCGAGCAAATCATGTCCTTTAGCTTTGCCTGCGCCAGTCACTACAAAATTGGTGATTTGATGAATTTTGCTGGCAGCGCAGCTAGCACGGTTAATAGTCAGATTCAAACTCTCAATGGCTTAATTGTTAGTCTCACTTTCAATATTGTTTATGCAGTAATCCTGGTTAGCCTATCTCCTCTATTGGCTTTAGTAGCTGTTGTATTAGCTATTGTCATGGTGGTTGTACAGCGACAACTGTTGCCTCGCTTACGCGCTGCGGCTCATCAACTGAACTTTGCCCAAGTAGAACTAAGTAAGCGGATGACGGAGAACATTCAAGCGCTGCGATTACTCCATACATTTGGTACTCAAGAACGGGCGATCGACGAGGTAGGGCTACTACTGCAAAAGACGCAGGCTCAACTACAGCAGAGAGCAAAAGTATTCTTTTTGCCAGAGCCAATCCTAGATGTACTGCCTATTCTATCCCTAGCAGTTTTGGCAGCACTTGCCTACGGCATGAGCAACACACCAGAAACAATCTTGCCGCTGCTAGTGACATTTCTATTGGCATTACAGCGATTATCGATTCGTTTACGCGGTGTAGCTGGAGCATTTACTCAGTTGGCAGACAACAGTGCCAACATGCAGCGATTAAACACTATCTTAGAAACCAGCAATAAGCAGTTTGCTCTAGTTGGCGGTGAGCAGTTTGAGTCCTTGCAGACAGATATCTGCTTTGAAGAAGTGAGCCTCTCTTACACCAACGATCACTCTCTAGCATTGCAAAACTTAAGTTTTAGAATTCCTAAAAATCAGGTGACAGCGCTGGTAGGACAATCAGGAGCGGGAAAATCTTCGATTGTGGATCTATTAATTGGGCTATACCAGCCAAGTTTTGGACAGATTACGGTAAATGGAAAAAGCCTGCACAACTACAACCAGGCTAACTGGCGGCAGCACATCGGCGTAGTCAGTCAAGATACATTCATTTTCAACAGCAGTATTCTAGATAACCTTCGCTACGGTAGACCCAATGCAACATTTGAGGATGTGGTAGCAGCAGCTAAAGCAGCCCAAGCACATCAGTTTATCGTAGACATGCCAGATGACTACGAAACGATTGTAGGTGAGCGTGGCTATCGCCTATCAGGGGGACAACGGCAGCGACTAGCGCTAGCAAGAGCAATTTTGAAACAGCCAGACGTTCTGATCTTAGATGAAGCGACTAGCGCATTAGATAGTGAATCTGAACGGTTAATTCAGCAAGCGTTAGCCAAGTTTCAGCACAATCGGACAGTGATTGTGATTGCCCATCGACTCTCAACGATTGTAGAGGCAGACCAAATCATAGTTTTGGAGAAAGGATGCCTGGTAGAGCAGGGAAACCATAGAACATTAATGCAGAAACACGGACGCTATTCCTACTATTGGACTTTACAGACTGAAGGAGTGGTCGCTTAACACACATTCAGTGGATTCGTCGAAGCAAGTTTGAATCAGATTGGTATCGGCAATTTCCTCTCCCAACTCAAATCGATGCTTTTACAACTCAACGCCTTGATTCAGAAATTTGCACTATCCAGAAAGTCGAAGAAATACGATCTGGCTTTTATTCTGGATCATGGCAACAGAAATTGGATTCTTGGTGCTATTTGCAACGAAATTGCAGCGTATTACTCAGGAGAGTATGTCTTTTCCTATGACTCCTATTTTCCCAGAGGTGATTTAGCGCTTTACTCCCCCAAGAAATTGAAACTACCTCCTGCTAAAGCCTACTTCTTTGCTCATTATTCTTACTTTGCTGTTTGTTTAAGGAAATATCCAAATTTAGAACAGCAACGAACTTTTATTTTTTATACTCACCCTAAAGGGTTAATGAGTGATGAAGCTTTTGCGACAGCAATGAATCGGGCAACGAAGGTAATTTGCATGTGTTCGCAATCCGCTCAACGTTTAATTGATTGCGGTGTACATCCGGAGAGAGTCACTTACGTTTTAGGAGCAGCAGATCCTGATCTTTTTCGACCACATTCACGAACTGGGCAAGGAGCAGTTGGTTTTTGCACAGCATACTATGAGCGCAAAGATCCTGATCGCATTTTAGAAATTGTGCAGCGCCTTCCATATCGTCAATTTATTCTTCTCGGTCGCAAATGGAACCAGTATGAACGCTTTGCTGAATTGGAAGCGATGCCTAACTTCAAGTATATAGAAGCTTCTTATGCTGAATATCCTCAGTACTATGCTCAAATGGATGTATTTGTCTCACCTGCCAAGTTAGAGGGTGGACCGATTCCATTGATTGAAGCAATGATGTGTAATGTAGTTCCGGTCGCTAGTAAAACGGGTTTTGCTCCGGATTTGATCAAATCAGGTGAAAACGGTTTTTTGTTTGATGTTGATAGCCCTGCTTCCGAAATCTGTGTTCTAATTGAACAAGCGTTTCAAGTTGCAACTGATGTGCGAAAAATCGTAGAACATTTAAGCTGGAAAAATCTTTCAATTGAAGTTCAAGAAGTAATAAATCAATCAATTTGATTAACAAGACGATTGCCAAATATCTTCAATCAATTTATGAGCCAAAGACAGAAATTAACTTGCTGGTATTTATGAGGTAAATTCTACGTCAGCAAAGCTCCGAGCTGCTTTTAGTAACATTAATAAAAATCGAAATATTACAAAATCTAATTACCATCAAAGCACTTTTTAGAGCTGCTCGATTAAGCATAAATACAATGGAGAAGGATCAAGCAAGCTTGATTCTAACATTAAATTAAAATACTTGTTTTCAACTGATTGTAGAAGCGAGGAGTAATATGTTAGTAGCAATTTCTACGATTATAAAAGACAGTTCTGAGAAGAGACTATGAGTAGTTCTGATTACTTGGTGAGTGTTGTAATTCCCTGCTACAATGCTGAGAAATATGTTGCAGAGGCAATTGAAAGTGTTCTTAAACAAAGCTACAAAAACGTTGAAACTATTGTTGTTGATGATGGATCGACCGATCATAGTATTGAAGTTATTCGATCATTTGGCGATCGCGTTCGACTAGAACAGATCAGTCATCAAGGAGCATGTGCTGCCCGAAATCGAGGTTTGCAACTAAGCCGAGGAGAATTCATTCAATTCTTGGATGCCGATGACCGTTTGGTCTCTAACAAATTTGAGAGGCAAGTTCCTCATTTAATGACAGGAGAAGTTGATCTCGTATTCTGTAAAGGTTTTATCTTTGGGGATGATCGCCCGATACGACCCAAGAAAAGTCCAATTAAGTCACCAGTGGGAATCGATCCATTTGTTTATTGTCTAGACCAGGGGTTGAGTACTGAAGGACCACTCCATCGTAAAAGCAAATTAGTTCAAGTTCATGGCTTTACTGAAGGTATTTCTCGCGCTCAAGAATATGAGCTTCATGTCAGATTAGGGGCAGCAGGAATCAAAATTTTGTTGTTGGACGAACTACTTTATGAACACCGTAATCATAGTAGTGATACAAGGATAACTAAAGTAAAGCAACCAAAGGATCATTTGTTGAAACTATATTTACGGCTTGAGCAAACCTTGAGGCAACAGGCAATTTATACTATGACTCCGGCAAGGGTAGAAGCACTTGCTGGGAAAATCTTTCAACATTCAATTTATGCTTTTCGGAATGGGTTTGAATCATCTGCTGCGGAAGGCTTTGCTGTCGCTCAGCGTTTGTCCAAACAACCTATCTACAGTGAACGAAACTGGTATAAATTGCTGGTAAAACTAACTGATCCTATAGCTGTAGAAAGATGGCTTCAGCAGGGGCGCTATTGTCGCAGTTTTCTTCTCAATCGTTAATCTGCAAAATATATTGCACAACTTATATCCATTATGACTTTACGTGGCGCGGTTTTTGGCTGGTATCATAAACGCAATGCGGGGGACGATCGCCTTGCTCACTGTATTGAAAATTGGTTAAGTGGGCATGAGTTGCTTTTTCTGCCTCACACTAGCTCACCACCAATTGAATTATTGCAACAGGTAGACTACGTAATTCTAGGTGGAGGTAGTATCGCCAATGAAGTTCACGGCGTATTTAAGGATATGCGACATTGGATTCAAGCTGCACAAGTACCTGTGTTTGGTGTCAGTTTGACGGTTAGCCATTTCGATGAGTTTCGATATGAATTAAGCTCAATTCCTGAGACAGGCGGGATGATCTGGGTACGTGACCCAAAGAGTGCAGAAGTACTTGGTTTTGATCGCGATCTTGTTGTAGCACCAGACATTTCCTGGTTATTTCCTAGAACGTTTTCTCATGAAGTTCGTAGCGATGATGTAGGCATCAATTTTAGACCCTGGAGCAAAATTAACTGGCAACCAAAAGTTTGGGAACCTCAACTAAGTCATATCTTCGGTGATAAACTAACACCTTGGCCTCTCTGCTTTGGCAAAGATGATGATCTTAGTATCTTACGTCAAGTAATGACAATTAAGGATTACCCTAATGAGTTTGATCCAACTGTGCCTAGTCGCAGCCAGTTGATTATTGCAATGCGCTATCACGCTATCGTCTTTGCCATTCAAGCAGGCACTCCGTTTATAGCAATTAAGAACACCCGCAAGTTACAGTATCTGCTGGAGCAAATTGGACTTAGCTATGCTGCTGTACCTTTAGATCAACCTAATCAACTTCCGCAGGTGTTGAAACTAGTCGATTCATCAGTTACATCTGAACTGCTCGCGCAGGTAACTCAAAAGATGTCAAACCAAGCATGGGAAGTTGCTAATTTAATGCGCGAGCGTATTGAGACAACTGCTCGCGCCAATCGCAACCGGAAAAAAAAGTTTTCTGTTAAGATAACTCAAAAATATAGCAGACTGAAAACACTAATTCGCTAAAACACACTAATGATAAAGTTGGAGCTTTCAGGATGCAGATTGCTTTTATTACCCCTGAGTTTGTGACTGAACCTTCGTTCTCAGGAGGATTAGCTAACTATTTGGGGCGAGTTACCGTTGCGTTGGCAGAGCAGGGACATACAGTACATGTCTTCACTCGTTCTACTCAAAATGGACAGGTCGATTTTCATGGAGTCACAGTCCACCGAGTTGTTCCTTTATGGGACAGCCGTATGATTCTTGATCACGTTGATCCGCTCATTCCTAAAGTTTTTTATAACCCCTACCAAGATTTGAAGGCTGCCTGGTGTCTTTGGTTGCGATGGCTAAATATCAGTCAAACCATCCAATTCGACATTGTACAGGTTGCCAATGTTATGGCGGTGGGACTATTTTTTCGATGGGAGCGAAGAACTCCTGTCATTACCCGAATGTCAAGCTATCGACCATTTTGGGACTCTGCTGCAGGTATTTCACAAACCGCAGGGGTGAAGTTGCGCTGGTTTATGGAGCGGATTGCTGTAACTGGAACTCACTATCTCTATGCACCAACGCACTTTGTCGCAGGTCAAGTACAAAAAGGATATGACATTTCTCATGTTGAAGTAATTGAAACACCTTTTTTTTTAGAACAACCTATCTCTAACCTTAATCTATTTGAGCAATATGCTCGGAATAAACCATACCTTCTTTACTTTGGCAGAATGACTCAAATGAAGGGTGTACACATTCTTGTGCAAGCACTGCCAGAGGTGTTGAGGCGATTTCCTGAAATGCATGTATTCTTCATTGGTGGTGACGGTCCTTCACCAGATTCTAGACCGATGTCTGAATATGTTTGTGACGAATTGAGGGAATTTAAGGACCGGGTAACTGTGTTGGAACCCATGCGCCACGAGAAACTTTACCCTTTCATCGAGAATGCTAGGGTTGTGGTTCTGCCTTCGCTGATGGATAACTTGCCCAATACCTGCTTAGAAGCAATGGGGCTTGGCAGAGTCGTCGTTGCTACAACCGGATCATGCTTTGAACAAGTAATTGAGCCTAACATTTCTGGTATTTTAGTTGCTCCTGGAGATGCGACTGCGTTAGCACATGGAGTTAGTCAGGCATGGCAGTTACAGGAACAAGATTGTGTCTTGATGCAAGAACAAGCTAGAAAAAGTATCGAAAGATTGCATCCTCATCAAGCAATTCCTAAATTAATTAATTACTATAAATCTGTGGCTGCAAAATAAATATTTTTAGTACTAAATTCCCCCGCCCGTTACTCAGATATTCCTGCATTTTGCCTTGTAGAGTTTCCAACGCATCTGTGCGACGCAATTCAATCACAAAGTCTGGGCAGAGCGGCGGAAACTTTTCCTGTTGTTCGAGCGTTAGCGCATTCCATCGGTCGAGTTGAACCCAGGCTACATCAGGCGATCGCTCTCCTCCCCTTGGCAATCTAAAAATCGTTGAAGAACTGAACACCTTACCCAGTTTCGTCTGTTCATTCCACAACCACACCCGACCATTTAAGTCTGACTCCCGGTTCCCACTAATTCCTCCTATGGGTGGCATGATAATCAATTGTCCTTTAGCGTCACGTTCAAGCTGTAAATCCCGATTGTCTTGACAAAGTTGATAGAACTGTTCGTCTGTAAGATTTACAGCTTGCAAATTGAGTACAACTGATACAGTCAACATCATGGTCGCTCCATTTAATCTGGATACGTTTTGAGTGCGTTTACTTCAGGTGCAATAGTACTGCTCAAGAGGTAAGATCTGCGGCTTCTTCAAGAAGTCGCAGATCTGAGCGCTCATTCTTCACTCATTTCAATGCCATTCACTTCACATGGGTCTACTATAATATGGCTAATATGCTGATATACCCCGATTGCTAAAATGGTGATAACTCTACCAGGCTAAGACGAACGATGACTTCCACAGGGCAGAAAGGTACTGCAATTCCAATATTGGAGAATGGCGATCGCCTTACTCGGCAAGAGTTTGAGCATCGCTATGAAGCCATGTCCCATCTTAAAAAAGCGGAATTGATTGAAGGAGTCGTCTACGTGCCTGCTGCACTCAAATATCGCAAACACGGTAAACCTCACAGTGACATTGTGGGCTGGCTGTTTGTTTATGCTGCTGCTACTCCCGGAGTTGAAGCCGCTGATAACACTACTGTTCGGTTAGATCCGGATAACGACCCTCAGCCCGATGCCCTGCTGCGAATTGAAGAAGCCTATGGAGGACAATCCTGTATCAGTGATGATGACTATGTGGAAGGCGCACCGGAACTAATCGTAGAAATTGCAGCAAGCAGTGCCTCCTACGATTTATATGACAAATTCAACGCCTACCGTCGTAATCAAGTGCAGGAATACATTGTTTGGCGAGTTGTTGATCGTGCGATTGACTGGTTTAGCCTTCAATCAGAGCGATATGTTTCCCTAGAGCCAGATGCAGCAGGTGTTATTCAGAGCCGCATCTTTCCAGGTCTCGATTTACCCGTTGAGGCGATGCTGAGTGGTGATTTAGCCAAAGTGTTAGCAATCGTTCAACAAGGAATTGCAAGCGATCGCCATCAAAATTTTGTATCCCGGCTAGCCGCACAAGTGTCTTAACCAGCCCGCAAACCAGTCTCAGTGGCATAATGGAGGCAACGCCGAACTGCCGAGGAACCTGTTGTATGGTTGAAACCACCGGACTCCCCTCCGATCGCATCTTCTATCCTGATTCCGATGGACAGCCGATGACCGAAAGCGATGCCACACGGGACTACCTGCTGTATTGCGTTGAGGTATTGCGGTTGTATTTCAAGGGTCGCCCCAACGTTTATGTTTCCGGCAATTTATTCATCTACTACGAAGAAGGGAATCCTAAAGCATCGATTTCTCCTGATGTATTCGTAATTTTTGGGGTCAACAATCGCAAGCGTCGCAGCTACAAAACCTGGCAGGAAGGCGGCAAACTGCCTAACTTTGTGATGGAAATCACCTCTCGCACCACTAGACGACAGGATGAAGAAGAGAAACCGCGATTGTATGCCAGCTTGGGCGTTGAAGAATACTTTCAGTATGACCCGACCGCAGACTACCTCAAGCCCCAATTGCGAGGTTCTCGATTGGGCGATCGCACCTATCAGCCATTGCCGCTGCAAACCACACCAGAAGGTACTCAATACATCCACAGTCAGGTTTTGGGACTAGACTTGCAGTTACATTCTCCCTACGTCGAATTGGGTATTGCGCCATTAGCTCAGGAACTTCGCTTCTATGATCCAAAAACGGGCACTAAACTACTCAGCCGCGACGAGTTAGAACAGGTTCGTGAGGTATTGCAACAGGAAAACGAGACGCTCCAGCAAGAACGAGATACCGCTCAGCAAGAACGAGATACCGCTCAGCAAGAACGAGATACCGCTCAGCAAGAACGAGATACCGCTCAGCAACGAGCAGAAGAACTCGCGGCTCGATTACGAGAACTGGGTGTCGAGCCAGAATAGCCTCCGCTGAGCTATTTGGTAGAATATCTGTTCAGATCTGTATTGGGGTGCTGACGATGTACCAAGCCAATCCTCCTCGTCCTCCTTCGGAAACAATGCCTACCATGTATGATCTTCCCAGTGAAGATCCAGAGGAGCCTGGTTTGCCCGACGAGTTTCATTACTTTCAGCCGCAACTCCTGCGCGAAACCTGTGAGCTGCCTCAATACTCATCTCAAAATCTCTTCATTGGTACAGATATCAACCTTTACTACGACGGTCGGCATTCACTCTGGTACAAACGCCCCGACTGGTTTTTAGTCGTTGGGGTCGCTGCGGCTCAGCAACAGCGTGAAATGCGGTTGAGCTACGTCATCTGGCAAGAAACAGTGGCTCCTTTTCTGGTGGTAGAGTTGCTGTCTCCTGGCACTGAAGCCGAAGACCTGGGGCAAACCTTACGAGAGGTAAATCAGCCGCCGACCAAGTGGCAAGTTTGCGAACACATCCTCCGAATTCCTTATTACGCCATTTTTGACCGTTACGAAAACCAGTTTCAGCTCTTTCAGCTAGTTGGCACTCGCTATCAGCCAATCTCGCTATCAGAGCAGCTTTACTGGTTTGAAGAGTTGGGCGTAGGCTTGGGAGTGTGGCAAGGTCAATATCAGGGTATAGAGGAGCGATGGCTGCGCTGGCAGAATGCAGATAAAACCTGGATTCCAACGGCTAATGAACGGGCAGAGCAAGAGCGTCAACGCACGGAACAAGAGCGTCAACGAGCAGAGCGGTTAGCGGAACGATTGAGACAGTTGGGCGTTGACCCCGATCAAATCTAATAAAGGTTGTTTGCTGAAGCACATATTGCATCTACTTAAACAGAAGCTGCATCCCCTTCTACAAAATCTATATCTGCTTATGCAGAAGCTGTATTTGCTTAAGCACAGCTTATAAGCTAGACCTGAACGATAGCATCTGCTTGTGTAAAAACTACCTATGTCTAAATGGAAGTTATGAACAATCCGACAAAAGCTAATTTGTTGAAGCGGTTACTGCTTCCGCTTCAACTGACTTACAGCAATTTTCATTTGGATAAACCGCAAATCCTGGTAGGGGCGGTTCGCGAATCGCCCCTACCGTCATGACTTACCCATCCGAAAATGGCTGTAAGTGAGCATCTCGGAATTGATTCTAGGTGAAGCTTCCGATATTGCTGACACCGTTTCTATATGAGCTTGCGCCAAATAAAACGATGCGGAACAAGGGGCTTAAGCCCCTTGTTCGGTGCAGCCTCATATTTAATTGGTATGACTCCAAAAATTAAGAAGCTCAGAGGAAAAACTAACAATGTCACTTGGCTCTCTGGTATTGCAAGTTCGCCAAAAATATGAGCATGGTCTCCAAACGGCTCACTTTCGAGATACCGTTCGCTTTCGCATTCTCGACACCAAACCGATCGCCCACACCAGCGATCGCTCCTGTGAAATTCATGTCCTCACCTACGAAAAAGACTGGCTCAATCTCATCTGGGCACTGAAAACTTTCTATCACTATTCGGGTCGCCGCTACGCCCTCTGCATCCACGATGACGGAACTCTGACCGCAGACAATCGCGCCACTCTACAAAACCACTTCCCTAATGCCAGAATTATCGATCGCCCCACTGCCGATCAGTATGTGCTTGATAAGTTAACAGAGCATCCCCGCTGCCTGGAGTTTCGCAAAACCAATCATCTCTCTCCTAAAGTGTTTGACTTTGCAGCTTATCTAGAGAGCGATCGCATGTTATTACTCGATAGCGACGTTCTCTTTTTTGCAGAACCGACAGCACTACTTCAGCGAATTGAGGATATTAACTATCGGCTTAACACGGTTAATGGTGATGTCAGCAGTGCATACACGATTGATCCAACAATCGTTCAACAGAAGTTTGGATTTGAAGTGATTGATCGATTTAACTCTGGTCTGGGACTGATTCACAAAGCCTCACTCAACTTTGACTGGCTTGAAGAGTTTCTGGACTTGCCTAATATTCTGGGGCATTTCTGGCGGATTGAACAAACCCTGTATGCATTGTGTAGCTGTCGCTTTGGTGTCGAGCTACTGCCACTTGAATACGATGTGCATCTTGAAGGTGGCATTGATGGTACTCCTAGCCGTCATTATGTCGGCAAGATTCGTCATTTAATGTATGGTGAGGGAATTCGACATCTAGCAAAGGCTGGTTTCCTCAAACAGTTAAGCGCTTAGACACTCACTATCTGCTTCCCAAAATGCAAGTTCTCATGATGCCGGATTATCGGGCTGATAATCCCTATCAAACTCTTTTGTCTGAAGCATTACAGCAAGAAGGAGTGACTGTTCAATTTCCTATAGGATATCGGCGTATATTTCCAATTTATAGAGCAATCAAGACAAGCCCTGAAGCGATCGCTACACTGCATTTGCACTGGCTTGACCAGTACCTCAAAGGTAACAACTTCTTTGTTAAGCTTGTCTACTGCATCAAATTTTTGATTGATATTCTATTGACTCGGTGGGCGGGAGTTAGAGTAGTCTGGACGATTCACAATGTTGTGTCCCACAGCGCTAAATTCCCTCGCCTAGAACTGTGGACACAGCAGCTACTGGTCAAGCTTATCGATTATGCGATCGTGCATCATACAACTGCTGTTCATGAAACGTGTCAGTGTTACAAGCTGCCCTCTGCCAAAGTAGCGGTCATTCCTCACGGGCACTATCGAGAAGTTTATCAACCTGCGATCGACCCACTAATAGCTCGTCAAAAACTCGGGCTACCTGAATCTGGCAGAATCTATTTGAATCTCGGTATGTTGAAGCCCTATAAGGGAATCGAACGCCTATTGCAGCTTTGGAAAGAGCAGCAAGCGATTTTAGCAGACAATACTTTGCTGGTTGTAGGTAAAGCTCTAGAAGATTGCTATGGTCAAGGCCTCATAGAGCAGTCTTCTGGAACAGAAAATATCATTCTCCAAAACACATTTATAGAAGACGACCAGATTCATCTCTATTTCAGCGCAGCTGATGTTGTCATCCTGCCATTTGAACGTATTCTTACGTCCGGCAGCCTGATATTGGCAATGTCCTACGGCAAACCTATCATTGCACCTCGATTAAGCAGCATTCCTGAAGCAATTGGCGCAGCAGATTGGCTACTGTACGACCCTAAGGAAAAGCATGGCTTACTACACGCAATTAAGGAAAGCACTCAAATTGATTTGGAGGCATTGGGGCAACTCACCAGCGAGATGTGCGATCGCTTAGACTGGGGGGCGATCGCCCAGAAGACACTCCAAATTTATCAAAGCAGCTAAACTTGCCCTCAACCAAACATCAACCCTTTCTCCAACTTCCTTTAATCTTGCTTCACCTCATCGAGTAGAATATGAGTATCTCTGAATGCGATGTCTAAGAGGCTACACGCCATGCCAGATCCAGTCCTGGAAAACCAACAACTTGCAGCAGAGGCTGAGGATGAGTGGCAGATTTATGCCCCCACTCAGGATGATTTACCCTGCGATGACGGCATCCCAATGGAAACCTACCGCCACAAACTGCAAATGGATATCCTGATGGATGCCTATGGCAACTGGCTAACCGCAACCCAACAACAGGGATTCATCGGCGGCAATATGTTTGTCTACTTCAATCCTGACCAGGTACGCAATCAGGATTATCGAGGACCGGATGTATTTGTTGTAAAGGATGTTCCATCAGGAGAGCGGCGTAGTTGGGTAGTCTGGCAAGAAGGGAAAGCACCCGATGTCGTAATTGAGTTGCTCTCGCCCAGCACGGCTAAACGCGATAAGACAGAGAAAAAGCAGATTTATCAAAAACAGTTACGGGTGACAGAATACTTCTGGTACAACCCCTTCAACCCAGAAGATTTTGCTGGATTTAATCTGCAAGCAGGAGTTTACCACCCCTTAAGCTTTGATGATCGACAACGATTGGTGAGCCAACAGCTTGGATTGGCGCTGGTTCGCTGGCAGGGAATTTACAAGCAGGTTGAGGCAGTTTGGTTGCGATGGGCAACGCTAGAAGGTGAATTGCTGCCAACTGACGGGGAGTTAGTCCAGCAAGAGCGGCAAAGAGTTGAAGAAGAACGGCAAAGAGCTGAGGAAGAACGGCAAAGAGCTGAGGAAGAACGGCAAAGAGCCGATCGCCTTGCTGCAAAGCTACGAGAACTGGGTATTGATCCAGATTAATGATTCCAGTCACGAATACTTAAATGAATATTCTCACTTTCATTTGATTGAGAACATTGGGTGCTGTCTAGAGCAACTAGCTTTTACCAAAGCTATCTTCATTCAGAGTCATCACTAGATTATGCTGCCCAAAGTTAGTATTCTCATTCCCTGCTACAATGCTGAGCGCTGGATTGCTCAGGCTATTCAAAGTGCCCTCGATCAAACTTATCCTAATAAGGAAGTGATTGTTGTTGACGATGGCTCAAGCGATCGCAGTTTAGAAATTATTAAGAGTTTTGGCAATCGCATTCGTTGGGAAACCAGAAAAAACCAGGGAGGCAACGCAGCACGGAATCGTTTGTTAGAATTGAGCACAGGCGAATGGCTACAATATCTAGATGCAGATGACTACTTACTGCCTGAGAAGATCAGCCAGCAGATTGAATGTCATGCTCAGGTTCCATCTGCTGATGTTATTTACAGCCCTTCCATTTATGAGTATTGGCATGAAAGAATCTCGCATCGCGAGATTCTTTCAATTCCTGAACCTCATGATCCCTGGATTTTACTTGCTCGCTGGTATCTTCCCCAAACAGGTAGTCCACTTTGGCGAAAGCAAGCATTGTTAGATGTTGGTGGGTGGAAGCGTGATCAGCCCTGCTGTCAAGAACACGAATTGTATTTACGTCTACTAATTGCAGGCAAGAAACTTGAGTACTGCCCTCAAGCCAACTCTGTATATCGCCAGTGGAGTGAATCAACGCTTTGCAAGAAAGATATATCTAAAACTCACGAGCAACGTCTGTTGATTAAGGATTGCTTGGAGGAGTACTTAAAGCAGAAGGAATTACTCACCCCAGAGCGACAATACGCCATAAATCAAGCTCGTTTTGAATGTGCAAGGATGATTTGGCTAAAAGACCAACAGTGGGCAGAGGCATTAGCCGCCAAAATCCGGTCAACTGAACCTGATTTTGTCCCCTCTGGTGCAGCCGCTCCTAGTTTCTACCAATTTGCTTACCGCTTATTTGGTTTCTCTAAAGCAGAACAAGTCGCAAAACTCAAGCGATCACTAGTTCACTAAAGTTGAATAACGCACCCTGAATGAATTCGCTTCTTGTCTACTCAAATTATGGCTTTGGCTCTTATTCCAGCTACCCAGTCATCTCAAAGTATATCTCAAACTGTACGGTTCTATCAATTTTGAGAGAAGAGCCAAATACTCTAAGCAAAAGAGCTTTTAACCGGTTTATTCGTACTTTTGCCATATCCCAATGGTATAGATTAAGCTCACTAGAATTAGAGTGGCTTGTAATCAAACAACTATACAAAAATCGACCCAACTTGGTTCACTTCCTTTGGGCAGAACGTGATTTAGGCTATATCGATTTACTCAACCGCGGAACTGCTTTCCCCTTATGTTGTACTTTTCATTCCTGCCCAGAAGAACTGCCAGAGGTTTTGCTCTACCGCAAACGTCTCAAAAATTTGTCTGCGCTCATTATTATGAGTGAAACACAAAGACCGTTCTTTGAAGCATGCGGAGTAGACCCTCAGAATATCTACTGCGTTCCTCATGGCATTGATACTGATTTTTTTGTGCCCTCCCCAGTTAAACAACTAGAGCCGGACAAATTCACTCTACTCTCAGTTGGAAGCTATAAAAGGAACTTTCCGCTTTTAAGGGAAGTTGCTATCAAGCTAAGAAAATATTTAGAAATCAATATCAAAGTTGTTAGTTCTGAAAGGTTTCGTCAATATTTTGCTGATTTAGAAAACGTGGAATTCATCAGTGGGCTAACCGACACTAAACTTTTGCGAATCTATCAATCTGCTTCCTGTTTATTACTGGCCGTTGAAAATGCAACAGCAAATAATGCTCTGTTAGAAGGGCTTGCTTGTGGCTTACCTATTATAGCCGAGGAAGTTGGAGGCATTCCAGAATATGTTAGTTCTAAGTGCGCGATGCTGACTGAAGCAGGAAATGCTGATTTACTGGTTGAATCAATCGTGAAGTTATCGGAATCTTCTCTAAAGCGAGATGAAATGGCTCAAGCCGCACGAGTACGGGCATTAGAGCTTTCATGGAATAGAATTGCACAGAAAACAGAGAACCTGTACTTATCCCTAATTTAGAGATTGCAGTTAAAATTCTTAATTCAAACGAATTTCCAAAGATGAAAATCGCTATTTTATCCAATCAAGAAAGAAGCTTCGTTCGTCCCTTAGCAGAGGGACTTCAAAGAATGCTGGTTTCAATTGGTGTCGAATCAAAAATTTTTCCTAATGGTTTAGCAGGTATAAGAGCATACTCACAGAAGGATTTTTTGAAGAAGCATTTAAGTGAACCCTATAAAAACCTCAGATTTTATAGCCTTGTAGCGCAACTTAAGAAATTCAACGCAGTAATTGTTGTTGGTCATATGCCAACTGCTTTCATGAAGTATTTCATAAGGGACGATGGATTAAGACAGCTATTACCCAACACGCCTATTATTTTGTATGATCTGGTCTATCTACCCACTCGTGGTTTGTGGGCTACATATCTCAAGGAAGGTAATCCAGAGTATGGAATTCCTGAAGGAGGTCATTTTGGTTTGGAGCGATATGATTATTACCTCTGCGTTTCGGTTGTTAGTGAAAACCCCTTACCACCTGAACCTAATCCATGTGCCTTGATTGGAGTTAATCTTGACGATGGTAGCCTTTATCCCAGTCAAGCAGACGATTTCACAGCATTATTAGATTTTGAACGTCCTAATCATTTAGAAGAAAGACAAGTTCAAATTGAAGCTTTAACAGAAACGAATACAAAATATATTGAGCTGACCGGTAGTTATTCTCTTGAAAGGATTAGAGAAATATACAGAAGAACCAGTATTTATTTCCTTGCTCATAGAGAGAGTTTTGGTTTGCCAATTTGTGAGCTACAGGCGTGTGGCAGCTATATCTTTACCCCATACTCTACCTGGTGTCCATCTCATTGGATCAAGGAAGATTTAAGCAAGCCTGGGGAAGGCAAATTGTCCCCTAACTTTATCGTTTATGATAATGATAAGGAAAAACTGATTCAGGAGATCACCAGAATTAAAGCTAATTTTAGTGCTAGTAAAGTTCGAGAAATCTTCCAAAAGTATTATCCGCAACTTATTCATGGAGATACAGCCGAGCTAAGAGAATTTATTGAGCTAATTCAGTCTGGAAAAATTCATAGCAGATGCTATACAAGCTATTCATCCTTGTGAGTTCTAAAGAAATGAGTTTCATACATCTTGCAAAATCTAAATTTGTAATTTATCAGTAAGGAAATGATTATATTTATAATTCCTTTTGTCTCGAAACAGCTCTGTAAGGATTGGCAGTTAGCAACAACTTTATTGCAAGGAACATTAGACTCGATCGCAAATCAAAGTGATAAACGCTTTAAAGTAATTGTTGGCTGTCACGAAATACCAGAAGTGGTTTTTAAGGGGGATGCTAACAAATTATCTTTTCTGCCAATGCCATATTCACCTTTAGAACACGAATGGAGCAGGAAATCTCAAATCGATCGTATGATGAAGTGCTGCACTGCACTACTAAATCTACAGAATGCTGATTTCAATTACTGTATGGCAGTTGATGCTGATGATAGAATACACCGAGATTTAGTAGCCTTTCTACATCAGGAACCTGAAGCAGATGGATGGATTGCAAACAAAGGATATCAAGTTGATTATTACTCAGACAGAATAATGAAGTATGAAAAGCTTAGCAAAATCTGCGGCTCGACGTTTATATTATCGAGAAACCTAGTTGGAGTTCCTCAAACATACACATCCGAGGAATACGGAAAGTGTATTTATAGTCAAGGACACCAAACAATGGAAGATTTTTTTGCAAAAAAAGGGATTGAGTTAAATTCCATTCCCTTTTATGCGGTTCAATATATTTTGAATCATAATATCAATGATTCTATGATGTGGCGACGGGGCATAAAAGGTCAAGTAAAGAAAATACTAAAGTTTTGGGTGGTAGGTAATCGAATGACATCCGAAAATTATGAAGAGTTTGGTTACGTCTAAACAATATTGGGTTTGTCTAGTATCTTCATATCAATGAGTTTTACATCCAGTTTAATCATTTCTGTAAAGCAATACCTGCAAGCAGTTGTTAGCCGTTGGCAAAATTTTTACTATAAGCTTCTGGGCGTCAGGCTTAATGGGTACGTTTGGATGCGCCAAGTCGAAATTCCCCGGAATTTTAGTGATATTGCAATTGAAGCGGCAGTAGCTCTCGATCGTGGTGCAACGTTGCTTTGTAGTGGTGAACCAACCTCTCAGCCCAAAATTTATATTGGTGCGAATACTTATATCAATCGCAATACTTTTATTGACGCTTCTCTGTCGATTGCTCTTGGTAAAGACTGCGCTGTCGGCCCTAGTTGCTATATTACCGACCACGATCACAGTATTGAATCTGATTTACCTCCCCTAGCTCAACCCTTGATTTCTAAACCAACTTCGATTGGCGATCGCGTCTGGCTTGGAGCCAACGTCACCGTTTTAAAGGGAGTCACCATTGGCAATGATGCTGTAATCGGAGCAGGTAGTGTTGTTACCAAAGATATTCCAGAGGGAGCAATTGCTGTAGGAGTTCCTGCAAAAGTGATTCGTTATCGTAATAGTTTGGGCAACGAACAACAATTAGTTGAATTTCCACAGCGATGAGTAACTGCAGAGTCACGGTTGCGATTCCAACCTATCGGCGACCCGATGCGCTTCTAAAGGCTCTAGAGCAGGTCTACCAGTGCAACCCCAAGCCTGACGAGATTATTATTCATATTGACGGAGGAGACACTGTTACGGAAGCCGTATTGCAAAACAGTGAGTTTAAGGATATTGTCATCATCAAAAATATAGCTAAAGTTGGGCCCGGAGGAGGGCGAAATGTGGCGATCGCCCGTGCCAAAAACCCTATCGTTGCTAGCTTTGACGATGATTCTTATCCGATTGATTCAGATTATTTCGCTCGCTTGCTTCAGTTGTTTGAAATTTTTCCAAAAGCAGCCGTAATTGGTTCCGCCATTTTTCATCAGAATGAAACTATTACTCCTGATGAGTACACCGCAACTTGGGCGGCAGATTTTGTAGGATGCGGCTGTGCTTATCGCAGAGATGTTTTTCTGCAAACTAAAGGATATGTGCAGCTTCCCCTTGCTTATGGCATGGAGGAAACCGATTTATCGCTGCGATTACATCATTTGGGGTGGGGGGTTTTGCAAAGTCCCTGGTTGAGAGTGTTTCACGACACGAAGCTAGGACACCACAATAATCCTAAAATTACCGCAGCCAGTATTGCGAACCAAGCGCTGTTAGCGTATCTCAGATATCCTGTGAGTCTGTGGTGGTTGGGTGGAATGCAGTGCCTTAGTCGTGTCTCCTGGCTAATGCGACATCAGCGATGGAATGGAATTATGGCAGGTGTGTTTTCGATTCCTGGACTGATTCAGCAACAGCACCACCATCGCCAAACCGTTTCCTCTAAATCGTTATTATCCTATCTGCGGCTGCGTCGTAGCGGAACTTCTGACATCCCAACCCTGGAAGTATTATGACAGGTGTGAGTATAGTGAAGTTAGTGGATTGAGGCAGGTTTGATGTCGTTGGCTGCAAAGAATTTGGAGATAGCATTGGGTGAGCGTCAAGCTCAGGCATGGCAGATTGCTCAAAAGGCTGCTCATCTTTTGCAATCAGAGTATGGCGCAGAAAAAGTCCGGCTGTTTGGTTCAATGCGCGATCGCCGACGAGTTCGCCTAGATTCTGACATTGACCTGGCAGTTTGGGGGTTGCCAGACCAGTGTTATCATCAGGCAATCAATCAACTGTTCGACCTCGATCCAGCATTTAAGATTGATTTGGTTCGGTTTGAAGATGCTTCTCCAGCTTTGCAGTTTGCGATTTCAACCACTGCTACAGACTTGGAACAGTCTGCTGATGCAGCCCTTTTCCTATCACTAACGTCAGGTAAACGGATCATGGTACGGTCGGCTGTACTGATTGGGCAAATTCAGCAAAATCTGGATGAACTTGCACAACTGACCCAAGTAGCTCAACGGTTGTGGCAGAAAATTCTGGAAACTAATGATCTAGATTATTTGGGTAGTTTGGCTCTGACGCTTCACAGCTTTTATTCGGGCGCAGAGAGAATTCTTCGAGAGATTGCTCAGGAGATAGACGGCTCTCTGCCCGATGGAGCAGATTGGCATCGACGGCTGTTGCGGCAAATGTCTGCCGATGCTCCGGGTATTCGTCCTGCTGTAATTAGATCGACAACCCGTGAGCGATTGGAAGACTACTGCGCGTTTCGACATTTGGTACGGAACGTTTACACCTTCAACTTGCGACTCGATCGGTTACAGCCATTGGCAGTTGATTTACCTGCTTGCTATCAATCACTGAAGCAAGATTGCGACGATTTTTGTCAATTTTTAGAAATACAATAAGCTATCAATTCTGCATAAATTGGTGAACTCTATCTCATCTGCTTCTTCCTGGATTTGCTGTCAGCTTGGGGCACGAGAACATTATGCGATCGCCCGATCGCTCCATCAGGCTGGCAACCTCTCTCTACTCATCACCGATGCCTGGGTTGAGCCGCGATCGCCCCTAAACGCAATTCCAAATCCACTATTGAAGTCGCTACAAGAACGTTTTCATCCAGATCTGGCAACTGCTCCTGTAGCATCGTTTACGGGTTCACTGCTTCAGTTTGAGGTAAGTCATCGACTCCTCAAAACTGGAAATTGGGAGCGGATGATTGCTCGAAATCACTGGTTTCAAAAACAGGTGATTCAACATCTGGAGGCGCTTCAGTCTCGTCGCCCTTTCAAAACACTACCTATTTTATTTACCTACAGCTATGCTGCTCTTGATATTTTGCGTTATGCCAAATCTAAAGGCTGGATGACGGTTTTAGGGCAGATTGATCCAGGTGTTGTTGAAGAGAAAATAGTTTTAGCCGAACATCAAAAATATCCTGATCTTGCTCCGGATTGGCAGCCTGTTCCGCCTGAATACTGGGAAAGTTGGCAAACAGAATGTGCATTGAGCGATCGCATCCTAGTCAACTCAAACTGGTCAAAGCAAGCCCTTCAGCAAGTAGGAATTGCTGAACAGAAGATTGAGGTTGTACCGCTGGTTTATACACCACCAGTTGCAGCAAAGGACTTTCAGCGCACCTATCCCGATCGCTTTTCTTATGAGCGTCCTCTACGGGTTTTGTTTCTGGGACAGGCGATTCTGAGAAAAGGAGTGGCAGCACTTTTAGAAGCAGCAAAACTACTGCAATATGAACCGATCGAATTTTGGATTGTCGGTCGGTCGGAGATTACTCCAACAGATACATCAAGCCGTAACATTCGCTGGATTGGAGCTGTTTCTCGTAGCGAAACGGCAAAATACTATCAGCAGTCTGATATCTTCTTGTTTCCCACACTTTCGGATGGGTTTGGCTTGACCCAGCTTGAAGCACAAGCCTGGAAACTTCCCCTGATTGTTTCAAAATTTTGTGGAGAAGTAATTATAGACGGCATCAATGGCAGAATTCTACCGGAAGTGACGGGAGAGGCGATCGCCACCATACTCCAAAATTTTGTAGAACAGCCACAATTGCTCATAAAGCTATCTGAATCGTGCCATCCTCAATCTGTTTTTGATTTATCACAACTAGCAGAGCGACTTCAAGCGCTGACTCAAACAAAAATCTCTATTTAATTTCTAGCAGCAATGAACGAAGTCAATCTACGTCCACTAAATATCGTTTTTTACTCAATTGTTCCTTCGCCCTATCAGAGGAATTTATTTTATGCATTATCACAACATCCAGAAATTAATTTGCAAGTTTACTATCTAGAGTCTGGCTGTGCGGATTCTCCCTGGTCGCGGAAGGCATTACAGCCCTACGAAAAAGTTTTGCCTGGACTATTTCTAGCATGGGGTTTATCTCGGTTTCATCTCAACTGGCATTTACCCAACTTACAGGGTGTTGATGTTGTAATTCTCAATGGTTATCAAAATCTAACCTCACAGCTTTTACTGTGGTTTTATACAGGTCGGGTTCCCTGTGTTTTTTGGGGTGAGAAAATTGTTGCAGCTTCAGGTGGCATTAAAGGCAAATTGCAAAAGATTTTAGCTCAGGCATTAAAACGGTGTCGGGCAATTGTGGCGATCGGTTCACTTGCAAAACAAGACTATCAACATCGATTTCCTCACCATTCTATTTTTAATATTCCTTACTATTGCAATCTTTCAGATTTTCAAGCAACGGTTCAACGTCCGCGTGATCCGGTGACTATTCTATTTTGCGGACAGATGATTGAGCGTAAGGGGGTAGATCTGTTGCTGCAAGCGTTCGATCGCCTCCTACAAACAGGAGTCAAGGCGCGGCTGCTGTTGGTTGGACGTGAGGCTGAATTACCCGAAATGCTGCGATCGCTCTCTCCTCAAGCAAAACAACATATCGAATACGCAGGCTTCCACGATCCAGAATATTTGCCCCAGTTCTTTGAACAGGCTGACCTGTTTGTGTTGCCAAGCCGATATGACGGCTGGGGTGTAGTCGTCAACCAGGCATTAGGGGCTGGATTGCCAATTATTTGTTCGGATGCAGTCGGTGCGGCGGCGGATTTGGTTGAGCCAGGAGTGAATGGGGCGATTGTGCCTGCGGGCGATGTAGATGCTTTGTATACTGCGTTGGCAAAGTATGTATGTGATTCGGAGGCGATAGCCACAGCCAGTCAAGCCTCACTCACTAAAGCAATGAACTGGACACCAGAAGTCGGAGCAAAACGCTGGATTGAAGTTTTTGAAAAGCTTACGGATTTGACGACTACCGACAGAAAAGGGACTTAGAGCCGCTTACTCGGTAATTTCCCCCGCATGACTTCTCGCCGCCTTCGGATTTTATTTCTCGCTTCCTACTTTCCCAAACCGGACAATCCACTCATGGGAACGTGGGCACTAACTCAGGCACAGGCGATCGCCCGTCAGGATGTTGATCTATTAGTCGTATCGTTCACCTCCTGGGTTCCCAAAGTTTTGGCGAGAACTGGGGGAGCAAAAGCCTATGCTCATTGCCCAAGTGAGTTTATTTGGCAGGGCAGCGTTCGGGTGCATTATCCTCGCTGGCTCTATTACCCTGTGCCCCCTGTGAAATCCAGGATGTACACTCATCCTGAACCCTACTTAAGAATGGCGTGGTGGTCGGCGCAGCAAAGCTTCCTTCGGCTAATGGAATTTCAGCCGGATGTAATTTTTTGCCACCATGCCCTGCCTAATGGCTGGATGTTAACCCAATTTCCCTCAACTCACCAAAAACCTCTGATCACGCTGGATCATGATTTTGATGAGATTGCGGATTGCCATCGTTTGCCATTCCGTAAAGCAGCGATGCAGCAGGTTGCAGATCGAGCCTGGGCAATGCTGGCCGTGTCTAATCGAATGAGGCATGACCTGAACCAGCTATTTCCGTCAACTCACATTCAAACGCTTCACAATGGAGTTGATCCTCTGCCCGATCACCTGTTTCATCAAAAGCGCCCATTGGATTTAGAGGGTAAGAAAGTCATTTTGTGCTGTGCCCTATTTGCTGAGCGAAAAGGTATTCCGATTTTAGTCAGAGCGTTTCACCAGGTTAGCTCACAGCATTCCGATGCAGTTCTACGAATTGTAGGTTCTGGCCCAGACGAGGCAGCGATTCGAGCAACTATTGCAGAATTAAATTTGGGCGATCGAGTTCAAATGATGGGACGTAAGCCCCATGCCGAGGTCTTACAAGAAATGGTTTGGGCAGACTGTTTTACCTTAGTGGGATGGGATGAACCCTTTGCAACCGTTTATCTAGAAGCAATGGCAGCCGGAAAGCCAGTCATTTGCTGTAGCGATGGTGGCATTACTGATGTGTTGCAAGACGGGGTTCATGGTTACACGGTTCCACCTAAATCAGTTGATGCGACTGCGACGGCGATCGCTCGAATGCTAAGCAACGAAGCCGAGCGAATTCAAATGGGGCACAATGCTCAACGTCTAATTCAGCAACATCTCACCTGGGATGCAAAAGCAAAAGAACTGATTCAACTCATGGAAACTGCTGTCGGCAGTCATCGACAATTAAATCTATCTACCACAAGGCAATGACAGAAAATCATCAGGAATGGCAGGCGATCGCATGGTCAAATGAAGCTGAGGAAGTTGATTTTGTCTATGATTCTCGGCTTTACACTCCACCTTCTCCATCGATTGCAGGCACGGTTTGCTTGCTGTTTGGGGTCGTACTGGGATATAGCCTTTACCCTGCTGAGGAAACGCCTTCGACAATGGCACGAGTGGCGGCGATCGCAGTTGGCGTTGCCTTCTTGGTCAGCGTTTTCTTTGATAGTCGCAAAGGTCTACGCAACTTATTTCGGACAGATCTGCTATGTTTGCTGGGTCTGTATGCCCTAACTCTGGCTGAATTCCTCTTTCCGCAAGAGGAGTTTAACAACATGGTTGACACGGCTGGAACTGCCAATGCTCTCAATCTGGTGTTTGTAGGAGTAGTGGGATTGGTCATTGGACGACATTTAGTTGCTCCAACTCCTATGCGATCGCGCTGGTTAAACCTTGCAGAGATCTCCAATTCTACTCTCTTTTGGGGATTACTCCTGGCAGGGTTTCTTGCATATCTGTATATGCTTATGTCAGTCCAGTTTGACCCTGTTGCCCTAATTGAAGGAATGCTGGGCCCTCGCTTCTCAGAACCCTGGGGGCGTAGTCGATTAGGCGGATGGAGTAGCTTGATTATTGAGTTGAACCTGCTTTCTTATGCTATTCCGCCCCTATCGGCGGTTGTATTAAGTCGTCACAAAATGTTTTCGCTGTGGCAAGTAGTAATCATAGGCAGCATTTTCGTCCTCGTTATGTTTCAGGCTTTTGCTGGTGGAACGCGCAACGTTTTCATTGCTCATATTGCAACATTTCTTATGAGCTATTTGCTCACACTTCCTTATAACAATTTTAGAAATACAGTTATTCCGATTCTGCTAGCAGGTTTTATTGCTGTCTATGGCTCCTATCATATGCTGGAATTTAGGACGATGGGGCTACGCAATTATGTGAATAATCGAGTCTATGCCAGCGGTGAAACCAGTGAAACTCTAGCGATTGACTACAACCTATCGTCAATCGCACCTCTTGTAGAAGCTATGCCCCAAAATCATCCTTTTTTGGGGTTTGAAATACTTTATGTTGCAGCTATTAAACCTGTACCAAGGGCATTGTTTCCCGCTAAGCCAGAAGGTTTGAGCGTCAGCATTGAAGAAATTGTAGGAGCAGAAGGTTGGACGGTTGCTACAACTTACCTCGGTGAAAGCTACATGATGGGAGGCTGGCTAGGAGCGCTTGCCATGTCTCTATTTTTCGGAGCGTTAGCAGCTTGGTGGAACCGGATGGCTATGCGTGAACAGTCTGATTATGCCCTGGTTGTTTATGCTCTAGGTTTTTTTGCAGCGGGAATTACGATGCGAAGCATATTTTGGTTGACGACCGCTATCTTACCCGTCATCGCTCTGATCGTTTTTCGCAATCTCACTTCCGATCGCTAGCCCAATATCATGAAAGTATTGCACGTTATTCCCGGTCTCAGTCCTGCGTTGGGAGGGCCGCCTCAAGTTGCGTTGAATCTGGTGAAGTCGCTGCGAGATTTGGGAATCGATGCAGAAATTGCGACGACTAATTTTGATCATCCTCAGCCTTTGGATGTGCCTCTCAATCGGCGAGTAGATTATACATTTGGCGCTGGTTCATCGGACTCTGTACCAGTCTGGTTTTTGCCGTTTAATCCACCTGCTTTAAAGGAGTTTATTTTTTCCAGGGCGTTGACAGGCTGGTGCTGGAAACATATTCCTGAGTATGATGTGATTGACAATCACTATTTGTTTTCTTACGCGCCGACCTGTGCTGCGGCGATCGCCCGCTGGCATAGAACTCCCTACACAGTCCGAGTAATGGGGCAACTTACCCCCTGGGCGCTGGCTCAAAGTCGCCTCAAGAAACAGTTTTATTCCACTTTAATTGAGCGGCGTAACCTCAGCGCTGCTGCGGCGATTCACTGTACTACTCATCAGGAAGCCGCAGAAGTGCGTCATTTTAGAATTAAAACACCCACTCTTACCCTGCCTCTCGGCGTTCATGCTCCCGCCTCAAATCCAGAGGCGCGATCGCAGCTACGAACCCACTATCAGATTCCAGCCGAAACACCAGTTATCCTATTTTTATCGCGCCTGCATTACAAAAAACGTCCTGAGCTACTGCTGCAAACTCTACACCAGTTGAAGCAGCAAAATTATCACTTCCATCTGTTAATTGCGGGTACAGGCGAACCAGAATACATACAGCAATTAGAACAGCTAACGACCTCTCTCGGACTGACAGACTGTGTTTCATTCACAGGATTGGTACTTGATGCAGAAAAAGATCGGCTACTTCAAGGATCTGATCTGTTTGTATTACCTTCTTACTCAGAAAATTTTGGTATTGCGGTTGCGGAAGCTTTAATTTGTGGTTTACCTGTTATCATTACTCCTGGTGTTCAAATTGCTTCAGACATTGCAGCGGCTGAGGCCGGACTGGTGGTTGAAGGGAAAGAAGAACCGCTGGGAAAGGCGATCGCCCAACTCTTGACTAACCCAGAACTGCGGCAAGAACTGGGTGAACGAGGGCGCAATTTCGCCAAGTCCCAGTATTCCTGGCGCACCATCGCTCAAAATTTAATTCCAGCTTACGAAGCGATCGCAAAGCAAAAGAAACTGCCCTACCTGGATATGTAGCTCAAATATTTCATCAAATGTTAACATCAGCAGCATCATACGTTTTGCCAAGTTATCTCAAGATGGCAGAATGGAAGGATAATATCTTATCTTTTCCCATTCAAAATTCTTCTCGCAGTTTCATTGCCAACAGTTACTATTTTGGTCATCCTGTATGGGCCAGAAACTACCTGGCGGTGGTTCATCGAGATCACAAGTTTCAGGAACGCTGGCTTGCTGTCACAGGAAGTTGGCAGAACAAAATTGTGGTTGATATTGGCTGTGCGCCCGGAAATGTCTATGCGTCACTGCGCGATCGCGTAGGTGTGCCAAAGCTGCTGCTAGGCGTTGATGTCTCACAGGGAGGACTTGCGATCGCCCAAGAATTAGGTTACGTGCCGATTCTGGCAGATGCTCAGAAGCTACCCCTAAAGTCAAGTTTTGCCGATTTAGTTGTCCTCAATGCCGCTTTACACCACTGCGACGACATGACAAAAATGCTGGCTGAAGCGGCGCGTATAGTTCGTCCAGGTGGTTTGCTCGTTACCGATCAAGATTTGCAGGAAACGATGTGGCGTAACAACTGGATCGCCCATGCAGTTTGGAATTTACGCTTACCCATTTACCGTCTCCTAAGGCGTGGAGGCCATGCGACTAGTGAGGAGCAACATTGGTGCCAAGCAACTGAAGCGCATCATATGCCAGGAGATGGGGTGACAGAAGCTTTCTTCCGAGAAACTCTGGAACCAATGGAGTTTGAGGTCAATCTCTATCCCCATAATTTGAATGTCGGTGCTGAAATTTTGCAGGGCGAACGAGGCAAACAGGCGTGGAACATTGGGCTGGCACAACGATTGAGCGGTCGTGATCCTAACTCGGTTGAAGGCGCTCTGGTGATGATGTGTGTAGCGAGAAAATTGCAAAAGTAGATTGCGCGACACCCTTGCAAAAAACTGTCGCTAGAGTATTTTCTCTAAAGAAGCTGCGGCTAAAGTTAGTGCGATGGGCACTTCTTAGCCTGGTAGGATTTTTGGTGAGTCTGCTGCTCATCATTCCAATTCGACTGGCGATCGCCACTCATCAAGCGCCTTATCCCCAGGCTATTCTGACATTGGGCGGCAACCCTGCCCGTGAGAAGGCGGCAGCTCAACTGGCCAGATATCATCCGTCCCTAGAGGTTTGGGTTTCGACGGGAGAAACTCCTCAAGACGCGCAGGCAATTTTTCGAGCAGCAGGTGTCTCAGATGAACGGGTTCACCTGGATTATCGTGCAGTAGACACAGTGACAAACTTTACAACATTAGTTTCAGACTTTAAGCAGCACCAGATTCAGCACGTCTATCTGGTTACGTCGGACTTTCATATGCCCAGAGCAAGGGCGATCGCCACAGTTGTGCTAGGTAGCCAGGGAATCACATTCACCCCAGTTGCAGTTCCGTCAACTCACTCCAAGGAGTCATCAATTCGCATAGCGCGGGATGTTGGGCGATCGCTCCTATGGATTGTGACTGGACGAACAGGCGCAACTCTCTGGGAACGGATTTCCAGTCATTCATTATTTAGCTTCAGCGACTAAAGAAAATACTTCAATGTTTTTGCTCAAATATGAAATCTAAATGAATTTGCCAAACTCAGTATATACACAGAGCCACATATCATTTATGTTACTAATTAGTCCGTTGATAGCGGCTGAAATTTAAAGTTGTTGGGTAACGGGTAATAGTTATCTATCACCAATGACCAACAACCAATGACCAATGACCCAAAACAGACACAGTGCATTACCAGTTTCGGGTGCGATCGCTACAGCTAACCTGTTTCTGGATATCCAGATTCTTCTGAATTTGCAGCATTTAGAATGCTGAGTTTCAACTCAACGATAACCGTTTCGGTTGGTTGCGATCGCTACATTTGTTCCCTCAACATGAACGTAAAACTATGAAGAAACGGCTCTTAACTAGCGTCTTAACGATGGGCGCATTGACGATTGCTCTCCTGATACAAGCTGTTCCAGCACAGGCCAATAACCGAGGTGGCAACGCTGGTAGTCAAGGTGGCGGCAACCAGGGTGCTAATCCTGGTAATTCCATCGACTTTTCCAACTTGCCTGTTTTATCCAGTCACTCGTGTTCGACTGGGAACTTATCTCTAAGCGGTAGCCCTGCCAGTGCTTGTTTTGGGCAGGTATCTAATCCAGGCAATGATGTGGGAAGTTCTCCTAACTTACTGAATTTTCTCAACAGCAGTGAAGACAAGCTCGATTTTGGCTACGTTGGTCAATGGCTTCGCGCTGGTGAACAAATTCAAAATGGTAATGGAACTGCTTCAAACTTTTCAGCAGGTACATTCATATCTACTGCTGTATCTGATGGAAAAAGTGGAACTTGGTCGCTAGGACTGAATAATAGCGCGTTGATTCAGGCACTTGTGATTAGCGTTAAAGGTGGCAATGGTTGGAGTGCTTACCTGTTTGACCCAACTAATTTGGCAAGTTCATTTTCGGGAGACTGGACAACGCTAGGATTGCTCAACAATGGAGGACAGCAGCCTGGAATCTCTCACATTTCTGCGTACTATGTTGCTGGTCAGCAACCTGCTCAGCCTATTCCCACTCCTGCTCTCATTCCTGGAGCAATTGGTGTGAGTGCAGCACTTCTACGTAAGAAAAAGCAAAAGGAGGGAGATTCTCAAGAGGTTTAAGAACGGACGAGAACTTAGATTCCTGACTTTGTTGAAAAGCCGAGGAGCTTAACTCTTCCTGTAGGATTACCTATCTACACAGTTACCCTACTTGCGATCGCACTCCTCCTCACCAGTGCGATCGCTTCCTATTTCCACTCCACTTATCTCTGCCATGATGCAACTCGACTGCTACACCGTCGGCTCTTACACACCTGGCGCACCCTATTGGAAACAGCTATTGTGGTATTTCATTGGCTCCCCTCTGGTGCAAAGCTACTGGTTGCCCATGTCTGCCCTGAAAGTGTTAGTTTTGCGCTGTTTTGGTGCCCAGATTGGTCAGGGAGTGAGGATTAAGCCCGGAGTGCGAGTAAAGTTTCCCTGGCGGCTAATCGTTGGCGATCATGTATGGTTGGGAGAAGATGTCTGGTTGGATAACCTTGCTCCAATCACGATCGAGAGTCATGTATGTATCTCACAGGGCGTTTATCTGTGTACAGGCAACCATGACTGGAGTCATCCTCACTTCCAGCTTAAAATTGCAGCTATTCACATTGAATCATCAAGCTGGATTGCGGCACGGGCTGTAATTGGCCCAGGTGTAACGGTAGGCAAAGGGGCAGTGTTGGCACTGGGTAGTGCGACGGGGCGATCGCTCGACTCAATGACAATATATTCTGGCAACCCAGCACAGCCTATCAAGGTACGAAAGATCTCTACGCTGCAAAACTGGGGAGAGGTTCAATCTCCCCCATGTCTATCATCTTCTACACAAAAACGTCTCAATCAAGGCGCGTAGCGCCATATTAAATAGGTTGCGACGATCAAAGCCTCGTCCATGCTCAGCTACCTCAGTGCATTGACGATCTGTTCCCTGTATTCAGCCCGTTCTTCTCGCAAGATTTTTCGCTGGATGCGATCGCCATCTGCCAGTGGATCATCATCAACTCACTGTTAACAGTTTGGGCGGCGCGATCGCGCTCAATAGTGATGAATTGGCGAATGCCTACCAAAAGTTGCTTTGGTGGGTTAGCTAACTTTGGGGTTGGAAATTTTGACTTTTGCTTAAGCCTTTGTCTGAGATAATAAGCCTGTCAGTTTAAAAATTCTTAGATAGTAATGTCCTATGACTGCTGTGAACGCTTCGCCCAGCTTGGCTTCTCGCTTGATAAATGGAGTGCTGGCGGTTAAGCCGCTGGCAAATCTGGCAAAACATCAGGCCCGCACAATGATGATTAAGCGGGCTGAGTCGATTGGGGTGTATTGGCGAGATGAGGTGAAAGCATTGCGATCGCGCCGTCAGCCAGACACCCAACCAACCCCAGATGCAGAACTTTCTCCCGACTGGGAAGCAGATTTAGCGCGTATTCAGAACCCTGCCCTGGAGTATCCAGACTATTACTTGCGTCCCTTCCATGCTTACGACGAGGGCAATCTGGGCTGGGAAGCGGCAATGGAAGTAGAAGTAGCGGCTCACGCAGTTCACGCTCGAATCTGGCTAGATGCCGGAGCGCAGGGAGATACAATGCTACGGCAAAGCTATCACGATGTCCTCAAGGCGCAACTTTCTACCGAGCCAAGAGACATTCTCGATCTGGGCTGTAGTGTGGGCATGAGTACGTTTGCGCTTCAGCAGGTGTTTCCTCAAGCTAAGCTGACCGGGCTAGATTTGTCGCCTTACTTTCTGGCGATCGCCCACTATCGCACCTCACACCCCGTTCCCCCCACTTGGCTCCATGCCCCTGCCGAATCCACTGGGCTAGCTGATGGCTCCTTTAACCTGATTTCAGCCTGTCTCTTATTCCACGAATTACCCCGCACGGCCGCAGTTCAGATTTTCCGGGAAGCGCGACGATTGCTGCGTCCAGGGGGGCATCTGGCTATCATGGACATGAATCCAAAGTCAGACGTTCACGCGAAAATGCCGCCTTATGTGTTGACGCTGCTCAAGAGTACAGAACCCTATTTAGATGACTATTTTACGTTCAATATTGAGGGGGCGATCGCTTCGGCAGGGTTTACACAGCCAACGGTGACGTGTAACAGTCCTCGCCATCGAACTTTGGTTGCTCAGGTTTGTTAGTGCAGCTTTTTGGGCGTTGCTGGATTTAGGTATGTTTTGGAGCGTGAAACCTTCGATTTCACGCTCCAAAACATACTTCATATTAGGCGATACCGCTTTTTGCAGGTGTGGGAGGTACTCTGGTGCCGCGTTCACTCAACTGGGCGAGTCTACAGCATGAGGTTGAGCGTTGATATAGGGGACTAAATTGACAGTAATCACAAGCGCCCCCTTGACTGACCTCAGGCACAATTCTGGCTGAGAATCTGTCAAGTCACTCAGGGAATCTATCTCCTCACCTCACCTGAAAAACCATTATGAAAACACTTTGGCTTCTATCAACATTAGTTTTATTTGAGCTAGCCAACCTAACGACTTCGGCTCAAGCCGCGCAATCTCAACAATCTCAAACAGATGGCACTGCACGTTTGAATCAGAATTTGAGCGGTGACGATATGCTGGTTGCCGATGTCCGTGAGGATTTTGAAGATTGGCTGGAGCGCACTGGCCGTGACCGGGACGCTGACGATGACGACGATGACCGCCGCGATCGCCGCGACCGGGATGACGATGATGACGATGATGACGACCGTAGCGATCGCGATCGTCAAGAAGAGGCTCGTGAAGAATGGGAGCGACGGCGTGACCGGGCTGACTGGGAAGACGACTGGGAAGATCGGCTAGGCGATCGCGATGATGACGACGATGATGACGATGACCGCGACGATGACGACATCTTTCGGGTCAGGCGTGGGCGCGAAGCTTGTGTCGATCCTCGTGATGACCACCAGGGCTGGCGTTGGATTTTAGACCAGATTGGCGAGGGCTGTCGCTAGTTCACTGTAGCCCTAAACCTCTGCCAAAACAGGCTTTTGCTCTAGAGCTGGGCGCTCAACGGACTCGGTGGCGTAAACCTCACAGGAGTTGTTGGGGCTTTCAATCAGCTTGACTTTGTACAACTGTGCCCCAATTTCTCGAATCGGCTGTTGCAGCAGGTCACAAATGTGGATAGCAATGTTTTCCGCAGTCGGCACTACTTTCTCAAAATAGGGAATATCTTTGTTTAGGAAAGTATGGTCGAAAGGTTCTACAACGTAGTCATCCACCGCTTTTTGAAAGGCTACCAGGTCGGCAATCATGCCCGTGCGAGAATCCATCTCGCCCTTGATGGTGACTTCCAGGTGGTAGTTGTGTCCGTGTCCGTTGATACGGGCACATTTGCCATAGATTTCTGAGTTTTGCTCTAGCGTTAGCTGTGACAGTGCCAGACGATGGGCGGCGCTAAAGTGGGTACTAATCGTCAGATATGCTTCCATGTTGTTTCCTTCGTATTCGGCCCAAAGTTCAGGATGTTCAAAAAGCTGGATGCGGATAAGGGGCAGATGTGGCGCAAGCCGCTGCCAGATTACCCGTGCTATGTTTTCGGTAGTGGGTAGGGTTTGCTGAAATTCAGCCCAAGCGTCATTAAGATAGGAGAAATCTAGCTGGCTGGTAACTTCTCGCTTGATCACCTGTTTTACATCAGACAGGTTTAGCACCATGCCATATTTGTCTACTTCACCTGCCATCGAGACATAGAGGACGTAGTTGTGCCCGTGTCCAGGCGCACAAACGCAGGGGCCAAACCGTTGGGCGTTCTCCGCCTCGCTCAATTCCGGTAGCCAATAGCGATGGCCAGCCGAAAACTGGGCACGGCGATTGATAATGCACTTCATAGGTAAAGAAACGTATTAAGTTACGTAAATCTGCTCTACTGTCAGCATAATCCAATTGCCCCTACAGTGCTAATCATTTGCAGCAATTTTCAATTGCCTAAGCCTTAGGCTTTTTGCTGTGTGCTGCGCTCCACGCGGCATACAGCAGAAAGCCTAAACATATTTAAGCGCGAAGCGCTGTAAGTTATACCAATTCTTCATGAAGTTGCACGGAACAAGGGGCTTAAGCCCCTTGTTCCAACAGGGTTTATTCTGTGCAAGCTCAGATTGAATTGGTATTAGGACATCCGCTAATCTTTCTATGAAGCAGTTCTTTTGTGCTTTGATCAAGCCTTCTAACGTCCTAGACCATTGTTCTCAATCCAGTCCAGCACTTCAGACTCTGACTCAGCATAGAGCGCTTTGCCCGTTTGTGGGTCATAGGCGTACCAGAAGATAGCTCCGTTTACGCTAACCTGCTCGACTGAAAGCTGAGAATGGGTGGCGATCGCCTCCATCCACTCATTCCACCGTTGACTCAACCGCCAAACCAGCGCTGATAGCCCATTCCCACGACTTCGCTCAACTCCAAGCTGCTGCTGTTCTCGCTCCAGCAAAGCTACCAAACACTCATTTCGACTGGCTCTAGCCACTTCCAAACGGTGAGCCAGGGAAGCATTTATATTTGCTTGATGCCTAGCTAATATCTCCGAATCCTGAACCCGAAATACATTAGCCATTTCCATTCAATGCGTATCTGAATAAATAAACGCAACCTCCTTTTCTATAACTTTAAATCTTTTCTGTAGCTTTTGCTACAGAAAGTCTTGGGTCCATAACAAATTTCACCCACCCGTGTGAATCTTTGCCTTCTCGCCTTTCTCGTTACCCATTGAGTCTCGTTACCAAGCTGGAGCTTGGCAACGAGCATAAAAATGATATTCTTAATATAAGGTTACATAACCAGGCGATGGAGTTCGCCTTAACTGCCTTTAGTGAAGGCTGATGACTCCTACTTTTCCGGCTTGCGACGGAAGGGTAGAGGCGTGTCAAAAAAGCTTGACTCAAAAAAATTCTCTCCTCCGTTAGCGGCTTACTCTTCACCCCGCGGCTTAAAAGGAGCGAGATGTTAAGCAGCATTCTTTGGATTTTGTTGATGGGCTTTTTTGTCGGTCAGATTGTCCGACGGCTGGGCGGGCCGCCTCTGGTCGGCATGATTTTGGTAGGCATTGTGCTGGGGCCTCAGGTTGGCAAGGTGCTTGACTCAAGTATTTTGGAGTCAGCAGACGGTTTGCGAACGATCGCCGTCATGGTGATTTTGATGAAGGCAGGATTGGGCTTAGATCGAGAAAAACTGGCGCGACAAAGCACGGTTGCCCTGCGGCTAGGGTTTTTACCTGCAACATTTGAGGCAGTGGCGATCGCCCTCACTGCCATCCTGTTATTCAACTTTGACTTCCCCACTGGTTTATTGTTGGGCTGTGTAATTGGGGCAGAGTCCCCGGCTGTGATTGTGCCAGGAATGCTGCGTCTCAAGAGTGCAGGCTGGGGTGTCGCCAAAGGCATTCCCGATGCGATTTTGACTGGGAGTGCCCTATCCGACGTGCTGCTGCTGCTGGTGTTTAGCCTACTGCTCAGTTTTTTGGGACACGGATCAGCCGCAACTATCACACTACCAGGTGGATTTACCCTGACGGCACTGCAACTGTTGCCTTTTCAGGTGATTCTGCAAATCACTTTAGGAATTTTGGCAGGATACTTGGCGGCGCGGGTGTTGGTTTCCCTGCTAACTCAGCAAAACTGGACTCAAACAACAGTTCAGGATATTTTACTTACGGCTGGGTTAGCCCTGTTTCTAGTACTTGCGGCGACTGCGTTTCCCTACTTTTCGGGCTATCTTGCCACCATGTCACTGGGGTTCTTTTTGATTGAACTGGATGCTCCTCTGGCGCGACGGCTGCGAGGCGGTTTTGATGGACTGTGGGCGATCGCCGAAATCTTTCTATTTGTTTTAATGGGAGCCAGCATTCAGCTACAGGTATTAGAGAATATCCTGCTACCGGGACTACTCATTTTGGCGATCGGCACTCTCATTGGACGCAGTATTGGCTGGTATCTTTCTACAGTGGGAAGCAACTGGAATTGGAAAGAACGCTTGTTTCTACTTCCTGGAAACTCTGCTAAGGCAACGGTACAGGCTGCGATTGGGGCAATTCCGCTGGCACAGGGCATTGATGGGGGAGAAGTGGTATTAGCGATCGCCGCTCTCTCTATCCTGATCACCGCCCCTTTAGGAGCCTGGGCCATTCCCACCTTTGCGCCAAAACTATTGGAGCGTGGAGAGGTTGACCCGACTAAAGTGAGTATTGTTCAACGTCCTCGGTTATTGGTGGCGATCGACACTTCTTCCCTTGCGATCAAAGTTCTCACCAAAGCGGCAGAACTGGCTCGACGCAGCGACGCAGAGGTGATTGTTCTTCACGTTATTAATGTTTCGCAACCGGAAAACGTCCAAGAGTTAAAGGCGCAAACCCATCGATTGCTAGCGGATATTCGCTATCAATTTCTCACGACAACGGGTTCTGTTCCAGAGCAAATCATTCAAATTGCTCAACACCATCAAGTGACAGAGATCATGATGGGCAAACGCGGACATCAACCCTGGGAAAAAGTGCTGGTAGGATCCGTTTCCCAATCTGTGGTGGAAACCAGTTCAATTCCCGTTATGCTAATTGACCACCCGTAGCAGCATACACCACAGCGGGCACTCGCTTAAAGGCTGGAGTGCCCGATCGCTCCTCAATCTGTCCCTTAAAGATCACATTCACTTCCGGGTAAAACATCAGCGCTGCTCCCTGACGCACCGCGCCATAGATCACTTCCACATTTGTTAGTTTCCCGGCATCTGCTTGCACAGTGACGCGCTGATGTTCCTGTAAGCCAATCCTTTCTGCATCCTGTCGATTCATTAGAATGCAGTTGCGGTGAGGCATTCCCCGATATTGGTCGGCAACCTTGTAAACCACCGTGTTGTGTTGAGAATAGCTGCGTCCCGTCATTAACGCCACAACGACCGCAGGAGTAGACTCTGGCACCTCAAAATCTGTAGGTTTCGGCAGAGCCAGCGCAGGTAAAGGAGTTACAAACATGGAGGCTTTACCAGACGGCGTAGAGAACTTTGGCTCTGTGAAAATCCGCCCGCCAATGGTAAATTCCTCCTGGGTTTCGTCAATGGTTGCCATCTTCTCAAACCCTGGAATAGTTTGGGCAATCAGTTGCCGCACATATTTTGTGTCCTGAAGCTTGCGCCAGTTTATAGGAAAATAGCCCTGAAGCCGATGGGCGAGTTCTGTCAGGAATTCTACTTCGGCAATCAGGTCAGCCTCTTTGAGGTGAGTTTTTCCCTCATCATTTAAACGCACAAAGTTGTTACCCGATTCAACTGTTGTTTTATGGGGATTCTCAAAGCGATTTAGCACAGGCAGAATGATTGTGTTTTGCTTTGCCAATCCGTGAAAGTGCCCCAGATTTGGCTTGGTAGCCAGATAAATAATCGTGTCAACTTTACCCAGGGCACGTTTTGCTTGAGTCGAGTCAGGATTGGCGGCGTAGAGATTGCCGCCCAAACAAATGAGTGTATCGACATTGCTTGCATCTGCTGCCTCAATTAAGGAGCGAGTGTCATATCCTTGAACACGACTGAGCGATCGCCCCAATAACTTCTCCAACGCCTGCTGAATTTCTTTTTTGAGCCTGACCGTTACACCCATTGAGCCAAACCCTTGAACGTTAGAGTGCCCTCTAACAGGCATCAAACCCGCTCCAACTTTCCCCACATTGCCCGTCAGCAAAGCCGTGTTGGAAAGGCTATAAACGTTATCTACGCCGTTCTGGTGTTGAGTAATGCCCATCGCCCAGGCAAACACAACCTGTTTGGAAGTGCCAATCGCGATAGCAGCGGCTTCAATCTCGGCTTGAGAAATTCCACAGGTTTCGGTGATAGTTTCCCAGGATGTGTTTTGTGCCTGCTCAACCACCGCTTCCCAACCTTCGGTGTGTGCCTGGAGGAAATCCTGGTGAGTTAGCCCTTTCTCAATCAGCGCTTTCTGAATGCCCACAAACAGCGCTACATCGCTACCAGGAATCGGTTGCAGATACAGGGAAGAAATCTCGGAACCTGTTATTAAAGATTTCAGCGGGAAAGCAGGAGAGCCAAATTTGACTAGACCAATCTCCATCACCGGATTAATCACAATCACTTTACCGCCGCGATCGCGCAGTTTAATCAGCTCATTCATCAACCGAGGATGGTTGTACGAGCAGTTAGAACCAACCAGCACTACACAATCTGCCTGCTTCAAATTCTCTAGGCTGACCATTGAAGTGCTGGTGCCAAACATCTGCTTTAGCCCAAAAGTGGAAGGCGCATGGCACAGATCAGAGCAGTCCGCCAAGTTGTTGGAACCGAGCGATCGCATCATCAGTTGCAGCAGATAAGCCGCTTCATTAGAAGATCGGCCGGAACTGTAGGAGGCGACTCGTTCGGGTGGCTGGCGACACCCTGCCTCTGCAATCTGATAAACCTCTTCCCCAGTAATTCGCTCGTAGTGAGACTTGCCTGCCCGCAAAATCACTGGAAAGCTAAGCCTTCCCAATCGATCTGCTTCTAGAGAAGTTAACTGCTGAAGTTGCTTAATGGAGTACTGATCAAAAAAGTGAGTGGAGATTCCAGGCTGAATTTCTGCCGAAATCGCTTCCACACTTTTCATGCAGCGCTGGAGCTTTTCACCCGTCTCGTTGGTGAACCCCCCTTTTTGCCCCCCTGTGCCCCAAGAGCAAGACAGACAGGCGCTTTTGTGAAATAGAGTTTGCCACAGTTTTGCCCCCTCTGGCGACAGCGTATGCTCTGCCCAATATTGAATTACCGATAAGCCACCCCCAATCTCCGGGGTCTTATCATTAGTCTCATGCTCCGGGGGAATCGGTTGAACCGCTTGCTGCGGGTTGGTGTCCATGTGGCTTACCTCTCAAGTGACTTCGGTAGGGAGCATCCCTGTAACTGAAGCTAGCGTAAATTTGACGTTTACAACAGCAGTCAGCAGAGAGATTTAATGTGGCGAGCGCCTAGATCTGCGACTTCTTCGAGAAGTCGCAGATCTTAACCTTGAGCAATGCTATTTGACTTAACGCAACCGAAGTTTCGCAACAACTAGTAAATGATCGGAGCCGCCGCTGTCGGGCTGTACGGTTGTGGCGATCGTCCTCCACTGATCGGAATGCCAGATGAAATCTAACCGCTGTCCCACTGCGGCGGAAAAGATTCCTATCTGCACCAGTTTGGTATGTCCAAAGCCCCATCCTGCCTCACGAAAGCTATCTTGTGCAAAGCGAGAAAACTGCTGGTATGCCTGGGAAGTATCCACTAAGTTGCAGTCACACAGCAGCAAAAAAGGATCGCCCGTTTGCTGCAATTCTTGCTGGATGAGTTCAACTTCGTCTGATTTTTGGGCGTAGTGCTGTGTGGCGATCGCCCCCATTTCCCCTAAAGGTGCTGACAGTGAGGGATTGTGAATTCCATCCACACTGGCAACCTGAACGCGAGTTTCGTTGACCCGAATTGCTGCTCGTACACCAGAGCGATCGCCTGGTAGTGCAAAAGTCACTGTTTCCTCAATCGGGAAACGACTGAGAATTGCCACTCCATCTAGCTGGGATGGATTAGGCGACATTAGCGCCTGATAGGAATATTCGGCTAATAGCTCTTGCACTAAAGCTGCGATTGTCTCTGAATCGATTTCCTGGAGTCCCACAATATCGGAGTCTGCAATGCGAATAGAGCGGGCGATCGCCTGCTTATCTGAGTTGCTGTCCCACACGTTGAAACTCATTATGGTGAGGGTTTCTTCACCTTGTCGCAATGACGGCAAAAAGAATGCACCATACAGCCCCAAGAAAGCCAGCACTGGAATCACCAAACCGAGCAGCAAACGCCAATATCTTAGTCCTAGCGCGAATGCAATCAAAATCGGTAAGGGAATAAACCAGTAGATGCCGATGTAATTGATCAGGGCGACCCACCAGAGGCGATCGAAAAAGAGTAACCGTAAACCCAACCAAGCCCCAGCAAACAAAACGTAGCCCCAACCCAACCCCAGCAGAAATCGTTTTGTCCGCATCGCTAAATCCGCTAGTGGTGACTTCCCGTTTTTGAGAGACATCATAAATTGCTGCGGAGGGCTTGTCGGTTAAGCTGAGTTAGATAGTTGTTCAGATCTGCGACTTCTTCGAGAAGTCACAGATCTCGCCTCCCATGTTAAAACTAACCCCGGACTCACTACGACCCTTTTGAAAGAGCAGAATCTCAGGCTCATCCAGCGCTAACTACACCGATTGGGCAGGCAACCGAAGTGCCGCCCAAACCGCAGTAACCGTTCGGATTTTTAGCGAGATACTGCTGATGGTAGCCCTCCGCATAATAAAACTCAGGGGCATCTAAAATCTCAGTTGTAATCTCGCCGTAATTTGCCGCCCTCAACGCCTGCTGATAGACATTACGAGAGGCTTCTGCTTGCTGCTTTTGCGCCTCAGAATAGACATAAATGCCAGAGCGATATTGAGTGCCAACATCGTTGCCCTGACGCATTCCCTGAGTGGGGTTGTGGCTTTCCCAAAAGATTTTCAGCAAGGTTTCGTAGCTAACCACGCTAGGATCAAACACCACAAACACAACCTCATTGTGTCCTGTTTTACCCGTGCAAACCTCCTGGTAGGTGGGGTTTGGCGTAACCCCAGCCGCATAGCCTACGGCAGTGGTGAACACCCCACCCTGCTTCCAAAACTTACGCTCTGCACCCCAAAAACAGCCCATACCAAACATTGCCATCTCCATTCCAGGGGGAAAAGGAGGCTTTAAAGGATTGCCGTTAACATAGTGCTGTGAGGGCACGGAAATCGGCTCTGCTCTTCCGGGCAACGCTTCATCGGGCGTTGGCAACGTTAGCTTCTTACCAAATCCAAATAACACCATTTGTTTAGGCTCTACTGAAAGTATCTTTTTACCTTATTTAACTATAGCGTTTCCCTATTGTGCCGTAATTTAATCTCCATCATGTTAAGGTTTACGAGACAGTTAAGAAATAAGTTACGGCATTCAACAGTTTTGTTTTGACTGCCCAAGTTATGAAGTAAGGCTATCTTCGGCGGCTGATCTTGAGAGACTGTAGCAACCTGTTTTGCCACGATACCATTTGTTGACTTTCAATCCAGCCGAAAGAATGTTTGAAACTCGCTCACGAACTGTACTCCGAGCTTCCTTAGGAATGTCGGTGACAAAAATTGCATCAATAATTTCGCCAGTTTCCAATACCTGATTGGGTTTACGCCCCAATACTTGAGGAATTGCTTCGGCGAGTGAACTTTTGCCAAACTCATCTCGAATATACTGTTGCCAGCCTAGCGATCTGCGGGGAGGGTTAGCTGCTTTACTCGCTTTTCCACTTCTTTTTGTAGGCGCTTTAGCGGCTGAGGTAGTCTTTCTAACGTATTTACGCTTAGGTCGTGATGTTTCAGCAGCATCTTCGAGTTTTGAAGTATCTTCTGCGATCGCCCCCGTCCCATTCGTGGTAACCTCGTCAGAAATTGCAGGTGCAATGCCGTTACTTTTGCTATTGGGTGAAGTTTCATCTAGCTGTTGCAACAAGTCAGAGGTGGATGATCCTCCTGAAGAAAACATCCCAATGACTGTTTTCAGCCCCTTCCTTTTTTCCTGAATTGTTTCTAACCGAGCGAGTAGTTCAGCTTCTTGGTGCGTTAGCTCAGAATCAGCCTCAATCAATTTGGAAAGGATCGGATCAGATGCTTTGCCGGAAGGTTGAGAGTCTTGCACAATAGGGTCCTTTTATTCAAATGTTGAACATCAATGCTAGGTGAGGAATGGATGGCTTCAACCTATTTGACACCTGTTTTCTACAGAAGCACATATCTGAAGGGTGAAGTCCTCTTATCTGCAATTGTATGGCACAAGTACTCCTAAAGCGATCGCTTTTTAGTCTTTTATATCGCTATTTTTGCGTTTTTTCCTCAGAAATATACTTTTGATCAAAAACATCGCCAAATCTAATCTCAAATGGGATAGTAATGGGTCGTTGGTTAGCCATTTGCATCTGTAACGAATGGCAAATGACGAATGACGAATGACTACGGCACTATGCGCCTTTTAAGACGTTTTTGTGTGGAAGCTTCCACGCGGCGGGGGTACATAAAAACGTGTCTTGGAGATATTGTGCGTAGCGCTATACAACTCTACTAAGAACCGCTGTAGAGTAGATTTGAAGTACTTCCTTGTGATTTGAGTACCATTTATTTACGTGTCCGAAATAAGAACAAGCTACAGCGTAATCTATGAAGTGGTGTGCCTTATTCCTGAGGGACGGGTCGCTACATATGGACAGGTGGCAGATCTGGCGGATCTCCCTGGGCAGGCACGGTTAGTTGGCTACGCACTCTACCGAGTGGATATGTCGCTATCAGATATTCCCTGGCATCGCGTGATCAACGCCAAAGGTGAGGTATCAGAGTCACCTCTACGCTACGGCACAGACTACTTGCAGCGATCGCTCCTGGAACAAGAAGGCATCCAGTTTAGTCCTGAAGGCAAGGTTGACCTGAACAAATATCGCTGGCGACCAGAACTGCCGATTAGAGGGATGAGGGGTGCCCACACTGAGCTATAGTTGACAGGATAGAGCTATCAGTTAGCTCATCCGCCTCAGGGGACTACCGTTTACTCAACGCTGTTGAAGTCACACTATTTCAGCCAACTGAGCAATAGCCGAACGGCACCCCTACTCTATGTCTGACCCATCAATTTTGTTGTTGTTAACCTGTATCACCTGTGCAGACAGCAACGATGGTTTTACCCATCTGTCTGCGTCTAACTGTTCTACCGTTGAATCTTTCAGTCAGCCTCAACGCCCCACCCCGCCTGAAGGCAAGTTAGTCAATTGCACTCATGCCATCAGTGCCCCAGAAGTGATTCCGGCTTTTCTAACTACCGCTTCTCAACCCGCAGTAACAGTTCAAACTACTGCACCCGAAGGGGCGATCGCCCCTCGCCCAACTGCACCCGAACCATTTATTCTCCCTGAAACCTTTACAAAGCCATCCGCCGCAAACTCGACTCCAGTCAGCCCATCTGCAAACCAATCTCAAGTCAATCTACCCCTGAGTGATTTGCCTGATCTGCTCATGTTGGGTAGTCGGGGCGAGGCTGTCAGTAGACTTCAGCAAGAGTTACAGCGCCTTGAATATTACACGGGACCTATAGACGGAATTTATGGTCAGTTAACCTATGCTGCTGTTATCAAGTTTCAACAGACAGAAGGGCTAGCGGTAGACGGAATAACCGGATCACTCACCTGGTATAGACTACAGGCTTTAGCAACGCCTGCGATCGCCTCAATGCAACCTCACCGCCAGGCAACGGCGATACTTGAGCAGAACGATGTATCCGCAGCGACTCCCTTAGCTACAACTAAAGAGCAGCCGTCAGATACAGTACAACCTCTAGACTCAGCCAGCCTGGAGAATAGCAGCACGGCAGGAGAAGTTGCAGAAAACGCCCCCGTCTCTGAAGTAAGCCAGGTTTCACAACCACAAGATACTGAAGCCGAGTCAGAACCGCCGCCTTCCAATCAGGAACCCCAGCAAACAGATTTTGTCTTGGATACTTCCCCCAGCGGTGTCTCCTTCTATTTCTGGATAGGAGCTTGGGCAATTGTCTACATCGGGGGAATGCTATTTATCTTCAAAAACAACATCATCAGCAAGCTGGGACTTACCTGGGGCAACGATGATCGCGAACAGCAAGATATTCATCTCCCCATGTTTGGACCCAGCCTGACAGATCAGTTCACCGCTGTTCTAGACTCTGAGCAAGCTCCAGACAGTTCAGATGGCTTTGGGCCAATTGCCTCCGATCCTGCGGGGCAGGAAAAGCAGAATTTGATGCGTCAAAACGGCTCACTTCACTTTTCCAGAGAATTAGATATTCCTTCGGAGGTAGAAGAATCTCCAACAGACGCAAAACCTCCCAAAGATTTGGGTAAACTACCTCTCATCTCTTTATTGGAAAAGCTGGCATACGAGGGACCCAGGCGCTCCAATCAGCAGTTAACTCCTGTTTGGGCAGATGGAGGAGTCGTTGAGCCACTTAGAGGTCTGTTTAGCGACTTACCGCACCCACTGGGTAGCCAGCCATCAGAGCGCAGACGAAATAGGGCAGCCATGCCTCCCCATCCGACTACGATTCAGTCGGTCAGGCAAAGCCCACAAGCTGATACTCCCAGCACTCTAATTGCCACTCTACCCGATGAAGACCCTGAAACTAAAAATTCCTATACCTACGCTTTGCTTGACAATGCTGAAGGGTATTTTTTGTTGAAAGGAAATGAGTTGAGGATTTACGACGGAGCGCTAGCTCAAATTGAGTCTGATATTGACCACACCATTGTCTTGCGCCGCACCGATGCTGAAGGGGTGCAAGTAGACAAGTCATTTGTGGTGAGCTTTACAAAAGCAGACGATGACGACGTAGCAGAAATGGCACGCTCGGCCTAAAAGCTGCTTCCAGTCTGAGCATCTATTACTCTTTAACCCCCGGTAGAAGTAATACCGTTTCTATATACAGCCTTAGATAGGGATTGGTATAAAGCCATTTTACTTTTATCGGGGGTTAGAATTTCTTGTAAAGATGCGGAAAAGCCCGGTTTTGTAAGCCATGATTGTAGGGTTGCTTCTAGCTGGAGTGTGAGAATTCCTGCCTTTAAGGGAACTTTATTGTTGTGCGAAATGTCTACGAAGATACCTTGGGTGCTCTGCCGACTGACGTTCACTCAAAGGATAATTCATGGCTATTATCACGGTTACAACCACCGCAGACAGCGGATCTGGTTCACTGAGAGAAGCAATTTCCAATGCCCAGTCGGGAGACACAATCAAGTTTTCGTCTAATCTTGCTAACCAAAAAATTACGCTAACTGGCGGACAGCTTACAGTCAAGCAGAACATCACCCTTGATGGTTCAGGAGCCTCTAACTTAACCATTAATGGCAATAGCTCTACTCGAATACTCGCCGTCGAGAAGTTTCTCAACGTTAATATCAAGAACCTGAATTTTACTAACGGCCGTACTACAGGCGCGGGAGGTGCGGGCGAAGGTGGCGCAATTCAGGTGCGTGACTACAGTACCTTGACTGTAGAAAACAGCAAATTTACTAACAACAGCGCCAGCCGAGGGGGGGCAATCCGCGTTGGCTATGGCGGCGGATTGACTGTGCGGGGCAGTACCTTTGACAGCAACGACGGCACCCTCTCAAACGATGGCTTTAGTGCTGGGGCGATCGCCACCTACGGGGCGGGCGGAGCCGCAGGCAAAGGCAAACTGGTGATTGAGAATAGCACCTTCACCAACAACAAAGGCGTGAACGGTGGAGCCGTCTATAATCTGCTAGGGCCGCTTACTATCAAAAACTCGGTCTTCAAGAACAACGCCAGCACCCGCGAAGGAGGAGCTATCTTCACCGATGGTGCTGATGGCGACGAACGAGATACGGTGGGCGGCAAAATCTTGATTGAGTCCAGCCAGTTTGAAGGCAACAAAGCCAAAGCGGGTGGAGGAGCGCTTTACCTGTGGACTTATAGAGGGGATGAAGCCATCATCAAGGACAGCACCGTCCTGGGCAATTCTGTCGCCAAAGGTGGGTCAAACAACCTCGGACGCGGCGGCGGCATCGAGTTTGCTGGGAGTAAGCTCACGATCGCCAATACAACCATTGCCAACAATACTTCCCCAGTGCAAGGTGGTGGACTGTGGGTCAACAACAACACTTCTGCCGTCACCATCACCAGTTCCACCATTTCTGGCAATAAAGCCCTGGAGGACGCAGGTGGTGGACTGTTTATCAATACTTGGGACGGAAGACCCGTCAAAATCATCAACTCTACCATTGCTGACAACTTTGCCGGACGAGATGCAGGCGGCATCTGGACAGGCGGCAGCAACAGTGATGATGTTACCCTGACCAACACGCTTTTTTCAGGAAACGTTGCCGAAAAGACCAAACAAGGACACTCCAACTTCATTCTGCGAGAGGGCGGCGGCAACATTGTTGAAACTATTGTGGGTGGTAGAGGGCCCAAAGTTACATCAAATAGCCGTTATGTAGACGATGCAAATTTGAGTGGTTTGCAGAAGGTCGGAAATGACCTTGTACATCAGCTTTTGCCAAACAGCCCTGCAATCAACGCAGGTATAACTAACGGTGCGCCCACAACCGACCAAACTGGAATGTCGCGTAACGGCAAACCTGATGTTGGTGCGTATGAGGTGAGATCTCAAACGCCAACTCCGCTACCTAAAGAAGACACCCCCCCTGCTGCTCCTGAGCCTGTTACCCCTGAACCTCCTGCTGTCCCTGAGCCTATTATCGCTGAGCCTCCTGCTGCTCCTAAGCCTGTTACCCCTGAATCTCCTGTTGGTAACGATAAGCCCGTGACTCTACCTGATAGTGGCTCACCTACACCTCCTGATGCGGGCACCCCTGAACCGCTGGTTGCTGAAGCAGATGTCATTACTACTAAAGCCAATACTGCTGTCAAGATTGATGTTCTCGCTAATGATCAGATAGCGGGTGACTTTACTCTTGCGATTGGCGATCGCCCCACAAATGGAACTGTCACACTCGACAACAACGGTACACTAAACGACCTAACAGACGACTTCATTCGATACACCCCTAAAACCGATGTCGCAGGTGAGGATTCTTTCACTTATCGGCTCAGTCGAAACGGCGAAAGCGTCTCTACGACTGTCAAAGTTACAGTCACCGAAGAGCCATCATCGGAAAGCCCGTTGCTCAGCAATCCACTGCCCAGCAATCCGCTACCCAGCAATCCGCTACCCAGTAACCCAACTCCTGAAGTTCCGACTCCTGAAGTTTCGACTCCTGAAGTTCCAACTTCTGTTCAACCCAAGCCAAACTTATTTACCCAAACCAAACTGATCGATTTACGAAACGTTGATTTGGATAACAACAGCGAAGTTAATTCGCAGGTTGCAGCAGAGTTTGGTGAAATTAGCAGCAACGCAGCTTATAACAACTCAGTTGGACTATATGTTGTAGCGGATGAGTCAGGGGCCGTAGTTGACCCAGATAGCGATCAGTTAATTCGTCCAGGAGAAACGGGCTACGCCGAGGCAGCACTCAAGCAACGGCTAGCGGGTGTAGAACTCAATCGAGCGACAGGAGAGCTATCGGCTGCCTTAGAAACGGGAGTGCTTTTAGCGCCGTACATCGTCTCCAATGGCAGCGCAGATCAGTTCCTCAGCCAAAACCCCAGCAATTTGCAGAACAGTGATTCACTCAATGCTTTCTTTGCTTTCGGAGTGGCTAATCCTGACCGGAAGACTCACATCAAACTGCTCAACGACAACACCTTTGTTTTTGAGGATAAGTTGGGCGGAGGAGATCAGGATTTTAACGACTTTGCCTTCAAGCTAAATGTGCAAGGTGCTGCATAAAGTCAACTTTAGTCAAGGTACACACTAGTCATTCAAGGATCGCGAATTAATTAACCTGCGATATTTTTTTGGAAGTGCCGCGCGGCACTTCCAAAAAAATATCGGGTTCTATTTAATCCATGATCCTAAGTTAAATAAAGGAGGCGGGGCAACGCCCCGCCTCCTTTATTTAGCCTGAATGATTATCGCTATGAAATGAGTAATGGTTGAAAACTTCTGAATTTCCTTGTTTGTCAAACGAGAATACGGTAAAAGTCTCTCGCTCATCTCCAGATTCCATACCTGGTGTGCCGACTGGCATTCCTGGAACAGTGATTCCGGTCACGGTTGGCTGCTCTGCTAGAAATCGTTTAATTTCTTCAGCGGGCACGTGTCCTTCAACGACGTATCCGTCAACGATCGCAGTATGGCAAGAGGTAAGTTGATCTGGAACCCCATATTGCTGTTTGAGACTATCTATATCAGGGGTAGGTACGTTGTTGGTTTGAAAGCCCTGAGCCTCTAAATACTCTATCCACCCGCCACAGCAGCTACAGGACGGATCTCGGTAAATTGTGATTTCAGGCAATTCTGAGTCCGCTCTTGCACTGGTGGTTGTTAGCACCACGACAGCGGCGATCGCCATCCAACACGAGACAATCAGCTTAATATATCGATACACACGAAAAACCATGACTTTCATCATCATTTGTCATTGGGATTTGGTCTATAGCAATCCTAAATGATTTGTGAAAGTACCTGTCATGATTGACGAAGTTTCCTGCCCCGATGCAGGGTCATCGAATTTTATAGCGGCCATACTCTAGGATTACAGCCAGGACGATTCAAATAAGTTAGGCGCATTAGATGCCAAACTTTCATCAGCCAGCGTCGGGCTTCCAGACTTGAGTAGCCCCGATAACGGCAGAGTGTTCCTGACATCAAACGGGTTACGCCAACTTTGCTGGGGCGATCGCCTTCATCTCCACTCTTTTCTACCCAGAACTGCCGAGCTTTGTCTATCACCTCGTCGGAGGGCGATCGCCCCAGCAACGCAAAACTAGCAACCACCGGACAACCCGCTAATCCATTTGAACTGGTGAGCATTTCAGAGCCTCCCTGTAGCCACTGGGGGTCTACCCACAGCAGTTTTCCGTTTTGCCAGACTTCGGTGTGCGATCGCCACTCACCGCTAGCAAATTTCTCACCTCTGGCGCTGCGTCCCAGTCGAGTAATCTCCCAGCCCAGCCAGAGTGAATCTTCGGCTAAGTCAACTCTCAGATTCTGGCGATAGTTTGCGCTATCAAACACAATGGTTTCCTGCGGCAACCACTCCAGACAGGCCCCTGCGGCAACTTGAAGGTGAGTAAAGTGCTTTGCTTCTATTCCATCACTCCGATACACTTTAGCAGCAGCAGCAGTAGTGACTAGCGCGTGAGCTTGAGGATGAAGGGATATGTTGAGGGAGAGGCGATCGCCCCCCACAATTCCCCCAGCCGTATGCAAGATCACGCTATGGCAAACCTCAGACCCTTCTGGATAAAACGGCCGCTGCACCTTGAGCGGTGCCTGGGCAAAGGCGCGACCGAGTTGAGTAGCCCCTTCACGATGGGCAAACTCTAGCTGTAGGTTGCCCTGCCAGCCAGCCAACGAGTCTGATCTTGATTTAAGAATTCGATTCACAGCAAAACATGACAACACGACGAAGTGAGGTACTGGTTGCAATTCTCAACAACGTGCAGGATATGACAATTGCCCGTGAGCAGCACTGGTATCGCATTCCCGTCGAAAGCGTTGAGAAGTTTTTGAAGCAACACTGGCCCCCTGTTTGGCTAGCGTTCTATCAAACCAAAGTGTTTGGAGATGAGGCTTATGCTGTGAATTACTATGCCCGTGTTCAGAATATTTGTAAAGTCTGTCGCTGTGAATTGTTTCCTGATGAAGCGTTGAATGAGAAGTCTCAGAAACAATATTACAAGCTGGAGTTGGCGATTTGCAGCGGTTAGAAGTGGTGGTTGGGGGCGATCGCCACCGCAGAATCCATTTCATTCCAACCACGCTAGAAAAACTGAAAACCGCAGCTAATATTAGCGACTTTTCTAGTTAATTGTGTATGTGTATGCTTCGATGGCACTGACCTGAGAGGATAAGATCTGCGACTTCTTCGAGAAGTCGCAGATCTGAGCGATACATTTCTTCTTATTGTGCCATTTGTGTATGGTTGATTCAAAATTCAGTTTTATCCATCACGTTTGCTAGTCGCTTCAAGACTCGTAAAACCGTATATAAATCGTTGCCTTCTTCCAAAAGAAATTCCCTAGAACGCGCATAGCAAGGAACCTCTTGCTGAAGCTTTAAGAAAATAAAATGACTGCCATTTGTCACCATGCCAAATAGCGGTTTGCTATGGTGAGAGTTGGCTAGCATATAAGCTAGGGCTTGAGGAATTCCAACCTTTAAAGAAAATTCTGCTCGCTTTGATTCAATCACCAAAACCCAAAATTGATCCTTCCAAACGAGTACATCAATTTTGCCACGCACTATCGTTTCACCATCTTGTGCAGCAATTTGTACTTCTTCTTCAGTGTTTACATAAAAGGGCGGCAGGAAAAATCCTGCTAGATCCAGCAGTGGAGAAACAACAGCCAGCTTGACGGTATTTTCTAAAACCGATCGCCTTGCTAGATTTGCATAAGTCGCCTTAACGCGATCGAGCCGCTCTAGCTCAGTAGAGGTTAATTCAGGCAAATCTGTTTGCCACTCATAGAAAAGCTGAGCATCCTCACTTTGCTGCAAGCCAAATTGCTGCTCTAACGCATATAGCGTAATTTTTTCTGCTGAAATTGTTTGTACCATTGTGTGTTCCGTCACTCCAATTGCAGAGTGAATGCAGCATTTTATCTGAGAGCAGACCACACCAAAATCTTAGCGCAATAACTCCAGCTTCCCATACCTTCACATCTCTAGCAATTTCACTGCCAAAATCCCTTGCTGTCCCGCATAATTTCTGGCACTTGAATACCGCCAATGACACGGCTCTAATTCTTTGTGAAGCTGCATAGAACAAGGAGCTTAAGCCCCTTGTTGCACTAAGATTCGTTCTGTGCAAGCTCATATTGAATTAGTATAAGCCAAAAGGTCTGATGGCTTTGCTCAAGCGATCGCACCATTTGCTTTGCGCTAAATGACTTGAATGACTGCATCTCTCTAGAGAGATTATTTGCCGTTGCAATCATGTGAAGGTGATTTTCCATGATCACATAGGCATGAAGCGTTAAACGGTTTTCAGATTATAAGAAATCTAAGGAGGATAACACAAGCGCAAATTTGCTGACCCGTTTGTTTCAATGCAAAACTGCACCATCCATAGCTGAGTCAGAGGAAGCAGGAGATGCCTTGAGGTATTACCAGTCACGGACGAGAATCTAGATTTACTCTCTCAGCAGTTTTTCTAGCAGTATGTAAATGTCCTTTTTGTCCCCATCTTTTCGTCTACCAATTCCAACCACTAAAATGAGAACTTGCTCTTGCTCAATCTTGTAGACGATGCGATAGCGTTGCCCAACTGCTCGAACACTACGAAATTCTGAAAGATTCCCTACCAATGCTTTCCCTTGTTTTTCAGGCTCCATTTTGAGTTGGTCAATGCGATCGCGTAGTTTCTCTTGCTCTCGTCGATCTTTGACCGCAGCTAGCATTTCCAGAGCAAGAGGTGTAAGTTGAATCTTGTATTCATCCCCATCAGACGCATCAGTCATAGCCCTAACTGGGCTTTAGCCTCCTCCCAGGAAATTGTGTTACCTTGCCCAGATTGAATAATACTTTGGCGCAACCGAGTAACAAATTCGGTGTCGGTGAGAATATCAAGCGTTTCGAGCAGTTCAGTCAGATGGGCATAGCTGAGGGCAGCAATCACAGGAACGCCATCTTGAGTAATGATAATAGGCTCATCAGCCAGTTCATCAGGAAGGTTAGGAAGCTGTTGTTGTGCTTGGGCGATCGTGAGTCGTTTAGGCATCGGTTAGGGGATAAGTAGAGTTGAATTCACTGTAACACCCCGTGCCATATAACGAAGTAAAGGCTATAACGTAGATTGCTTCTCCACAACACTCACTTACTCGTTTACTCGTCTTACTCGTTACCAAGCTCCAGCTTGGTAATGCTAATTCGGAAGCTCCAGCTTCCTTAGAACTTATGCAAGACGGACGCGAAATCAAGCGATCGCCACGCTAACAAGGGGCCTAAGCCCCTTGTCCTACAGGACAATGCGTAAGTCCTGTTCCTTTCAAAACTGTAACCGTCGTAGTTGAGTTAGAGGAAGCAGGAGCTTCCTTGAGATGTTACCAAGCTGGAGCTTGGTAACGAGGGAAAATTGGTAACGAGGAGAACTTTTTGCACAGTTTTTACGCTGGTGCATATTCCGTATGTTGTCTAACTTCTGGTGAACGAAAGCCTAAAACAATGCGGTTTTTGGGAATACCTGCCCTAACCAACTCCAGTGCAACTCCGTCTTCGGTTCCATCTCGCTGAATCCACAGCTTGCCGTCAATAATATCAATGTGAACCAGGCTACCGTGAACTCTTCTGCCATCATCCCAACCGACATTCATCAAAAGGTAGCGATCGCTCTTTCGATCAAACACAGCCTCAGTTTGAATGTCACCATAGGCATAGGGAATCTGCGTGTACTCATTCAGGATGTCTTCGATGATTTGACGGTAGCTCTCTAGGGTATCCATCGAACAATTACCTCCGTTTTTGGATTAAATCCAATCACCTGTGCAAGATTTTCCCTTGTTACCAAGCAGGAGCTTGGTAACACCCTGAGGAAGCTCCAGCTTCCCATACCTTCACACCTCTAGCAATTTCACTTCCAAGATCCCCTGCTGCCCCGCATAATTTCTGGCACTTGAATATCGCCAGTGACACGGCTCATCCACATACCCTCGACGCACAGGATTGTTATGAATGTACTCTAACTTCTGATTCAACATCTCTGTATGTTGAATCATTTGAGGATGAAATCCTTCCTGCCAAACCTGGTAAGTTGACTGCACTTTGTCAGGTCTTTTATGAAAACGCAACTGCTTAAGCCAAAAGGTCTGATGGCTTTGCTCAAGCGATCGCACCATCTGTTTTGCGCTAAACGACTTGAATGCCTGCATCTCTCTAGAAAGATTATTTGCCGTTGCAATCATGTGGAGGTGATTTTCCATCATCACATAGGCATGAAGCGTGAGACGATTTTCAAATTGTAAGAAATCTAAGGAAGATAACACAATCGCAGCCAGTTCAGGTTGGCTGAAGAGCATTAGCCAATTTATGACAGTGCAGGTAATAAAGTGAGGATAGGTATCAATCACCTGATAACGAGAGCGTCCCATAGAAATACTCTACTGCTGGTACACCCTGTAGGTTTCCCAGAGCAAAGGCTAGGATACAAATTGGCTCTCCACAACACTCATCTACTCGTTACCAAGCTCCTGCTTGGTAATGCCAATTTGGAAGCTCCAGCTTCCTTTTAAAGCTGTAATCATCGTAGATGAGTCAGAGGAAGCAGGAGCTTCCTTGAGGTGTTACCAAGCTGGAGCTTGGTAATGAGGAAACTCTTAGCCCACTCACACTCCTGCTGGAAGCTCAACTCCCATTAACTGAAGCCCTGCACCAACTAACCAACCCAATCCTAATCCACCAGATGAAACTCCAACCAGAATAAGGAATGTTTGTAGCTTAGTGAAGGTCTTCAACAAATTCTCCAGGGCTACAACCCAAACTACATACCAAGCCATAGCCCCAGCCAGAGACACAGCCCAAGCCACAACCCCAGCCAGAGACACAGCCCCACCCCCAACCCCAGCCATAGCCCAAGACACCCCCAAAACCAGACACACAGTTCCAAACCCAAACATAGCCCCAGCCCAAGCCCTATCCACAGCCACAGCCACAGCCATAGTCACAGCCACAGCCATAGCTCCAACCCCAGCCATAGACCAAGCCAAGATTGGAGCGGAGGATAGATAAAGAAGGCTGCCTATCGCGATATACCCTAGCAATAATAAAGCTAAGGCTCTCCATGGAATTGGTCTTGCCTGTCTTCGTTGAAGTGCTTTGGTAGAGAAGACTTCTCTACGTGAAACAGATGTTTTGCGTGGCGGTTTAACTGGTAGTTGGGGGCGAGGAAGGTAAGACTGTTGTTCTGCTACCTGGGGCATCTTTGGAGAAACAGATTGCTTTGAAGTGTCTTCTTTAGGCTCAACCTTTGGGTTGATAGGAGCTTTAGAAGATTTTGAAGGTGCTGTAGATTGGGGACGTTCAAGTTGAGAAGAACTATTTCCTGTATGCCGCTCAACAGCAATCTTCTGCAATGCTCTAATCGCATCTGCATCTTGCCCTGATGCAGCCGCCAAAACTCGAATCCATAGCCGTTCTGCTAAATTCCAGTTCTCATCAGTTTGAGCGTGATACGCATCGTTCTTCAGCGTTGCGATATCGGCTAAACTTGCGTGTTGAGGCATCAAGATTAGGTGCGATCGCCTCAAAGGTTCAGCAATGATGTAAGGAGTTTGCCTCACCCGCTCCAGATGTTGACTAACCAAATCAGGAACTCGGTTTTCTAAATACTGGTTTAGCCGCTCTACGGTGGCACATCTGCCTCGAATTCCTAGCCCTTCGATTAAGGCATGGGTGAAAGCTCCTTGTTCTATGGCTTCCAGTTCATAAGAATACTGGTCGGGACTGCAAGAGAAGATGCTGATGACTCCCGTTTGGCGGGCTTCTGCTTCGGTTTGTCTGCCGATGCCTTCTCCACTTTTCTTGCCACCATTGCGGCAGGCATCCAGAATCAGGACGACGTTATCGGCTCCACAGCTTCGCAGATAGTTGGTGATGAGATGGGTCGGAATGCCTGTATGCTCAACATCTTCAGGGTCGCCATCCAGCGGCATCAGGTAGTCTTGCTCACGATGTCGAACGCCATGACCGCTGAAAAAGAACCAGAAGTTATCGCCATCCTTCATAAAGGGTGCTGCAAAGATTTCGCGTAAGATCTTCAGCAGATTTGCTCGAAAGGGCCTGGTAGATTTGCCATTGACAGGGGGAGAATCAGCGGTAAACAGGAAGATGCGATCGAATTTTGCTTCGTTCCTGAGAAACTCGCCCATAAGCTCTGCATCCCGCTTGGCATACTTGAGCGGCTGCAAAAATTCGTACTGATTAATACCAATGGCGATCGCCCAATTATTTGCCATCTACTTTGCCGCATTCGAGCGCGTGAACTTGAGCGTAATTGCTCCCTTTCCTGCTGCCTTGCCTCCTGCCACTAATTTAACTTCCCCTTCCCCGCTGATCTCAACCGATAGCTCCACCTCATCCAGCTTCATGCCTGATTCTGAACCCATTTGCTGATCGACTTGCTTAAACAAGCGCCCAATCAGATGCAGGAACTGAGTCATGTTTTGCTCCAGCTGTGAGACCGGTAATTTGACTTCCTTAAGGCTGGAGATACGCTTACGAACTTCTTCGCCCCATCCTCTTTGACCGTCAACGGGTACGACGGCTTCGTCTATTTCGTCTATTATGAGCAAGATGTAGTCTTCTGGCATACGTTATTGACGCTGGAGGGCTAGCCTGATGATAGCCTTTAGCACACTGCAAGATCAGGTAAAATATACTCCTGTAGTTTGTTTAGAGCAAGATAGCGAGTCAAGCTAAACAATCTCAACTTCTGGAGCCAGAGTCATCTATACTCGTCAACCAAGCTTCAAGTTTCAGGGATGAGACTTAAATACTCGTGAATGAGACTCCGCTATTCGTAAAATACCTGGTATTTAGTGCAGCGATCGCTCCTTATTTCTAACCCCAAGCATGAAAACCGATACCCTCTTCTACCGCTTATTTCAGCGATCGCCCAACATCTTCTTTGACCTCATCGGGCAACCCACCAGCGATACTAGCAGCTATGAGTTTCGTTCTGTAGAGATTAAGCAAACCGCCTTCCGAATCGATGGCGTACTATCACCTGTTAGAGGAAGCAATCATCCTGTCTACTTCAGCGAAGTGCAGTTTCAGAAAGACCCACAGCTTTATCACCGCTTCTTTGCAGAACTTTTCCTTTATTTAGATCAACACCCTACTACCTACGACTGGCAGGGCATTCTGATTTACCCTAACCGTAGCCTGGAACCCGATGAAGTCAGGCTACATCAGGTGTTGCTTGACAGCCCCAAAGTGAGGCGAATTTATCTGAATGAGTTAGGCGAGGCAGTAAATCTGCCTCTCAGCCTCGGATTAGTGAAGCTGGTGATTGAGCCAGAAGCAACCGCACCCAAACAAGCAAGGCAATTAATTGAGCGATCGCGCCAAGAAGATGTCGCTGGCATCTCCAGTCAGGAGATAATTGACTTAATTGAAACTATCATTGTGTACAAGTTCACCTCTCTAAACTGGAAGGAGATTCGGACGATGTTAGGACTAGACCTGATAAAACAGAGCAGAGCTTACCAAGAAGCTGTAGCAGAAGGTCGGCAAGAAGGTCGGCAAGAAGGTCGGCAAGAAGGTCGGCAAGAAGGTCAACGCGAATTTGTCGAGAACCTACTCAGAGTCAGATTTGGTAACTTGGATGAAGATTTGACTGGTATTACAGGGGCTTTGATCAACTTACCGCCTGCCGAATCTGCACCACTACTGCTTCAGTTGTCCCGTGAAGAATTGCTTGCTCGTTTTAGGCAGTCGTAGATTCAAACCCTACGAGGAATACCTGTCAACTCTGGGTAGCCCCAATAGTCCTTTCAATAATGAAGGGCGCAGGAAACTGCGCCCTTCATTATTGAGTGAGGTGAGGAAGGCGATCGCCTCTACCCCACTGCTACCATTGGTTTTGCTACTTCAAAGTAAGCATTTTGCTCAGCCCGCAGTTTGTCACAGAGCCGACCTTCCGGTAGCTCCACATCATCGTAAGTGAGAACTTGGTCTTTCGCGACATCTCGCTTGAGGCGGCAGCCTTCAGCTAAGCCCATCGGCAACAGGTTTTGTGCCTGAGTCACATCGGCATTTTCACACTGCCCGTAGGTCATGTAGAAGCCAATGCCGTCCAGGGTTTCCCCTGCTTTTAAGTCAATTTTGGCGGTGGTGACGACCTCAACTTGGGGCGCACCCAACGGGGCCATCACAGCATCACTAAAGAGAACCACACGAGCGACCGATAAAGGCACCTCAAAATGACACAGGTGATAGGGCGTGTAGAAGCTGTAGAGCGGGCCTTCGCCCAATTTATAGAGGTTGAGGTAGTGCTGTTGCTTGGGGTCGTCGTGAGTGCCGAAGACGAAAACACCGGGACCAGGCTTGGCACCTACAACATAATCAACAATGCCGCCCAGCGCTTTAAGCTGATCTACGTCATACATTCCGGTCATCTCATCCACATGACCTTTGAAGTCGTAGCCTAACATCCCGCGCTTAGCGACCTTCATGCTTGTAGCGTTAGCGACAATCGCCTGTTCAAAGGAAATCTTGGTGCCATCAGCAAAGCTAGTCACCATGTGAGCTTTTTGTCCCCACTTTTTGGCAAACCCTTCCTGCGTGGTGGGGTTGCGGTAAGGATCTTGCAATCCTTTGATGTTGCCACAGAGCAGCGGAGTTACACCTATGCTCTTGACAAAGCGGTACAGGTTCATTTGCACACCGGGCTGGTCGCCATCGCAGGCAGACAGAATGACACCGGCGCGATCGGCGTAAACTTTGAGGATAGCGCCAATGGTGCCGTCGAGTTCGGCGTTCATCAGAATGACGTGTTTGTGGTGGGCGATCGCCTCCATCACGACTTCTGCGCCAAACTCGATTGTGCCTGTGACCTCAACGATCGCGTCAATGCCCTCAGCCTGACAGAGCAGTTTGGCATCATCGGTGACGGAGTATTTGTGGTGGGCGATCGCTTCCTCTAGCTCAGCCACCGTCTTGACGACTTGCACATCCTCAATGCCTGCCTCGGTGTAGGCTCGCTTTGCGCCATCAATGCTGCGGTTAAAAATGGCAACCAGTTCCATTCCGGGCACGGAGTTCGCAATCTGGTTGGCAATGCCGCGACCCATAAAGCCTGCCCCGATCATCCCAACCCTGACTGGATTCCCTGCTTCTGCACGAGCTTTGAGAGCGTTATCAACAATAATCATGGCTAAACTCCTACAGAAACAGCTTCATCAAATAGCGCCCAAGCAGCATCCTTCTCTGAAATCACGCTGACGGGCATCGGCCACTCAATCCCAAAAGCAGGGTCGTTGTAACGTAAACCGCGCTCATATCCTGGCGTGTAAAACTCACCCACCTGATACACCACTTCTGCCCCGTCGGTGAGTGCCTGATAGCCGTGAGCAAACATATCGGGGACATATAGCGCTCGTCGGTTGTCCTCAGTTAGCTCTACACCAATATGCTGTTTGTAGGTGAGGGAGTCGGGACGCATATCGATAATCACATCATAGATTGCGCCGCGAGTGCAGCGAATTAGCTTGGTTTCAGTCGCAGGAGCAACCTGGTAGTGCATTCCTCGCAACGTCCCTGCCTTGTGGTTATAAGACAGATTGCACTGCGCCACCGTTGGCTTTAAACCATGCGCCTCAAACTCTTTCATGCAGAAAGTACGAGCAAAGAAACCGCGATGGTCTTCACGCAGTTCTAAATCTAAGATAAAAGCGCCTTTGAGCTTTGTTTCGGTAAATAACATTACTTGCTCCAGAAGAAATCTTTGTCAATTTGCTGAGTGCGAATCAGGTACTCTAGTTGCTTCAGACGAGTAAACCCTCTCGATTGAAACACGTCTTTGTCCATGTCAATCTGCTGGAACAGATCATATAGCTGCTGAGCGCCGCGCTGAGCATTCCACTCACACTTAAATCCGGGTAGTTGAGTGTTGATCTTGTCAAATGAAACCCGGTAGCTGCGGTTATCGGCTCCACTGTCGCCAAAACTAAGCTGACAGCCTGTGAAGACTCCAGCAATGATTTCTGCAATCTCTTTCACCTGATAGTTATTGGCGGTGTCACCCACATTAAAGATTTGATTGTGGATAATATCGCGGGGTGCTTCTAGGGCGCAAATGATTGACTTAGCAATATCCAGAGCGTGAACCAGGGGTCGCCAGGGCGTTCCGTCGCTGGTCATCTTGATTTCCTTAGTCGTCCACGCCAGTCCTGCCAGGTTGTTTAACACAATGTCAAACCGCATCCGAGGAGACGCACCAAAGGCGGTCGCATTTCGCATGAAGGTGGGCGAGAAGTTATCATCCGCCATCTGGGTGACATCGCGCTCAACAAAGGTTTTGCACTCTGCATAAGCAGTTTGAGGATTCACTGAGGTTTCTTCCGTCACATCGCCTTCGGTCGCAACGCCATACACGCTGCATGAGGACATATAGACAAACCGCCGCACTCCCGCCTGCTTTGCCAGTTCTGCCAGTCGCACTGAGCCTTTGTGGTTGATGTCGTAGGTGATGGTGGGGGAAAGCTGTCCGGTGGGGTCGTTCGACAGTTCTGCCATATGAACGATCGCATCCATTCCCGCCAGGTCTTCGAGTTGAATGTGGCGAATGTCTTTGTTTAGGGTTTTGGCGGTTAGAGGGGTGGCGTTATAGAGCCAGCCGACTTTGTAGTAGCCCGTATCAACGCCCGTCACATCATGTCCTCGCTCCATCAACAGGGGAGCCAGGAGTGAACCGAGATAGCCTTCTGTTCCAGTAACCAGTACTTGCATGATCAATAACCTAGAATAAATTTCTGCAAACGTTTCTTGGGCTAGACTTAACCCTATGGACTCTGGTTCAAGCAGCTTTCGCAGCTTTATCTAACAGAAGATGCTGGTATAAGTCGATGTACCGTTGACTGCATACTTCTAGTGCATACTCCTTTACAGCAATTTCACGACTCTGCTGTTTCATTTGGCTCCGAAGCACATCATTCTCAAGTAGTTTAACAACACCTTGACGAAAGTCCTCTACATTTTGAGGCTCTGCTAGATAACCTGTAATTCCTGGACGAACCAGATCAGGAATACCACCAACTTTGAAAGAAACTATTGGTAATCCACAGGCTAAACTCTCCTGCAAAACTAGAGGTAAATTATCCGCTAGACTTGGAAAGAGAAACAGGTCAGCACTAGAGTAAGCCATTGCCATCAAACGCTCTTCCCTTACATATCCCAGTCCGATTGCTTCGATTCCTGTATCTTGAGAAATTTGTCCTCGCGAGTCATCACCGATCAGCAGTAGCAAAATTTGACTCTTGATGGACTCTGGTAATGTTTGAAGAACCTGAATTAAAAAATCACCTCCTTTACGTTTTTCTCTTAAATTGGCTGCGGCAAACATCAAAACTTTTTTGTCTGGAGAAATGCCTAGCTCAGAACGGCACCAATCTCGGTCATAAGGTTTAAAGATTTCAGTGTCAATTCCGTTAGGAATGTGATGAATTGGGAAATTTTTGAGCATACTTTGCTTTGTTTGTTCAGCCATCCATTGACTAGGACACACAATAGCAAAGTTTGAGTTTTGATAAATCCAGTTTTTTAGTTTCCACTCTAAAGCAGTGCCATCCTTTTCAATTGCAGGATGCGATTTAGGATAGGGGCAATTTCCGCATCCAGTTTTCCACCTTTCGCAGTCATAGCTATAGGTGCAATGCCCTGTAAAAGCCCACATATCGTGAAAGGTAAAAACTGCTGCTTTGCGTTTAGTAATAAAAGGAAGGATAAGGTAGTTGAATGAGCCGTGAATACAATGAAGATTGAGAACATCAGCTTCCTTGTAGGGTCGGCTGTATGGAACTGTAAAACAGCTAACACTATGAACGTCATTCAATCCTAAAAGCTTCGATACCATTGGCTTTAGAAGTAATTTTTCGACTTCTTTGGAGCCTTTTGGTCGTTTGCTGATAATACTATGTTTAAAGCGAGGCAATGTTTTTCTTCTACATAGAATTTTAGAATCAATGTTAGCCTGCCGCAATCCGATATTCAGACGGTACATTGCGATCGCAGTACCTCCATTATGGTAATAATCTGTGGAGTTAATATGCAGTACTCTCATTTGTAATTACGTCTCTATTTGATACAGCTTTGCAAGAGGATAAAGTTTCTTCAGGACCTATTCGTCTAAAATTTAATTTCAAATCTTATTTCTCGTGAAGTCATTCTCGTTTTCCTTCAAACCGGGAATGTATTACCCAGGGTATGAGAATACATTCCCGGTCTTTTAACTACCTCATCTTTGAGAAGGAAGAGAATAATTTCCCAAACCCAAAGCGGACTGCAAGTTGAGGGGAACTTGAGCAGCAACGGCTTTGCCGATTTCAATGGAGGATGTTGCAGCAGGAGACGGGGCATTACAAACGTGAATGGAATGCTCGCCTTTGACGATGAGAAAGTCATCGACCAGCTTTCCATCATTCATGAGCGCTTGTGCCCGGACTCCAGCATGGGTAGGAACGAGATCCTCAGATTGCACCTCTGGAATCAGTCTTTGTAAACTGCGAACGAAAGCAGCTTTGCTGAAGGAACGGATAATCTCCTGAATGCCTTCGTCAGCGTGCTTTGCAGCTAGCTTCCAGAAGCCAGGATAAGTCATGACTTCGGCAAAGTCACGCAGGTCAAAGTCGGTCTTTTTGTAGCCTTCACGTTTGAGGCTCAGCACGGCATTGGGGCCAGCATGGACACTGCCATCAATCATCTTGGTGAAATGAACGCCCAGGAAGGGAAATGCAGGATTGGGAACGGGGTAAATCAGCGTTTTGACGAGATACCGCTTCTCAGGCGTGAGTTCGTAGTATTCGCCTCGGAAGGGAACAATTTTGGCTTGGGGATCGACCTGGTTGAGTTTGGCGATGCGATCGCTATGCAACCCCGCACAATTAATCACAAATTGCGCTTCAAAGGAGCCTTGATTGGTTTCAATCACTTGGACTTTTGGCGTATCTACAATCTTTAGCACTTTCGTATTGAGCCGCAGATCGCCCCCTTGCTGCTGAATCAAATCAGCATACTTTTGGCATACCTGTTTGTAGTTGGCAATTCCAGTGGAAAACACCCGAATTCCAGCCAGACAGCTTACGTGAGGTTCAATTTCTCTCACCTCTTCAGCCGTGATTTTGGCAACCTGAATGCCATTTTCTAAACCTCGGTTATAGAGGGTTTCCAGCATCGGTAGCTCTCGCTCTTCCGTTGCCACAATCACCTTGCCGCAAACTTCGTAATCAATACCATGTTCTTGGCAAAAAGCCACCATTGACTGGCAACCATCCCGGCAAAACTTCGCCTTAAAGCTTCCCGGTTTGTAATAAATGCCAGAGTGAATCACACCGCTATTGTTGCCCGTTTGATGAAATGCCCAGCGACTTTCCTTCTCCAGAACTAGAATGCGGGCATCAGGATAACGCTGACCCAGCGCCATGCCCGTAGACAGTCCAACAATTCCACCACCGATAATCGCGAAATCATACATGAGTATGTGCCCCTATCACCTTATTGATTGCACTACCAAACTTTCCAGGGCGCACTGCCACTTTTCCATAGCCCTTCCAGGTAATTTTTGTCTTTGAGCGTGTCCATTGGCTGCCAGAAACCGCTGTGCTTGAAGGCAGATAGCTGCTCGTCTTGGGCTAGCTTTTGCAGCGGTTCCTGTTCCCAGACGGTCGAATCATCCGCAATGTAGTCAATCACATCGGGTTCTAACACGAAGTACCCTCCGTTAATCCAGGCTCCATCGCCACCTGGTTTTTCGTGAAAACTGGTGATCTTGGTTTGCTCTTGTCCGAGAGAAATTGCTCCAAATCTTCCAGGCGGCTGGGTTGCGGTCAACGTTGCCAGGGTCTTTTCAGACTTGTGAAACTCGATCAGCTCTCTGATGTTGATATTGCTTACACCGTCACCGTAGGTGAAGCAAAACGCTTCGTTACCAATATGTTCACGAACGCGCTTTAAGCGGCCGCCTGTCATTGTGGATTCACCTGTATCGACGAGTGTAACTCGCCAGGGTTCGGCGTTGCCATTATGAACATTCATCTGGTTAAACCGCATATCAAACGTTACGTCTGACATGCGTAAGAAGTAATTTGCAAAATATTCCTTAATTACGTAACCTTTGTAGCCACAGCAAATAATAAAGTCGCTAATGCCATAAGCAGAATAGATTTTCATGATGTGCCACAGGATTGGCTGACCACCAATTTCAACCATCGGCTTTGGCTTAATTGAAGTTTCTTCACTCAGACGAGTGCCAAGTCCTCCAGCCAATATTACTGCTTTCATTTACTTACCTCGCAGCTTGTTAAGGGGTCAATTTCTTCGATAAACAGACTCAGTTGAACCAGACAAAACTCGGAACTGTAAAACTGAAACTATAGAACTCAGACGATGAGAAGTGCAAAGGGAGTAGAGTCAGAGAGAAACACGAGTGAGATGCGATCGCCTAAAGATTAAACCGCCTAAAGCATTCGCTAATACCACAATTGATGCGCTAGGAATCTAAAGTGAGGTTAGCAGGAAGTTCAGGGTCAAGCTGTAAAGTCGCGGTGAACAAACTAATCCCTTATGTGAAAACTACATGAAAGGTATGCGTACTTCTCGGGCAAGCGTTTTGAGAGGTTGCTAGTAGAAACCGTAGTAAATGTGAGTTGGGTAAACGCAGCCTCTTGAAGTTTTTGCATTGATTTACTCTAATCAAGTAAAATCGCTAATTCTACTGCTTCACTGAAGTTTCATGACTTTAGAGCTTAACCTGAAATCTACTTAAAGAGTAAGTAAAGTCACGCCTTACCCGTAGCGCCTCATTACGAAATCAGCTAGCGTGTGATAAATAAAACACTAAGGGTTGCGTGTGTTTACGCACATCTCAACCACTGATATAATCCACGTCTGTGCATAGGGTTTACTGAATGCACAACCAGCCCTTCTAATCCCGTATATTCCTGGCACTCCTAATCCACTAGGCTTTTAACTCTCGGTTAAGGAGACTAATTTGATTTTTGTGTAAATGCGAGCATTCTATCCGCATTTCACAAAAATACTGAACATACTCGGTTAAAGTGAAAAGAATTTGAACTGTGATTCCACTGCACTGTACAAACCCTACTGTACAAACCCTGAGATTGCTTTGCTGAGAAGGATTGAAAAAGCATTTCAATTAGTCCAGTTTAAAAAGATACATAAGCACTGCACGCCAAGCGCCAACGAAGCCATTTTGTGGCTGCAAATCAGGCTGTACAAATTGCTAGAGCTAAGCACTAGAAATAGATTTAAAGGACTATGACATCGAATAATCAGGCTAGACCAAATTCCGTCCAACCTCGTGTGGTTTGGAGGATCACAAAAGATTTACTGTCTCCTACAGCGACACTTCGGGCTACCAGTGTAAATCTGTTGGGCAGTCGGACGCATACCTTTACCGTCACCTATCGGGACAACGTGCGAATCAGCCGCTCTAGCGTAGTGGGAAGAGACATTTTAGTGACCGGACCAAATGGCTACAGGCAACTTGCTACGCTAGTATAGCTGTAGTCAGCTAGGTTAGGACAAGGACATTTTGGCGGCGCGGCTCCGCCGCGCCGCCAAAATGTCCTAATCAATATGGCTACCGCTATAAGTACAAGATTTGGCAGTAACGATAAAGTTGCGCTTGTCTCGTATCGCCTCAGAGCGGCAGGCGGTACCTGGAACCCAACGGACAACGGCATTTACCGAGTATCCATGTACAGGAGCAGAGTCAAAGACATCAGTGGCAACCTGGTAAGAAGAGGGAGTTTAGGCTACTTTGGCAACGGGGTGCTGAGGTTTGACCGAGATGGCACAGGCGGTGAAGCGGCAGTGGCGATCGCCACCTTCACAGGCAATCTAGCGCTGAGTGTCAATCAAATTTCAATCGTGGCTTAAAGCAGAAGCAGGGGAATCGGCGATGGGGTAGTGCCCATACCAAAACTCTACCTTTCTGCTGAGCGAACCCGACAAGTCGTTAGGCTAGCATTCTTTACAGAAGTTAACAAACGAATGTCACGGTCTAAGGTTTCAGATGTTTGACCTATTGGACGCAACAAAAAATTATTGGCGCAAGCTAGACGAACTGGAAGCTGCCTATCAGCGAGGTGAAGTTTCCTTAACAGAGGTCAATGCAAGAGTGCCTGAACTCATGGCAGAACTGAGCCGCGAACGTCGAGCCGCGATCGCCCTGATGCAGCCTAGCTGGAGCTGCGTCTGGCGTGAGCATCAGCAGTCCATTGTCGGCACCCTTGCAGTCGGCATTCTCACCTGTGCCTGGATGATTGCTTGAGACATCGCAAATCTTACAAGAACCTCACAAAGGCGCTTCTGCCTCCAGGGTTTGAACGGTTAATACCTGGGGTGGAGTAGCGTCAGGCGGATAGAGAAAGTCAACCTGAACCAGACGGCGATCGCCCCCTGGCATTTCCAGCGTCACCAACGGTTCACCCTGCTGTCCGCGCCGCTGCACCAGATGAATGTATCGCGTTCGGGGTAGCCCCCGGTCGTCGGTATAGCGCACTCTCACCGTTCCTCGAAAGAAGGTTTGGGTGGGCAATGGCTCAAAGAAGCGCAGCCCATTTTGGCTTAGCAGGTCTTCCTTGATCGGAGTTTGCAGGGCGATCGCCACCTGCTGAGTCTGTTCAGTTGGGTTATGCAACGGCAGTGAAAGACTGTATTGAATCGCATAGTTGCCGTGAGCCTGATAAGCCGTATCTGGGTAGCGCACTAGCATGGGGGCGGTCTGCACCTGGTCTGTGCCCAGCCTGCCTGCTACCAGGGTGCTAAGTCCGTAAGAAAAAGCTTCGCCTGCCGATGGAATGGTCAGCGTGAGCGCGTCGGAACTATCGGTCACTTGAGCCTGCCATACAGAACCCTGAGCGACCCCGGCAACTCGACCATAAATCACTTGTCCCTCCGTTTGGTCTGGAGGTGTGGGAGTGCGATCGCGTGCCCCGGCTAGCCCTCCGGTTTGAACGAGCGATCGCCACTCATCTAATGTTGGAGCCTGCTCATTTCCTGCTTCATCTTCACGGGCAAACAGTGCCAGACTGGCCACGTAGATCTGTCCGTTACTTCGCAGGCGCATCAGGGTAGAGCGTCCATTGATGGGCGGGTCAAGCGTCTCAACCGGGATAGGTACATTGAGCAGCATTTCATAGCCCCCCGCCGGGATCACGACTTGAGGCGAAAAGCCCTCCTGCCGCTGCCCTCGTAGAATGTCACTCATAACGCGGCTACCGGGCCCGGCATACACTTCTCCTAAAGGATTTTCCACCCAGGCAGGCAAGTCAATAAAAGGAGCATCCGGCTGACTCAAATAGGTAGCAGCCTGCAACACATCGACTGCTACGGGCTGACTGCCCGGATTATGAACAATCACACCTAGATAGAGGCTTGTCAACTCTTCCGGGGATGGTGCCCGGTAAACGTGATGAGCAAATAGATCAAACCGTCCTTCAAATGGAAAATTTAAGTGAGCGTCAGGCTGCTCCATTTCCGCTGCTGGAAAAGTTGAAAGCAAAATTCCTTCGGTCTGCACCAGTTCTGGACTGTTGCTGTTAAACATGGGAATTTGATCAAGCCCGCCCGGAAGCGATCGCACTTCCTGAGGAAGCACAAATTCCTGTGGTTCTGGCGGTGGCGGCGGGGTAGGAATAGCCTGAGCAAGGGTAAATAGAAAAGCGAACATACAGTGATTAGCTGGAGTAGATAAGGGGATTAGTAATACCAAAATGTATCACTAATGAGTCACTCCTCCTCAACCGCCGTTAATTCTCAAGCCTGCGGTTGCCTGAACGTATTCCCGCAGTTCAACAGGAATGGGCTGAGCGTTCCAAATCTCCTGAGAGTATTCTCGAATGGCGCGATCGGAGGAGAATTTGCCCATCCGTGCCGTGTTAAGAACGGACATACGAGTCCAGTTATCCTGATCCTGATAAGCCTCACTCACTTTGTCCTGACAGTCAATGTACGACTGATAATCGGCAAACAGCATATAAGGGTCGTGATGCAGCAGTGAATCTAGCAGCGGTTTAAACAGGTTAACATCACCGTGAGAGAAATGCCCTGTAGCAATCAAATCAATCACTTCACGCAGTTGAGGGTTGCTGTGGTAGTAGTCCCAGGGATTGTAGCCTTTGGACTTCAAGTCACCCACTTCATCGGTGGTTAAGCCGAATAAAAAGAAGTTTTCTGCGCCGACTTCTTCTCGGATTTCTACATTGGCACCGTCGAGTGTGCCAATGGTAAGTGCGCCATTTATGGAGAACTTCATGTTGCCTGTACCAGAAGCCTCTTTACCTGCGGTAGAAATCTGCTCGGAAAGCTCAGCCGCAGGATAAACCCGTTGGCTAAAGGTAACGTTGTAGTCAGGCAGGAAGACAACCTTGAGGCGATCGCGCACATCCGGGTCGTGATTCACCACATCTGCCACAGAATTGATTAGTTTGATGATCAGCTTAGCCATAAAGTAACCGGGCGCTGCTTTTCCGCCAAACAAGAAGGTGCGCGGTGTAACCTCCAGGTCTGGTTTGTGCTTGATCCGGGTGTAGAGCGTGATGATGTGCAGTACATTCAGATGTTGGCGCTTATATTCATGAATTCGCTTCACCTGAATATCAAATAAAGAGTCAGGATACACCGTGACTCCGGTGCGCTGATGAATATAAGTCGCCAAATCTTGCTTAATCTCTTGCTTAATTTGCCGCCATTCCTGGCGAAATTCGGCATCTTCAGCAAACGACTCTAGCTGCTTGAGTTCTTCTAAATGTTTAATCCAGTTGTTGCCAATTTTGCTAGAGATCAATTTGGTCAATCTAGGATTACTCAACGCAATCCAGCGGCGCGGCGTGACTCCATTTGTTTTGTTGCTGAATTTCTCTGGTGAAAACTCATAGAAATCTCGCAAAACAGTTTCCTTGAGCAGTTCTGAATGCAGCGCTGCGACCCCGTTGATTGCCCGACTGCCAACACAGGCAAGATTCGCCATGCGAACATACTTTTCTCCTGCTTCATCAATCAGAGACATCCGAGAGACTCGCGCCACATCGCCCGGATATTTCATTCTCACTTCATCTAAAAAGTGACTGTTGATCTCATAGATGATTTGCAGATGACGTGGCAGCAGGTTGCCAAACAACCCCAACGGCCAACGCTCTAGCGCTTCTGGCAAGAGAGTATGATTGGTGTAGCCCAGCGTACTTTGGGTAATGTGCCATGCTTTACCCCAATCCATTAAGTGTTCATCAACCAGCAGACGCATTAACTCTGCAACTGCGATCGCCGGATGAGTATCATTGAGCTGAAGCGCAAATTTCTCAGGCAGAGTATCTAGTGTTTTACCCGTTTTCAAGTGAATTTGAATGATATCTTGCAGAGAACAGGAGACAAAAAAGAACTGTTGAATCAGCCGCAACTGTTTCCCCTGAAGCTGTTCATCGTTAGGGTAAAGTACTTTGGTGATATTCTCAGAACTCATTTTTTCGTTCACTGCACCATAATAATCTCCTTTGTTGAAAGCTTGAAAGTCAAAGGATTCAGGCGCTTCTGCCTTCCAAAGCCTGAGGGTGTTGACGGTATTGTTTCTGTATCCAGTAATTGGGGTGTCATAGGGAACGCCATTGACAATTTGGTTGGGCACCCAGCGAACGCGAAATCTGCCGTTGTCGTCGTGGTAGGTTTCGGTATGGCCGCCAAATTTGACTTCAACAGTTTCTTCGGGGCGAGCAATTTCCCAGGGGTTGCCGTAGCGTAGCCATTTGTCGGTAATTTCGACCTGCCAGCCATCTCGGATTTCCTGGTCAAAGATACCGAATTCATAGCGAATACCATAGCCAATCGCAGGGATCTCTAGGCTCGCCAGGGAATCCATGTAGCAGGCAGCCAAACGCCCTAATCCGCCGTTGCCCAGTCCTGGTTCTTCTTCTTGATTGAGTAAGTCTTGCAAATCTAGACCTGACTCTTCGACCGCTTGACGTACAGGTTCGTAAATGTCCAGGTTAATCAGGTTATTTCCTAGATGAGGCCCCATCAAAAACTCGGCTGACAGATAGCCAACGACTTTTACATCTGGTTTATGGTGAGTCGTGGTGGTGTTGAGCCAGCGCTGAAGCAGGCGATCGCGCACCGTATAAGCCAGCGCCATGTAAAGATCGTTCTGAGTGGCATAGCTGGGAAACTTGCCCTGAATGTAAACCAAATTGTCAGCCAGGGCGCGTCTGAGGGTTTCAACCTCTAGCCCCGTGCGATCGTCCTCAACTTGAACCGGATTACCTTGAATTTGCGTAGGGTGTTGGGTCTGCATAAGATTAGCTGGAGTCCTATGGATAGCTCGATTAAAGCGCCAGGTTCAGATGCGGTTTGCAACCTTCCCTACTAATATGTGTGCTGATGGTTAAGACAAGTTGATTCTACCTGAAGAATATAGATTCGCAGATTCGTAGGTTGGATGAAGCGTAGCAGAACCCAACACTTGCAGATTTTTTCCCTTAGGTTTTCCTGGTTCCCAAACTCCAGCATGAGAACCAGGATCAGTCTTTATTTTGTAGAGTTGGTTTTTGCAGGACTCAATCCTTCGATTGTGGGGGCGTTTATCACCTCACCCGTTGCGCTGAAACGGGAGCCATGACAGGGACAATCCCAGGATTTTTCGGCAGAGTTCCAGGCAACGATACAGCCTAAATGAGGACAAACGGCTGAATGCTCGTGTAACTCACCCGCTTCATCTCGGTAAGCGGCAATCTTCGTGAGTCCCTGTCGAACGACTGCCCCTGTCCCTGAAGCTAACTGCTCAGCATTATCAATTTCACCACCAGTAACCCAGTCTGCATACTGCGCGGCAACATTCATCCCTTCTGTAATTAAATCAGACGCAGCACCCACTGGTACTCGTCCTGGATTGTATAGATCTTTCCAGGGATTTTTACGTCCAACAATTAGATCGGTTAGAAGCATTCCGGCGATCGCACCGTGACTCATGCCCATTCCAGAATCGCCTGTTGCAATGTAGACGTTCTCTGCTTGATCAGGGCTTTGTCCAATATAAGCCAGCCCGTCTGCCGATTCCATCACTTCGCCTGACCAGCAAAACTCGATGTTCTCTACCATTGGGAACCTTTCTTTTGTCCAGGTTTCCAGGGCAGCATAGCGGGCATCCGCATCGTTTGCCTGTCCAGTTTTGTGGTCTTCACCACCCACGATCAGCAAGTCGTAAGTCTCCCCATCGGTATGCATCGTTTGCAGGCGGACATAATGATAGGGATCAAGCGTATCCCAATATAAGCCTTTGGCGATCGCCCCCTCTGGCACTTTTGCAGCGATTACATAGGTTTGGTAGGGAGCCTGCTTTAAGTGAGTAAAGACGCGATCGTTAATCGGAGAATTAGTTGCAATCACCAGTGCATTAGCGGTGACGGTGAATCCTGCCTGTGTCTTCACCTGGGTTGGAGAACCTCCCTTTACCTCACTAACGTGAGTGTGGGTGTAGATGCGTCCACCGTGATGGGTAATGGCATCTGCTAGTCCTGCTAAATACTTTTGAGGATCAAACTGTGCTTGCTGAGGGAAGCGTAAGCATGGGCCAGTGTCAAAACTGGTGATGGGCGATCGCGCCAACTTCTCAACCCCCATTAAACCAGCTCGGTGGGTAGCTTCTAGCTCTTTGTCTAATTCCTCAACATCATCCAGTGTTGTAGCAAACAGATAACCATCCAGCCGTTCAAATTCACAGTCAATCTGTTCGTTGGTGACAATAGATTCAATGCAGGCGATCGCCGCTGTAAAGCTATCAGCAACTAACTTCGCCGCTTCTTTGTCACGAGTGTTCTCAATCTCGGAGTAGCGATCGTCGAGGGCGGTAGCAATGTGAGCCGTCGTCCGAACGGTTTGACCCCCGCCAATCGTTCTGCCCTCTAACACCACCACAGATTTCTTCTGCTTTGCCAATAAATAAGCCGTTGTGAGTCCGGCAATTCCTGCTCCGACTACGCACACATCTGCGTGGAGAGATTCCTTTAGAGCCGATTGCTCAGGAACCGTCGCGGTTTTCATCCAAATAGAGGTACTTTCTCCAGAATTCTGGTGCATTCCTTGTATTCCTTGTTTCTTACTACAGGGAATCTTTACATAGCCTTACAAGAGTCGGGTTCTTTCGGAAGAGGGAGAGGTTAGTAGAAATAATCCCTGAGATGGGCGATCGCAATAAAGATGTTTCATAGCTTTGTTGAAGAGATAATTTGCCAAGTTTTAACTTGATGGCAATTTCCCAAAGGCTAGCAATGCTGAGATAAACCAAATCCGCAGTGTCGATCATGGTTCTCAAATCATCTGGAAGGCTTGAATCATTTTCAGTCAACCAGATAAAGGCATGAGTATCTAAAAGAAAAGCACTCATTCCATATATTCCTTGAAATCTTCGAGGGGTTCGTCAAAGTCATCGGGTAAAGGTAAAACGAAAGTGCCTTTTAAGATGCCAGACCGACGTTTTTGGAATGAAGGGTTTTCCTTAGAAATATCGGTTGAATAGTTGTTGATTAAATATTTGGCATAATGCAAAAGCTCCTGCTTCAGGGGTTCTGGCATTTGAGTAATGGTTTGCAAAATTTCTGCATCAATTGCCATAGCGGTTCCTTCAAAGGCTTCTCGTTGGGTTTCGCTCTGCTCTATCCAACCTACATTTTAATTTCCGTTTGGCATTTGCCTAATAATTTCCATTGTTTTGACGCTCCTTATCCTATGCGGCTTCACAAAGAATCGGTATTAGTTGGTGAAGAACTTGTTTTCTTGGGCAACTCGGCTTGGCTAGAGCTAACTTTTTGTAGCGCAATACAGTGACGAATACTATGTGTTAAGGGCGTGGTGAATTCTTCAACGGTGTCGAGCTTGGCGTGAAAACGTTCAGCCGTTTGCGTCAATTCCTCCGCTTCTGCGTCTGTCCACTGCCCCCGATAGAGAATGGCTGAACCGCCAGGTTTCAATAGCGGCAAGGCATATTCAGCACAGGCTGTGGCAGAACCAACGGCTCTAATTAGCGCCAAATCATATTGCTCCCGGTGTTGGCGATCGCCCCTCAATTGCTCTGCCCGCCCCCCCAGCGTTTTCACATTCTCAACAGCCAACTCAGGGATTAGGGTATCTAGAAAAGCAATTTTTTTGCGGGTCGAGTCGAGTAGAGTGATGGTTGTTGGGGGGAGGGCGATCGCCACAGGCAGTCCGGGGAAGCCTGCTCCAGTGCCGATGTCAAGAACTTGCAGTTGAAAGGATGAGGGATGAGGGATGAGGGACGAGGAAGTTGGTCTATCCAGTGGAGGTTTGTTTTCGTCTTTTAATAGGAAAGCGACACCTCGAAGGGAGTCCCACAGGTGCTTTTCCCAGAATTCTTGAGGTTCCGTAATTCGCGTCAGGTTTAGCTTCTGGTTGCCTTCCAAAATCAACTCATAAAGCCGCTGAAACTTCGTCTGCTGCTGCTCATCTGGCTGCCAACCCAGCGTCTCCTGCCACAACTCAACCATCTCAGGCAAAACCATTTTGCCTTCCCCCTCATCCCTCATCCCTCATCCCTCATCCCTCATCCCTCATCCTTTCCCTACCTCACTGGCTGCGGACTACCAACTGCCAGCTTAGCCGGATCTGCTGGAGCCAACTCTCCATGATTGAGCGTCCAGCACCGGTCAGCGATCGCCAGCAGATCGCCCGCATCGTGCGTGACAATCAGCAAACTCCAGTCCTGCTTTAATCTTGCCAGCAGGCTCACCAACTGTTGACGCATCGACCAATCTAGTCCTGCTGTGGGTTCATCTAGCAGCAGCAGGTAGGGCTGACGAATCAACTGGACTGCCAGAGCCAAGCGTCGCTGCTGTCCGCCACTGAGCGAGTGAGGTGAAGTTTTCAGCGGCAGGTGGGCTAACCCAACTTGCTGAAGGGCTTGCTCAATCCGCTCTTTGCCTAATTCTGGATGACCCAGCCGCAACTCATCCAGAATAGTGCTGCCGCAAAAGTGGCGTTCTGGAAACTGAAACACCAGTCCGCCCAATTGCTGCAAATGTTCGGGTGTGAGTTCTTGACTGCGCCAGTGAATTGCGCCAGAGGTCTTCTGCGCTAAACCTGCCAAGATTTCAAGTAAAGTACTTTTGCCAGATCCGCTCGGGCCAATTACCAATCCCATCTGTTTGGGCGCTAATTCTAAATTGATTGACTTAAGAATTGCGGTTGGGGTTGCAGCGGGATGATAAACCAAATTTCTAAGATAGAGCATTAGCAGTCAGGCAAGCAGTGACGTGATTCCTATACTAGTCTACGAACTTAAAAACTTGATCAAAATGGCAACTAGAGGTAGGAACCCCCTAGAGGCGATCGCGTCATAGTCGATGTCCTCAAAATTCTCTTAACCTTTGGGATATAAGCTTTTGAGAGATGACCCAAAGTTCACGTGATGTGAAGCATCCTTAGAACAGTTTTGACTCTCTTCCCTCTCCATGACCCTATTGAAGCTATTTGTGACTGAAATGCCTACAGTATTTTTTTTATCGCAATCACAGCCATCGCAATCACAGCCATCGCAATTACATCGAGCTACAGGACTACGAAGATTCAAGCGAACAATTGTCGGGCAAGCGGCGGCGGCGATCGCGGGAGCAATGGCGATCGCTACCCTATGGGCGACTCCAACACTAGCAGGCGACCCTTTCAGAGAAAGCAATCCCCGTGCGATCGACGACCAGACCGAAGCCGCTTTCAATGCTCTGTTTGAGCAAGGAAATTATCGCTCAGCGGAACAATTACTCCAGTCAGTTGAAACCGATGAACCGCTTGCCTATGCCATGAAAGCTTCTCTGGCTTACATGAACGAAGACTTGGACGCGATGGCAGAGAATGCGACCCTGACCCGTGAAGCGGCTGAGCGGCTGATCGCCTCTGACCCGCTACGGGGAAATATCTATGTCGCCGCTGGTCATTTCCTGGAAGGTGCCCACACGCTCACCGTTCAGGGAGTTGTTAGAGGCACACCGACCGCACTCAGTAAACTGCAATTGGTGTTTGACAGCCTCAAGGAAGCGGAAGAGATTGACCCCCTCGATCCAGAGTTAAACCTGGTGAAGGGCTACATGGATTTGATGCTGGCGGTGAATTTGCCTTTTTCCGACCCAGCTCAAGCCATTGAACGGCTGGAGAGCTATGCGGCTCCTGAATATCTGGTGCAGCGGGGGATTGCGATCGCCTATCGCGATCTGAACCGACAAGAAGAGGCAATGGCGGCGGTTGATCAAGCGCTGCAAGCAACTCCTGACAACCCCGACCTGCTTTACCTCAAAGCCCAAATCTTGGTGCAGCAGGAAAGAGACCAGGAAAGTTTGGTTTTCTTTCAGCAGGCGTTAGCAAGACAAACCCAACTGCTCCCCAATCTGGCTGGTCAAATTGCCTGGGAAGCTTGCCGCGCCGACAGTCGCGCGACTGGCAGAAACCAGGACTGCTCAGCAGCAAGAGACAGCGCCGAGGAAGCCAGCCAGGGATAAAAATCAGGATTAGGATTTACGCCAACAGAACGTCAAATTAACTGAGATCTTGCACCAGCAGCAAGAGGCATTGCACTGGAGCCTTGAGATCAATCTCAGGCTCAAAGCTAAAACTCGTTAAAACGAGTTGAAATGAGATTCTGCCCGATGTTCCAGTCAGTTTCAACTGACTTAGGCTATTAGCCCGGAATTGATTCCAGGGCGGGGCGTTGGGTAACAGACCAATCTGGTGCAAGATTTCAGTTAAAGCAATCTCTACGCAAACAAGGGGCTTAAGCCCCTTGTTGCACAGGGAATGTCCGTCAGATCTGATGAGTTTGCATTCTTATTGCCCCATTGGGAGAATAGGAGTCACTCGGATATCTGGATTAATAGGAGACTGAGCGGGGGTTACAGGGATGAAAGTGGGAGATAAGTCACGGGGGCGATCGCCCGCTGCAATGCAGGTATTGAGAATCTCATCCGTTGGAAACCCAACCTCAGTCCGTAATCCTACAACACACTCTGAAAAACGCTCTGGTAGCAGACTGCGACGGCAATAATCCAATACGCTCAGCCCTTCTGCGGCATCGACATCAAAAGCGATATCAACAACGCAAGTAGACAACTCCTCCGGGCGACGCACTCGCCGACAGCCCGACAGCGCATCTGTCGCCTCAACCGCAGTCCCCACATCAATTTCAATCACACATTCAGATAGCTCTTCAGGGTTGAGAGATACCGCACAGGCGGCGGCGGCTTCTTCCTCAGAAATACCTGCACCCAGCAACTCACTAGCACAGGTTTGATAATCATTGCCGATGGCGGCAACCGGAGCAGTGGACACAGCAGCCAACAACCCAGTCGCAATGAGTGGAATAGCTGCAATTTGGAGCAAAAAACTGTGGTGCATGGGCAAATTTAAGGGAATTAGCTTACTGGACTGCTCAAAATGGAGAAAATCTGCGATGATTCTCTCACAGTTTCTCTAACCTGACCTCCCCCAAGTTGGTTGTGTTCATATTTTTGTGTAAATGCGGGCAGAATGCCCATATTTACACAAAAATCAAAGCAGTCTCCCCAAGTAGACCTTCTGTAGCGCTACACGCATACTTGAACGGCTGACGTTGCTGACAGGGCTTACGCATTTCCTGTAGAACAAGGAACCTAAGACTCATACTGGCGTGGCGATCGCCTGATTTGTGCTCTGTTTGCGTAAGTTCCGGCAATTTGTCGCTCAAGTTAGGACAAGGGGCTTAAGCCCCTTGTTCACGGGACAAGTGCTTTGCGTATAGGAATGTCCTAACCTGCATGACTACAGCTATAAAATGCAAAATTGAATGTGAATGCCACGCTCAGCATAGTACTCACATTCAATTTCATGCCCAGATTAAGCAATGCCAGCTACTTAGGATTAAGACGCTAAAGCTACTTCAACCATTTGCTGAAGCTCGCCTTTTTGATATAGCTCAATCAAAATGTCAGAGCCACCCACAAACTGCCCGTTGATATAAACCTGAGGAATAGTAGGCCAGCTTGAGTATTCTTTGATGCCTTGACGAATTTCGTAATCGTCTAACACATCGACCGTTTCGTAGGGAACAGCCAACATATTCAGAATTTGCACAACGTTGTTAGAAAAGCCGCACTGAGGCATCAGCCTGTTACCTTTCATAAAGACAACGATCTTGTTCTGGTTGACCAGATTGTTAATTCGCTCTTGCAGTTCTGGAGTCATAATTCTTTCAAGAAATAGCTACCTGGCTCTATACTAGCGGGAACTAAATTTTTGCTTAACTGCGGACTTACACGGTCTGACGTGAAGATTGCCAGGTTTGAGGGGTGTAGGTTTTAAGGGACAGTGCATGAATCGCTTCGGAGGACATTGCCTGCCGTACCGCACCGTATACAAGCTGATGCTGCTGAACCAGTCCCTTTCCCTCAAACTGAGATGAGATTACCGTAACCTGATAGTGGTCGCCGCCGCCCGTCAGGTCTTGAACCTGTACCTGAGCATCGGGCAACCCAGCTTTAATCATTGCTTCAACTTGACTTGGGCTAATCATTCACCCTCCTTACCAACGCTTTAAAGACCAGTCTTAACCAGGAAAACGGAAGATTCTTAAGCCTAATCTAGCGTTTAGTTGTTGACGCTGGGAGCAGCAGAAGTTGGCTCGTCTGAGTTTCTGGGATAGGGAGAATCTACAAACCCAAGCTCAAACAACTGACGGTAGGCTCTTTGACCTAGCTCACGAGTTGGCTGCTGGCTGCGGATGATCTGCACCAGTAGCGGTACGGCTAGCTCAGGCTGGTTTTGGGCCCGGTGAACCAGCGCTAGCTGATAGGTTGCCTGGTCGCGCATCTGGGCGGTTTCTAAAGCTTGGCTACGCTGGCTATCTGAAATGCGGTTATCGATGCCGGAGAAGCTTGCGGCTAGCTCTTGGTAGAAGTTAGAAAGCTGGTTGAAGACCTGACGGGCTTCCTGAAGCTTGCGGGCGGCTAGAGCGTAGTCTTGAGAGGCGATCGCATCATTTGCTTCACTCATCAAACGCTGTCCTCCAGCGATGCTGAGCAGGCTGCCGTCTTGGGAGAGGGGACGCAATTCTTCTAGACCATCCGTTGAACCGGGGTCTGACTCAGGAGTAACACCCTCCTCAATTGCGTCAAGGGGTTGCTCAACTTCGTCTGGCGAAGCAGGGGATTGTGCCTGGGCCGATGCAGGCGGCAACATCAAAGCCGCCATAGTGGATAGCGCCAGCAGACAGACAATAGATGAACGGGCAGTTCCAGGGAATACCATGAAGCGACTTTGAGGATTTACAAAAAACGTGATGAGTTCAATCTTCGGGTATCTTACCATTGCATCCTTGCTCTGTATTAAGGTCTTTGAAATTGCATGAATTTGCTTAGCAATTCCATGAGCAAAGCCTACTTGAATTCCGAAGCTTAATCAGGATAAAAGACCGCCGCCTATTAGAATCAGTTCCCTGGTTCGTTTGCCAACAAATTTCTAATAAAGTTGCACTAGTCTCTCAGCGTAACCATCAGCGCAAAGGCGAACCGACTTGCATGATTTGAATGGAATCTCCGGCTGGAATCAAGGTTTGACCTACAGGCACAACCGCAAGCGCGTTGGTTTGAGCCAAATTGATTAAGTTTCCAGAACTATGACTGCCAGTGGCTAGATGAAATTCATAAGCGCCATTAATCAGACGCAGTTTTCCCCACAGGTAGCTCTCCCGCTTACCGTCAGACTTGAGTGGGTGGAGCGATCGCCCCTCGACAAATACAGGTCGCCATCCGTCTGGTTGTCCAGATAGCTTCCGCAGGGCAGGCTGCACAAAGCGCCAAAAGCTAACCAGGGCTGAAACCGGATTTCCGGGTAAACCAAAATAAAGGATCGGCACTGCTGATTCAGAGATTTGATTCTTCTGGAAAGTTGCTACTGTCAAGGGCTTGCCGGGTTTAACGGCCACCGCTCGAATGTGAAGCTGTGCGCCCAGATCGGCAAGAATGCGATCGACATAATCGTAATCACCCACAGAAACGCCGCCCGAAGACAGCACCAAATCTGCGGTAGAAATGGCATTGGCGATCGCCCCCTTCAACGCTTCTGGCTGATCGGGCACAATTCCCAGCAACAGCGGCTCTGCGCCAGACTGTGCCACCAGTGCTGCTAGTGCATACTGGTTTGAGTCCACAATTTGTCCGGGCTGCAAAGGCTGATCTGGTTCAACCAATTCGCTCCCAGTCGATAAGATTGCGACTCGCGGACGGCGATAAACCTTCACCTGAGTACATTGAGCCGCTGCTAAGACAGCAATTTCTGGAGCAGACAGAGTTAACCCAGCAGGCAATAGGGGAGTTCCCGACTGGTAGAAAGCAGCCCGATGTCGGACAAATGCTTGAGGTTGTGGCGCGGAGAAAACAGAGAGGCGATCGCCCTCCCGTTTTGTCACCTCCTGAATCACCACCGTATCTGCCCCCATTGGCATCATTGACCCCGTTAAAATCCGGGCTGCCTGCCCTGCCTGTACCGTTTTCTGAGGCACATAGCCCGCTGGAATTTCTTCAATCACCTGCAATACGGCAGGCGATTCAGCAGTGCAAGCTTGCACATCATCAAACCGCACCGCATAGCCATCCATCGCTGAATTGTCCCAATGGGGAAAGTCAAGCTGACCGATAACGGACTCTGCCAAAATTCGCCCTGAAGCCGCCAGTAAATCCACCTCGCTGTTCTGCTGGGCATTCAGCGGTTTTACCAGGCTCAAAATCAGGTCTTCTGCTTGTTGTGCAGGCAGCATAGTTATAGATGTTCTTAAAACGTTTGACGCAGTGCTGCCTCAAATTGTAGGACTACTGCCGCACCCAATTGCCAATCTCTAATTTCGGTGTCGCTTAGTAGAGGTATGTTTTGGAGCGTGAAACCAAAGGTTTCACGCTCCAAAACATACCCAAATCCAGCAACGCCCTAATTTCACAGAGAACTCAGGTTTTTAGACTTTCATTATCCAGAGGAGGCAGAGCCTCCAAAGCAGCATTTCCAGGCAGAGCCTAGAAACGAGGTAAAACTTTAGTATTGAAAATAGAACTCAATCCCCCTAGCCCCTAGCCC
>Ga0224723_1000002_pt1 | contig 185949 bp, 155 predicted proteins | sample Balambano_FR2_Me_FD_161647 | JGI IMG/M metagenome (GOLD analysis project Ga0224723, IMG submission 161647) | Freshwater sediment microbial communities from Lake Towuti, South Sulawesi, Indonesia - Balambano_FR2_MetaG | ecosystem: Environmental > Aquatic > Freshwater > Lake > Sediment | place... | reverse complement strand
CTGAACCACAGGTCAATCGTATTGCGACTGATATTGAACAGTTGACTCGCCTCACTTTTCTTGAGTCCATCCAACTCGCGCTGCTTCGCAGATACCGCAAGGGTCGCCTGCCTCACGTTTTGCCGGAGGCTAAAAGCTAAAGTCAGTTGAAACTGACTCACTACAAGGCTAACTCCAGAATTATTTCACAGGTTGATTTACTCTGCTCCAGCTTCACGAATTTGTTGCAGCAATGCTTGGGTAATGGGATGTGAGGATAGGTCTTGGGTGCGATCGCTCTCCACCACCTGCTGAATCAGGGCATAAAAGTCATTCCAGACCCTTTGCGTGTAAAAATTTCTTTCCGAAGGATATTTCATCCAGGTATCTAAAGCTTGCAGATACAGCGGTTCTGCCTCACTGTAGCGTTCTAAGGTAGAGTAAAGTCCTGCTAGACTTACACAGGTATGAATTGTGTCAGGATGTTCTTTACCCAAAATCTGCTGACACATCTTTAGAGCTTGCATAAAATGCAGTTCTGCCTCAGAAAAATGCTTCCAGTATGCATAAAGTGCCGCTAAGTTGTTAAGGGTATTAGCAACAGCACGATGATTTTCACCAAACAATTGTCTTTGTATCTGTAACACTCGTAGATAAAGCGGTTCGGCTTCACTGTATTGACCCTGATCTGTATGGAGTAATGCCAGGTTGTTCAAACTTGTAGCAACATCTGGATGCAACTCATTGAAGAGTTGTTGTCGCAACTGCAATGCTTGCTTATGAAGTGGTTCGGCTTTACTGTATTTCTTCTGAATTCTGTAAAGCTCTGCTAAACCATTAAGGGTAGTTGCAATATGAGGATGTATTTCACCCACAAATTGCCTCAGCATTTGAAGCGCCTTTTGGTAAAAATTTTCTGCTTCGTCGGCAAGTCCTTGAAGTACATACAGTGCTGCTAGACCGTTAAAACTTGCGGCAATGTGGATAACAGTAATGTGAATTTGAGAATGCAAGCTGTCTGAGGGATTTAGCTCCAGTTTTAGACTTTGACGTAATTTCTCCAGAAACCTTAACCGTAAATCTAACGCTCTTAAATGAAATTGTACCGCTTTGTTATAGTGTCCCTGAGCGTGATAAATTTCAGCCAAATTATTCAAACTTACAGCAACAGCAGGATCTGATTCTCCTAACAACTTCACTTGTACTTGCAAAGCTTTTAGATGAAGTTCTTCTGCTATGCTGTAGCGTCCCATCTCTTTGTAAAGCAATGCTAAGTTGTTAAAGCTAGTAGCAGTATCAAGATGGACTTCGCCTAACTGGATTTTCCGAATCTGGAGCGATCGCTCACTGTACATAATTGCCGTCTCAAAACGTCCCTGGCAGTGAAGATAGTAACTAGCAAAATGTAACACTCGTGTCCAAGAGAGGGAGTCTGTTGGTTGATGTGTCCACAGATCGGCAATGTGGAGAATGAAGCGTTCACAATACTTCCAGTTCTCAAACTCTACATAGGGAAATGTATCGTTTAGCCCTTCGACAAGGCGATCGCACCACAAAGTCCTCTCCTCCGCTGACATATTATGCCGCTGCACCAGTTGCACCAGGCGGTGAAGGCTGTAGCAAAAGGCTTCGGGGTTGCGGCGAATCAGCGAATATTGGGTTAGGGCTGACAGCACTTCGTCTAGCACTACCGGATCTTCTTGAAAGTCTTTAAGTGCAGTGGCGATCGCCTCCCCTAAGTTTGCTGCTCCCCGTACCAGCAGTTCACAGGGAATGTCATCGGCTGCCAGAAATGCGCTGAGCCGCAACACGTCTGCCGCTGCCGGGTTGGATTGCTCCACCTGTTCAAAGTTCAACTGCCAGGTTGTGGCAACCGACAGCGGATAGTCGCCTGTTTCGGGGGCGTGGGTTTCTAGCAGTTGCAGTTGGCGTTTGCGGTAGCTGGGCAGATAGCGCTCAAAATAGGTTTGCTTTTGGGCGATGTAGGCAGCGGCTTGCTCTAATGCCAGCGGCAAGTAGCCTAATTCTTGGGCTAGCTCTACTGCTGCCAGGGTTTCTGCGGTCTGGCGATCGGGGCGGACTCGTTCAGTGCGTTCCCACAAAAACGTGATGGCTTCAGCTTCTGATAACACCTCTAGCGCTAAGGGTTGGCGAATTCCGAGAACGGCAAAGGAGTCTGCCCGTGAGGTGAGCAGGGTGTGCCCTTGAGGATTTTGGCAGCGGTAGGGTTTGAGCAGGCTGAGGGTGTCAGCGTTGTCAAAGATGAGCAGCCAGCGATCGCTCGTTGTCTCCAGCCAGTGTTTTGCAGCCTGGGCTAGCTCTGGGTTAGTTTGTCCGGTTTGGGCAAGGTTGAGGTGGTGGGCGATCGCCGCAAAGTCTGACTCCAGGTTCAGGTCGGTGTCTGCCTTGACCCAAAACGCCCAGTCGTAGCACTGCTCGTAGGAGTCGTTGGGTTTGGCGTAGCGGTGAGCATACTTGATGGCGGTTTGGCTTTTGCCGACTCCGCCCAAGCCTGAAATCACGGCGATGTGGGTCTGCTGAAGCTGGCGGTGCAGTTCTGCAAGATACTCTTCCCGTCCAGTGAAGTACGGGTTATCAGCGGGAATGTTAAATCGTTTTGGGGGCGTTTGCTTTGTCGGTGCCTCTCCCGACGGCTCCAGTCAGTCAGAGTCTTTTACCCCAAAGTAAAACCTATTGTTATCTCCAGCTTGAATCACCTGCGATCGCGGATCATTCACCTGCAAGCCCTGTCCGCCTGCTACATTCATCACGTTTCGCGCCTGCTGTTGCCCAATGTTAATTTCCTGGTGAATCTCATCTGCTAGCTTTTTCACGTCCTGTTTAAGAGACGTATCTGATTCCAGCACCTTGTATAAGTACTCGGTTAACTTGGTTTGAGCAGCGGCAGACTCAGGCTGAGAATTGTCTGCCGCTGCTTGCAGCAGTTTGTCTGTGTCAGGTTTGCCTCGTAAGCACTTTTCCCATACCACTTGTCCCAATTTCTGCACTTTCGTGATCAGAGTAGCGGGCAATTCACCAGCTTTTTTTGCTAGTTCAGTTCCCAATCCTTCGTAAAATTTGTCGAGAATGGCTTTGGCAATCGGAGTTGCCAAGAGCAGGGGGAGTTGTTCTAGCATGGGCAGAGTAGAGGGAGTGATAAATAAAGAATTCCTTACCTTGTTCTACACGATCTGTTCGGTGACATCCGCGATCGCATTCTGTAAATTTTGAGCATTCTGCCTAAATTCCTTTCAAGCTCAATTAGGCGATCGCGACTCATACTGTCTCCAAAATTAGATTTACTCAGATCCTATACCAAGCTAGTCTATTGCCCGATGACCCGCCCTGGAATCAATTCCGGGCTAATTGCTTAAGTCAGTTGAAACTGACTCAAATGCCCACTAGAAGTCTGTTCCAACTCGTTTTAACGAGTTTTATAGCGGTAGCCATATTGATTAGGACATTTTGGCGGCGCGGCTCCGCCGCGCCGCCAAAATGTCCTTGTCCTAACCTAGCTGACTACAGCTATAGCTTTGAGCCTGAGATTGATCTCAAGGCTCTGGTGCAATCCTTCCTGCCACTGATGCAAGATCTCAGTTTAGATGGATTATGCAAGATGGCACTAAATTACACGAGGCAAGATCTGCGACTTCTTTGAGAAGTCGCAGATCTCAATCCCTTGAGCGAGTGCCAGATATTTGCCATTTAGAACTGCCGCTTACCAATGTCTCACCATCGGGACTGAAGGTGAGTGAATGAATCGGATACTCATGATCGGTTGAAGGTGAGAATGAGTTCTCCTGTTTCCAGATTCCAAAGTTTGATGTTGTCTAATCCGGTAGTAGCAAGAATTTGGGAAAATGATTAGCGGCGTGAAGAGAGTGCCATGACAATTCGTAGGACGTACCAGAACAGCAGCGCAACGGAGGCAAACAGTTCTAACGAGGCAGCGACGTATTGGTGAGTGGCGTAGTGATGCATGATTTTAGACGTATCATATAGAATCGCCGCCGACGCAAAAATCACCATCACAACTGAAAAGAACAGTCCCAAGTTAAAGCCAAAAATGACGCTGCAAACGATTAGCCCGATCGCCACCAGTCCACCAATTTTGAGAATGCCGCCGAGAAAGGTAAAGTCAGTGCGAGTGGTAAAAGCAATCAGCGTCAGACCTGCAAACAGAAACAGCGTCAGAATTGCCGCCGTAGGTAGAACTGTGGGATCGGAAAAATAGGCTGCAATGTAGAGAATCGGCGCAAAAATTAGCGCTTCTGCTACGACATAGATTCCTAACCCTGTGTACTGGGTGCTGGTGGAGTCGGCTTTGGCGGTCAGACTGCGCGAAAACCAGCCCAACAGCGCAAACCCGCCCAAAATCAGCAGCCAGCTAAAGCGGCTCGATAAAACGACTCTAGTAAAAGCTTCGGCAATTCCAAGCTGGAAGAGCAGGAACTCTACCAAAATGAATGCTCCAACGGCTCCTGCCAAATGCAGATAGGTTTGCTGAATAAACTTGGCTCGTTCGTTGGGTCGTGCCTGAGCAACAGTCAGCATGAAAAGTCTCCTGTGTGAGGAAAGATACTAAAAATTTACTCTGAGTTTAACAAAAGTGCAGAACGAGTCTACTTGTCGCTGATTTTGAACTGACCCACGCTTTGCTGCAACGCCTGAGCGACTTTGCGAAGCTGGTCAAAGGAAGATGAGACGTAGTTGGCTTCGTCTGAAGTTTTGTTGGCGATCGCCGCTACATCCTGCATCGTTTCCGTCACCGCCTCAGCAGCGCGAGACTGCATCACTGCCGCCTGCACGATTGCCTTGACCAGGTCGCTAATTTGCTCACTCGCAGCGGTAATTTTGTTGAGGCTGTGGCGTGTTTCATCGACCAGTTGAGTTCCGAGAACTACCTGTTTGGCTCCAATTTCCATTGCCGTCGCCACCTCTTGAGTTCCGGTTTGAATGCCAGCGACCAGCGATCGAATTTCCTTTGTTGCCAGTTCAGACTGTTGGGCTAGCGCCTGCACTTCCTTAGCAATGACCGCAAATCCGGTTCCATCTCTGCCTGCCCTGGATGCCTCAATGGAAGCATTTAGGGCCAGCATATTGGTTTGGTCGGCAAAGCTGCTAATTAGCCCGACGACAGTAGAGATCTCCTGGGATGCTTCGCCCAGTTGCCTCACTTTTTGCGAAGTTTCTTCTGCCGTTGTTTGAATGGCTTGAATTCCTGCAACGGTGCGATTCATCGCGGCATCTCCTTCCTCTACAGTTTGTGCCGCTTGTTTGACGGCGGCTTCAGCGGCTTCGGCGTTGGCGACTGCTGCCCGAACGATATCTGTCATGTCTCTAATTTGAGCCAGGGCCGTGGCAACTTCTTCCGCCTGTCTTAAGGACTCTGTAGAGAGCGATCGCACCGAAGTCTCATTCTCATCAGTGGTAAGCACCACCTGATTTGCGGCTTCTCGCACCTGAAGCAAGATCTTCCGCAGGTTATCCACCGTCGCGTTATAGGAATCAGCAATGGTGCCAATTTCATCTGGAGTCACCTTTGCCCGAATAGTGAGATCTCCTCGGCTAATTGGATCTACTTCTTGCAATAGCTCCAGCGCTCGTCTTTGCAGATCATCCTTACTCTGACGCTGCTCTTCTGCTAGCTGTCTCGTCTCTGCCAACAGCACAAATCGGTCGATAATCAGTCCCAGGTAATTTGAAAGCTGTTTAAGGAACTCAATTTCTGAAGACTTCCAGTCGTAAGCTGCGGTAAACTGATCTGCGATCAAAATACCTAAAAGCTGATTGTTACCCAGCACCGGACTGATTAAATGAGCTTTAACATCCTGCGCCTTTAGCCAGCTTAGATAATCCAGCGGCAGTCCTGCATCAGCGATTCGACTAATTGGAAAAACATATCCACTCTGGCAATCGTTCAACAGAGCCTCTGGAAACTGAAAATTCCCAACGACCTGTGAGGCAGCGGCCCACTCTGGAGCGCTGGACTCTGCTTCGATGTAACTGCTGCCATCAGAATTGAGGCGGTAAAATACCAGACGGTCTACATTCAGCGCAGCCTGAGCCTCCTGCACGGCCCGGTCAAACACCGCGCTGAGTTCTTGACGGTTAGATGTTCTAGCTCCAGTGATGTTAGTTAACAGCCGCAATTGCTCAGATTCCTGGCGTAGCCCCTCCTCACTCAAGCGGCTGGTCATTCGGCTCAATTCTTGAGACAAAATGCCGATTTCGTCCTGACGATCTTCAGCCACCGCAAAACTTCCTACTGACCGCCCTGCCGCAATTTCACCTGCAAGCTGGGTCAACCGCCGAATTGGACTGGAAAATGAAGCCGCAACCGGAAAAGATAAAATTCCTGCCAGTAGCCACATTCCTCCCCCAATTCCATAGGAGATCAACTGTTGCTGTCGTAGATCGGTGGTTGCTGCTGCTAAAGGTCTGGCTACAAGCGTCATGCCAACGGGTCTTGCCGAATCGGGCTGAAGCAAGGCTTGATGGTCATAAAGCGGTCTGTAGTGCGCCAGATAAACTTGCCCATCAATCGTCATCTCATCGACCAGCGGTTCTCCCTGTTCGAGTACTGCTGCTTTTACTGCTGCGTCAGCCTGGGACTCTATTTCGGCTTCATAGGCTGGGTCGTTGATCATGACCAGATCGGTTGTGGTGAAGGCCGCAGAAATTGGAACCCCATACCATTCTGAGAATTGTGCGGCGATGTCGTTGTGGTTGTTTAGAAACAATCCGGTGATGGCTAGCCCAACCCGCTGCCCATTGACTTCAACGGGCTGTACCGAGACGCTGATAATTCCTGCGGGTGCATCTGCGCTTTGGGGCGTGTTGGAGCCTAGCTGTGACTGCAAGTCTAGCCGTTCTAACTGCCCGCTGGTAAAGGGTTCTATACCGGATAGAGGTTCTCCAGAACTCAGCACCTCGCGCACGATTGGAATATTGGTCAAAGCAGTTCCCAGGGGGGGAGACACGGAGCGATAGACGGATCTGAACCCTTCCTCGGAGGCTGAGGCGCTTGGATCGATGACTTGGATGTCTTCAGCCACAATCTGACCTGAGTTATCGGTCAGAATTTGAAAGCTGACGTGGGTTTCAGAGGAATCGTTGGAAGCATTGTCGATCGCCAGAGCCTCTGCAAGTAGCGTTTGGTTCCGCTGCACCTCTCCTGGGTTGCTGAGATTGATGTTTGTTGCTTTTACTAGCTTTGCCAGGTTGATGGCCTTTTCTTCACTCGAAAGCTGGCTCCAGATTACATATTCGTCTGTAAAGCCTTGCCCTTCCCCTTCTAAGGTGGCGCTGAAGTCGGCGATCGCCCGATTCTTATTGATCGCGACAAGAGCCTGCGTGACGACAATCAGGGGAATGGCGGCACTTCCCACCAGCAGAATCAGGAGCTTGCGCCGAAAGCTCCAGTTAGACCAAAGATTTTTCAGCCAGGTTGAACCGGGCTTCTGCGGTGAGGAGAAACGGGGCTGATCGGCTGTCGCTGGATTGAAGTCAAGCGCAGTGGAGGGATGAAAGTCTGAGGTGGGGCGAATCATGGAGTCAGTTTCCTGTTCTGAAAGTTGAGAGAATCAGGAAGATGCTTACCCTACAGACACCCTGGTAGAAAGAATTGCGGCGCAGCGCAGGCGAGCGAAAAAACTGCCAACCATATGCCAACCATAATATAGCAGTCCTAAATAGCCAGCATAATCATGACATATACTCCGCTTTGTTAATCTGGGCTTTATGGAATTGTTTGACCAGCAGCGCCAGCAGATCACAGAAACCGAAGCGCCCTTAGCCGCGCGGATGCGTCCCCGGACGCTGGATCAGTTTGTTGGGCAGGATCACATCATTGGGCAAGGGCGACTGCTGCGACGGGCGATTCAGGCAGATCAGCTTTCGTCACTCATTTTCTATGGCCCACCAGGAACGGGAAAGACAACTCTGGCACGAATCATTGCTAACACGACTGAGGCGCACTTTATCTCAATCAATGCGGTGCTGGCAGGGGTCAAGGAAATTCGAGAGGCGATCGCCACTGCCCAAGAGAAACAGGGGATGTATGCTCAAAAAACAATTCTGTTTGTGGATGAGGTGCATCGCTTTAACAAGTCGCAGCAGGATGCTCTGTTGCCCTGGGTGGAAAACGGCACGGTGACTTTGATTGGCGCAACTACAGAAAATCCTTACTTTGAGGTGAACAAGGCCCTGGTGAGCCGATCGCGCATTTTTCAACTAAAGCTGCTGGATCAAAATGACTTAAAACAAGTAGTGAGGCAGACCTTGCAGGATGGCGATCGCGGCTACGGCAAACTGACGATTCAGCTTCACCCCGATGCGCTCGATCACCTGGTTAACGTGGCGAATGGCGATGCCCGCGCCTTGCTGAATGCATTGGAACTGGCGGTTGAAACCACACCTGCCGATGAGAATGGCGTGATTCACATTAGCCTGTCGGTGGCGGAGGAGTCGATTCAGCAGCGGGCGGTTCTATATGACAAAGAAGGAGATGCTCACTTCGATACAATTAGCGCTTTCATCAAAAGTTTGCGCGGTTCGGACCCTGATGCAGCGCTGTATTGGCTGGCGCGAATGGTTTACGCCGGAGAAGACCCGCGCTTCATCTTTCGCCGGATGTTGATTCTTGCCAGTGAAGATGTGGGGTTGGCAGCCCCGGATGCAGTGGCGATCGTGAATGCCTGCGCTCAGGCATTTGACCGGATAGGAATGCCCGAAGGACGCTATCCGCTGGCTCAAGCTGCAATCTACCTGGCAACGGTGCCCAAGTCCAATAGCGTCATGGGTTTTTTTGATGCCCTTGCGGCCGTTGAGCGAGAGCGAGAAGAGGATGTACCGCTGCATCTGCGAGACGCAAACCGGGATAAACACAGTTTTGGGCATGGCTCCGGTTACCTTTATCCACACTCCTATCGAGAGCATTGGGTAGCGCAGCAGTACTTGCCTGGCAGCCTTCAAGGGCAAGTATTTTATCAACCCTCTGACCAGGGCGATGAGGAAGCGATTCAGCAACAGGTCGCACGACGGCGAGAGGAACAGCTTGCCTCACTAGTAGAAGGAATTGGCGTAGCATTACCTGAAGTTCTCACTTTTGGACCGACAGATTCTATTCAGGATCGTTGGCTACAGCGAACTTTGAGCCAGGTCGGAGAGCAGTTAGGATGGGTGCGCGATCGCCTCTTTTCTCTCGCCCAACCCCAACGCCATCATCTCATTCTAGATTTGAATGCAGGCAGCGGTTTACTCACCTGGGAGGCACTACGCCGAGTGCCTGAAGGAGGGGTGTACGCCTGCGTTCGTACCGTTAACGATGCTGAAGCATTACAACAGGCGTTTGTTTTACCCGAACTCTCGCGCCCAATTGTGCTGCAATCCTCGTTAGCAAATTTGCCAAATGCATTAGCGGGATATCCTAATATCCAGTTTGACCACATTCTTGGACGCAACGCCTTATTGCAGGAAAGCGATCGCCTCTCCATCCTCAATTCACTGATTAAGCTGCTTCGGCCCGATGGGTTACTCACTTTAGCAGAAACGATTCCCCGCCATACTCAGCGGCTTTATCGTTTACTCAACCCTGAACAGATTAGCAAAAAACTGTTGAATCGACTGATCAAAGCCGAAGAAAGTATTTACGCTAATCCATCTGATCCAATGGTGAACTGGGATGTCGATGAGTTGCGATCGCTTTTTCACACCGCAAATCTAACCGTTGATATCCAGGTTGAACAGACTCAAACTGATATTCACATCACTTCTCACTTACTGGAACGCTGGTTTCAACCAGGAGAATTGCGTCCTAGCTATGCAGATCACCTTTCTCACTCCTTAAGTGAGTCTGAAGTGAAAACTGTGCGGGAGTGGTTTGTAGGACACTTGTTGAATCAGAGGGTGCCGTGGGAAGGGGCGATCGCTTTTATCCAGGTTAACCACTGTGAAAATCTTCTTCTAGTTCACCAAAAGTAATAAGATCGCTACCTGGAGCATAATCTGAAACTGCTCCTAGAGCGGCTAGTTCAAGCTGTTGTCTAACTTCATCTTTTGAAAGGGAAGGCTGCTCTTCTCGAACCAAACGAAGTGCTGCTTCAGCAATGGCAAGGCGATCGCTAACTGGTAACTGTGAAAGAGCCTGCAAAATCTCTGTTGTATCCATTAATTTCCTCAAAGATATACAGAACATTACAAATAAGCTTTACTCAATTATCGTTACTTTTGTTGCTGGTTTCCAAGTCGCTCTTGAATTAGGCAAAGTGCCCTTCAGCAACAAGAATGCAATGACCTATCATAGTAAGACATCTCATCCGCAGTGAACTAGAGGCAGCACACTCATGGTGCAACAACTGTCGTCAGAAAAGCAGCCTTCAGATCAGCCACTTTCGGATAGGCTGCTCTCAGAAAAGCAGTCCGTGATTTACCCTGAGAGCGATGGTCAGCCGATGGCAGACAACACAAAACAGTTTCGCTGGATTGTGACCATTAAAGAAAATCTGGAGCGGCTATTTGCGGCAGACGCGATGGTTTTTGTGGCGGGTGATCTGCTCTGGTATCCGGTTGAGGGCAACAACACGATCTGTCAGGCTCCGGATGTCATGGTGGCGTTTGGTCGGACTAAGGGCGATCGCGGCTCCTATCAACAGTGGCGAGAAGACGGCATTGCGCCTCAGGTTGTGTTTGAAATTCTTTCTCCTAGCAACCGCCTCAAGGAGATGTCCAAGAAGCTCAAATTCTATGAGCGCTACGGGGTTGAAGAATATTACATCTATGACCCTGATGGGATTGACTTTACGGGTTGGCTGCGGACGGGTGATGCGTTTGAGGTAATCGAAGAACCTTCCGATTGGGTCAGTCCACGTTTGGGCATTCGGTTTGTGTTGCAGCCAGACACTTTAGAAATCTATCGACCGGATGGCGATCGCTTCCTCACCTACGTCGAATTAGGGCAACTGTGGGAACAGGAACGTCAGCGGGCGGAGCAAGAACGCCAGCGGGCGGAGCAAGAACGCCAGCGAGCAGAAGCCGCGATCTCTCAGCTAGAGCAAGAGCGGCTTCAGCGACAGCAGGAACAAGAGCGCTATCAGGCGTTGCTCAATCATCTGCGGCAGCAGGGCATTGAACCACCCACGCTTGAATAATCTCCCTACCGACGAGACTAATTAGTTTTTGTGTAAATGCGGGCATTCTACCTGCATTTACACAAAAACCTGAACACACTCTACCGACAGCCCAAAGATTCTCGTGTGTCTACGCCTGTCACCGGATTAGAACCGCTAGCCGTCTGACAGAGAGACAGCACTTGATCTCGGTCGAGCAGCGCGAAGCTAAAGTCAGCCCCTGTGACCTTTGCGCCTCGAAAACTTGACTTGAGCATCATGGCAGAGTCAAAAATTGCGTCGCTCAAATCAGCTCCCGCAAAATCGGTGATGTAGGCAATGCCATTGCTAAAGTTTGCGCCGTGAAAATTGGCGTTATTTAACGCAGAGCCATTGAACACCGTGCCGCGCAAATCGGCATTGCTAAAATTAGCTTCCTTCAAATTGGCGTTGCTGAATTCTGCTTGCAGTAGGGTTTGACCTGAATAGTCTTTAACGCTGGCATCGGCATCATCATAAGCCCGAATTGCTGCGGAACTGGCAGCTAGAGCAGGCATCGGCAGCATGACTAGTAGGGCTGCAATTAAAACTAATAGAGTCCAAACAAGTTTAGGAAGCTGTAAACGCATGGCAGGTAGAATAATGCAGCAAGTGGCTTCATTAAAATTAACATTTGATGGGACACTTGCGCTTTCTGCAAATATCACGTTACGCCCTAATTTTGCTGTCCTGGGTGAGAGGGTTCCAGGATTTCGCCCACTACTTCTTGAGATGCGTAAGCAGGTGGATAAGGCGTTGATACCCGATCTTTTGAACCGTTTGCAACCGCGCCTAAAACCGATACGCCAGCAACCTTTAAGTCCTCTAAAGCCTGTTCTAATTGCGATCGCTTCAGCTTTCCGAGACGTGAAACCAGAACCATGCCGTCGGCGCGGGCCGTTAACAGCAGCGCATCTGCGTAGCCCACCAGCGGCGGCGTATCGTAAATAACTAAATCGAATGTTTTGTGGAATTCCTCCATCAGGCTTTGCATTCGGCGTGAAGCAAAGAACTTAGGTGGATCAGGGGGAGCCGAACCCGCCGTCAAAACAAACAGGTAATCTTCCCTCGACAATCGCTGAATTGCCTGATAGGGCGTAACGCTAGCAGAAATCAAGTCAGTTAAGCCTCGCGTGTTGTTCACGCCCAGGTGTCCGTGCAGGCTGGGACGGCGCAGATCCGTATCCACCAACAGGACTCGTTGCCCCATTGCGGCGGCGGCTTGGGCCAGGAAGATTGCCACTGTAGATTTGCCGCTATTAGGCACAGCAGAACCGATAACCAGCGATCGCACCGGAGCATCAGGATTAAGCAGCCGAATATTAGTCCACAGTGAGCGAAATGCTTCCACAAAAGCCGGATCAAGCGGACGATGCCCATTGCCATTGCTCATTGCGCCTCGACCCATCTGCAACGAGCGAGCAATTACGCTTGCTGTACTAGCCGAATCTTCAAGCTCTTCATAATGGGGAATCACTCCCAAAATGGGCAACTTGGTGACATCTTTAATTTGCTTAGGCGTATAGAGAAAATCACTTAACTTATCGAGCAGCAAAGCCGTACCAATGCCGATCAGCAAACCTAGAACGATGCCCAGAGCCGCATTGCGAGTCACACTTGCAGAGACGGGGCTAGGTTCACCGGGCGGAGTTAACACCTGCCAGGGAATTTCTTCCTGAGCAGCGTCAATGCGTAAAGCCTCTCGCTGTGCCAGGAACAAGCTCAAGTTTTCTGTGGCGATTTGCAGTTCACGCTGAATATCAGTGTACTGGCGACTCACTTCAGACAATTGGTCAATTCGCACATTGATGTTGCCGATCGACTCACTCAAAGCCTGATCGCGGGTTTCCAGTTCCTGAATGCGGCTGGCAACCTGCTCTAGAACCCGTTGACCTTCCTGGCGCAGAAGTGGATAAAGGCTCTCCCGCTGATCGGTTAGCGCCTGCATCTCTCGGCTATTTTCCAGAAACAGGGCTGAGCCTTGAGCCATTTGGCTATTCACATCCAAAATCAGGTCTAGCAGCTTTTGGTAGCGGGCGCTTTGAGTTAGGGCGGACGAGGCACCCGCTTCAGCCGACTGAGCTAGTTCTGTTTCCAGTTCTGCGTAGAGCGATCGCGCCTGCTGTAGCTCTAGCTGTGTTTCTAGCTGCTGGCTGGTAAATGCGCTCGTCTGACCCGACAACTCGCCGCCCTTAGACTCAGGATCAATCAGATTATTTTCCTGTCGCAAAACCTGTAGCCGCTGCTGCTGCTGATTCACCTGATCCTGTAGCGGATTAAGCTGTGCTTCAATAAAATCCAATCCTGTGCGAATTTCTGCTTGCCGTTCCTCAAGGCTGTACTCTAAGTAAGCCTCAGAAACCGCATCCAGCGCCGCCCGCACTAGTTCAGGGTCAGGATGTTGATAGCCAATGACCAGAATGTTTTTTGCCGTCACCGAGATGCTTAAACTACTAATAAAAGCCCCGTAGTTTAATCCAGGAAACTGGTTCTCAAGATCCTCAACAACTGGATCGATCACTCTAGGGCTTTGAAGAACTTTGAGTTGAGTATCGGTTATCGCAGGTTGGTCAGGGTTTGTCCGCGTTCTGCGACGGCTCAAGGAGTCAGGATTATTCGAGAGAACTTCTGTCTCTACGCTCACAGGCTTCACTAAAATTTCCATCCCCGACTGATAAACAGGGGTGTCGGTTAAGGCTTTAAATACGGCTGCGGCGGTAATAGCGGCTGCAATACCTAAAATCAGCAGCGCCTTACGCCGGATAGCGCCTACAGTCTGACCGAGATCTAACCCGCCTTCCTCCCCGGTGTCAGTTTGGATCGCATCAGCCGGAAGTATCCGTTGAGAATATTGGTCAGCCTTCATCTTTGCCCCCGCAAATTGAGTGAATCGTGTTGCCAGCAGTGAACCCAAACCGTATCAATCAAACAACCTGAACGGTGCCCTGAGAATGGAGAAAAATCGATCCAGAGGAGTCAGGATTGTTCCTAACGTATCTGAAATGCTGGCTAAACTAGAGCGCCCAACAATAACAACATCGTTATTTTGCAAAATCGGGTTTTCTTCGCTAATTCCTTGAGCAAAGTCAACGGAGATACGCTCTTCCATCACCGTACCGTCAGGGTTGAGTCGCACGAGTCGCACCGTGCCTCTACGGGCGCGAGTGTTAAACCCGCCAGCAGAGAGGATAGCCTGATTCATCGGGGTGTTAGGCGGAATTTCCACCACTCCTGCTTCAGTCACCTCGCCCACGACCGTTACCCTGATGCTGTCGGGTGAAAAGCTAGCGCTGCCATACAGGGATGCATCCTCCGGATTGAGGCCGGTTGCGGTTGGCACAACAATCGTGTCACCTTCCTGCAAGACGGCATCTTGGCGCAAATCGCCTTCAAGCAACAGTGCCCGCAGGTCAATTTCAAATACCTGCTCTTGCCCCGCGCTGGTAGGTCTGCGAACTTCGATTCGTCCGACATCAGCCATCGACTTGATGCCGCCCGCGACTTGAATAGCACGAGTCACAGTTGGCGGTCTGCCCGTTACATTTAGCCCACCCGGAACGCCTGCTTCGGAGGTTCTAGCGGTGCCTGTGACGGTGTAGGTGCCGGGGCGAAACACTTCACCAACAATGGCAATGTTGACAGCGGGGCTTTCGTCTGGAGCAAAACTGGCAGAGGCGAGTCGGGAGGTTTCGAGCAGGTCAATTTGGTCGGTGGTGGGCACAAAAATGGTGTCGCCATCGCGAAGTGCCAGGTCATAGCGCAAATCACCCGTTGCCAATAGCTGCCGCAAGTCTACGCTAATCACTTGCGGGGTGCCAGATCGTTGAGGACGGCGAATCTCAACTCGGCCAATGTCGGCGGCAAGGGTAGGTCCCCCGGCTGTTTGCAAAGCCTGGGTAACAGTTGGGAATTGGGTGTCTTGACGTGGAACGGTGTAAGAACCGGGGCGGCTGACTTCGCCTGCAATACCAATTTGAAAGGGACGGGGAACCAGTAGGGTCAGGGTGACGAGGGGCCGCCTCAGAAATTCGCTATATGCTGCTGAAACGACATCGGCCGCCTGAGTGACGGTTAGCCCCTGAACGGAAACGAGTCCGGCAGCGGGCAGGTTAATTGACCCGTCGATTAAAACTTCAAATTCGCCGCTATATTGGGGAAGCTGAAAGGTGTCGATGCGGATGCGATCGCCCGGACCCAGCGTATATCCCTGATCTGCCTGGGCTGGATTGGGAGGTAGGCTGGTCCGATTGGGGTTATTTAGGGATGGTAGCTGAGCGGCGGCAGGAGCGAGGGGGGCGATCGCCATCAAAGTCAACATCAGCCCTGCTGTAGCGTATGTCCACCTGAATAAACCTGTAGAGCGCATGTACAACATAAATCTTGTGTAAGTCCAGTGTGCAGAAGCTGTTTGATAGTTGTGCTGCTGTGATAGTCGTATGGTTTAGCCCTAGTGTTTCCGTTAGACTCACAACTCGTTTAAAGCAGGCGATTAGATCTGAATACCTTCTAATCTTTACAGCGATACGTGCTGATATCCGGCTGATTCCTGCTCACTTGTTGAGGAATTTAATGGATTCTTCAGAGGGATAATCTGGACGGTGGAAATGCAGCCTTATCGAATCGATTAACAGAACAGTTGGTGAAGGTATTGAACTGGAGAGTATGTAATTTTGATGGCGATTTAAGGCTACCTCGACTCATAAAAGCAATGTATTTCTACGAAAAATCTTCACCCAAAATTTACCCCTATTAGGGAGCAATTTAAGTTAGAAATTTAAAGCCAGTTCGCTACCAGAAACACAGATTAATGTGGGATATCTAAAAACATCCAATCATTTTTTTCACAAGTCAATGGACTGCAATTGTGAAAGCAAATGCTTTCACTCCCAGCTTTTTCTGCCCAAAAATGACTCTGTAGGCATGAGTTTTACTTTGATGCACAATGTTGTACTATGCTCTGACTAATGACCAATCACGCTCAACATTTTCAGACAGACCATCTTAAAGATGATTTAAAGGGGCGCTCTACTCGTGGTGGAGTCATTACTCTAGTTGGGCAAGCCGTCAAATTTAGCGCAACATTAGGTTCTAATGTAGTGCTTGCGCGGTTGCTGACTCCCGAAGACTATGGTTTGGTTGGCATGGTTGCTGTTGTCACCAACTTTATCGCTTTGTTTAAAGATATGGGGTTGTCGATCGCCACAATTCAACAGCCCAAAATTAACCACGAACAATCCAGCACTCTGTTTTGGGTAAATGTGCTGCTGAGTAGCACCATTACTCTGCTGACGGCTGCTCTAGCGCCGCTTGTTGCCTGGTTCTATGGAGAACCCCGGCTGATTTGGATTACGATCGCCCTCTCGCTAGGCTTTATCTGTGGTGGTCTGGCGGCTCAACACCATGCGCTGTTGAATCGGCAGATGCGTTTTACCACCATTGTCATCATTGATTTGATTGGCATCACGCTGGGCTTTGTAGGGGCGATCGCCCTAGCCCTTCTAGGCTTTGGCTATTGGACGCTAGTATTGATGCAGTTGATGATGGCACTGGCGATCGCCATTGGCGTTTGGACGGCTTGCAGTTGGCGGCCGGGGCTGCCCGTCTGGGGGTCAGGAATTGGATCGATGCTGGCATTTGGTGGTAACCTCACAGGCTTTAATGTCGTTAACTACTTTGCCCGTAATTTAGACAATCTGCTGATCGGGTGGCGTTGGGGTGCCCAACCGCTGGGGCTTTACGCCAAAGCTTACCAGTTGCTGTTGCTGCCGTTGAGTCAGATTAATGCTCCTATTTCTGGTGTGGCGATTCCTGCACTCAGCCGACTGATCGATTCCCCCGATCGCTATAGACGTGGCTATTTGCGAATCCTAGAAAAGTTAGTCATTGTCACCATGCCGCTGATGGTCTTTATGGCAATGACCTCAGATTGGCTGGTTGAAATTCTTCTGGGCAGTCAATGGAGTGAGACGAGCCGCATCTTTGTATGGTTGAGTATTGCCGGACTCATTCAACCTGTGGCGAACTCTACAGGTTGGCTGTTTATCTCTCAAGGTCGCACTCGCCATATGTTTCAATGGGGAATTGTCAGCAGCGCAATCACTATTGCTTCATTCTTTATCGGTTTGCCCTGGGGGGCATTGGGTGTTGCTAAAGCCTATTCCTTAGTCTGGCTGTCCATTGTGATGCCGCTGCTGTTCTGGTTTGTCGGAAAGACAGGGCCGGTTAAAACAATAGATTTCTACGTCACGGCAATTCCTGCGCTGCTGGCTTCCCTCAGCGCCACAGTTGGATTGTTTACCTTTCGGCGTTGGCTAGAAATCTCTCATCCTTTGCTGGGCTGCACTTTAGCTTTTGCCATCACGGTAGGAGCCACTTTATTCACGCTCATACTGTTACCTGCTGGCCGCGTAGCACTCAAGGACTTTAGAGATATTGTTTTAACAATGCGTCGTAAGAAGGTATAAACCAACAACATGAATCTAGCGCAATGGATTGGGGCAATATTGTTTTGCTCTCTGGACGGTTCCTCAATCCCGATTGGGGTTTAGGATAACGATGATGAAACCTAGTATTTTGGTTGTCAGTCACAGTTTTTTACCGCAGGCAGGTGGAATTGAAGAATATGCCTACAATCGCTGCTTACAAGACCCTGAACAGGTAATCGTTGCAACTGCCGCCTGTGCTGGCGATCGCCAGTTTGACTCTCAGCAGCCTTTCCCTATCCACCGTTGGTATGTGCCAAAGTGGGTTCAGTCGCCGCGTGGATTGGGCAGCGTTCGGCTGACAAACGTTTGCCGACGAGTTGTGAGGATGGTCTGTTCGCTGGGGCTGGCTTTCAAACTATTTTACCGTTATCACTATCAATACATTGAATGGTGTCATGGTTATGAGTTCTCGGTTCCGTTACTTTTGAGCTACCTGTTGCCGATTCAGTTTTTTATTTACCTGCACGGGGATGATGTTTTAGAAATTGCTCAAAAGCCACTGTTGCGATCGCTCTTCAACTGGACGCTGAGGCGAGCCAAAGGCGTAGTTTGCAATAGCACTTTCACCCAAACTTTCCTCAAAACGCATTTTCATGTTGATGTCCCTATTTACGTCATTAACCCCACAATTAGACCAGAAAAATTTAGTAGCATGAACCCGGATTACCTTCAGGCACTGCGTTCTCAGGTGCGAAAAACTCACAATATTCCTGAAACAGCAGTTGTCATCTTGTCCGTAGGACGGTTGGTTCGACGGAAAGGTTTCGATCGCGTCATTCAAAATCTGCCCGATCTGCTGGCGAAGCAGCTTGATGTCTATTACCTAATTTGTGGGCAAGGATGGCTAGAGGCAGAGCTAAAATCTCTGGCTGCAACACTGGATGTACAGGATCGAGTACATTTCTTGGGCTATGTTCCCGATGAGCAACTAGCGGGCTACTATGCCACCTGCGATATCTTTTCCATGCTCACTTTCTTCGATCGCCAGTCTCATAGTGTTGAGGGCTTTGGCATTGTTTACCTGGAAGCTGCTTACTTTGGTAAGCCTGTTCTTGCTTCGCGGGTCGGTGGAGTAGAAGATGCAGTGATTCACGGAGTGACAGGTTTGCTTGTAGACCCAAACTCCACTGCTGAAATTACTCAAACGCTAGACCAACTGTGCCAGGATCAAACGCTGCGTCAACAATTAGGGCATCAGGCAAAGCAACATCTTGTGCCTAAAGCGATGCATCGATCGCTCTATGCGGCTCAAGAAGATAAAAATAATTGTTTCTGAGTGATTTAAACCTTTGTCTGGAGGGCGATCGCCTCATCCGGAGGATCTGGCTAAATTTCATCCAAACTCAATGGAGAGTTTATAAAACCTGTTAGTCTACGTGTTGAATAAAAGCTGGCAATGCCTGAAACACACGGCTTTTTGCCAGAAAATATAAGTTGGTCTGTGGCTCATTTTTTCATGAAGCTGTCCGGAGAAGCTTGTAACATCTCGAAAACTTAATTCAGGATTACCCCGGCACGTCTACTCCAACCTCTCATGATCAATGTCTCTTTTTCCATCAGAATGAGCGCGGCAAATCCCAATCTTCTGTTGATGAAAGTAGACAACCATACCGGAGTGATTTCTAGATGAGTTTAAAAGAGAAAGCAGTCAAGGGCGTAGTTTGGTCGCTAATTCAGCGGTGGGGCAGTCAGGCAATCTCCTTTTTGGTTTTCCTACTGCTGGCTCGTTTGCTAAATCCTGAAGCATTTGGTTTAGTCGCCCTCTCTGGCGTGTTTCTCGGCTTTGTTCAAGTTTTTACTGATCAGGGGCTATCTCAGGCGATCGTGCAGCGCCGTGACCTGGAGCCTGGACACTTAGATACCGCTTTTTGGGTCAATATCATTTTTGGCGCAGCCTTGACCGGATTTGGAATTGCTTGCTCTGGTTTGGTCGCTGCCTTTTTCAAGGAACCTGATCTAGCCCCCGTTATCTGCTGGCTATCTTTGAGCTTTTTGATTTCTGGCTTAAACAGTGTACAGTCAGCAATTTTGACCCGAGAACTTAACTTTAAAGTGATTGCCGTACGCTCTCTAATCGGCAGCCTCACGGGGGGAATCACTGGCGTTGTAATGGCGCTGATGGGCTATGGAGTCTGGAGCCTAGTTGGCAGGCAATTGTCTGATGCGGTGATAGGCGTAGCAGTCCTGTGGCAAGTTAGCAAATGGCGACCGGGTTTCAGAATTTCGATGCGCCACTTCAAGGAACTGTTTTCCTATGGCATCAATGTTGTCGGCATCAACTTACTTAATTTCGTAAACCGCAGATCTGATGACTTCTTGATTGGATACTTCCTTGGCTCAGTTGCGTTGGGCTATTACACAGTTGCCTACCGCATCTTGCTGATTGTTACAGAAGTCATGATTGGAACGGTTCAAAAGATGGCATTGCCTGTCTTCTCGCGCTTGCAAGCTGAGCCTGAAAGGCTCCGAGAAGCCTTTTACAGCGCAATCCAAATTACCAGCCTGGTTGCTTTTCCTGCCTTCTTAGGATTGTCAGCCCTTGCACCAGAGTTAGTCGTGGTTGTATTTGGTGAACAATGGTTGCCCAGCATTCCAGTGATGCAAATCCTCGGTTTGATTGGTCTTTTGTATGCCGGATTCTACTACAACGGACCACTTATTATGGCAATGGGTAAGCCTGGTTGGAGCTTAGCGTTGAACTGTCTACAAGCAGTGGGTAATGTTATTTTCTTCCTGATTGCTGTGCGTTGGGGAATTGTAGCAGTCGCCGCTGCTTATGTGATTCGAGGATATTTAATTGCTCCGATTGCTGTATGGGTTGTTAACCAGGTTCTTCCACTCAATTTGATGCGCTATCTGCGTCAATACGCTGGACCTCTTGTTGCTTCGCTAACAATGGTGGCTGCTATTTTCTTAACTAGACATTTGTTGAGTGAAGGGGGAATCAGTGTAGTCATATTGCTTCCCGTTTACATCACAATTGGAATTGCTGTGTATGTCGCAACGATTTTGTTAGTTGCGCCTAAGCTTTCGCGGCGGGCAATCGATCTGGTTCGTTCTGCCTTGCCAAAGCCCAAGTTTAAAAGGACTTGAGTCAGTAACTGGCAAGTTAAACAGCTTTTATTCTCGCGTTCTGGCAGTAAGGAGAATCTTGTATGTCTAACCTAAATGCAGCTTTTGTCACTCTGCCTGTAGTCGCCAGAGCATTGCCTCCCAGTATCAAAAGTAGTTTGGCCCCAGTGAAAAGTGTAGTTCGACAAGTTAGGAGAATTCCGTCCGCTGTCAGAGAAGCGGTACAGATTGCGAACACGCTACCTGTTGTCACGACGCTACCTTATCTTTCTCTCAACTATGCTTACGATCTCAAACGCTTTTTAGATTGGTCAGCTGTTGGTGGGAGATCTGTGAACCAGGCTAATCTGCAAGCACAGATTACAATGGACTACCACAGACTTGAGAAAGGGCTAGCACTCAGAGAACCGAGGCTTGGCTTTGGAACTCAAGTAATTGAAAGGTTGATTGCCAATCTGTACAAATACCAAACCCAGTATGGGTTGGATGATATTGGACAGGTAGCCATCAATACGCTCTCTGCCTACTATAAGTTTCATCTTGATCAGGGCATGAACTATGAGTATATTCAGCAGGCGATCGCCACATTAAGAGCTACATCCTCCAAAGATGAAAATTGTTCCCTTCAAGGCGGCATCATCGAGATTAAAAAAGAGGAAATTTGTCAGGCAGGAAAGCTGGATCTCAAATCATTTTTTGACTCACGATACAGCATCCGTCAATTTTCATCAGAAGATGTTGATTTAAGTCTAATTCAACAAGCAGTTGTGATGGCACAAAAAACGCCATCAGTCTGTAATAGGCAGTCTGCTAAAGTCTATGTGTTTAGTCGAGAGGAAGATAAGCAAAAAGTCCTCAGTTACCAGAATGGCAATCGCGGTTTTGGTGAGCAAATTAATAAAGTGTTGATTGTCACTTCTGATCTTCAACACTTTATGACTGCGGGTGAGCGCAATCAATGTTGGGTTGATGGCGGTATGTTTGCAATGTCGCTAGTCTATGCCTTGCACTCACTGGGCTTAGGAAGCTGCTGCTTAAATTGGAGTGTTCAATATTGTACCGATCGGGAACTTCGGCAGGTCGCGGGTATTCCAGAATCAGAGGTAGTAATGATGATGATCGGCGTGGGACACTTGCCTGAAAAGTTGACAGTTGCTCAATCTCCTCGTAAAAGCCTCGCTGAAGTACTGGTGATTAAATAACTACGGCACTCTACCAACTACCCTCTAAGTAATCTATTCATGGTGGAGAATATGCAGAGTTCCGAGAAGATAAACCTCTCGGTCATTATTCAGCCTAAACCAGAGAGTCTGCAACGAATCACCGAGTTTGAAGGGCTTAGAGCTATTCTCGCTTGGTGGGTAGTTGGAGCGCATCTCCTACAATACTGTGGCATCAAAATTAGGGCACCGCATTCATTACTGACCTGGATGGTCAGTGCAGGATACGCAGTCGATTTGTTCGTAATTCTGAGTGGATTTGTTATCTTTCTGGTATTGGATATTACTTCTAAGAAGAATTATGTCCAATTTATGACCGAGCGATTTTTCAGAATTTATCCTCTCTACATTACCGCTTTCGTAGCAGCAATTCTTTTGATGCCGATCAAAATTGCTGTATTTCGTGAGGGAGGATGGCATAGAGCCGAATTTGCTCAAAGAATGCTAGAACACCTACGAGATTCATACGATTATTTCTTCTCTAATATCGTATCTCATGCATTTCTTATTCAAGGACTATTGCCTGATCAGGAAATTCCTAACAGTAGCACAGCTTTTTTAGGCCCAGCATGGAACCTTTCTCTAGAGTGGCAGTTTTATCTAGTTGCCCCATTCCTGATTTTTTGTCTAAGACGTTCAATTCCTACATTCCTGCTTACAGTTGGAATAATTATTGGCACTCAAACATTGCTTGACGAGCTTAGCTTTGGCTATGGAGCATTTCTGCCACTCAAAATGGATTTCTTCTTGATTGGCATCCTCTCCTATTATTTTTACAAGTTCAGTCAAATTAGTTCAAAAACGGCTTCTAAGATTTTTCCAATCGCACTAGCATTCACTTTGCTCCTGAGTATCCTTCTATTCTTTTCGCCCGATATGCTACTGGCAAAAAGGTCTATTCCATTAGTAATTTGGGTGATTACATTTGGCACCGTGATTGCAAGCTCCATAAAGTTTAGATTCTTACCACTGAACTTATTGTCTAACTTTTTCAACAATCCTGCGTTACAGAATTTAGGCAAGGTTTCCTACTCTACCTACCTGGCACATCAGCTTATTTTTTGGATTCTGATGTGGTTGGTAATGAAGGCTTATCCGGATGTGAATAAAGTCTCAATGTTTATGATTCTAGCTTCCATTGGAGAAATCAGCGTTGCTATTGCTTCATTCAAACTCTATGAATGGTTAGAAAAGCCGTTCATCAAGTTGGGTAAACAAGTTTCCAAAAGCCTTGCTAGCTCTTAGAAGGATGTGTTCGTGGGTGTATTTTTCCTCAGATATCAACTTCTGCCACCTACTGGAGTTCTAAACTTACATGAAAGCCATCATTACGGGAATTACTGGGTTTCGCAATCGGGGCGTTGAGGCGATGGTTGTCACCTCTTTGGAACAACTTTCCAAGCTTCAACCTGGGCTTGCTCTCAAAATTATGACTCGAACCCCAGACTTTGATGAGTTGCGGCTCCAGGGTCAAAACATTGAGTTGTTTAGCGATGCGCCTCAAGTTGCGACCCAGAGCTTTTTACAGCGGTTGAAGAATAAGATTGTGCGATCGCCCCAACCAGCGTATCCAATGCTGCGCGGTTCATCCGTGGTGATTGCATCGGGCGGTGACTTATTTAGCTCTGACTATGGCGGACCCTCCTTCCACTTGCGTCCACTAAGGGAAGCGTTAGATGCAGGCATTCCAACTGTGTTTCTAGCGCAATCCGTCGGACCTTTTAGAAAGCAGGAACACGCGCAAGAATGGGTAGAAGTGGCTCGTCGAGCAAAAGTGGTGATGGTACGGGAAAAGCTTTCCTATAACTACGTCACCAAAGATTTAGGACTTTCCCCCAGCCTGGTACAGCAGACCGCAGACCCAGCCTTTTTGCTGACTCCACCCCCGCCCGAAAAGTTGGCAGATCTCCGCAAGTTTTATGGAATTACTTCAGATCGTCCCACCATCGCTGTTTCTGCTAGCCAGGGAATTAGCCGCTTCTCAAACTGTAACTATGAGCAGCACTTGAAAGCTTGGCATAAAGTGATCAGCATGATTGTGAATGAGCTAGATGCTCAAGTGCTGATTGTTCCTCATGTGCAAGAGATTCGTCCTGGCAATGATGACCGCATTCTATCTACTAATTTGTTGAGAAGCCTAGATTTTGATCCGCGAGTCAAAGTAGCTAGTGCTGACCATTCTGCTTCTGAGTTTAAGGGGTTGATTGGTTCCTGCGACATGGTAGTTGCAGAGCGGATGCACGCGGCGATCGCTGGACTCTCTAGCGGTACCTGCACCGTTGCTGTCGGCTACTCCATTAAAGCAGAAGGCATTATGACCGACCTACTCGGAGACGGTTTGTCAGAGAAAGGTGTACTCATTTCTGTTCAGCAATTCCTGGATACTGATGCTGCGTTCTCAGCAATTCGGACAGCCTGGGATCAGCACCATGATATTGCTCATCAGCTCGGTGAAGCATTACCGCGTGTCAAGCAAGAAGCGGTTAAGAACTTCACGCTGATCTCAAGTTTGCTGAGGTGAGCCCCTTCTCGCACATCCGAGCCATATCAATCTATTCGCGTTACAGGAAGCCAACATGAACGAGCTGCAATTGAGACAAATAGGGCAATCCGAGCAGAGTTTAGTGAGTGGTAGCGGGATTAAAGTTGCTTTCCTTTCTCGCTGGAGATTCAACCCCTACCAAAAACTGTTGACTGACGACTTAAAGGAATTGGGAGTTGAGATTGAAGAAAGAGACTGTAACACCTACTTTCTGCCAGGTTTGCTCAAAAACGGTAAGCCGGACATTGTCCATCTACAGCAAATTCACCCCTTCTTTTTGCGCGGAAGAAACAAGCTCGTTTGCGTAATCAACTTAGTTGCCTTCCTCAGTGAATTGCTTATTCTCAAGCTAATGGGTGTGAAGCTGATTTGGACAACTCATGATCTGAAAAATCATGGCAACCGAATGCTGAAGATCGATCGATTTGGCACCACAGTCGCCGCTAAGATGCTCCATGCTATTGTGGTTCACTGCCACGCGGCAAAAGAAGAAATTGTCAAAGCTTATAACCTGAAAGACGATGGCAAAATCCATGTGGTGCCGCATGGTCACTACATCGATTTCTATGAGAACAAAATTGATCGAGCCACAGCCCGTCAGCAACTCAACATCCCCGAATCCAGCCTCGTTTTTCTTTTTCTAGGCTGGATTCGAGGTTACAAAGGGGTACTGGAACTGATTCAGACCTTTAAGCAGTTGTCCTACGAAAACACCCATCTCGTCGTAGCGGGTAAACCCTGGACTGAAGAATTAGATGAAGTTCTCAAGCAGGAAACTGCAGATCACGACAACGTTACGTTTGTATCTGGATTTGTCCCCGACGAGGAAATCCAGGTTTACATGAACGCTGCTGATGTTGCGGTGTTTCCTTATCGAGACATTCTTACATCTGGAGCAGTTTTACTGGCTATGTCATTCAACAAAGCTTGCATTGCGGCTCGTAAGTGCTGCATCGGTGAAGTGCTGGACGATTCGGGAGCTTTCTTGTATGACCCAGATGACGCAGAAGGGTTATCACAATCGATTAGGGATGCGGTTCAGTGTCAGGCAAACTTAGCTCAGATGGGTGAATACAACTACGAGGTTGTTCAACAGTGGAGTTGGAATCGAGTTGCGGAACTTACAATCAAACTCTATCAACACTGTTTGAGAGGTTCAAGGTCAGAGTAAGTTGATTTTTACCAAATCTCTTCTCTGGCGAGTAAAGCATGGGGTATCTGTTTCAGCAGCAATAAACTCTCAAATCTTATGTCAAACCCTTTTGTTTCAGTCATCATTCCAGTATTCAATGACTCTGAGCGTCTGAGGCTTTGCCTGAATGCGCTAGAAAATCAGACTTATCCGAAAGAGTCTTACGAAGTAATTGTGATTGACAATAACTCTGAGGAGGATATCGCCAGCGTCGTAAAGTCATTTAAGCAAATGATTCTCACTCACGAGAGCCGTCGGGGTTCCTATGCTGCCCGCAATAAAGGACTTTCTCTGGCAAAAGGCGAAGTTTTGGGGTTTACCGATTCTGACTGTATTCCCAAACTAGACTGGATTGAGAAAGGAGTAGCTCTGCTGTCGGAAAACCCTGACTGTGGACTAATCGCCGGAAAAATTGAGCTGTTCTTTAAGAAATCAGGACAGCCAACGGCGACTGAACTCTATGACAGCATGAACTTTCTACAACAGAAAAACTATGTGGAGGAAAAGAGGTATGGCGCAACGGCTAATCTTTTTACCTTTAGAAAGATCTTTGATGCGGTAGGGCTATTTAATATAGAACTGCAATCGGGTGGTGACAAGGAATGGGGCAATCGGGTATTTAACGCTGGGTTTGCCCAAATTTATGGTGAGGATGTATGTATTGCTCACCCCGCACGAGGAGACTTGAAAGAGCTACAGCGAAAGGTTGTACGAATTACGGAGGGGCATTTCTTTATTAACGATGAAGCCAATAAACCTCTATTTGAGTTTCTAGGAGAACTCTACTGGGATATTAAACCTCCCATCCGAGGTCTGCTGGAAATCTTCTTGAATAAGGAAATTAAAGGTATTCGACAGAAATTTGGCTATAGTGCGGTGGTTTTGTCCTTACGTTCAGCCCGATCGATGAAGAAGATAGAGCTTTACTTTGGTCGCAAAACCGATGGACGTAAAACTCATCAACAGAAGGCGTGCTGAAACCAGTAAACTGCAGCGCTTAGGTCTGCGACTTCTTGAAGAAGTCGCAGACCTTGCCTCCTTAAGTGAGTGTCAGGGTCTAAGTCAGATGTTGTGTGGAGCTGGTTGAGCATGTCTAAAGTCGTTTCAGTTATTGTCCCCTGCTATAACGCTGAAAAGTGGTTGTCAGAGGCGATTGATAGTTGCCTCAAACAAACCTATTCAGCGGTGGAGGTAATTGTCATTGACGATGGTTCAACGGATAACAGCCTGGATGTAATTAAGCGCTACGGTGACAAAGTGGTTTGGGAAAGTGGCCCAAATCGGGGTGGCAATTATGCCCGTAACCGAGGATTTGCTTTGTCTAGAGGCGAGTACATTCAATATCTGGATGCAGACGATTACCTGCTGCCTGAAAAGCTAGAGCGGCAGGTTCAGTTTCTAGAAGAAACAGAGTTTGATGTAGTGTATGGCGATTGGCGACATCAGTATCATTTGCCGAACGGAGAGTTTTACCTGGAAGACATCAAAGTTACGGGGACGCAGCCAGATTTGTTGGAGTCGCTATTAGCAGATTGGTGGGTTTCGCCTGCCTGTTTGTTGTTTAGGCGATCGCCCATCGTCCAAGTCGGTGGTTGGGACGAATCACTCAAAGCCGGACAAGACCGGGATTTCTTCCTCTCCATTGTGATGAGCGGTGCCAAAGTCGGCTACCAGCCCGGTTGCCATTCCATCTACAGACGCTATGGCAACGTTACGGTTTCTACTTCTTCTAAAACTCGATATCTTGAAAGCCACCAGATGATTTTGGAGAAGGCTGAGCAAACGCTCCTGGCAGAGGGGAGATCATCCCAACGCTACAAAGACGCAATGGCTCAGTCTTACTTTATGTTGGCGAGAGGATATTTAGAATTTGATCCATCTCAGTATTTTAAACTATTAGAAAAAACTTTAACGCTATCTCCCAAATTTCAGGCAAACAGCGCTGACAGAACGGCTATCTACACAATGGCTCAAAGAATGCTTGGCTTCCGTAATCTTGAAAGAATTGTCTTTTTAGTTAAGCAAAGTAAAGCATTTCTTGCCAGTCGGTTTGGAAAATTCCGGTTTTCTTCCGATTCTGCCTGAATGAGGGAGGAGAGATAGCTTACTGCCTCGCGGAGGTCGCTTGAACTTTAAGGAGGATGTGATGGACGTGCAAACTCAGCCGCTAGTCAGCATCATCATCAATAACTACAACTACGAGCGGTTCTTGGCAGAGGCGATCGACAGTGCTCTGGCCCAAACCTATCCCCATACGGAAGTGATTGTGGTAGATGACGGTTCCACTGACAATTCCCGCGATGTGATTGCGACATATGGCGATCGCATCATTCCAATTCTGCAACCCAACGGTAAGCAAGCAGCGGCATTTAACAGCGGTTTTGCCAGAAGCAAAGGTGAGATCATCATCTTCCTGGATTCAGACGATTATCTTTTCCCCAATGTCGCTGAGCATATCGTTAAAGCCTGGGAGCCAGGGATGTCCAAAATTCATTATCGTCTCTCCGTGGTCGATGCATCTGGGCAGCCACGCGGCTTTACTTATCCTCAAGGGACACAGCCTTTATCTAGTGGAGAGGTTTGGCGAACTCTGCTAAATGTAGGCACCTATAACAGTACGCCCACCAGCGGCAATGCCCTGAGCCGTGAGGCAATGCAACACGTTTTCCCGATTCCTGATGAGTTTAAGCTGACGGCAGACGATTATCTGTCGGTTCTAATTCCGCTGTATGGCGAGGTTGGGGCAATTGAGGAACCTCTGGGCGCTTATCGGATTCATGATAGTAACCAGTGGGCAGTGACAGAAGTAGCGGGCGATCGCTTTCGTCGGTTTGTGCGTCACGACTTGCAGCGATGTGAGTTGCTAGAGCAGCGGGCGAGCGCATTAGGGTATGAAGTGCCAGCCGATTTAGGGCTACGCTTTTTTGGGCGAGTCTGGTCGCGCATGGCATCGCTGCGGTTAGATCCTGAACAACATCTGGTGCCCTCTGATCGCCCGCTAGAACTGGTCTACTGGGGCGTTCGCGCTTTGTGGAAATATTCAGACTACAACTGGCAGAAGCGCGTGATTTTTAGCCTGTGGTTTATCTGGGTGGGTGTGATGCCGCTGCCGCTGGCAAAGCCTGCCATTAGCTGGCTATTTGCTCCCCAGTTTCGCCCGAAGCCGATTAGCTGGACGTTGAGCAAACTTCGTTTGTTGATGAGTTGAGTGAGTTAAATCCATGCAAGACACTTTTCGTTTAGGGGTTGTATTTACCCACCCCACTCAGCACCATGCTCCCCTGTGGCAAAAGTTAAATGAGCAGCCCGGTATCTCAGTTTCAGCTTTCTATCTCTGCAATGAGAATCAGGTGAGTGGCGATCGCCACCTCGGCAGCACCCAACCCTGGGACGTTGACCTCACAGGTGGCTATCACAATGAGTTCTTGAAAACTTGGGATGGCAAGATTGCCGACAAGATTGAAAAAGGATTATTCAATCCAGGATTGATTAGCCGTTTGACACGTCAAAACGTAGATGCAGTTTTCCTCCCCAGCTTCTACACCTACTCCTATCGGCTAGCAGTTTTGCTGTGTAAGCTGCGGGGCATTCCGATCATCATGCAAAATGACGCAACCATTATTACGGACAATCACTACAGTCGGTTGCGGAAGATTGTCATGTCAATGCTCTATCCCTGGATGTACAGCCTAGCGAACCACTGGGTTTCTAGTGGTGATCACAATGCAATTTATCTGCGGCACTATGGCGTACCCGATGAGAAGATGGTGCGGGGCTGCTATCCGGTTGACCGCGATCGCTACGAAAAAACGATCGTTCACAACCAGGATGAAATTCAGCAAATTCGCGAACAGCTAAGTTGGGACAAAGATACTATTCTGTATTGCTTTACGGGCAAATACATTGAGCGCAAAAATCCATTTGAGTTTATTGAGGCGATCGCCAAAGCCCACCAAATTGACTCTCGTGTTAGAGGCATCATGATTGGTGGCGGTGAGTTAACCGACGCAATCAACAAACGGTTAGAGTCTCTGAATGGCGAAGTGGTGAATGTTGGCTTTGTCAACCAGAGCAAATTGCCGCTCTATTACGCAGCCGTAGATGTGTTTATCTCCACGTCTCACAATGACCCTCACCCACTGGTGATTTCTGAGGCAATGGCAGCGGGCTGTCCCCCGATTTTGAGCGATCGCTGCGGTAACTGGGGTTACAGTGACACGGTTCAACATCGTTACAACGGACTGGTTTATCCCTGTGGCGAGGTGGATGCGCTGGTCAAACCAGTGTTGGCACTCACAGATTATGAGACGCGGAGGGTGTATAGCGATCGCGCTAGAGAAGTATTCTGTGGACAAGACCTCAACTGTGAGCTAAACGCCCTGATGGAAATCATCGGCAGAATCAAAAGTGAGATGGGGCGATCGCCCCATCAGGCAGAGCATACAACACCCCCGATCGCAGGCACTCCATTGAAAACGCCTTGATGCCAATTCTGGGTTTGATCCCCCTAAATCCCCCTTAAAAAGGGGGACTTCTGACTAAGACATTGATATCAATCAAAGGGGAGCGATGCGGATTGTAATTGTGCGAACCATGCCTAACTTCAGTATGGATGTCTACGCTGACGGAATAGCGGCAGGACTGAGAGCCGTTCGCCCCGACTGGGAAGTGATAGAACTTGCTCCTTTGCCCCTCGATCGCACCAGTCGCTCCCTGCTTCTAAGAGCTAAGAAGTTTTACGAACGGTTTTGGAACTTCCCGCGCACTATTCAACAGCAAAAGGCAGATATCTTCCACATCATTGACCATAGTGAAGCCCATATTGTCTATGGCTTAAAGAAAGCAAGAAAACCTGTGGTGGTAACGTGTCATGACCTGATCAACTTTTTCTATCGAGACAACCTGCGTGGCTCGGTTAAAGTGCCCTTTGTCAGCAACGGGATGTGGATGTATTCCGTGCGCGGGCTTCAGGATTGTGATCATGTGGTTACGGTTTCGGCGGTCACCGCCAAAGATACAGCCCAGATTCTCAACGTTGAGCCATCCCGAATTTCTGTGGTACCGAATGCGGTCGAACCTGGTTTTCGACCGTTACCGAAGCCTGAAAGTGAGTTATTCCGGCAGCAGCAGGGCGTTTCGCCTGAAACAATCTGTCTGCTGAATGTCGGGTCAAATCATCCTCGCAAAAATATCTCTGCCATTCTCAGAGCGGTGATCATTTTGCGCCAAAAAGGACTGCCTGTGTTGTTCTGGAAAGCAGGAGCAGACTTTGACAGCGAACAAAAGACATTCATTCAAACAGAAGGGCTTGAGTCACATATCACTTATTTGGGCAATCCTGATAAATCTATGCTGGTTCAGCTTTACAACGCGGCGAATATCCTGGTTGCGCCTTCTCTGCATGAGGGGTTTGGCATGACGTTGTTAGAAGCAATGGCTTGCGGTACGCCTGCAATTACGGCAAATGTGTCAGCGATGCCGGAGGTGGTGGGAGATGCGGGTGTTTTGGTTGATCCTCAAGATTGGGAGGCGATCGCCAATGCCATTTGCCGCTTACACAATGATCCGGTTTTTTATCAGGAATTGGTTAATAAAGGATTGGAAAGAGTCAAAGCATTTACCTGGGAAAGCACAGCAGAACAGATCGCTGACATTTACGAGAAGCTGCTAGAGGAGTCGTCCCGCGTATGAAAATTTTGATGTCTGCCTACTCCTGTGAACCGGGTAAAGGGTCAGAACCCGGAATCGGTTGGAACACGGTGCGAGAGGCCGCCCGCTATCACGAAGTTTGGGTATTGACCCGGCCGGATGAAAGTCGAGCGGCGATCGAGGCAGAGCTAGCCTGCAACCCAGTTCCCAATCTGCACTTTGTCTACTTCACGCTGCCCTTTTGGAAAGATAGTTTGCGCTGGGGGCAAGCAGGCGCAATGCAGCTTCACCATTACCTTTGGCAGATTCAAGCCTATTTTGAGGCGCGGCGGCTACATCAGGAAATTGGCTTTGACCTGGTTCACCACGTCACGTTTGCTAAACATTCCAGTCCCAGTTTTCTGTCTCTGTTACCGATTCCTTTTGTCTGGGGCCCGGTTGCGGGCGGGGAGATCGCACCTAAGGCGTTTTGGCAAGACTTTAGCCCTCGTGCCAAGCTCTATGAAATTGCCCGTGACCTATTTCGGATTGCGGGGGAACTCGATCCGTTTGTGCGGCTCACGGCTAGACGCAGCGCCATTATCCAAGCCACGACGGAAGACACCGCCCAGCAGCTTTACAAGATGGGCGTAGACCAGGTGCAAATTATGCCTGCGATTGGCTTACCGGAGGCTGATATTGAGCGTTTGGCGCAGTGCAAACCCCCTGGCGACTCCCCCGTGCGATTTGTCAGCATGGGTAGACTGCTGCACTGGAAAGGCTTTCACCTGGGGCTACGCGCCTTTGCCAAAGCAAACTTGCCCGATGCTGAATACTGGGTGATTGGCGACGGCCCCGAACGGCAACCCCTGGAAGCCCTTGCTCAGGAACTAGGCATTGCTCAGCGAATGAAATTTTGGGGCAGTCTCCCCCGCGAACAAACGCTTGGCAAGATAGAAGACTGTCATGCCCTCGTCCATCCCAGTCTGCACGACTCTGGCGGTTGGGTTTGTTTAGAATCAATGGCGGCGGGCCGTCCGGTGATTTGCCTGGATCTGTCTGGGCCAGCAGTTCTGGTTTCTAAAGATGCGGGTTTAAGAATTCCGGCGCACAGTCCTGACCAGGCGGTAAATGATTTAGCTGCGGCAATGACCCAAATTGCCCAGGATACTGAACTTCGCACCCGTATGGCACAGGCAGGGCAACAGTTAGTTCGAGAATCGCTCAGTTGGCGGGCCAGAGGGGAACACATGGCTCAAATTTACGCCGAGACAGTATTCCGAAGCGCATAACCCATCCTACAAAAGCTCTATCTAACCATCATCCTGCAAAGAGAGACAGCGCTCATGCGAATCATGACTGTTCACAATCGCTATCAGATTCGCGGTGGCGAAGATGAGTGTTACGAAGCCGAAGTGAGTTTGCTCCGCCAAATGGGGCATCCGGTAGAGGTCTATGAGGAAAACAACGACCGCGTTGCAGCGATCGCCAAACTGCAAATGCTAGCAACCACCATCTGGTCAGGAGAAACCTATCAAGCCGTGAGAAAAAAACTGGTTGAAACGGCTTGTGACGTAGTTCATGTCCAAAACTTCTTCCCGCTAATTTCTCCATCGGTTTACTACGCAGCCAGAGCAGAGGGCGTTCCAGTTGTCCAAACTTTACATAACTACCGCCTGCTCTGCCCCAATGCGCTGTTCTTCCGAGCAGGGAAAGTGTGTGAAGACTGTTTAGGAAAACCTATTCCCTATGCAGGCGTGATGCACGGCTGTTATCGGGGTAGTGTGGTTGCGAGCGGCGGTGTTGCCACAATGCTGACCGTTCACCGAGCGATAAAGACCTGGACGCAAGCGGTAGACTTATACATTGCGTTGACGGAGTTTGCCCGACAGAAATTCATTGAGGGCGGTCTTCCGGCTGAGAGGATTGTAGTGAAGCCAAACTTTGTGAATCCCGATCCGGGTGTGGGGTCGGGGCAGGGAAACTATGCGCTGTTTGTCGGGCGGCTCTCGGTTGAAAAGGGACTAGATACACTTCTGGATGCCTGGGAAAGGCTTGGAGCAAAGCTTCCGCTTAAAATTGTGGGTGACGGTCCGCTAGTGGATCAGGTGGTGGAAGCGACAAAGCGCTTACCGCAAGTGGAATGGTTGGGACGCAAACCGATGGCAGAGGTTCATGCATTAATGGGAGAAGCAACCGTGCTGGTGTTTCCCTCAAAGTGGTATGAAACCTTTGGGCGCGTTGCGGTTGAGGCGTTTGCTAAGGGAACTCCGGTGATCGCAGCGAACATTGGGGCGATCGCCGAGCTAGTTGATTCAGGTCGCACCGGATTGCACTTTCACCCCGGAGATGCTGCCGATTTAGCGACTCAAATTGAGTGGGTTTTAGAGAATCCAGCCCAACTAGCTCGAATGCGGCTGGAAGCACGCGCCGAATTTGAGGCAAAATATACGGCTCAGAAGAATTACGAGACACTGTTGGAAATTTACTCTAAGGCACAGGCGATCGCCCCCTAACCCGTGAACCCTCCGGAGAAAGGTTGAGAATTATGAATTGGTGAGTAGGGGGCGATCGCGTCATCGCTTGAGAAGATCTGTGTGTAGAGGAAGATCAATGACTGTTGAAACAGGGATTTACCAGAAGAAACAAGCATATCTGCAAAACTCAGCATTACTGCTGCTCGCCTTTGCGACTGCCTTTTTCCCTCGAATTCTTGAAGCCGTTGGTGCCCCCGCACCAATTAACTTTCTTCACTTTGCGATCGTTCCACCTGCCTGCATTTATGTCATTGTCACTGCCCGATCAAAAGACCGGAGACAGGTCGCATCTACAGCCGCGCTTTTAGTAGGACTGCTCATTTTTCTGGGTGTCATGACCACCAGTGCTTTATTAAATGAAGCTGGGCTAATTAATGTGTTCGTTGGCTACCTACTGCTGGTCGAGGGATATGTCTTGCTGTTGGCAATCATTTCTGTTCCTTTTTCAGCAGAAAGTTTCCAACGCTTTCGCCGCTGGATGCTGGGATTTGCCCTGGTTCATTTAATTCTGGCAATGGGGCAAAAAATTCTGCTAGACCTGAGAATTCTTGAACTCCAAGCTGACTTGACTAGAGAAGACAACATTCAAGGCGTGTTTTACATTTCAGGCGGCGGACACGTGGTTTCCGCTTTTGTGTATATGTCCTTCGGAATGTACTACTTTGTCAGTGCTAAATCCATCCCAATCTGGATTCGATCGGCGGTTGTCTTGGTTGCCTTTTTTCTGCTGGTCTCTGCCGATGCCAAACAGGTTTTGATGGTCTTTTTGCTAGCCTGGGTGATCTTGATTTTGCTCAGCGTCAAAGATATTCGAGTCACGTTGCAGTACCTGATTGCTGCTGCTGTAGTCGGCTATATCTTATACTGGTTGATTCAGAATGTAGAAGCATTTAGCGCCTTCAAAACTTGGATCAGACCTGAAATCTACGGCCCAGATGGAGATGCAACCGTCTTGAAGTCAGGCCCGCTTCGGATTATTCCCGCCTACTACACATCATTCCTAAACTGGTTTTTTGGACTTGGGCCAGGGCACACCGTTGGACGATTGGGTGGCTGGATGTTGGTGGACTATGGCTATCTGCTGATGCCGTTAGGTGGCACCATTCATCCTGCTAGCGAAGCTGTTTGGGCAACCTGGCGCGGATATTACCTCGACTCCAGTTTCTTTTCTCCTCTGTGGGGGTGGGCTGGCATTTGGGGAGACACAGGTTTCTTGGGGCTGGCCGCCTATCTCTACATTGTGTCAATTATTTGGCAGCGGCTCTGTGTAGATGATTTCTGTAAATTCATTCTGATTACAGTGCTGATCAATGGATTTATCTTCACTCAGCTAGAAGAACCTGGATATATGTTAACGATGACGGCTCTAATCGGCTTGCGGTGGCAGGAACACCGGATTGAGCGGCGATCGCGCTACATTCTGGCTCAACAGGCTCTACCCAGTATAGATAGTTCTGTCAAAGCGATTTAATCTCAGGATTGCTGAATCTTTGTGTAGCCAGAGCAAGTTCAACATTAAAAGGTTTGAACCGTGTGATGAATGGGGTCAAACTCAAATCGCTGAGAATAGTCTGTTTCACCATAGAGATTAAAGGTGACGGTAGGTTCGCTGCCCAATGGCTCGACGCAGTGAATTGTATCGGGGAGAAAGCCAATGATATCTCCAGGTATCAGAGTTTTTTCACTCACTCGTTCAATTCGGTTGGGGTGTTCTGAGGTGGGCGATCGCTTCCAAAACTGGTTTTTCTCCTCTCCGCCAATCACAGCCACAATTCCCCAGGTTCCGTGATTGTGGATTGGAGAAACATTTCCAGGCAACCATGCAACCATTTGAACGGTAATTGGAAATAGATGTTCCTGATACAAAAAACGAACAGACCAGCCTGGATTGATCGGCGGATTGGTAAACTCCATTTGCAGCCAGTAAGAACTCGTCAACAGTCGCCGCACCAAAGGTTGAATCAGCAATAGCCGTTGATAGTCGTCAGTTGTAGTTAGCAGGATATCTTCCAGGTTGGTCAAAAATCGATAGAGCCGATAAGGTTCCACAAAGGAGTCGAGTCCGGGTTGAGGTTCGCAGGCTTTGCAGATTCCCTCAGGGGTAACTATCCAATTCTCAGTGTCCAGGCAATTATCCATTGTTTTAGTAGAAGTCTAATACCAATTCTTTGGGAAGCTGTCCCTAACAGGGGGCTTAAGCCCCTTGTTCCACAAGGATCTATTCTGCTCAAGCTCAAATCAAATCGGTATAAGCAAAGAATCGTTTTTTTGTAACGATTGGATTTAGCAATCCCAGATCATCTGTCTCAATTATCAGGGATTGAGCAACGAAAAAATGAGCTTTTCCTGAGTAAAACATTACTTTCTTGCAGCATTCCATTGTGCCGCCGCTGTATGCCGCAATCGCCCCCACTATGATTATCATCACCATTCCTGTAGTCGCTAGCCTCATGTTCAACTGGCTTCCTCCCAGTCCATCACTCGCGATCGCTGTGAGCTAGACCCAAACTTTGTTCCGTTTGTCGAACTGACACTAATTCAGTGTTATTCTTCTCTACTCAACTTCTCCTTAGCCAGTTCTCAGGAAATTCTCAGGTTGTAGGGGGTTAATAGCGGGTAAGCCCAGATTAGGTTCTGACACAATTCACTCACCCACTATCGGAGACTTGCATGAGAGTTAAATATGCTGCTGCTTTTGCTACTGCTTCAATCCTGAGCGTAGGGTTGGCAGTTGTCTTTTCCCAGTCCACGATAAACGGAGTACAGGCCAGTCCTCAAACTGTTGCTCAATCCAATCCTTGTGCAGGTGCGAATCCCTGTGCAGGTGCGAATCCCTGTGCAGGCGCGAATCCCTGTGCAGGTGCTAACCCTTGTGCAGGCGCGAATCCCTGTGCAGGTGCTAACCCTTGTGCAGGTGCTAACCCTTGTGCAGGTGCTAACCCTTGTGCAGGCGCTGATGCCTCTACGACCAACTCTACTGCACCTTCTGTTTACTCTGATACTAGTGGTCTAGCTATCCGAGGAACTGACCCAGTTGCTTACTTTACGGAGAGTAGACCTGTTCAAGGTAGTAGTCAATTTGAGTATGAGTGGAATGGTGCAACTTGGAGATTTGCTAGTGCCCAAAACCGCACGAGCTTTGCTAATAACCCTGAAGCTTATGCCCCTCAGTATGGTGGCTATTGTGCTAAAGCGGTTAGTGAAGGTAATCTTGCCTCAATTGATCCCAATGCCTGGAGAATTGTGGAGGGTAAGCTCTATCTCAATTACAGTGCAGAAGTGCAGCAGCAATGGTTGCAAGATGTTCCGGGCAACATTGCTAAGGCAGATGCTAACTGGCCTGAGGTGTTAGTCGGAAATGTTGTTCACCAATAGAAATAAGAACATGACCGAATAAAGGGCGTTGCTCAATTCGGATATGAATGGGTGTGAGTGCTACGTTCGTGTAGTACTCACACCCAATTTTATGCTTGTACTCAGATTTACGCATTCCTCTATGGAACAAGGGGCTTAAGCCCCTTGTTCACATAGCAGACGATCTGCGGACAGGGCTGTCCTAACTTGAATGACTATCACTATAACGCGGCGTTCGCCTGACTTTCTGTGAAATTAAAGAATTAGAGAGGTAAAAATAAAGTTTCCCAAAAATTTCAACAACGACCTTAAAATCTAGTTGGTATGGATATTAATTTATGTAGGAAACAGCACGTAATGTTGAGTCATAAGCTGCTGCGGTTGATTCTTCTTGTCACCCTGGGCTTGCAGATCTTTGTTGTGGGGCAGTTGAGCTATTTTTTCATAGGTGATGAGCCGCAGAGCAACGTTATCATACTTTGTCTCTCGGCTGGAGGTTTGGCGATCGCCCTTACCTTTCTTCTTCAAATTGATCAGCGCCTCAGACGAGAGACTGAAGGAAAAGCTGACGCGCTAGAACAGGAAATTAGCGCATACAAACAGGCTGAACAAGAATTACAGCAGCATAAAACTCAAATGCGTGCGTTTTATGAGATGGTAGTCGTCCAGGGTCTTACCTTTGAGCAAAGAGTTCAGCGGTTTTTGGAGTTAGGCTGTGAATGTTTCAACTTAGACATCGGGATTTTTGCTCAAGTTGAAGAGAGTCGTTACACCATAGTTGCTGTTCACGGCTTAGACGAGTTACGTCCAGGTACAGTCTTTGACCTGAGCCAAACCTACTGTGCAGTCACCATTCACTCGGCAGAACCCATCGGGTTTGAATTTGCACAAGAGTCAGAATGGGTGACGCACCCCTGCTACCAAGCCTTCCGTCTGGAAGCTTACTTGGGAATGCGAGTTATGGTGAATGGGAAACTATACGGTACGCTTAATTTTTCCAGCTTGACTCCGCATCCTCGCAAGTTTACTAAAGTCGATCGCAGTCTGACTGAGATGATGTCTCAGTGGATTGGCACGACGCTAGAACGTCATCAATCAGAAGCAGCCCTCCATCAATCGCAAGCTCGTTATCGCGCAGTAGTTGAAGACCAGACAGAATTAATCTGCCGCTTCCTGCCCGATGAAACGATTCTTTTTGTCAACGAAGCTTTCTGTCGTTTCTTTGGAAAAGCGAAAGCAGAATTAATCGGTAAAAGCTATAAGCCAGTAATCTTTGAGGGCGATCGCGAAGCTGTTGCTCAGCTTATCGCGTCCATGGATCCAGAGAATCCAGTTGGGACAATTGAGAATCGAGTACTGGTAAATGGTGAAATTCGCTGGACACAGTGGATTAACCGAATGATTTGCGATCAGCACGGTCACTTTGTTGAGTATCAGTCCGTTGGACGAGATATCACAGAAATGAAACAGGCTGAGGAAACCCTACGCCGGAATGAGGAGCGCTGGCAACTCGCTATTCAGGGAAATAACGATGGTATTTGGGATCATGACCTTGTAACGAACCGTCGCTTTGTCTCTCCGCGCTGTACAGAAATTCTAGGATACTCCTATGATGAGATTAGCGCGTTTGACGCATGGATGAATATAGTTCATCCCGATGATGTTGAGACTATGCGTCAAGCTTTTCAAAGACACGTTGACCGGGAAACCCCTTTTTACTCCTGTGAGTATCGAATTAAGTGTAAGGATGGTAGCTACAAGTGGCTGCTGACGAGGGGTAAGGCTTTGTGGAATGAGAAGGGAGAGGCAATTCGGGCAGTGGGTTCGGTTACAGATATTAGCGATCGCAAACGAGCAGAGGTAGAGTTGCAGCAGGCAAAGGAGGCAGCCGAAGCCGCCAATCGTGCTAAGAGTACATTTTTGTCCAACATGAGTCACGAGTTACGCACGCCTCTCAATGCAATTTTAGGATTTACTGAGCTTTTAAGTATGGACCCTGCTACTAGCGAAGAGCAGCTAGAACAGCTAGATATTATTCTCCGTAGCGGTGAACATCTGTTGAAGTTGATTAATGATGTGCTTGAGCTATCTAAGATTGATGCAGGTCGAATCGTGTTGCGTGAAAATCAATTCGACCTGTATCAACTGTTGAATGACTTGGAGACTATGCTCAGCAGTCAGGCATCCAGTAAGCGGCTACAGCTTTACTTTGACTGCGCTCCAAACGTGCCCCAGTACGCGCTTGCAGATGAAGGTAAACTGCGTCAGATTTTAATCAATCTATTGGGTAACGCGATTAAGTTTACTGAAAAAGGGAGTGTGATTCTGCAAGTCCAGCAGGCAACGCAAGAAACATCTCGCACTTTGTATCCCTCAGTTCTAACTTCTGTTGTTTTAAGTTTTGAGGTTAAAGATACAGGTTTAGGGATTGCTCCTACGGAGATCGGTCAGTTGTTTGAGCCTTTTGTTCAAACGTCAACAGGGCAGCAGCAACATCAGGGAACGGGTCTGGGACTAGCAATCAGCAAACGGCTTGTACAGCTAATGGGTGGGCAAATTACGGTCAGCAGCGTACTCAATCAGGGAACTGCCTTTAAGTTTGAAATTCCGGTTAGCTTGATCACGCCCCACACTGAATCTACTTTCTCTGTCACTAAACGAGTGGCTAGTCTAGCACCTGGACAGCCCGCTTATCGCCTCTTAGTTGTGGAAGATCAACATGACAGCCGAAGTTTGGCAGTCAAACTGCTAACTAAGGTAGGTTTTGATGTCTACGAAGCCACTAATGGTCAAGAAGCGATCGCCCTCTGGCAAAACTGGAAGCCTGACCTAATTTTGATGGATATGCAAATGCCTGTGCTGAGTGGATATGAGGCAACCCAACAAATTCGAGTTTTGGAAGCAAACCGCACCGCCTCATCACCTCAACCCACAGTAATCATTGCAACGACTGCCAGTGCCTTTGAGGAGCAGCGATCGCAAATCTTACAGTCTGGCTGCAATGACACAGTTTACAAGCCCTACAAGGTAGAGGAACTTTACACCATTATTGCTAAACATTTGGGCGCAAGTTATGTCTACGTCGAGTAGTATCGTGCTGGTTTACGCTCATGGGTTGGTTTGGGGTTGAGGCGATGTTCGCAATTTAGGAAGACCTGAGATCCAAAGACTTTTTGAGTTTCTGGAGTTTGTCGCGATCGCTTCTTAACTCCTTCTGCAACACTTCATACTCTAGAATACGCTTCCTGATAGGAGCCTGGTTTCTTTCTGTTTCGGTTGTGATGTGGGCCGTTTGGTGCTTAGCAACTTGAAGGATTTTCTCGACTCGTCCTTCTTCAACTTCCAGCGCTGTGGTCAGATTTTGCACCAGCTTTTCAACCAAACGATTTTTAGCGAGAGCTTGATAATAGCTGCGTAAATTATTTCTAATCTTTTCCGCTTCTTTTTCTCGCTCTAAGTCTCTATCTTCTCGATATAGACGAGTGAAAAATCTAAACAGAAAATAGAGAACCACCAGTAGCACAACAGTTGAGACATAAGGAGAAACCTTAAATGCATTCACAATGGGTGCTAGAATGTGCTGCATAATCTGCCTTCTGCTGGCAACGCCTACCATACTCAGGAAGCTAAACATAAAGATGAATTGCATCCATTGGCTTCTAATTTTTTTCAGCATATAGACCATTGGAGATGCTTCTCGATATCGACTTTCACTCAGCGGCATTGCAAAAGCTTCTTCAAAAATCGTTTGGCTGTCGATGCTCTGCTCCGGTTGGAAAAGTGAGCGATTCAAGTCAACCGAAGGCATAGAGTGAAGCATTTCATAGGCTTTTTTTAGAAGCTCTCTCAAGCTATTTTGGGGAGACAAACAGAGCATTTCCCATTCTTCATCAGCCCACCAGCTTAGCTCAGAGCGACAAAAATTCATCAGAGCCGTATTTGCATCAATTGCTCTTTCCTCAACGGTTTCTGGTTTGAGTGGTTTACGCTTAGCTCCCTTAGGTTCAACGACTTCAATCGTAGAAAACCGCAATTGAATATATTTCCGTCCTCGATACTTGACGATATGAGGCTTTAGCTGATCGACAAACCGCCGAATTTTATAGGAGATGCTATTTTCAAGATAGTCGTCTAACAAATCAACTTTTGACTGTTTTAGCTTATCTTTTGCCTGCTTAAAAAATGTTGCTTTTTCATCCTGAATTTGTCTCAGAATTACGTCAACCTTTTCTTTAATTGGGGTTTGTCCTGGCTGTTTTAGCTTCGCCGCATCACGCTGAGTGCTTCTCACTAGCTTTTTTTCATCTAAATCAAGCAAGCTTTCAACTAAACTTAGCTGAGCTAAGACTTGAGTAGTTAACCGTCTAGCAAGAATATCCTCAGGTTTCCGTTTAACTAAAGACTGCAACACTTTGAAGAATTTGTCTATTTCCTGTTGAATTGCTGCATTAAGTTGAGGGGCTGATGTGTCGGGTTGGAGATTGTTCAGCGGTAGCCAGAAAACATCCAGCAGGGAAATTGATTGCAGCCAAGCATGGATAGACCGATGCAGTTCGGCGGCTTGAGCAGGCTGATGGAGTGAATCTGGTGAGTCTGCTATGACTAAAAGGTTAGTAAAACGAGCCGTACTAATCTTTTCAAGGAACTGTTGTTCAACTGCCGTGAGGACTGTATGAGGGTTCACCACCCAACATAGAACATCACAATCTGTCACGAGGCTATCAACTCGCTCATGGTTAGAATTAACAACGGGTTGATATTCAAAAAATAGCTCTGGACTGGTTGCGGTGGGCATTGAAGCGCCGAGAGTGATGCAATCGCCCTCCATTAAAACCTGACAGCCCTGCACCTGCTGTTCATTGACATAGGTGCCATTTCTACTCAAGTCGCAGATTTGCCAACTAGCATAGGTTTGTTGAGAATCAGCTTCACAGGGCTGTATGTTGGCATGATATCCAGAAACCAGTACATATGAGTCAGGAATTAGGATCTGACACTCCGGGTGCCGTCCGATCGCTAACTTCTCGGTGGTAAGAGGATAGCGCTGTGATAGGGCATTCGTTTGCAGAACTAAGGCTGCTGTGGGTTCTGGTTGGGTTAGCTGCATACTCGTCAGTGGTGTAACCTTAAACTGATAAGCTGCCGACAGGTCACAAGTCCTTGAAAGGTTATGCAGCGCTGTTGCTGAGTTTGGATTGTGGCTCACAATTTGCAGCGTCAATTTCCCTGCCTGGAGAGAGACAACACTTTTTTCTAACGTTTGAGCGATCGCCCCAAAGCTTTCGTGCTGCTGGCTTCTAGCAGCGACAAACTGCTGGATTTCCTGAATATTCTTGACCAGTTTTTCAGATTTAACTGACATAACTCTTGTCCCACAAGTAACTAACATGAGTAACTAAATTGACTAAGAACGTGAATCAAGGTGAGACATTTGCCAAAGTTTAATCGTTCTATCCCAACTTCCACTGGCTAGCGTTTGCCCATCGGGGCTAACCGCTACAGAGTGAACTTTACTGGTGTGTCCTCTGAAGGTGTGAAGTAACTCACCTGTATATAAGTTCCAGAGCTTTACCGTATTGTCTGCACTGCCGCTAACTAGCGTTCGGCTGTCGGGACTGACGGCGATCGCGTGAACTTCATTAAAATGTCCAGTGAGGGTATTGATTAATTCGCCACTGTGTAAATTCCAAACTTTAACGGTGTGGTCTGCACTGCCGCTGGCTAGCGTGGCTCCATTAGGGCTGATCGCGACGGCATGAACCTCTGCGGAGTGTCCTTTCAACTGATGCAAGAGTTCTCCTGTCGGTAAGCTCCAAACCTTTACAGTATTATCTGCGCTGCTGCCAACCAGCAGCCAGCCGTCTGAACTGATATCTAGTGAGGAAATTGGGGCTGTATGTCCTGTAAGGTCGTTTAACAGTTCGCCCGTTTGTAAGTTCCAGATTTTGATCGTGTTGTCTTCGCTGCTACTCACTAAGGTTTGTCTATCTGGACTCATGGCGATCGCTGAAATCGTCCAGGTGTGACCTCTTAGCGTGTGCAGCAGTTCTCCAGTTTCAAGATTCCACACTTTAATGGTGTTGCCCATACTGCTGCTAGCCAAGAGTTGCCCATCGACACTGGTGGCGATCGCTGGACTTTCTCCCGATCCGTCTGTCAAAGTTTGAATCGGTTGTTCTAAGACAACATCCCAAACTTTGATCGTTTTGTCTGTACTGGCGCTGGTCAGGGTTTCTCCATCTGCGTTGAAGGCGATCGCCGTAACCATTGAAGAGTGACCCGTGAGCGTTGAAATCAATCGTTCATCTCGCTGTTCACTAAACTCAGTAAATTGTGAGTTGCGAGAAGAGTCTGAACCCGCCAGAAACCCAACAAAAATAGTTGTCCCAATTAGCATCAGCCCAACTCCGGCAAGTCGAGAGATCATTTTGGGCTTGAGCAACCCCTTAAGGTCACACAATCGCTGATAAATTTTGACTTGTGGTGTTTGATCGGGTTCCAATTGGCGAGTTGCTGTCAGCAGTTGTTCGGTTTCTCGTTGCCGTCGATTCGTTCTCGCTGTTTCGTCAGATGGAAACAGATCCGGCAAAGGTTGTGAAACAGAAGGTTCTGCCTGGGGGGTAGCAGGTTTTACTTGAGTTGGAGTGTAGCTAGAAGTTGCTGTTGACGGCAACGCAAAAGCAGAGGAAGCGATCTTTGGCGCAGACGTAGCCTGATCTGGTGCAGCATGACCAAGTTGTTCTAAATCGTGTATGACTTCTGCTGCGGTTTGGTAGCGGTCTTTCCAACTGTAGCGGGTCATAGTAGTTAGGATGGCTGCTAGTTCAGAGCTAACTTGTGTTTGCTGTGTCCAAAGTACTTCAGTAACGCGCAGATTCTCCTCAAAGCTGCGGGGGTGAAGCCCTGTCAATGCCTGAATGCAAATCATGCCTAGAGCATAGATATCACTGTTGAGGCAAGGTCTACCCCGAATTTGCTCTATGGGGGTGTATCCTGCACTATTAATTGCAACCGTTACATCACTTTGTTGAGATACGATATCTCCCGTAGATGATTTCACCAGTGCAGTTTGAATCTGTTTGACTGCGCCAAAGTCAATCAAGACGAGCCGATAATCGAGTTGGCGACGGATAATATTTTCTGGCTTAATATCTCGGTGAATGATGCCATGATCATGTACGAACGCCAAAACGCTCAAAACTTCCTTGAGAAGCTGAATGACTTGAGACTCAGACCAGCGATCGCCCCTCTCCTTAGCTGACATAGCAGGTTCAGAAGAAGCATCCCTAGCCGCCAATTCCAGGCTGAGTGGATGTCCTTCAATAAACTCCTGCACCAAGTAGAACTCCCGATCCTTCTCAAAGTGTGCTAACAGTCGCGGAATCTGATCGTGATGTCCCAGCTTTTCTAGCGTTTCTGCCTCGTTGCTAAATAAACGTCTAATATCATTCAAACTTTCAAGTTCGGCTGTTGCCAGTGATTTGAGGCGTTTGACCACACATTTAGGATGACCAGGACGGCGAGTGTCCTGAGCGATGTAAGTTTCTCCAAAGCCGCCACTGCCAAGTTTGTCAATTACCTGATATCGTCCGTCTAACAGTTCGTTGAGTGCAGACGATTGTACTGATGGTAGACCTTCGGAAGTATCAATACTGGTAGGCATAAAACGATATTCCCCATACAGTTCTCTATTTACTTCTCGTTTGAAAACACTGTGTTTTATGCAAACCAGACAGTAATTTGCATCAAAGGTTATTCAGATCTGCGACTTCTTAGAGAAGTCGCAGATCTGAGACTCCAAGCCTCACAAATTGAATATGTAGTTTTGTAATGTTTTGCAGAATCCCGGTGTCTTGGTAACTGAGAAGCTAATAGAAGGTTGGGCGATCGCCTTTTAACATTCCATCCTTCATCTTATTAAACCTGCTTCAGAAGAAGTAAGTGATTCGTTTACAGAAATACAAGAGGCTGCCATGTCAGACATTACCGACCTGATTGATCAGAATATTGAGAAAATGAGGGAACTTTCACAGGAGGGCGATCGCGCCTTTGAGGAAGTGAATGAACTGGAAGAGTTGATCGACACGCTGAGCGAAACCCTAGCATCTAAAGAACAGGAGACACTCTCCGGTTTTGAAACGCTCATTCAACGCCTGGAAACGCTAGAACAACAATTGTCAACTGAAATTCAAACGGCAAAAGATAGCCTCAGCCCCATTCAAGAAGCCGCTCAGGGAATTGAAACCCAACTCACTAACTTTGCTGAAATGATTCGCGGTCAGCTTGGTGAACTGCAAAGCAGCGCCGAAGAAGTGATAGGGGAAATCGAGATGAAGGCAACTGAAATTCAGCAAAACTTAGATGCGATGACCACTCAGGCAGAGGAATTTAGCTCTGAAATAGACACGCTAGAAGATGAAGCCGTAGGAGAAATTGACGGCATGAAAGAGTCGGTTGGGTCGGTTCGTAGTGAGTTCACTCAAAGTCAAACTAAACTCACCGATGAGTTTACCGCTCTGATGGAACTGATTGGCGAAAAACTAGAAGCACTACAGACAGACTTTGAACATCTGATTGAGACCAGCAACACTGAGTTGGGTGAATTAGATGCGGCGCTGGATACGTCCGCCAACGATGCTTTCACGACTATTCAAGAAAAATTCAATGAGGTAGGTGAAGGAATCACCACATCCGCTCAAGAATTAGTTGAAGCCGTTGCAGCCGTTGGGGAAGAAGCCGTAACCGACTGTGAAGAAATGAGCGATCGCTTCGGCGACATTATCGACAAGTGTGGTGATGTGGTGGCGATTATTCAAGAGATGATGCCCACGCTGGAAAACGTAGAGGAAACGCTTGGATAAGGATAAGGGATAAAGGATGAAGGATAAAGGATGAAGGATGAAGGATGAAGGATGAAGGATCTACCTCGTTCCAATGCTCTGCGTTGGAATGCCGAATGGAGGCTCTGCCTCCTCAAACTAGCGGCAGAGCCGCCTGGATAGGATTCCCAGGCAGAGCCTGGGAACCAGATCAGCTAGATCAGTTCGATCAATTGTTCAATTATGCCTAAACGGAGAAACTCATTATGGCTGAAGCGGTTGAACTCAATACTAATGTTGAAGAAACTTCGGATGTGCTGGAACGATTGCTCACAAGGCTGGAGCAGGCGTGTGCAGACTTTCGAGAACTAGCCACTGAACTGGAGACGGAAACGGAAGAATTGCGTCAAGGCGATGAGTTAGACAGTCAGCTAGAAGCGCTGGAGCAAAGTTTGTCTGATGCAGAGACACAACTGGAAACGGCAGAAACAGAAATTGCGACTGCTTTGGATGAGTTAGAAGGGGCGATCGCCGACATTTCCACCGAACTTGAAGAAGCAAACGGCACCATCACCGAAATGCAGGGAGAATTTGAAGAACTCACCACCGCTATCACCGAATTTGAGACAGAAATGACCGAAGCTCAACAGGCGTTAAGCAGCTTTGAAGGAGCAGTCACTCAGCTTGAGGATGGCTTAACGGAGGCGATTCAAACCACTCAAGAAGCCTTTGAAAATCTGGAGCAAACCATCACTGAAGCCAAAACCCAGGTAGACACTTTCTCTGAAATTGAAACGGATATTGATGAGTTAGTCAGTGAACTGCAAGAGACTCATCGAGAGACGTTCGAAACTGACTTTGACGAACTTAGCGAGGAGTTAAGAAATACTCATTCTGAAGCAATTACCACCGCTAGCAATGACTGTGAAACCACCCTGAAAGAACTATTTGAAACCTTCAGCACCGATGTGGGTGAGATGGTTGAGCAATACGAGCAGGATGTTACTGAGACAATTTCAGGACTCGCAGATGAGTGCGAAAACACCCACAAAGTTGCAGTTAGCGAGGCAACTGAAGAGGTCACAGGTGGAGCCGTTGAAGAAATTGAAGGTGAAGCGGAAGAAACCAGAGGCGAAATGGAAGAAGCCCTATCCGTAATGGGTGAACTTGATCCGCTGACTCAAGAAGTCGTCACCGCTGGAAACGTGATGGTGGCTGCTAACACAATGGTTGAAGAAATGATGGCTTAAGAAGCAATAGCCTTGACTCAATTTCAGAATGTCAAGCTTTCTTCAAAGCTACATCGTACCGAAACGAGAGCAAAATCATGAACATTAGTGAGCTAATGTCTCGAATTGATCACGCAAAAAATCGACTTGAATCTATTCGAGTAGCGCTCGCAGAGATACAAACTATTTGTGAAATCGGCGACATCCCTGGAATCACCTGCAGGGGCCCTCTAAGTCCAGGAATACCAATGCCTGAATTCCTCAGGGATCTTATTAGAGGAACCGTGTTCTTAAAAGAAGGAACTGCCGATCTCATAACTGAATGGGCAAAAAATACAGGTGATCCTTTAGCTTGGGGAGCAGAAGATTGGTTAGCAGATCAAGTAGAACGTCAACTGAGTTCAGATCCCGACTATCTAAGAAACTACAAGAACGAATGGGTGAGAACTCATGCAGACGATATTCAGGAAGCTGCCGAAAGACATGGTATTCCCCCTGAGTTACTTGCGGGTGTAGCTTGGGTTGAAGCAGGAGGGCAGCCCGACTCATTAGATAGCCATGTCTATAATTTGCGAAAAAATTTTCCCTGGTTAGAGAGCTTAGATGACCAAAACTTGCCTGGACCTCTAGACAGACTGACAGGCTCTCCAGAAGAAACTTCTTTTGGAACCATTCAAATGCAAATCCGTGTTGCTGCCCAAGAGTTAGGATATCCAGATCCCGATAATTTAAGTACGGAACAGGAGCGTGAAATTATCGAGAAACTACAGGAGCCCGAAACCAATATTGATCTTGTTGCAAGGCACTTAGACTCTTTACGGAACCACGATGGTTTTCCAGAAGATCCAGATCAGTTAACTGATGAGCAAATTGCTGTTATCGCAACTCGATACAACAGAGGGGTTGAGCCTTCGCTAGAAGATATCCAAGCAAATCCTGATTATGGCAACTTGCTCATTAGGCTCAGAAATGAAGGATTGCTTGAAGACCTATTGAACTAATTGCAGGATGCATTATGTAAAGCCGCAACACACATCTAATGTCGATTTAGAATCCAATATTTCTCACAATTCATTAGAGGTAATCACCATGAGTGAAGCAACCAGTTCTTTAGAGCAATTGGCAACGGATTTGCCTGAAAAATTACGGCTCCTCACCGAGGAAGCAAGTGCAGTTCAGGAAGAAATCAATACGTTTGAGGAAAGTTTGAGTGGGATGCAGGAGGAGCTTAGCGGACTGATTGATCAGATCGAAACCAGTTTGGATGAGCTACAAACGGAAGTAACAGAGCATCAGACGGAACTAACTGAAAGCATCTCAGATTTGGGCAGTGAGTTTGAGACTTTGCAAAGTGAGGTAGTGAGCGATCGCACCGAACTTGAAACCGAACTGCAAGAAGCCCAAACCAAACTCACCGAACTTAACACCAGTTTAGAAGAAGGGCTAACATCCCTTTCAACGGCGGGTGAAACGGCTCTCAATACCTTGAATGAGGGGCAGGGCAAAATCCAGGGCGGGCAACAGCAGCTTGATCAGGTGGTAGATACGGTTGAGGAAAGTGTGGATACGGCAAAACAGGCAGTTGAAACAGCAACGAGTGCGATCGCCGAAGATATTTCTCAAGCGACCGATGCTTTGGAAGAAGCCAACGGAGAAATCGATATCGAAGTGCAGCAAGTGGTAGACGAACTTTCTAACTTAGATGAGTTAAGTAATGAGTTGACTACTCTTCAAGACAGCACCGTTCAGACCGAAATCGATTCCCTACTGGAGACGGCAAGAGAATCAGTTGATATTTTGGGAACCAACATTGAAGATGCTCTGGAGAAAGTCATCAGCGCTGTTCAGGAGGCTGGTTCAGAACTGTCTGGTACTGAAGGCAATATCTCCACTGAGCGAGAAGAATTGAGCGGTTTAGTCGATCAGCTACGAGGGTTAATCGAACCCCTACGCCAGGGTGTCACCAGTGCCCAGGATGCAGCCGATAAGCTGGGCATTCCCTGGAGCTAAAGCGTTTTGTGTCAATAGTCTAATCATCTTAAATCAGGAGAAAACCTATGAGTGATTTACAAACCCTTGCTAGTGAGACGGTCGGCAAGCTCTCAACGCTAGCAGATGCGACAGAAACGACTCAAACCAAACTCACCGATGTTAAGACTGAACTCACGCGGATTCGGCAGGCAGTTGATGATGCCTGGGAAACCCTGAGCGATCGCGCCCAATCCGTAATTGAACAAGTCAACGAAGGCAAAACAGAACTCGCGGCTGAAGTAGAATCTGTTACTCAGGTAATTACTCAGTTGAAACAAACCATTGACACGACTCAAAGTGAGTTGACCCAGGAATTAGAGACGACTAAGGGGGCGATCGCCGCAATCGATGACAGACTGGCTGAACTGGATATGGAAAGTGACATCACCGAAGCCGAGGAAGCCTTGAACAGTCTTGGTGAAAAAGAGATTGGCACTGAAGTTGAAGAGGCGATTAACCAGGCGATCGAAGAACTCAACGGCTTCAGCAGTGAACTCACTGCCTTTGAGTCCGGGTTAGAAGGTCAGGTAGACGGACTGGAATCCACCGTCACCGATCAAGTCGTACCTGCCATTGAAGGCGGAACGCAATCTCTCTCCGAACACTTCGACTCTGTAATTGAACACTTTAACACTTCCATTCAAACGGTTTCAGACGGTATGGAAGAGTCCATTCAAGGATTGATGGAGGAAGTTAGCACCTCACAAGATGAGTTGTTGACTGAACTGGAAGGCACTGCCACTCAACTCGATGAGATGATGACCCAGTTGGAAGGGGCGATCGAGACGGCAAAAACCAGTGTTGTAGATGCCACAGAAGCTCTTGTAGAAGGCATCCAACTCAGCAATGAGAGTTGTCAAAGAGCAGTAGAAGTACTAGCAGAATCCAGGGATGCTTTGGAAGCAATCTAGCCTCCTAATAGCAGCGCAATTCCCAACCATAACCAAATCGTCTTGCCATTGTGATTCTAGCTAATGCATTAGGAGGATCTAAATTATGGGTATTGAAGATATAAGAGCGCGTGTTGATGAAGCAAGAGAAAACTTACCAAGAAAAATCAGAGTTTCTGTGGAAGTTCCACGCTATAGATGGAACGATTCTATTCGTCGTCGTGCATGGAGAGAACTTGCCGATGATCCTAACTCACTCCTTCTTGATCCAGAGCGCGATGAAATTAGATCTCGCGGATACCGTGGATCTCAATTTGATAACCCTGTAACCGGAAGAACAGAAACAACAGAACTTTCGCATGAGTCAGAGGATGGACAGGGAGGGTCTCGACGAGAGGGAGGTGAAAGAGTTGTACCCCGCAGTCCAATAGACCATGCTCGCCGTGATCCGCATCGACATCTACCAAGAGAACATCAAGACCTTACCCTGCCAGTAGATCATCCTGATTTTCCTGAAGAGAAGTTTAATCGGATTCGTGAGGCTTTCTGGGATCGAGATGGCTACAGGGAGTACGATCCTAGGCAAACTCCATATACATTAGTGGAGGAAACCCCTTCATCTTCTCCAGCAACCAATTCTTCTAGACAACAAGAAAGTTTTTTAGGAGGAGATTTACTACCAGAAAACAATTCATCTGCGGTTTCAAATGCGTTTGAAACCGCAGATGAAGCATTTCGTGGAGCAGATAGAGTTTTAGGTCCTGCGGGATATTTGTTTGATGCTTACAGCCTTCATGAAGCCTATGAGTCTGATGGCGGAAAAATGGGAGATAACTTCAGGGAAACCGCAGGCGGGGTTGCAGGTGGGGCAGCAGGAGGTTGGGCTGGTGCAACGGTGGGAGCTGCAATCGGTACTGCCATATTTCCTGGTGTTGGCACCGTTGTCGGTGGACTCATTGGTGGAGTCGTAGGAGGAATGGCTGGCGAGGAAGCAGGTGGATTCTTAGGCGGACTTTTCTAGACAGGTTGCTCAAAAAGTGAGTAAACGATCAGATATGTTTTGCAAACGTTAGCCACAAAGTGTAGGGTGGGCAGTGCCCACAAAACCTCATAGTGAGGCTTGCAAAAAATGTGGACAGTGCCCACCCTACTGGACATCGCTGTAAACCTTAAAAATTAGGTGAAATCCATGAACAGAACTGTTGAGATGCGCCAATTTGAGCTTGTTTTAGTTGTAGAGAAGCACAATCCGATACTTCTAAATCCTGAATTCTTGAAAGTCAAAGGAATTATTCCTTACCATTGGGAGTTAGCTCAGCCGCCAACTTATGTCGAAGGAGTTGCTTTGTGTGTCTTTCAAAATGGAGTTTATATTGCTCATAGAGGAAATGTAATTGCTTTTTTTGAAGACGCTAGAGCAAAAAGCCTCGAAGCGTTAGAAGTTCCTGAAATTGTCCAAAGATACGTTGAAAGGTTCCCGCAAGAAAACTACCAGGCAGTGGGGCTTAACCTGGAAGGACATACTACATTTGATAACCAGGATAGAGCAAGAAGCTATCTTCATGAGACACTTTCCAGTCTCGATCGCTTCCATGAGTCTGATCAAAATCTTGTGCAGGCGATCACCAACTTGATCTACAAACTTGACAGAGGTGTGTTGACTCTAACAATACGAAACACAGGACTACAGGTTTCAGAAACAGAAACTACTCCAGTAATTCTATTTGCTGCTAACTTTCATCGTGATCTTGCTAAAATTCTGGTTGAAGAACGCTTGTCTGTTCTATCTCAAACTATCAAGAATTGGCAACTTGATGTCGAAACTTACCAGGAAATTGTCAACAAAAGATTTTTGGAGCAAAAGGCAGCTAAACTTCTAAAATTGGAACTCAATAGTTGAGTCTAGAGATGCAATATTCAGATTTGAAGAGCTATAGAGGAGAGCAACGCTATGGATAGAGCAATTAGTATTCGACAGGTTGAGTTCGTTTTAGAAGCAGACAAACATAATCCACTGCTATCCAATTCCGAATTTCTGAAAACTGAAGGAATTGTGCCTACTGAGTGGAAGGTTTCTGAAATTCCAACTTATATGAATATTATTGCTATGACCGCGCCTCTAAAAGAACTTTCATTTCGAAATGGAATTTCTATTGTGCATCAAAGCAATCGTATCAACTTCTTTGAAGATACTCGAACAAAAAATATTGAAGATTTAGAGCTTCCACAAATTATTAGCCGATATATTGAGAAATTGCCGCAGGACAACTACCAGACTGTCAGTATTAGTATAAGCGGTTATGCTTCTTTCAACACTCAGAACGAAGCACGGAACTGCTTACTTGAAGCTCTTCTAAATCCTAATAACCAGCATGAAACCGATCGGTGTATCGTGCAAGCCAGGGTTAATTTTTACTATCAATTTAATAGAGGTAGACTCTCGCTAATGATTCAAGACGGTATGTTGGATCTTCCAAACAGGCAATGGGTTTCAGCCTTGATATTTTCCGCTTGCTTTCCGCCTCAATCTATCTCTAGAACTCCTGAAGGAGGGCAACTTCACGTTCTATCTCAAATCAATGAGAACTGGCAAATTGATATCAGAACTTACAAAGAAATCGTCGGTAATAAATTTTTAAAGAGAAGTTGAGTTTTGCGCTGTCCCAAACGTTTAACCAAATATTGCAAAGGAGCAGTGAATTTCTAGGTCTTTTCCACTTATGCCTTATATCATTTGGAAAATCTCAAATAATGAGTTTACCAAATTTAGTAGGTCGTATTAATTGGGTTAGGAACGGATCATCGACGAGTTAAGTGGAGAATCTGAATAATGAGTGAGACAACTAAGTTCATAGAACAAATGGCAACTGAGGTTCCAGAAAAGCTGAATCTGTCAAGGAGATTGAAACCGCTAAAGTCAACAGTGGTAAAAGTGAGTTATCTCCTGAAGCTGAATCGGTTAGTCAAGCGATCGCTCAGCCTAAACAGCAGATTGATGCAGTTCAAGCTGAGTTAACTCAGGAGTTGGAGGGAACGAAAGGGGCGATCGCCGCAATCGACGACAGACTGGCTGAGCTAGATATGGAAAGTGATATCACTGAAGCTGAGGAAGCCCTGAACACCCTCGGTGAGAAAGAGATTGGCACTGAAGTTGAAGAGGCGATCGCGCAGTCCGTTGAAGAACTCAATGGTTTTGGCGGCGAACTCACTGCATTTGAGTCAGGATTAGAGAATCAGGTAGATGGACTGGAATCCACCAACAGCAACTAACTTCCAAACATGAACAAATCCAACAAACGAGAGCCTCCTAATTGGCTCAACCTCCGTCGCACTGCTTTAAAGGGAGCAACCTTTGTTTCCATCATCAGCATCACAGCAGTTGGGGCAATCGGATTGTGGTCAGTTATGGAAAAAGAGAGGAATGATACTGTTGTCCCCTTTACTGCTTCTTCTCATCAAGTTAGAACACTGAATCGTGAATCTAACCAATTTAGTGTCTCAGGTCATGTAGATGACGGCTTAACAAACTGATTCTCATTGCTAGTTCGGTTTCACCTTACATTAGGAAGCTCCAAACCATGAGTGTAAATGATTTGATGGTTAGCATTGATGCAGCGAGAGATCGACTCCGAGAAGCTAGAGAAGAGGCACTTGCAGCCACTGGCGCTCTCAAAGGGATTTATATAGCAAGAGAACAAATAGGTGGTCTATTGAAACCCCCTCCTTTACCACCGTTGGAAGAGAGACCGCGTGGTGGAAGGTCATCTCCTGGAGCCAGTTTCGCGTCTGGCAGGATAAATGAGAGAGTTTGGAAAGTCCACTATGAAACTAGAGCAGCATTTGAAGGCGGTAGAGTTGATACTGAAGCTGCCTGGAAAGATCCCGTTACAGGAAAAAATTTGTCGTTTTCAGACGCTCGGTCGCGTCGCCTCGATTTTGTGTATTCTCACCCAAATGGTGCGGTTGATGCAGTGGAACATAAGAAATCATCCCTGACAGCTACATCTCCAGAAGCAGAGGCTCAACGAGCAAGGGATCAAATTGCCATGAACCGAGGCGCACCAATTGGTAAGAAAAACGTGGGATTTCTTAGTAACGTTGATAATGTTGTTTACAAGGACGGGCTTCCCGTTCTTGGACCAGGAGGCAACACTGATCTGCCAGGGGCTGGAGAAAGACCAACGCATGTTCACATAGAACCCCAGGACGGAAGAACTTTTCTTCGAGGAGGAAGTAGGGCTTTAGGTCCGCTGGGTGCCGCTGTGGATCTCTATTATCTTGGTGATGCGATCGCGGAAGACGGTGGCACTTTTGGAGAAAACACTAGGACAACCGTAGGTGGAATTGCAGGAGGCTGGGGTGGTGCCGCTGCCGGAGCCGCACTTGGTACTGCGCTCATTCCAATTCCAGTTGTTGGCACAGTTGTGGGAGGCATTATAGGAGGAATTGGTGGTGGTTTGCTAGGTGAATCTCTAGGCGGGCTTTTCTAGGAAGGTACTCAAAACGCCTAGTAGATGATGAGCAGCTTTTGAACTTGAACATTGAGTAATTAGGTAGAAAACTCATGAACAGAACTGTTGATATGCGCCAATTTGAGCTTGTTTTAGTTGTGGAAAAACACAATCCGATACTCCTGAATCCTGAATTTCTCAAAGTTAAGGGAATCATTCCTTATCACTGGGAACTAGCTCAACCTCCAACTTATGCAGAAGGGGTTGCTTTAACGGTTTTTCAAAATGGAGTGTATATTGCTCATCGAGGTAATGCGATCGCCTTCTTTGAAGACGTTAGAGCAAAAAGCCTGGATGAGTTAGAAGTTCCTGAAGTGGTTTACAAATATGTTGAAAGACTACCACAGGAAAGCTATCAGGCAGTAGGGCTGAACCTGGAAGGGCATACTTTGTTTGATGAGCAGGATACAGCAAGAAGCTATCTTCAGGAGATGCTTTTTAATGGCGATCGCCCCCATCCCTCTGATCGAGATCTTGTGCAGGCGATCGCCAACTTTATCTACAAGATTGACAGAGGAGTAATGACTCTCACAGTGCGAAATACAGAGCTACAGCTTTCAGAAACAGAACAGACTCCAGTACTTCTGTTTGCTGCCAATTTTCATCGTGATGTGTCTAAAATCCCTGAAGCGGAACGAGTTCAGGAATTATCTGAAACGATTGAGAATTGGCAGGACGATGTAGAAACATATCAAGATATTGTCAACAACAAGTTTCTAGCTCACAACGACAGATTAGCAATTTCTACCTACAGCTAAATAGGTTCTCTGGCTAACAACTCGTATTGAGCAAGCTAAGAGTCAAGGCAAAGAAGTATTAGTCGGAGCAACAAAAATTAAACTCCTTCTTCCTGGCCTCGTTACCAAGCTGGAGCTTGGTAACGAGGCCAGGAAGCTCCAGCTTCCAGTTTCAGCAAGAAGGGAAGCTGGAGCTTCCCCATTGCATTGCCAAGCTGGAGCTTGGCAACGAGTGTAAGCTGGAGCTTGGCAACGAGTGTAAGGAAGTCGAAGACCTGAGTACCGCCTTATTTGAGAGACTTGAGTAGCTGAGTAGGACGAGCAAGCTGTACATCATCCAGGCGATCGGGATGGTGAATGAGTATATAGTGTTCATACTCAAACCAATGCATCTCACCTTTTTCCTGGTTGCAGGGCTTACAAATTACCCAAAAGTTCTCATATAGCGGTAGCCATATTGATTAGGACATTTTGGCGGCGCGGCTGAGCCGCGCCGCCAAAATGTCCTTGTCCTAACCTAGCTGACTACAGCTATATCGCCTTTTGCCTATCTTGTCCGCCAACTCAAACAAATCTTTTAGCTCTTTATCCTCAAGATCCACAATATTCCTCACGAGTGTGCTTGGCTAAAGTTTTGTCGTTCGATAGTTTTTTTGATTGCGTTTCTTTTGAGCCTTCTGCTCAGTCTTCTAACTGACGATACTCTACTTGCAAAGCTTCAAATTTACGCTCTGCCTGATTACGTGCCCTAGCATAAGTTGCATTATTGCGACCTAAACTATTGTTCTTATCTGCATAAGAATTAACAAGCTTGGCAGCGCTAGGTTCGCGATGGAGAAGGTTCAATAACTCTTCGCACTCCTCCTTTTCAATAAGTTAAGTTAAAGCATGAGTGAGTCAGATTCAAACCGTTGTTGCTCGTGCTTTAACCAAAGTAAGTCAGGTTATTTTGCATATAAGTAACTTTTAAGTTTTAATGATTTAACTATAAGTCTATTCTATTCAGGTTCAAGCATTTGCAGTTTGGGCTTGAGCCTTTACTGTTCAGGTTTCAACCTAATATAAGTTTTATTTAAGTTTTTGCTGCTACGCTTTCAGTCTACTTCCACTGCACAAAGCGATGACTGCGTGGCTAGAAGCAAACTCAAAACGTGCCTTCAGCATTGCTGATATGATCTTTTAGAGCTTCATGAAATGAATCGCGATCGTGCGGTTCGTTGAAATCGATAATCGGACCCTTTGGCACGATGCGATTGGGATTAATATCAGTCATGCTCATGTAATAACCGTGTTTGATATGGTCTAGGTTGCACGTTGCTTTGAACTCAGGGTACTGATAGAGGTCCTTGAGATAATTCCACAGGTTAGGATAGTCGATGATGCGGCGCAAGTTGCATTTAAAGTGGCCGTGATACACCGAGTCAAAGCGATATAGCGTAGTAAACATACAAACATCAGCTTCAGTGAGTTGGTTTCCACACAGATAACGCTGCTGACTCAGAATGATCTCCCAGTGATCTAAACCTTCAAAAAGTTCAGTCACCGCCTGGTCATAGGCTGTTTGCGAGGTTGCAAAACCAACACGATACACACCCGCATTGATGGGTAAATAAATTGCATCGATTGTTTGATCGATTTTCTGCTGTAGGTTATTGGGGTATAGGTCAATTTTTTTCGCTGCTAGTTCTGCAAACTCTACGTCAAACATTCGCATGATTTCGCGAGATTCGTTGTTGACAATGGTTTGAGTTTGCTTATCCCAAAGTACCGGAACAGTAACTCGCCCTGTGTACTCAGGAGCCGCTTTTACATAGATATCCTGCAAATATCGGGCATGATTTACTAAGTCAGGAATGGCTCCCGGTGCTTTAGAAAACTCCCAGCCCATATCGCCCATAGTTGGATCGACGATTGAGACTGAAATAACATCATTTAGTCCTTTGATCTCTCGAATCAATAAGCTGCGATGTGCCCAGGGACACGCCAGGGCAACGTAGAGGTGATAGCGTCCGGGTTCGGCCTTGAACCCGCTAGAGCCGTCGGTAGTGACGCGATCGCGAAATGTTGTGGGAATTTCATTGAACTTACCGCTGGAATCAGATCTGTTTCCATTGGTTGTCCATTTACCTTTGATCATTATTCCTGAAGCCATAGGTTTCTCCTGAATAGATTGAAGTTGCGTTTTGATACTTGTAATAATTAGTGGATAGTTTTTGGTAGGAGCGCGATCGCATTGCCATTACTGTAACAATCAATCCAATCAATCCAGTTACGACAAATAAAAGTGCAATTCCTCTGTCGGTTCCTGTTCCAAACCAGGAACCGATTAGATCTACGCCAGCCCCGGTTGTCATAAAGGGAATGAAGATAAACTGGGCGATCGGCCCGACCATGAAGGCAGTAAGTGGAGATGCGGCTTGTTCAATACTTTGGGCAAATCCGAATACTCGTCCCTGCCGTTCAAGTGGGATTACGGTTTGAAGGATAGTTTGTTCCGCAGCTTCAACCACTGGAATCAGGCAAAGATAAATAAATAGTCCAATTGTCAGCAGTGTAATAGATGCCTGAATCGTGAAGAGAACGGCAACAATCCACATAGCGATATTTGACAAAAACATCGTTCGCAGTGGACTTTTACCCAAACCTATTCTGGCAACTAACAGTCCACCTACAATAAATCCTAAACTTAAAAGTCCCCACAAAACACCCCAAATTTGTACTGAAACGAGTGATAAACCGTAAGCATCCATCAGCGACATGAAGACTCCACCCAGGAAGTTGTTGAAGCAGTTGAAGAAAATCAATGCAAATAACCCAGGAATCAGACGAATGACGCGAATTGTGCCCTGAATATCAATATGGTTTGTTTTAGCATCAGTATGAATGGTTCTTCTTTCAGGAATGGATACTGCCCACAAGTGAAAAATTGTCAGCAGGGTTAGTCCGATTGCGAAAACCAGCATCCAGTATACGCCCAAGAAGCCGATTGCCAGCCCGCTGAAGATAGAAGCAATGAGAAATGATACGCCATTGGTAGTGCCCACCAGTCCATTGGCTTTGTCTCTTTCTGCCTCAGGAATCAGGAGTGTCACCAGCGTTGGCAGGGCGATCGTACGGATGTTACCTGCGATCGCCCCCACTAGCGCAAGGATGATGAATATCCAAAGTGTGACACTAGACACATCCGTAAAAGCAGAGGGTGGAGTTGAGACAAAAATGAGATGAGCAATAAGGTATAAAACGAGAGAACAGAGACTTGACAACATCATCGCTGTTTTCTTCTGATACCGATCTACCAGCGATCCGAGAAAGAAACCAGAAATAGAAACAGTGACAAGGTAAATGCCTGCCATCATGGAGGTAGCAAGCACTGATTGAGTTTGCAGATATACCCAAAAGGTGACAGCAAACCAAACAAAGGTATTGGTCAGCGCAGCCACTAGCGAGTTAGCTAGGATGGCGTAAAAAGTTTTTGTCATTATTTCTATCCATAGGTTGGTCTTTGCGGCCAGCCTGGAGGGGAATCCTCAAAATCTTCCTGTCGCCCGTAGGGTGTGACATCAAGGAGCGTATAAGCATCGGTGAGCGATTCGGTGCCACGAGCGTAAGTTGAGTAGGTGGTTGAGTCGCTTGTAATTCCTGGCTGCGCCTGAGCAAACAGAGAGAAAATTGGTTCCAGCATGAGCCATTTATTCCACTAGCTGAACAAACGTCGCTGCAAATGATAATGCTCAACAGTTTTTTGGTGTATTCTTTTTACCTCGGTCTGGTGATGCTGAGCTAGCGAATTTTGCTTTAATTCTAAGGCTAATTGACGAATTTTAGGGTTTGATTGCTGTCGTGGAGGTTGACTTAGGATATTGATGTAAAACATCGGGTTCCCTCCGTTGGGATATAGCCCTCTTAGAATAGCGATCGCCCCCTTGCTCTGCTTCACCCAGATGATTCATCCAACTAGGGGATATTGGTTACAGCAGTTCTGTAGCTGTATAGGCTATACCAACTCTCTTTAAGAACGGCCGTTCGCCCCTACGCTGTGATTCACCTATAGCACTTGAAGAGTTGATTAGGACAACGTTGGACTCGCCAAAGCGTTGTATAGCTAAGGTTTCGATTCATCCCTCATCCTTCATCCTTTTGCTATATCCGAAAATTACTGTAAGACAAAACAAGGGGCTTTAGCCCCTTGTTCCACAGGTGAATGCATAAGTTTAGTCGGATATAGCGCTATACAGTCACAAACGAATCGGCGGTCAAAGTAGTGGTGTCGATTCCGCTTAGAATCACTAAAGTTTCATCGCCAAATCGAATAGTGTTGCCTTCCAGGGAGATTTGATCCAATGCCAGACCATTTGCTAGCCCAATGAAGTCGTTGCTTGTATCAAAGTCTGAAACGGTGTCAGTACCTTGCCCAACTGCTAGAACGAAGGTATCCCTACCGTGTCCTCCTGAGAGCAAATCGTCATCACTTCCTCCCCAGAGCAGGTCATCACCGTTGTCTGCATTGAGGATGTCCTCGCCTTCCTGACCCAAGAGGGTATCATTTCCGACTCCACCATTGAGGATGTCGCTACCAATGCCCCCAAAGTTGCGGTCATCGCCGTTGCCGCCAGAAATGGTGTCATTACCAGCGCCCCCAAAGATACGGTCATTACCATTCTTACCAGAGAGACTGTCATTACCCAAAACACCAAAGATAATGTCGTCTCCATTTCCTCCAGTCAATGTATCGTTTTCTGCGCTGCCTACAATGCGATCGCCCTCCTCTACAGAGTTAGCATCGTCGATAGCGATCGCCGCCAGGATAGGGTCGTGGTCACTACCGCGAGCGGGCAGATCAGGAAACTCAGCATTGACATGAACTACATCAAATTCAGCGTCCGCTACAAGATTTTCCGTGACAAAGATATGGTCGAGCGGCGTTAGGTTTCCATTGGAAAACTGGAAAGTGTAGCGCTCTAGCTGGGGCAGCGTATCCGTTAAATTGAACAATACTTGTTTGCCACCGTCTGCTGTGCCTTCTGCAAACGCATCCCATTCTTCATAGTCAAACCCATTCCAGTCGCCAGCCACAACAACCTTAGCGTCTGAATTCTCAGCCAGAATGCCATCTACAAACGCATTGATTTCGGCGGCCTGCTCACTTCGAGCATCGGAACCGCTGCGAACAACAGGCTGGATGTTGCCGAAGTTCTCAATTCCACCAGCGGTATTGTGGACACTCACCACCGTAACGGTTTCACCATTAAAAACAAAGTCAGCCACCAGTGGCAACCGACTGCTTTCAAAGACGTTGTTTCCTGAAATATCATCCTGCTGGGTGGCTGGATCACTGATCGGACGCAAGCTATCCTCAACTAGGTCTACCCGCTCTGGGTTGTAGAGGAAAGCGGTGCGGATGTTGCCACCCGGTTCTCCACCATTGGCATCATCTGCAATAAAGGGATTGTCTAGAAATGCGTAAGTTGGGCCGCCATTCGCGGCGATCGCATCAACTAACTGTTGCAGCGTCTCGTCCGCTGCCGATACATCGGTGTCTCCGCCTTCATCCGCAGCACCATCATTGTCTTGAATTTCCTGTAGGGCGAGGATATCTGGCGCATTCAGATTGTTGATAATCTGTTGAGCAATGGTATCGAACCGTCCATCTGCAATATCAGAATCGCCTCCAATATCAGCCCCCTCATTTGGATCAAGGTTCAGCACATTGTAAGCGGCAATCAACAGGCGATCGTCTGAGCGTCGCAGATTCGTCACCTCAGCATCTAGTTCCTCAGGCATAACTGTAATAGGCTGAGTGGGCAGCAACTCATAAACGGTTCCGGCATAGGAGAGAATACCCGTCACATTACCCAGCGAAGAGCCTTGAGGAATGATGGTATTGAAATCTTCGCCCAGATCCGTCAAGGCGTTGGCAAAGTCTACCTCAATGCGCTCTGGGTTGACATCAGCAGTAAAGATATCCGTTGCGCCAACTCCAATAGTGACTCCATTGCGCTCGTTCAAACTGTTGGACGAAGCTCCTCCGTCAACCACTACGACCGCAGAATCATCGGTAAAAGTGAATCCTGGACCTCCCGCAGGTGCAGACGACTGCACGACTAGCGCATCATTGAGCGTCACTAACATCCCTTCCAGGGATTCATAGAAGTCAATACCATCTTGCTCAGGGTCAAAGTTAGCATTGCCAACTTCAGGTAAATTGAGATTAATGGGGCCACCTGCCTCAACAAACTCTTCCGAGGTAGGAATTCCTTCACTCAGATCGACACCAAACTCATCTGGGCTAACGACAAATTCGTTGGGTACCGTTCGACCACCCTCACCCAGCACAACAGGGGTAGGTAGGTCAATGGTTTCGTTGAGAACGGCGATCTGAGGAGCTGCAATTTGAGTGAACCCTAGTCCGCCGCTGACGGCTTCCTCGACTACGCCAACGATTTCAACTTCATTGCCAATGGCGAAACCAGCAGCATCGGCACTTTCTACGAAAATGGCATCAGAGGTGGCATCATTTCCGTCACCTGTGACATCCTGCACATAAAAACCGCTGTTACTAATTGCTGTAATTACTCCAGTCGTTCTGACGGTTTGGCTGATCAAAGGGGACACATGACCAGCCTCTTGGATTTGAGGAATTGAGGCAGCAACCGGATTGTCTAGTACGGGTTCTGCGGGCACTCCTGGAGTGTCGTCAATTCCAAATGTGAATTGACCGATGACAAATTCTCCGGTGATATCAGGATCGCGAAACACTAGACCAGGTACAAAGTTACCATCTGGTCCAACTTGCGTATCACTGTAGACCCGGTTGCCACTACCGATGGTTCCAATTAATGCAACACTATCAACAATGGTTTCCCAGGGTATGATGTCCAAAACACCATCATCATTGGTGTCTAAGTCCTGACCATCGGCACCCGTAAAGTTACTGACCAGCAAATGGGTAACATTGTCGCCGTTTTCAAAATTTAGCAAGCCACCGGGTGAGCCAGAAGGGCCAATTAGATCAAGGGTAGCAACAAAGGCATTTGTATCTTCACCTGCTGCAAATAGACCGTCTGCCTGAATCGCTTGACCATCAAGTTCGACAACTGCCTCAATTACGCCGCTGCTGCCTTCGTCACTATCACCGATGACAATGTAGGTGAGATTGTCAAGCGAGGTTCCCGGAGTGCCTCCTAGCTCAAAAAACTCGCTCTCATCCGTACCAGGTTGATCAATACGAATTTCGTTGATCACAGTTCTTTCAGTCGTCATTATGCTCTCCTTCAAGTCAATGAACGTGACATACCTTATTTCAAGGACTCTAAGCTTTACTTGAAGCAAAGCAATTCATTCTAGTTGTTTGAGCGAATTCACTCGCTCTTACTAATCAAGAGATGCTCCAATTGCGATCGATAGTGATAGCAAATTTTGAGTAACGTAAATTACGCTACACCATAAATTCATGGGAGTAAAAATGCCATGAAATAACAGAGTGCAATCCTCTGTTGAGAATGGTTATACGAGTTAACTGAGATTTGCCTCAAAGCAAGTCCCAACGGAACGACCCACAGAGGAAGATATCACCCGTATCTAAAGTTTGACTTAAGAAGAATTTGAATTGAGGTTATGATTTGTTGAAGGGTACAAGTTATGGACTTGGCTTCTAGAGATTGCTAGTTTCGTCATATAGCGTCTTGCAGATGAATAAACCACAGGTAGGGCGAACGGCCGTTCGCCCTACCGGGAGTGTGTAAGTCCTATTTGACTGACTTGGTTCAGGTGGGCGAGGTGTTCAGGTGGCTTCCAGAGGGGTTTAATGGGTTCTATACGCCTTTGGGGTCACGCCTGTAAACTGGCGAAACTGTTTGCTCAAATGACTGTGGCTGTTGAATCCGCACGAAAAAGCAATATCCACAATAGATTGGTCGGTTTGCCGCAACAACTGCTTTGCTCGTTCGATTCGTTGCTGAAGCAAGTATTGATAGGGTGCAATGCCAATGGATTGCTTAAACTGGTGACTGAAGTGAAACTGGCTCATTCCCAGCAGTGCTGCCAGATCTACAAGTTTGATGTCTTGACTCAAATGGTCATTGATATAGTCCAACACCTGTAACAGTTGATGTTGAGGCAATCCACCTTCATACACAGCAAGGCGAGGGTGAGTCACGGTATATCGTCTGAGCAAATGTACAGCCAACACATTTGTGAGTGAGTCGATGTAGAGCTTTCCGCCTAAGCTTTCTTGCTGGAGTTCTCCCAATAACATGAGGGCGATCGCCTCAATCTGTGGATCACGTGCTCGAAATTTAGGAACTAACTCTAGATGATCAGAATTGATATTCAGAGTTTCTTGAGCAACAGCTTGAATAAAGCTGGAAGCAATGCGAATTTCTAAAAAGTGATCTTCACTGTCCCAGCGGGCAAAGAGCGGCACTTTGGCAGGTGTGATCGAGAGATCTCCTTTCCCGTACAGGCTGGTATAGGTTTTACCATCTTTAATGTGCAAAAAGCGAACAGGGCGAGGGGCAAGCGACATACAAATTGTATGGTCATCCTCAAGTTGGCACAGTGCCTCACCCGCCGGATGCTGATATTGCTTCACTAGAATATTTTCCCAACCCCGGTCTTGACTCGACAAGGTAGGTGAGTAGGCCAGTTCAGTCTGGTGGATGGTTGGAGTACTCATGGGAAAAACTATGCTCCCAGATTTTGATTTTCTACTTTTAGAATACCTGCTGCTGAGCAACCTGAAAGTTAATCGCAAGATTTTGATAGTATCCCAGAAATTAAATAGTTAAAGGTCAGGACGTTTGCTTAAGTTGGAAGGGTAGTTGACCACAAGAGAAGTTATGGCACATTTACTACACCTTGATTCGAGTCCACGAGGTGAGCGATCGCACTCTCGCCGCCTGACTTGCGAGTTTGTAGAACAGTGGAAACAAGTTCATCCGGGTGATACTGTCACCTATCGGGATATTGGTCAAAATCCGATTCCTCATGTTGATGAGTCCTGGATTGCTGCCGCATACTCTGCGCCCGACCAACTTACGCCCCAGCTTCAGGAGGCGATTCGCCTGAGCGATCAGCTGGTAGATGAATTCCTAGCAGCTGATATTTACGTGGTTGGCGTTCCCATGTATAATTTCAGCGTTCCCAGCGGATTCAAGGCTTATATTGACCAAATTGTGCGAATTGGGCGAACCTTTGACTTTGAACCCGATGAATCCGCCCATGTTTATAAACCTCTGGTACTCGGCAAAAAGATGTTTGTCATCGAAGCTCGTGGAGATTCTGGTTTTGAAGCTGGTGGGCGCTACGAGAAGATGAATCATCATGATCCTTATCTAAGGGCAGTTTTTGGATTCATTGGTATCGCTGACATCACCTTTATTCACATTGAAAAGAGTGAGTATGGAGAGAATAAGCTGGCAGCTTCGATCGCTGATGCCCGTGCCAAAATTGCTGAGCTAGTGGCGGTGTAGAGCAATTTGCAAGGCACGAAGAACAAACCTGCGCCATTTTAGCCCCATGACATCTAGCGATTCTGCTTTCATGGCTTGGGGCAAAGCCAACACACCCGCGATTCCTAAACAGGTTGCAAGATATAAAGTGACACGTTGCATTCAGTCTATTCCTCACACAAAACAAACGCAGGCTTATCTGCAAAGAGTTCTGGAGCGTACAGCACACTCAAACCCATTGCCAGAGAAACTGCAATGATGATGGCGGCGCGGCGGTTAAGGTTAGCGGAGGGTGCCAGAGACAACGGGCGTAATAATGCGGTTCATCAAATGCAGAAACTGACTCAGGATGATCTCGATTGCAGACCCAAAGAAACAAATGCCAAAGATGAGAGCTAGCGCTTCCTGGGGGCGATCGCCACTGTAAGAAATCATCTCAACGCGGCAAAAGAACGGGTCGTTGCAGAGTTAAGAACGGCGCAGCCGATTCAGATTGACCCTGAGCAAATTTCTTAGACGGAACTGACGCAAGCAGAGCGCAAAAGGCGATCGCCACGCTACTCACCTTTGGGGTAAACTGGCGATCGGCTTACTGGTTCTTTGCTGCAACTGTAGCGCTGCTGGTCATAGGAATGCTCTGGGCATCACAGCGGCATTTGATGGATTTACCTCAGGGGCGATCGTGCCAGCGGCGATCGGCTTTTTGACCAGCATGGGCAGTATTGGAGCAGTGAGCATTCCCACTGGAGTGGGCTGGATTGCAGACCGAGTAACCCTGGAAATCGTTCCAATGGTGCTGTTGCCATTAGCCATCCTGATGGTGATTCTGCACCGTTGGCTAATGAGACACTCACCAGGTAGCGCAGCAGCATCTTAATTTTAAGCCAGCCATGAACATACAAATCCGTAAAGAAGTTGCTTCTGATGGGGCAGACATTAGAATATTGACGGAAACTGCATTCCTCAATGCACCTCATACCAGCCACACTGAGCATTTGATTGTTGATGCTTTGCGTGATTCAGGAAACCTAACCGTTTCTCTCGTTGCCGAGGTGAACGGGCAAATCGTTGGACACGTTGCTACATCCCCGGTTTCCATTTCCGACGGTAGCCAAAACTGGTATGGTCTTGGCCCAATTTCGGTAGCGCCTGAGTATCAGGGCATGGGCATCGGGTCACAGCTTATGAGGCAGGCATTAGCTAGCTTACGCGATCGGGGTGCATCTGGGTGTGTATTGGTGGGCAACCCTGAGTACTACAGCCGTTTTGGTTTTAAGGTAGAACCAAGTCTCGTCCTGCCAAACATTCCACCTGAATATTTTCAGGCATTATCCTTTGGCGCACAAATACCTAGTGGGATTGTCTCATTCCATGAATCATTTAATGTGTAGTGACACATCTAGCAAAGTATAAGTACAAAAAACGCTATGACAGCAGACGAGCAAGATAGGCAACAGATTGTAGCGGTAATTGAGCAGTATCGTCATGGTTTTGCGTTGATAACAGCAGAAGGAAGCCATTCACCTCCTTAAAGAGGAGTTAAATATTCTCTGAATCCATTATGCTCGTTAATAACTTTGCCAGTTTCGATCGCTTGTTAAGCCACTCATAATTACAGAGGAATATATGCCGACCCCAAAAATCCTTGCTTTCGCTGGAAGTGCCCGTCAAGATTCGTTCAACAAAAAGCTGGTGAAAATTGCAGCGGAAGGAGCCAGAGCTGCGGGTGCAGAAGTGACGTACCTAGACTTTCGTGACTTACCTCTTCCTCTGTACGATGAGGATTTGGAGGCGGCGGAAGGCTTGCCAGAAAACGTTCTCAAGCTCAAAGCGCTGATGAAAGACCATCAGGGTTTTCTGATTTCTTGCCCAGAATACAACAGTTCTATTACTCCCCTGCTAAAAAATGCAATTGATTGGGCATCTCGTCCCGCACCCAATGAACCGTCACTGGTGTGTTTCAAAGAAAAGGTGGCCGTACTGATGAGTGCCTCCCCTGGAGGGCTAGGAGGCTTAAGGGGGTTGGTTCATGTGCGTGCAATTCTTGGCAACATTGGGGTGCTGGTGTTGCCTGACCAAAAGGCGATCGGCAGTGCCCATCAAGCCTTTGACGAGAACGATAACTTAAAAGATGAATCCCAGCGGATTGCCGTCAGACAGCTTGGCGACAAACTTGCATCGGTGACTGCCAAACTATATTTCTCTGCTTAAATCACCTGGGATATTAGTAGCTATGAAGCTTGAGTAGAATAGATCCTTGTTAGGGACAGCTTCACAAAGAATTGGTATAGCTAGTCTCCTTCGTCTAGATCTGTGAATGCTTCACATTGAAGGAGTTGAAAATCAGCCTGATCATCTGTAAAGCAGGCAACTATACTCAACCTTTCCCCGATCGGATGACTCGATTGGGGGAAGCAAACGAACAGGATAATCACTACCATAATTAAATTCACAACCCTTGATACTGCACTGCTGTGGCGGTTTCACACAAGCTGACAAGGTGAGAGGAATCATGGCTGTATTGATTGTCCTGTTAGCAACTTTTGCCCTTGCCGTTCTGACTCGACGTATTCGATCGCAATCTGTAAACTACCGACTCTGCGGACAAATAGCCCTCTCGGCGATGTTCCTTTTTGCGGGTATTAGCCACTTCTTACTCGCTGATGGCATGGTCAATATGCTGCCGGAGTTTCTTCCTTTGCGCTATGAAATTATCTATGTTACGGGACTGATGGAAATTGCGCTGGCGATGGGCTTTCTTTTCTCTCATTCCGTTAGATTGACTGGGATTCTGACGATCGCTTTTCTGATCGCGGTTTTTCCCTCCAATATTTATGCGGCTCTTAATGCCGTAGCTTTTGGTGGCAATGTTGCAGGCCCAGTTTATCTATTGTTTCGAGTTCCGATGCAAATTCTTCTAATTATCTGGGTTTGGACTTCATCTATCAAAAAGTAAATAGGGGTAGTCATGAAACAAAGCTGCATCAAAATGAAGAGAATAATGAAAAGATTTGTCGTTGCCCAACAACCCCCCTACAACCTCTGATAAAATCAATCACAAATAACAGATGACCAATGACAGATGACAAACAGAACACTAACCCTTGACATTCTCGACTAGTACATTTAACCTAGTGATTAATTAACCGAGCAGTTAAATAACAAGCCAATCAGCCCTCTGAGCGTCATTTTTGCTATCTTGAGTGCCCTGCCCACCGCCATCACGTCTCGTTTCATCAGAGTGAAGTGTTGATAGCTGAGTTAGCCCCAGTCCTCTCAAATCTTAGGAGAAACAAGATGTTGAACCAAGTTGACGCTCAAAGCGATCGCGAAATTATAATCACCCGTGTTTTTGATGCCCCACGAGAACTGGTGTTTAAGGTATGGACAGAGACAAAACATATTGAGCAATGGTTTGGGCCAAAAGGCTTTACGACCCGTGTGATTGAGAATGATCTGCGTCCGGGTGGACAGTGGTGTTACACCATGATTGGCCCCGATGGCAAAGAGTATCCCTCTAAAGGAGTATTTCGTGAAATCATGCCTCCAGAACGAGTAGTCGCCACTGATGAATTTGGCGAAGGGATTGAGGAGGTTTTAGATATTGATTTACCCCAGGGAATGGTCACAACTACTCTGTTTGAGGACTTGGGAGGAAAGACCAGGCTGACTATCCGAATTGTGCATGAGACGGTTGGCGATCGCCGCAAACATGAAGACATGGGAGTCATCGCCGGATGGAACTCCAGCCTCGACTGCCTTGAAGAACTCTTAGCATAAGTTGGATCTGAGCAGAATGGTTTTTCAGTCATGCTGCCATCCGATCGGGAAATTCTCATAACTCGCATTTTTAACACTCCCCGCAAACTTGTCGCTGTTGAACATGGGTTCTCAGGTGAATACCAGGAGATTGTGTCACCCGAAAGGTTAGTGTCTACCGAACGCTATGAACCTGTTCCGGGTAGCGATCACTTGAATACACTCACTTTAACTGAACAAGATGGAACAACGACGCTGCATATTCGGGTTCAACACCAGTCGAAAGAGCAGCGAGACGGGCATCTTCAGTCTGGTATGGAAATGGGACTACACCAATCCTTAAACCGTCTAGAAGAATTCCTCAAATCAGTGAAATAGGAGTCCGTTCTGTAGAGGTATTTTGCAAAAAGCGAAGCAATTTCAAAACGAAGGAAAACACGGCAGTGAGAAAATTGAAACTTCAAGTTCAAATGACCGTTGATGGGCACATTGGAGGACTAAATGGTGAAATGGACTTCATGGTGTGGAATTGGGATGACGAATTAAAACAATATGTCGAGGAAATCACTGAATCTGTTGACTGCATTGTGCTTGGACGAAAACTTGCCGAAGGGTTTATTCCTTACTGGGCTAATGTGGCTGCAAATCCAGATAGCCCGGAATTTACAGACGGTAAGAAATTCACGGACACGCACAAAGTCGTTTTTACTAAAACGCTGGACAAGGCAGAATGGGACAATACCGTTTTAGCAAAGGGCAACCTTGTTGACGAAATCACTCAACTTAAAAAACAAGATGGTAAAGATATCATCGCTTACGGCGGGGCGACCTTTGTGTCGGCTCTCATTAAACAAGGACTGATTGACGAGTTTCACTTATTCATTAATCCAACTGCAATTGGTAACGGAATGGCAATTTTCCAAGAACTTGACCGCAAGCAAGATCTGACGTTGGTAAAAGCTAAACCATTTGACTGCGGGATCGTTGTTCTGAATTATGAGCCAAAACTTGATTGAGTATGCAAGAACTCAGTGCCCTTCGTAGCCTTAGGAGATTTCCAGCAAACAAAATACCTGTAAGGGCAGGTTTAGCATTGAAGCTGTTGGTCACTGCAAAGATTCTGACAAAACCTGCCCCTACCAAGGGTAAATCCTTTCCTGGAAATCTCCTTAACAGACCAGCCTCATCTGTCATATTAGACAACTGTCTAAAGTGAGAAAAAAATGCCAAAGGTTAGTGGACTTGCTTTGGTCACAATTGGGTTACTTCACACGCTAGTCACGTTGGTCATGCCAGAAGTGATTGGCTTTAGCGACATCTGGCAGGAAATTGCTGAGGTGGGTGTAGTGGATGCAGTCACACCTGAATCGCTTCGCATTTGGGGCTACTACTGGTTTCTGATACCAGGATTTCTGATCATTCTCTGTGGCCTTTTATGTCACTGGATTGAGCATCAATTGCAGCGTCCTTTACCATTGTTTTTAGGCTGGGGACTGTTGGCGATCGCCTGTTTCTGCATTGTGCTAGATGTCGATACCGGATTTTGGCTGGTGCTACTGGTTGCGGTGAATGCGATCGCCGCCTCATACCGCACTCAACAGTTAAGGCAATCAGATGATGTCAGAACGTGAACTCACTATCACACGTACCCTCCATGCTCCCTGTAGTTTGGTATTTAAGGTCTGGACTCAGCCAGAACATTTCTCACGCTGGTTGGGTCCCAAAGAATTTATAGCAACCTTTTGCCAAATGGACGTTCGGGTCGGCGGCACCTATCGAGCCTGCATCCGAGCGCCTGAAGGAACAGACCACTGGATGCAGGGGGTCTACCGTGAAATTGTGGAACCAGAGCGGCTTGTCTTTACCTTTGCCTGGGAGGACGCAGACGGACAGCCGAAACTGCAAACCCTGGTAACTGTCACCTTTGCAGAACAAGCAGGTAAAACCCAAATGACCTTCCACCAGGCTACCTTCGAGTCAGTCGAGTCGCGTGATTCGCATCAAACGGGCTGGTCTGAATGTTTTGATCGTCTTGCCGTTTATCTAAATACATTTTGAGGAAAGAGCAATGACAACAGTAACTAGAAACCAGACTGATGAAATACAGGTTCGTGAACTCATTGATCGTTGGGTGAGGGCAGTCCGTGCTAAAGACGTAGATGCACTCATGCTGTCCTACGAGCCAGATGTCCTGCTGTACGATCTAGCACCTCCGCTCTTATATCGTGGAGCAAATGGGTATCGAAAAAGTTGGCAGGAGTGGTTTGCACCGTTCCAGGGAGCTATTGGCTACGAAATTCATGACTTAAGCGTTTCAGTTAGTGATAACGTTGCCTTCAGCACTAGCATCAACCGAATCAGCGGCACGAAAACGGGCGAAGAGGGACAGTTCGATGTTTGGATACGCGCCACCGTTGGCTACCGCAGGCAAGATAGCCAGTGGCTAATCGCTCACGAGCATTTCTCAGTACCCTTCTATATGGATGGGAGTTTCAAAGCGGCGATTGACCTCAAGCCCTAACTCCATTTGGAGATTGATCTATGAAAAAGACCTACAAAGGAAGCTGCCACTGTGGTGCAGTTCGCTATGAAGCAGACGTTGATTTGAGTGAAGGCACCCTTAAATGCAATTGCTCAATCTGTACTAAAACAAGAGCCTGGCTGACCGCAATTTCGCCAGACTCATTTCGATTACTAGCAGGCAACACTGACCTAACCGAATATCAGTTCAATACAAAAAATATTCACCATTTGTTTTGCAAGCACTGCGGAGTGCGATCATTTGGTTGGGGTGAAGATGCGATAGACGGCAAATTTTACGCCATTCATATCACCTGTTTAGATGATATTGGAATCGACGAACTCGTTAATACACCTGTTACCTATGTAGATGGTCGTCATGATAACTGGCGATCGCCCCTCGCCGAAACTCGATACCTTTAAGATAAGTTTCACTAGTCAGCAAATTCAGCATTTCATAGTACAATTGAACTATTCTGCGGGTTAGATGGCTCTCTCATTTCAGGCGATCGCATTGTTCAATGGTCACTTACGCATTGCTCGATGATCACTTAACTAAAGGAGCGCACCATGAAACTGAATTCTTACCTGATGTTCAATGGTCAATGCAAAGAGGCGTTTAAGTTTTACGAACAGTGCTTAGGCGGCAAAATTACAGACATGATGACCTATGCAAGCTCGCCAGATTCATCCATGACTGAGCAAATGCCGCCTGAATGGAACGATAAGATTATGCACACTGCGCTGTTGGTGGACGGTCAAGAGTTAATGGGTTCTGACTGTCCACCAGGATACAGTGAGGAACCCAAAGGATTTTCTGTTTCAATTGGGCTAGATGATCCAGCAGAAGCAGAACGTATCTTTCACACATTGGCAGAGAACGGCACAGTAACAATGCCGCTCCAGCAAACCTTCTGGGCTTACCGTTTTGGAATGCTGGTCGATCAATTCGGCATTCCCTGGATGATTAATTGTGAACAGGCTGCCTGATCAATCAGGTAAATATTGAAGACCCCTTGCGTATTCTCGGTTCTACTTGGGACAAGGGGCTTAAGCTGAGTGGCACTGAAATAAGCAAAAGGTGAGCGTCGAGATCTGCGACTTCTGCGAGAAGTCGCAGATCTTGCCACCTTTAAGTCTGTAGTCATTGACTGGAGAAAGCAAGAGCTTCCTCTTAGCAAAAGGGGTAAATTCCACCTATTGCAATTGGGAAGTACTTTAGTAATTCATCAGAAATAAGCAGGAGATAAATCGATGGAAACTAGTACAGTACAGCAGGAATCTATGATGAACGCTCAGCCTCAAAAGGAACACCAGTGGCTCAAAAAACTAGTCGGTGAGTGGACCTATGAAACTGAGGCGTTAATGGGGCCAGATCAGCCGCTGGAGAAAACTACGGGAACTGAAAGAGTGCGATCGCTGGGTGAACTTTGGACGGTAGCTGAGGGACAGGGCGAGATGCCCTGTGGTAGTGCTGCAACAACCATGATGACTCTCGGCTATGATGTGCAAAAGCAGCGATACATCGGGACATGGGTTGGGTCGATGATGACTTACCTTTGGGTTTACGACGGCGAACTGGATGCCTCAAAAAATATGCTGTCGCTCCACAACGAGGGGCCTTCCATGTCTGATCCGGGGAAGATGTCAAAGTACAAAGATGTAATTGAGTTTAAGAGCGACGATCATCGGGTAATGACCTCCCACCTGTTAGGTGACGATGGACAGTGGCATCAATTTATGACTGTGAACTATTTTCGGAAGAAGTAACAGGACGGCACTGAAGTTGAATAGTGCTGACTTCAGCAAATATCACTTTAGATCTGCGACTTCTTAGAGAAGTCGCAGATCTGAATCCACTCTCCAATGGAGAAAACTCTATGCAAAAAATCGTCCCCTGTTTGTGGTTCGATGGCAATGCCGAGGAAGCCGCCGAGTTCTATGTCTCACTGCTGCCAGATTCGCGAATCGACCGTATTTTGAAATCTCCCGCTGATACGCCGAGTGCCTCCGCCGGGATGGTCTTGACTGTCGAATTCACTTTGGCTGGTGTGCAATACATGGGGCTAAACGGCGGTCCTCAGTTTCCGTTCACTGAGGCAGTGTCGTTTCAAATCTATTGTGATGACCAGCCTGAAGTTGATCGCCTGTGGGCTGCTCTCGCAGATGGTGGATCGGAAGTCGGGTGCGGATGGGTCAAAGATCGTTGGGGACTTTCTTGGCAGATCGTACCCAAGCGGATGATCGAATTACTCAACGACCCCGACACAGACCGTGCCCGACGTGCCCAAGAAGCGATGATGCAAATGGTCAAGATCGACATTGCCACGATTGAGCGTGCAGCAGACGGCATCAGTTAGCCGAACAACTAGTTTGTCTGAAAGGTTTGTAGGGGAAAGCGTTCGGGCAACCATTCTCGGCGTTTTCGAGCGGTTATTTACCGATCGCTTCGCCCCTCAAACAGGCGAGGTCAGCGTCACGGTATTTGACGACATACGCGGGTCTAATTCAGATTTATCAGATTTAATCATGCTGGAGTCATTTCCATGAGTGAAGCAATTCTTCCCTTTAACCTTAGTTCTACCTATATTGTCTTGGAAGAAAAGGGTGACGCGATTCCCGTTGCGGTGAGCGATCGCTTCTACCAAGACCTTGAGCAACGGTTTGGTGACTTCAAAGGAAAACGGTTAATTTCACACTATACCTTCGAGCAAGACTGGGATAGCTGGGAAATGCATCCAGCTGGAGATGAGTTTGTCTGTCTGCTGTCCGGTCAGGTCGATTTTGTCCTAAAGCAAAATGGAACTGAAAATACAGTTCACCTGAATACTCCAGGAACTTATGTTCTGATACCACGTGGGATATGGCATACGGCTAAGGTTCACACCCCTAGTTCTGTGTTGTTTATTACTCCTGGTGAAGGAACTCAGTGCCGTTCATTCTCACAGTGAGTATTTTGGAGAGAGCCAGTGAGTTCCCAAAATCACATAATTTTTTGGCGCAGGCTAGATCTGCCAGGGCATGATATTTGTCGTCTCAATAGGGATAAAGCCGCATTCGCTCGTCGGTGCGGTTAGTCTACTCATTTACTCCTTTCCCGGTTAAAGATTAGGCACTCAAAGATAAGGATGCGCCCCCGCTAAGCGGGGGCGCATCCTTGATCTTCTGGTGGAAAAGGAGTAGGTCATTAAAAGCAGGACTGCAACACTAGCTGCAAGACAAGCAATATTGCTTAGAGGCGGCTCAGTTGAGGAAATAGTTACGCTATCTGAACTAGATCATCTCCTAGAAAATACGGTTGAAACTACACGAATTTGAGGGTGCTGATTCAAGGAATCTTCACATAAAGCGCTAGTCTTTGAGGCAGTGAGAGGATATTGTGTTAGGGAGGTAATGCTCAGCGATCGCATTTGTTTACCGTGCGAGAGCTATAGCTTTCCTGGTTTCTTGTAAAGATTAATTATTGTTTGGTGGAAGCTTAACTTCATGTTCTGCCCGCTCTAGATTTTTAGAATGTGCTGCAAAAGCCAGGTTAGGGGTGTGTCCGCCGTAGAGTATTTCCAGGTCGTCGCCATAGCTTAGGGTGATACAGCTACCAGAACTGAACAGGGTCGCCGAACCCTTCAGTTTACTGTGCTTCTACCGCTATTCGTTGTGTTTCCATTCTCGATGGTATTTCGGAAAGAACGGTTGATCTAACTGGTCTAGCCTCTTTCCGCACCAGCCGATCTGTCTCGCTGTCAGTCGCGTGTCAGGTAATCCCTTCAAGTAAAGGGCTGCTTTATTGCCCCTACTTAGCAAACTTTACTGAGCAAAACAGCTATCTACTCAATTACATTCCCTGTTGATGTGTCATGGTCATACCGGCAATCTATAGTTTTGCGTTTCAAGCGCAGGAGTTGCCCCAAAAACTTAACTACGCAACTCAAGATTTGCTTGAGGGAACGCACACGGGCTATTGGCTTTGCGAATTTTCCGCCGCTCCTAAAAATAGCTCAATTAATCCGCTGTATATCGCCTTATTAGAAGGACGGGTTATTTTCTCAGGAAATCAACCGTTTTCCTGGTCAAGCCTCCTTGAAACACTACAGCGCTACATCCCTCGTCTCCGTCATCCTAGCGTCAGGCAAACGACTCTTACATTAGAGCGAAAGCTAACTTCAACACACCAAAATATAAAGCGCATTGCTATTCCTAAACTGCTGAATGAATTGCGTAAACTGAGCTTGGTTAGTTCGGCAGAGATCACGCAGGCATTGCGGCTAAAGATACTGTCAGACTTAGATCAGTGTCTACTTGACGGTTTAGGACAGGCACAGTTTTTGCCATCTCCTCAACTACATATCGAGTCTCCAATTCCAGGTTTTGAGCTGGAAACCCTACTTGCTGATGCCCAAAAGCGACAGACGCTATGGCGCAATCTCCAGAGCCAGATTCCTTCTATGGAATGTGTTCCAGTCCTCAAGACTGAGGCGATCGCTCGTTCAAATCTATCCATTGAGCAAAAACGTCGTTTAGAGAGTCTAGTCTTAAACGGCAAAACCCTGAATGATATTGCTTCGACATTGGCTCAAGATTCATTGGAGATTGCAAAGGGGTTTGCCAAACTGATCGGCGAAGGATTAGTTACGTTAGACGGCTCTACGGCTTCTGTTGTTCCAGAAATTGTGATTGTTGACGATTCTCCAATCATTTTGAATCAGTTCAAGCGGTTGGTGACGACTTGGGGCTATCAGGTCAAGCTATCTCAGAATCCTGCTACTGCGCTTAAAACAATCCTGCACTCCAATCCATCAATCATTTTTCTGGATATTAATATGCCAGAGATAACGGGGTTTGATCTGGTGAAACAAATTCGCCGTCAGCCTAAGTTGGCTTCGGTTCCACTGGTGATGTTAACAGCCGAGAAAACACTCTCTAACAATTGGCGGGCACAGTGGGGGGGCTGTAAGTTTTTGTCAAAACCAGTGGTGATGCAAGAAGTGTCGCGATTTCAGGTCGAACTTCGAGAGTTGCTAGAAGAGTTAGCGCCGCTTCAGGTCTCAAATCAGGTTGAGCCGCATTTAGTCCAGGAGAAGTAAACATGAGATTTTTAATTATTGATGACAGCGCTGTAGATCGGCATTTCTTAACCTCTTTGCTTGAGGAAATGGGACATCAGGTTGAGTCTTGTGAAAGCACGACAGGTGTGATCGACAAGATTGCAACTGGTGATTATACTGCTGTGTTTCTTGATATTGTGATGCCTGAACAGGATGGCTATAAGTTTCTGAGAGAACTGCGCTCTAATCAAAACACGGCAAAGCAGCACGTCATTTTCTATTCCAGTAAGAAGACAACTGTGGAAATCAATTATGGAATCAAACGGGCCGGGGCAAATGACTATTTGCCGAAGCCTATGACCCGTGAACGGCTTGAACAGACGCTGCAAAAATTCTGAAATTCCATTGGGGCTAAATTTTATGGACACTGCGGCACCGAGTTTTATCGAGGCGGAGTCAGAATCACCCACTCCATCATCCCTGCAAGATCGCTATATTCTCACTCAAGTTGGGGATCAACGGTTTGCATTTCCATCGGTGTGTGTGGCTGAAATTTTGCTGATTGAGCGATCGCAAATTCTCACATTGCCCTTCTACGATGCGGCGGTCTTAGGAGTGGTTCATCATCGAGGGCGAATCGTGCCACTCGTTGAAATTCAGCGCTTATTTAAGAAGACATCGGGACTGATGCGAGAAACCGTCAATGTGGTGCAGCTTAGCCAGGATACCGAACATCTGGCAGGAGTCGGAATTGTGGTTGACAGGGTTCTAGATGGCGGTTCGCAGGAGCAGTTTGACGATGAAGCAACTAGTCTAACCGCGTCTGCCTGGTCAAGCAGAAAACCGACTCAGCTTTTTCACTTAGAGTTGTTGGGCGATCGCCTCTGGCTACCCCAGCACTGGCAATAGAACGTAAACCAATTCTTGACACGTATAACGAGGAAGAAAAGTGAAACGGAGACAACTGATTCGTCAAATTACGATTGGCACCGCTACGGCAGGTACTCTGACGGCTTGCGGTCAGCAAACTCAGTTTTTCGGTGCCCAGACCCAGCTAGTTTCTCAACCGCGTGTGGAATGGCGGATGGCAACCAGTTGGCCAGAGTCATTAGATATCGTATTTGGAACAGCACAGCTAATTTGCGATCGCGTCGGTGAGCTAACAGGCGGTAACTTCTCAATCACCGCCTTTCCCGCTGGCGGCATTGCCCCTCCCCTAGAAATTCTAGACACCATTCAGACGGGTACGGCTGAATGCGGACATACGGCGGGCTACTACTATACGTCCAAGAATCCGGCCCTTGCCTTTGCCACCAGCGTTCCGTTTGGGCTAAACCCCAGCCAACATTTAGCCTGGATGTATGGGGCAGGCGGCTTAGAACTGTTGCGGGAAGTGTATGCAGACTACAACGCGATCAACTTTCCAGCAGGCAGTACGGGTAACCAGATGGGAGGTTGGTTTAAGCGGAAAGTGCCCACTTTGTCCGATTTGAATGGGCTAAAAATTCGGATGCCTGGTCTAGGTGGCGAGGTGATGAAACGACTAGGAGCCGCAGCACAAACCCTCCCGCCCGAAGAGATTTCCCCGGCTCTAGAGCGAAACGACATTGAGGCGGCAGAGTGGGTTGGCCCCTATGAAGATGAGAAATTAGGACTCAACAAAGTTGCTCCGTTTTACTATTATCCGGGCTGGCATGAGCCGGGAACCACCTACGAACTGATTGTGAATCGCGGATCGTGGGATCGCTTGCCTAAGGAATATCAGCAAGCCCTGCAAACTGCCGCTGCGGAGGCTCACATGATGATGTTGTCGCAATACGATGCGGCCAATCGTGAGGCGCTAGAGCGACTGTTGAGTAGCGGCACTGAATTGACTGCTTACACCAGTGAGGTGATCAACGGCGCACAAGCTGCTTCCCTGGAACTGTATGAGGAATTTGCTAGCCAGGATGCTGACTTCCGCAGAATGTATGACAACTGGAGAAGTTTCCGTCAAAGCATTTATCAGTGGAATCGAGTGAACGAACAAAGTTTAACCGGGTTTATATCTGCCGGAAGTTAATATCTCTCACTTTCGTAGAACTCAAAACAAGGCAAGAATTTAATGTTATGTCAACTCAACGCCAGGATATATCCAATTCCCAGCAGGATGCTCGTGAAAGTAATTCAACAGGTAAGCCCGCAAATCTGCGTTTTGGGTTAGCCACCGCAAACGTTGCCGACTCAAGATTCAATCAAATTCCTGGAAATCGGCTACTGCGGCTTTCAAAGGACCAGCTACTAGGACGGGGACTAAGTATTGGCATCAAAGCTACCATCCTAGCAACAGTATTTGGCGTACTTCCGGTGTCTATGGTGGGCTGGTATGCCTATCGTTCTGGTGACACTGCGATCACCCAACAGATTGCCCAAGAAAAACTGGTTGAGGCAAGTCAGCTTTCTGACCAGGTAAGCCGCTTCCTGGAAGAACGTCTTGCCAATATTAAAACGGTCGCCACGATCGCTGAGAGTTTGATAGAAGATGAAAGCGCGGGTAATCTAACGGGTGCTTCACCAGAACGTACAGCGCTTGAACAGGCTGTAACAGAAGAGTTCACAGAGTTTGTACAAGACTATCGAACCTACTCAAATATTGCTTTATATAATCTCCAGGGCAATGTTGTCGCTCAGTCTCAAGGCTCGGCGCGTGAGCTTAACCAGAGAGACGCTGCTTATTTTCAGCAGGTTCTCAATACAGAACAAGCCGTAGTGAGTGAACCAGTCGCAACGGCTGCAACCGATGGCACAGAACGGCTCTCGATCTACATTGCTGCTCCGGTTATAGATGCGGCAGGACGAACGATTGCTGTTGTGGTAGCCAGAATCCCGGTGGAGTTTATTGGCAACGCAGTTCTTAGAACAGCCAGCTTGCGGGAAGGAACAACCTATCGTCTGATTGATAGTTCAGGTAACGTTTTTCAGAACTTGCCTGATCCAGAGGGCAATGCAATGGGTGGGGCGATCGCCGAGCTACTGCCACTTTTCCCAGAAGTGAGTGCCCAAAAACAGCAGCAGGCCTGGTTGTCCAATGATGAGAGTGAGCAGCTTAACGCCTATGCACCCATCAGAACGGCTACAAATCTAGACTGGAGTGTGATTACTTCAACGGAGGCAAGGGCTGCTTTTGTTCCTCAGGGTCAGTTACTGCGGGCGATCGCCTTAGGAACTGTCCTCACTGCTCTGGCGGCAGCGGTGCTGGGTGCCTTGTTAGCAAAACGGGCAACCGACCCGATTCAGCGAGTTACCAAAACGGTTGAAAGGTTGGGGCAAGGCGAGCTAGAAGCCCGCATCCCAGTGCGCGGTAACGATGAGTTTGCTATTTTGGGTTCAAACGTAAACCAGATGGCGGCTCAGATTCAAAACCTGTTAAAAACTTTGCGCCAGAACGCAAAGCAGTTGAGCCATCAAAACGATGTGCTGGCAAGTCTGGCTCAAAACGAGGCGCTAATTCAAGGAAATGCTCAAGAGGTGGCAAAAGCCTTTACGGAGGCGATCGCCCAAACCATTCAGGTGGATCAGGTCAGCGTTTGGGTCTATACCAGCGATCGTAGTGGACTCACCTGTCTGGATCGGTATGACCGTTCCACCCAACAGCACAGTGAGTTCGATGTTTTAGAGATGGCTCACGCTCAGGAGTACTTTCAGGCGATAGATTCTGTGATTGCGACTACGGATGCACTGGATCATCCAGCAATTTATAGCCTGCTTGTGAATGAGCAAATCTCACCGGATGTACAATCTGTCTTAAATGTTCCAATTCAGATTGCGGGTCAAACGGCAGGGGTGGTTCGCTGCGATCGGGTTGCTGATCGGGCATGGCAGGCAGATGAACAAACATTTGTCACCTCGGTCGCTAACCTGATATCCATTGCAATGGAAAGTGAGTTCCTTCAGCAGGAAGTGAGTCACCTGCTAGACGTTGTATCTGATGTGGAAGAAGGAGATTTGACGACTCAGGCAAAAGTGAGCGATCGCACCACAGGCTTGGTCGCAGACACCTTCAACCGTCTGATTGAACGACTCACGGACGTACTGGCTCAGGTTGCAAGCGCGGCTCAGCAGGTATCCACAGGAGCCAATCAGCAAAAGGCAATGGCGGAAGTCGTGGCAACTAACACAGAGCAGCAGGCGCAGGCGGTAACCCAAGTCTTGCAGCTAACAGAGCAAGTGGAGCAGATGGCGCAGGGTTCCGCTGAGAAGGCAAGAGCGACGACCACTTCTCTAGAAAGTATGCGCTACACGGTAGAGCAGGGGCAGGAGGCGATCGCCACGCTCACTCAGGGAATTGAGGTTTTGCAGGAAGGAACCAATCGGATTGTGCAACAGATGAAAACACTAGGCGAATTTGTGGGACTTGCTGACCAGTTTGTGCAAGAGCAAAGCCAAATTGCTTCCTTAACCCAAACGCTAGCGCTGAATGCGTCGCTGGTTGCTGCCAGAGCCTCTGAACAGCGCGACCCCAGACAATTCTCAGTTGTTGCCCGTGAGTTTGATTCGATCGCCAACCAGGTGGGTCGATTGGCGCAGCAAACCAATGAAGGACTGGTGACGCTAGAACAGCGCAGCACTCAAATTCACAGCGTTGTATCGATTATTGATGCCAACATTCAAAACTTGGGCGGCTTGGTGAGAGGATTTACCGAAGGGGTTGACCAATCCAAGCGAGTATTTAGCAACGTGCAGGTGGTGACAGACGAAACGGTAAATGCAGGTGAGGCGGTGACTCAATCCAGTCGAGCGATTATGACTGCGGCTCAGTCTGCGGCTCAAGTGGTGCGAGATATTGCTGAAATTGCCACCCAAACAGCGGGACTATCCCAGCGTACCCGCGCCCAATCAGAGGAAATGAATCTGCTGTCTAGCCAACTGCTGCAAAGTATTGACTTCTTCCAACTGCCAGGCTTGACAGGTGAGAAAACGATGATTCAAAAGCCGATTGATCTATCTCAGGTAAAGGTTACAACAGTAGACGTAAGTTCTAATACTGCATCTAACAACAGTGCATCTAACAACAGTACATCTAACAACAGTACATCTGGCAACAGTACATCTAACAACAGTGCATCTAGCAATACCCCATCTAGCAATAGTGCATCTGGCAATACCCCATCTATCGACAAATCCACCAGTGTCGAAATGCATCTTCAGCAATAGCGTGACAAACTTACTTCGTCTCGTCCCTAAGAGTCTGGAAATGATATTAAATCTCTACCTCAACTCGGACTGACAAATCTTTCGATGTGGGTTGGGTGGAACAACATAAAACCCAACACTCGTCCAGACAATGCTGCATTTTGCCCTCCACCCCCATTCTAGGGGGCTTCCAAATCGCTCAAAGTTCCCCAGAATTTATTCAAAGCGTTTATGTCATTCCCACCTCCCACCTCCCAACCTTCTACCTCTAATGCGGCCAGTGAAACTGGTTTTCCAAAAGTAGTAAAACGACTTCCAGTCATCCGTCGGCTTCGCCTCAACTCGATTGGCACCAAACTGTTTATCTCAGTCGTGGGAGGCGCTTTGGCGGGAGTTGGCAGCATTGCGTTTCTGTTTGGCGAAATCGTTAAATATCAGGCAGAAGACCAAATCCAACAAGCCGTTGGTGACAAAGTGCAGCTTGTGAATGGTCGCCTGGAACAAGCCGAACTGTTTGCAGAAAGTGTGAGAACTAGCTTTTTAGCGCTGCATCTTCGCAGTGTCAACTCAGCCGATACCTACAGGCGGCTGCTGTTTGAGTCGTTTAAGGCTCGTCCTAGTTTTGTGACGGGCTTAGGGGTAGGTCAAAGTCAGAACGGCATTTTGCCGCAGCAACAGTGGTTTGCGGCTCACTATTACCTCGATGTGGGTGAGCCAAATGCAGTGGGGATACAGCTATCTTCACCCTACAACGACATCCGTTATGTTGATGGCACTCAGCCCAACAGTTTTTATCCTGAGAGCGATCGCTACCGCACTTATTTTGTCCCTCAAGCAGACGTTTGGGCCCCTCCCTCTGAAACTCAAAACAAAACGGCTTACTACGCCCAGATTCGCACCGAACAGGCAGACTGGTTAGGAACGGTATTTATAGAACTGGACAGCACTGCATTCAATGATCTGATTGACAGACCTGTAGTTCAGGAAGCCGGATACACGGTGCTGCTGACCAGAACCGGACAGGTGATTGCCAATCCATCTGCTGCTGAGACAACCTCTACAGCTACTTACCAGTCACTTCCACTGGAAGCAGTCTGGCCACAAATGACGGGTCAGTCGGGAATTTTAGAAGGTGAAGAGGGCTATTGGGCCTATGAACAAATTCTAGAGCGAGAGTGGATTGTAGTCTCCTTTGTGCCTTATAACGCGGTTTTTAGCCGGGTGGCACTGATTACGGTGGGTGGAACTTTCGCCGTTGGACTGGCACTCGCGTTAGTGGTGGCGCTGTCGGTGCGATCGCTCAATCGTCGCCTGCGCCCTATGTTAAATGAGTGTTATCGGCTAGCGGGTACAGATGCAGCAAGGGTTGCCCCCCAGCAGGACGAGGTTGAGCAAATATCCACCGCTTTCTTTAATGCATTAGAGCAAATCAAGCTTGACCAGGAGCAGATTCAGCAAGATCTGGTTCAGCGGGTGCAAACAGAAGAACAGTTAAAGCAAATGGCGATCGCCGAACAGTCTAATCAGGTGTTGCAAACAGAAGTGGAGAAGATCTTGACGATGGTTTCGGCGATTGAGGCGGGTGATTTGACCGTAGAAGCGCAGAGTGGAACCGGAGCAACCGGTTCAATCGCAAATACTCTCAACCGTCTAATAGAACGTCTGGGATATATCATTGCGATCGTTTTGAATACTACCGAGCGGGTTGCTCAAGGAGCAGATCAGCTGGGGCAAGTGGCGATCGCGGTTTCAGACAACATTGAGCAGCAAACGGAGTCCGTTATCCAGGTGCAAAACTTGATGGAAACGGTGGATGGACTGTCTCAAGAGGCTGCACAACAAGTCAGCGCCACCAGTGAGGCAGTGCAGCTCACTCAAACCGCAACTCGTCAAGGTCAGCGTGAAGTCACCACCATCTTCGAGGGAATTGGCAGCCTTCAGCAAAACACAAACCAGATCACTAAGCGGATTGAGATGCTCACCAGTTATGTGGAACTGGCGGCCCAGTTTGCTAAAGACCAGAAGCGAATTGCTTCTATGACTCGAATTCTGGCGGTGAATGCGTCTATGTTGGCAAACCGGGCTGCGGTACAACAAGACCCCGAACAGTTTGCTAGCATTACTCGTGAGTTTGAAACGGTGGCGGCGCAGGTCGATGATTTGGCTTCGCAAACCAACCAGAGTTTGATTTTGCTGCAACAGCGAACCGACCAAATTCAAACTACGGTATCTGGACTGGACTATGATGTTCAGGAAATCAGTCAGCAGGTGAGTGACTTTACCGTTGGAGTAGACCAATCTCTGCAAGTGCTTAACACCATTCAAACGGCAAACGAGCAAGTCGATCAAACCTGGCAGCGAGTGGTGCAGTCTAATCGGGCGATCGCTGATGCCGTTCAAACTGCTTTACAGTCGGTGCGCACCATTGCAGCGATCGCCGTTGAAACCTCCAATCAGGCACATCTGACAAAAGAGCAGACTCATCAAATCGAGCAGCTAGCTCAAACCTTGCTTCACACGGTTGACTTCTTTAAGTTACGACCCAGCGCCATCCACAGCCAGAATTCCTCCGAGTTTCCCTTGCCTCACCCTCCTCGCAATCAAACTCGCCAAAACAACAGACACTCTTCCCTAGAAGAGTCACACTCAAAAACTGTAAACGTTACAGCAAGTTAGTCATCATGACGATTTCAGACGTAGATCCCTCAAAAGATCCAGAGACATTTGCTGAGGCTCAGTTGCAGCAGGAGTTACGCATCCTGTTTATTGTAGATACTCAAGATTGTTTGCAACGTTACAGCCACATTGCGAAGCAACTCCACGCCCAGTCCTGGACCCATGATGTTCGAGAACTTTATCGATGTATTCACACGATTAAAGGAGGCGCAGTAACCGTCACCGCCGAGGCAATTTTAAAGGTGGCAACGGTGATAGAAGATCTGCTGTCTGATCTACGCTACCTTGACTCAGCCCCTTCTCTCGCAGATAGCTATCTGCAACAGACGCTATTAGAAACAGGTGAACTATTAGCCAGCACCTTAAATCTATCAGGGTCAGAAGACGCTGTTGCCCAAATCGCGCCGATTCTAACTCGAATACAAGTTCTGCATGAGCAAGTGCGAGAGCGCTATTTACCCACCTGGAACGAGCAAAAACAACTGCATCAAGAGTTTGCTGACCAGGGGTTTGACATGATCGTGCTAGATTTAGAGATTGCGCTGGAGCAAGCCCCATCTCAGGGAACTGTACTGGAAATGACGCGCACGCTGGCCCAACAAACGCTCACTCAACTTCAACAAGTGGGTCAAGATTTGCAGTTTGCAGCAGGCTGGACACAACTGCTCAACCAGGCTCAGCGGCTTTTTGATCATCCCGAAAACTTAATTTGGCGATCGCAATGGCCCCGTCTGTTTCACGCCCTGAAGACTTGTGCAAAACAAAGCGGCGCTCCAGTTCCCTTTGAACTGAACTGGACAGACGTACCTGAAGCGGCAGAGGAGTGGAAAGTAGAGGAGCGATCGCCTTCAGAAGTAACTAACTCAGAACTCACCTTCGCATCCTCTGAGTTTGACTCACTAACCTTCCCGGACGAACCGAAGCAAACCGACAGCCTGACTGAAACTAGCCACTTCTTAGACGACTTTAACCTTGTTGAAGGGCTGACCGTAGAAGAAGACTCACTCGACTTCCTGAGTCCAGCGGTGCATCAAACCGGAACTGCGCCCCAGGACGCTAGCAATTTTTTAGATAGGCTTGGAGAGGAGTCAAACCTATTAGATGAGTTTGAATCTGAGTCGAATTTAGATGAGTCAGATTGGATAGAAGCAGTGGGCGATCGCTCCTCCACCCCCCCTGTCGATCGCCTCTCTGACATCTCCTCCGATACACTTGATACACTTAACTCAATTGACATCACGGTTGACTTGACCCAGGTTCAACCCTCAACCGATCTGCTAAGTCTATCCGCTGACTCGACTGATCTCACTTCGACTGATCTCACTTCGACTGATCTCACTTCGACTGATCTCACTTCGGCTGACCTCATCGCACCGCCGCCACAAACCGCCTCAGCAGAACAGCCTCAAGCAATTCAGACTCCTCTCCGCTCCAGACCTGCTCAGTTTTCACTAGACCGTTCTAGCGATCTTACAGACAAAATTCAGATACCCGTTCCCCTAGAAAAACTCGATCAGTCAGCCCAATATCTAGTTGAAACTTTGCTCACTGCCCGCACTGCTCGCGGATTCTACCAAACCCTTCAAACCCAGGTTAGTCAACTGGTAGCGCTGGCTCAAGAAGGCGCTCAACATATTACTCACCTGCGGCAAATTCAAGATGACTATGCCCTTCTGGATAATTTGAGGCGCAACGCTCAAGGTCCCACCCCTGAACGCTATCGGCAGGGATACACGACCATTAACCGACTGTTAGAAACCAATTTAAGATTATCTGAGTTAGGCAGAGAAACCGAGCGAATCGTTCGCCAAACCGCCGAGAGTTTGCAGAACTTAGACACCAATCTGCTTAGACTTCAGGACACCGTTGAAGATAGTCGGCTGGTGCCATTTCAAAATCTAGGCTTCCGGGCTAGAGCTATTTTGCGGGATTTGACAACCCGCTACGGCAAACCTGCCCAACTGGTAATTCAAGGAGAACAAATCGAACTAGACGTGAGTACTGCTCGAAGTCTGGAACCAGCCTTGCTGCACCTGATCCGCAACGCCTACGATCACGGATTAGAGACGACCGAGCAGCGACTTACTCACGGCAAACCCGAACAAGGCACAATTTCCCTGTCTCTCCAGCGACGTGGTAACACCTTTCAATTGTCTCTTCAAGATGATGGTCAAGGCATGGATGCAAACGCTATCCAAACTAGGGCCGAAGCGTTAGGATTACCTTTAACTCAATGTCAAACTTCTGCTGAAATGCTCTCTGTGATTTGTCAGCCAGGATTTAGTACTGAAGCTGAAGTGAGTGAGCTATCCGGTCGCGGCGTTGGCATGGACGTAGTTTCGGCTCAAATCGCTCGACTCAGCGGCAAGCTGAGCCTCGACACCACACCTGGCGCTGGCACAACCTTTAACCTTCAGTTTCCAGTGCCTCATTTGCTGGTTCCCTGTCTCATTCTTCAGGCGGGCGATCGCACCTTTGCCATTCCCACAGAATCAATTAAAACCACTGCGCTACTCGACTCCCTTAACATCGTCCTCCTCAAAGAGACAACTTCCGTTTACTCTCGTGTCGTTGAGGGCGAAACCGAATCAACGCCTGCGCTAGATCTGTTGGAATATTGGCGACCCAACACTCACGCTCGTTCCCTGCCTGACACCGCAGTTTGCATTCACATTCGCCCTCAAGATGCCTCACACGGCATCTGGCTCATCGCCGACGAACTGCTAGAACAAGCCGACTTACTCATCAACCCAATTCCTGCTCCCCTCGTCGTACCCGATGGCTTAATGGGAGTCAGCCTGCAAACCAACGGTACTTTGATTCCTGTTTTGGAAGCAATCGCCCTACTCGAACAGCTTTTGACCGCTCCAGCTAAGCCACTCGAATCGGTTGAAACTCCACCTTCAGAACCCGATATCCCAGAACCAGAAGATACAACGCCAACGATTCTAATCGTAGATGATGCCGCCCTGATTCGCCGAAGACTGGAGATCAGTCTACACGCCTACGGCTATTCCACTCATACCTGCGTGGACGGGTTAGAAGCTTGGAACTGGCTGCAAAAACATAATCATCCTGCTTTGATCATTACAGATATTGAGATGCCAAACATGGACGGTTTCACTCTAACCGATCGCTGCCGTCAGGAAAAGATCACGACTCCAATTCTGGTAATCTCCTCTCGCTTGTCGGAGGAATGGTTTACCGAAGCAAAGCGTTTAGGCGCGACCGACTATCTCACTAAAGGATTCTCTACCCTGGAATTAATTAACAAAGTTAAATCTTTGCTAGATTCAGTGACAATATCTATCTAAGGACGAATGGCACTGAAATAGGTAAAAATGCAGCGCTCAGATCTGCGACTTCTTCGAGAAGTCGCAGATCTTACCCCTTAAGTCAGTGCCATTGATCTAAGAACTATTCATCGAGAATCCCCACTTCATCCAAACCTGTGGGACTACAGCCGTACCTTTTTTAGTAAACTTTGTAAAGATTTGAGTAAAACTCCCGCTAAGTTACGGATAGGATGCTGATTAAACTGTAAGGAGAAGTGTGCTGCGTGTTTCACAGCGTACATATTCATTCGCTAAGCACTAATCCCAATCTTTTGTGAAGCTGTATCGGAACAAGGGGCTTAAGCCCCTTGTCTCACCAAGTTTCATCCACCACAGACTTAAATTGAATTGGAATAACTTATTCAACTGACAATACTCGAAGAGAGCAAGCGACTCATTGCACTTATCGAAGACAGAGCAAGTGTATTATCAGACATTTAACATTGCTATCTAATTTCCCGTTTTCCCTGGAGAAGCAACTTCAGCAGCAAACTGACAGGAAATCTTTAGATTCTAATTTGAACTTAAAAGGGTCGATCTCTGTCGTTATAGTTTGACCAGTCTACATATTTAGGGCGATCGCACCGTCTTCATCTCTAACCTCAAAGAACACCTTTGATTTAGTTACACATGATACCAAGTCAGCTAATAGAAGAACTGCAAAAACTGGGCCGGGAAAACAATGACGGTGAGCTAATTCTAAACAGTCGGAAAGACGTTTGGTACCTTCATATATTTCACGGTAAACTGCTTTATGCAACTAATGAGTATCATCGGGCAAGGCGGTGGGACAGGGCTTTGAAACAACACTGCCCCAAATGGAAGTGGGGGGTTGATTTTGCTCAACTGATGGATCATCAGCACTGGGAATATCAGCTCCTTGATTTAGGAATTAATCATAAGCGACTCAGCCTAATTCAGGCTAAGCTAGTGATTCGCAGTATTATTCAGGAATGTTTATTTGAACTAAACAATCAGGCAGACTTTAAAGATACCTGGAAAGCTTGTTCAAAAGAAGTGTCATCCCTTTGTAATTTGATTGCACTGTCGTCTCCTGAAATGCAAACGCTTTCTACAAAAGTGGCAAAGATGCAGGAAAAATGGCACGCAGCGGGACTGACCTATCTCAACCCTACTCTCGCGCCTACTCTAAAACAAGAATCTGATCTGCAAGCAGCGGTTCCTAACTTAAAACAAGAAATAGATCCTCAAGCATTGCCAATTTCAGACAAATATCTCAACGCTAACTTTACGCTGTGGGATATTGCCTTTTTGGTAGACAAACCAGTAGCTGAGGTTACTCTTTCCTTAATTTCTCTAGTAGAAAAGGGAATTTTACAATTTCAAAGAGTGCCAGACTTGCCCATGTCGGCATTTGTTCAACAACCTAGCGGGTTAGTTGAACAGACTTCAACAGCGCAACCGTCATCAGAAGAGTCAGCTAAATTTAATCAAAAACAGCCATTGATTGCCTGCATTGACGACAGCCCCGTATTAACTCATACTTTAAGAAAAATTCTGGCATCAGCTGGCTATCAGGTGTTAAGTATCCCAGAACCAATGCGAGGATTTTCTCAACTGATTGAACATAAGCCTGAGCTAATTCTTCTAGATCTGCTGTTGCCCAACGCAGACGGCTACAGCATTTGCAAATTCCTTCGAGATACTCCTGCATTCAAGGAGACACCCATCATCATTTTGACTGCTAAAAACGGTCTAGTCGATCGCACTCGTGCCCAGTTAGCTGGAGCAACAGAGTTTTTGACCAAACCTCCTCGTGCCGAAGAGCTACTGCAAATTGTGCGGAAATATCTCTAAGAGGTTTACAGGGTCTTTCAAATAGGCAGGATCTACGCATCCTCCTACCAGAACAAAAGGCTTAAGCTCTTTGTGGGCGTGGCGATCGCTTGGCTCACGTGATACTGTAGTCGAGTTACTGGTCAACGACCGTCCTTCTAATAAGTAATATCAATTCTCCTTAAGACTGTATATTTGAGAGTGTGACTCGCGCATACTCTCAAATATACAGCCTTGTACAAGAGTGGCATAAGCCCATGTACGTTGGCATACAACGATCAGTGTTGCTCATTGTGTTTCACAGTTTCCGTGCAGCAGCGCTCATGGCATAACTTCGTCACTTAGTAGCTTAGAGGGGTGCAACCGTCGTGCTTGGTTTAAGCGTTGGCTATCTTTTGGCTGTCTGCGTTGGGGTTAGCCTTGGACTTTTAGGGAGTGGAGGGGGGATATTGGCATTGCCAATCCTGGTCTATGTCATGGGCATTCCTCCCAAGACGGCGATCGCCATGACTCTGGTTATTGTTGGTGCGGCTAGCGTGTTAGCACTCATTCCTCAGTGGCGAAGAGGTTATGTCAACCTCAAAACTGCATTGATCTTTGGATCTACAACCATGACCGGGGCTTTCCTGGGAGCCAGAATAGCTACTCTTCCATTCATCAGCGCAACATTCCAAATATTGTTATTTGCTTTGATGATGTTACTTGCCGCTGGACTGATGATCCATCGCTCTTCACAGCAGCAAGCTGATCGGGGAGTATCTGTTGGAGAGCCAATCATGCCAGTTCCAGATCAATATCGCTGGATTTGGCTTCTGCCGCAAGGGCTAGGAGTAGGGGTTTTGACTGGGTTGGTCGGTGTGGGAGGGGGATTTGCAATCGTCCCCGCATTAGTACTGCTAGGAAATGTTCCTATGCGACAGGCAATTGGAACTTCACTATTGATCATTGCCTTAAATGCTGCCGCAGGGTTAGCGGGCTATCTAGGAAAAGTAGCAATAGATTGGCCAGTCACGATTTCATTTATACTAGCTGCTGGTTTAGGTGTTTTAATTGGCTCCTGCCTGTCCCAACTCATTCCTGTAAAGCATCTGCAAAAAGGTTTTGGCTACTTCTTACTAGCAGTTGCCGTGTTGGTATTGATGCAAAATCGCCCAAATCTTCAGCGATCGCAAAGTTCAACTCAAAATCTTCAGAGCAGGACGACATTCCTTGCAGCGAAAACAAATTGATACAGCAACCCCAAACCATTTGTAAAAGGGTGTGCTTTTACAAACGATCCTGCTTACGAATCAAATAGGATGGCTACATCAGTTGGGTACATCCCAGTTTTGTTCCTCTTGGAGTGTAGAAGATTAATGAGGGCAATTCCTAATAGACGAAGGGAATCAGCATAAGTTCCTTTTAAGCTAGGATTTGCTAAATCGCATTAATAGCTAAAGTCTAAGCCAGTGAAAATGTTTTATTCGTCTCCTTTCGAGGGATAACAAAACAGTATACGTTTAGACTTTTCTTTTTTTAAGAGATGCACTAATATGGCATCAACTAGTTGAAACCTTTGTGTAGCAGGGGTTTTCAGCAAACAGTTGAAGGTTAGGATACTCCAGTTACTACTAGTAGTTTTAGTGGTATGCAAGGAGTGGGGCTAATGGCTGATTTACTGGTTCATTTTCCTGAAACGTCATTCACTTTTCCATCTCCCTGAGCGTTGACGCTTTGTGTCATGAGCTTCTACGTATCCGTTCGGGTTTAGGTTGAAGGTTTGTTTGGAAAATGTTTGAATTTGGGAGGTCAATTGTCTACCTTTCTGTTTGAAAGTGTTGGAAGAATTGAGGGATTCCTGGATTATTTGGTTTTCTGATACTCTGAAGAGTGCTAGATGATTTAACTTTTGCCTAGCCAATGGTGTGTAGTCAGCGATCGTTAAGCTGGAGTTTTTTTATGCAAACAAGTGCAGATACCAATCGGGCTTCTCAAAGACCTAAGCCGATTTTGATGATTCCGATCAGGCGTTGTGGAAGCCATGCACTCCGCCTCCGATTAAACTTCAGCCCGGATTTTTACTCTCCATATCCTTTGCACATCGTCGATTTCATGCCGCTTGTGGAGCTTTATGGAGATCTCTCAGACGACTATACGTACTTTCAGTTAGCTATCGATCTCATTGGCTTGCAGAACGCCACGATGGTTAAGTGGGAGAACGTTGCGCTAGATCCAATTACTATCTTCCAGGCAGTCAAAGAGCGTCCACGTCATGTACACTCCATTGCTTGGGAAATGCTATTTCAGGCTGGGCAACAGCATAACGCCAAAGTCGTGATGGATAAGTCCCTTGACAACGTATATTACGCTGAGGATTTGATCACTCTGTTTGACGATATGTTGTTTTTGAATGTAGTTCGCGATCCGCGCGCTCAGGTGTGTAGTATCAATCGCGCTATCATTCATGATTTCGACACTCTGTTAAATGCCCAAAGATGGGTGCAGGCTTATGATAAAGCTCAATCTCTAGCTTTGAAATATCCTGATAAGGTTTTAACCATTAGATATGAGGACTTCCTAACTAATCAGGAAGCTGTTCTTCGCAAAATTTGTCAGTTTTTTGGGATCGAGTTCCTGGACTCAATGCTCGATATTTCTGCGTCTAAGGAAGCGCAAAGTATCTCAACCATGTCAGCTCTGTGGGAGACAAACAGTTGTCAACCGCTGCCTGCTAACATCGACAAATTTAAAAAATCCATGAGCATGGAGGAAATCGAAATTATCGAGACACTCGCCGGAGACTACATGGATTACTATGGCTATGAGAAGATGACACCAGCCAAAGCTAGAATAGATAACGATACAATCGCCAAAGCCCAGGAGAGGAGCGAGTTACAAAAACAGCAGGCGTGGATGGATCTGAAGATGAAGGCTCCACAAGACTACCAGTTGAGAAAGTTTAGAGCCACCTATCTTGAGATGCTGAAAGGGCGACTGCTGCAAGATCAAGCTAAAGTTTTGCACAAGCACGATAAGATTCAGCAAACGGTTTAGTTCAGCGTTTGCTCGATAGAGGGTGAGCAGAGAACTTGAAGCAATGTTTATCTGTTAATGCTTTAGTTCTAGAAGTTTAGCTTGCCCTTTCGAGGAAAGCACGAACGGCGTAAAGTAGCGATCGCTCTATAAGGGAACAATCAGGATGCAACTCGACATCACTCACTTAGCCCTAGAGTATGAGAATAAAAGCCCTCAAGAGATTCTCAAACTCGCCTTGGATAAGTTTGACCGTATTTCAATTTCCTTCAGTGGTGCTGAGGACGTAGTTTTGATTGACATGGCATCGAAAATCAAAGCGGATTTCAATGTCTTTTCAATTGATACAGGTCGTTTACACCCTGAGACCTATCAGTTGCTTGACCAAGTTAGAGAACATTATGGAATTCCACTGGAGATCGTTTTTCCGGAGTCCTCAGAGGTCGAAACGCTAGTCAAAGAGAAAGGGCTATTCAGTTTCTATCGAGATGGACATCAAGAGTGTTGCGGCATCCGAAAAGTGCGTCCTCTACGTCGCAAACTTGCCACTCTTGATGCCTGGATCACGGGTCAGCGGAAAGATCAGAGTCCTAGCACTCGTGCCACTATTCCTGTTATCCAAATCGATGCAGGGTTCTCAACCAGCAACCACAAGATCATTAAGTTCAACCCACTAGCCAACTGGAGTTCCGCCCAGGTGTGGCAGTATATCGTTGTCAACAAAGTACCTTACAATACTCTTCACACAAAAGGCTTCATCAGCATCGGCTGTGAACCCTGTACTAGGACGGTGCTGCCCAACCAACACGAGCGAGAAGCCCGCTGGTGGTGGGAAGAAGCAGTTGATAAAGAGTGTGGTTTCCATAAAGCTAATCTCGTAAGGAACGAATCAGGGGTAGCCCGCTGATGAAGATTACTGTTGTCAAAAAGATGAAGGAAGACGGCACCCTCTGCCGTAAGTCGGCAAATGTTATCGACGACCTAAACAAGTTAGGACTCATCGATCAGATTGATGAATTTGTTGTTGCCGAAGAGCATGAGCCGACAAGCCAGGGCATTGCTTTAGCACTGAAGCACAATGTAGACGTAGCTCCTTTCTTTATTGTGGAGGAGGGGGACTCAACTTGCGTGTACACCGCGTATTTTCTCTTCCTCAAAGAGATTTTTAATCAAGAGGTTTCTGAGGGCGAAGAGATCGCTGAGATTATGGCTCAAAACCCTGATCTTAGCTTCATCTAGTCAGTGCAGAGCCATCAAAGTGATGCTCTTCCATGCAATTTTGGAGGGTTATATCTATCCCTTGAAGTCTTTTTTCTATAAGCTTTTGGGAATTTGGAAAGGGCTTGGCTTGGGCAAGAAATTGCCATTGTTTTTAGTGCCGCAGGCGATTCGCTTAAGGGTTTGGTTGAGTGTAAATATAGCCTTCTGCAAAGGTATTTCTACTTCGTGAGGATGCTTCTGCTTTATGACGATTTTTGTCACTTTGGGCGTTGTAGCGCTGGCTCTAGTCTGTTTTGTGGGGGAATGGCTGCCCATTGATATCACAGCGATCACAATCATGGTTCTGCTGATGATATTAGGGTTAGTGACACCAGAAGAAGGAATCTCTGGCTTCGGTAATTCTGCTACCATCACAGTGATGGCTATGTTCATCCTAAGTGCTGGTATTGAACGTACAGGTGCGGTTCAGATTGTTAGTGACCTTCTGCGGAGGTGGGGGGGAAAACACTCGACTCAGCAGATTTTCGCTATGGGGGCAATCGTTGCTCCAATTTCGGCATTTATCAACAATACTGCTGTGGTTGCGGTGTTTCTGCCAATTGTGGAGGACTGGTGCAAAAGGCAGGGAATTTCCCCATCTAAGCTGCTCATACCGTTGTCTTATGTCACTATTTTGGGAGGCATGATTACTGTAATCGGCACCTCAACAAATGTTTTGGCAAGTGGCTTGTCTGAGCAGTTGGGGTATGGAGCGTTTAGCTTGTTCCAATTCACGAAATTGGGTTTGCTCAGTGCCGCTGTCGGTTTAGCCTATCTAGCTTTTGCTGCACCTCGACTGCTGCCAGATCGGAAAGACCCAAATGCTGATGTGGTGAGTCAGGAATATGGACTCAAAGATTATGTGAGTGAAGTTGTGGTAAGGCCACGTTCTCATCTAATCGGGCAGACCTTGCAAACTAGTGGACTCCGACGCAAGTTTAACGTAGATGTGTTGGAACTGATTCATAGTGGTTCTCACTTTCCGCAGCCCTTAGCAGACAAGGTGCTACAGGCAGGAGATATTTTAATTGTGCGTGGCAGTCGAGAAGATCTTCTCAAAATTAAAGATGATGAGGGAATCGACATTCTGCCCGACGTAAGATTTGGGCGTGACTCTCTAGAAGCTGAACTGAGTTCTGGAGAAGAGGGGATTGCTGAGGTTTTAGTTGTCTCTAATTCTAGTTTGATTGGCTCTACTCTCGAAGAGATGCACTTTCGGCAACGCTATAACGCTACTGTGTTGGCAATTCGTCGAGGGCAAGAATTTCTACGCGAACGGCTCAGTAAAATTCCTTTACGATTTGGTGATGTACTGCTGGTTCAAGGCCCAGAGCAAAGCCTTTTGGGAATTCAAACGAGTCGGGATCTTCTGGTAATTGAGCAACGCCCTTTAGAAACCCTGCGACGAGATAAAGCGGGGATTGCGATCGCCATCGGACTTGGAGTTGTCCTGGCTGCGGCTTTCAACTGGATGCCCATTTTGCAGAGCGCCCTAGTTGGAGTTGTGCTGATTATCTTAACAGGCTGTCTGAAGCCAGGTGAACTGTATGAAGCTGTGCGCTGGAATATTATTTTCCTGTTAGCTGGTCTAATTCCTCTAGGAATAGCAATGGACAAATCAGGCGCAACTTTAACCCTTATGCCTTCATGTTTGCGGTCACTTTTGCAGCATCCAGTAGCTTCATGATCCCCATCGGTTATCAGACAAATACGATGGTTTATGGTTCAGGTAGCTATAAATTTCTGGATTTCGTGCGAATTGGAGCGCCCCTTAACCTACTGATGATGCTGGTCGTTCCTCCACTTATCATTTTGCTGTACGGACTGTAGGTTTATCTCTAGGAGGGTTGTAAAGAAACACTCTTCTAGAGCCTTTTCTTGTCTGCATTGAGTTTGATTAGACGCTGAGGTGGTTTCAGGGATTCTTAGGGAACTTACGTTTGTTGGGTGTTTGCAGCAAATAATTTAGGAGAAGAAGTCATGTCTAAAACTTTGATTCAGCCTCATGGTGGCCATCTCATTGACCGTACTTTAAAGGGAATAGAGCGTCAAACAGCTTTTGAGAATGCTCATGCTTTGCCTCGTCTGACGCTTTCTCAACGTAATCTTGCTGATATCGAATGTATTGCCACAGGAATTTATAGTCCGCTTGAAGGCTTTGTTGAAGAGGAGGAATACTATAGCATCGTCAACGAAATGCATTTGAGCAATGGTCTTGCCTGGAGTATTCCGGTTACCTTACAGGTTCCTGAAGCATTGGCTGCAAAGTGTAGGCTTGACTCTGAAATTGCATTGGAACATCCAAATGGTGAGATTTTAGCGGTAATGTCCGTTACGAGTAAGTTCAAACCGAATCAGAACGAGGAGTCTGAGAAGATTTATCTCACAACCGAAGAGGCTCATCCAGGTGTTAAGGCAATGCGTGCTGAGGGCGAAGTCTATCTTGGAGGTCCTATCACTCTGGTTAACGCAATTCCATACAGCGATTTTCAAGACTATCGCTTAACTCCGGTGACTACCCGTGCTGAATTTGCCGAGCGTCAATGGGATACAGTGGTTGCCTTCCAAACACGCAATCCAATCCATCGCGCTCATGAATACATCACAAAAATTGCCCTTGAGATCGTGGATGGGTTATTTATTAACCCGCTGGTGGGCATGACAAAATCTGACGATATTCCAGCCCCGGTGCGAATGAAGTGCTACGAAACGCTGATTGACAAGTACTATCCTAAAGACCGTACCTTGCTAGGGGTATTTCCTGCTGCGATGCGTTATGCAGGGCCACGAGAGGCAATTATGCACGCGATCGCCCGTCAAAACTATGGTTGCACTCACTTTATCATTGGTCGAGATCACGCCGGAGTCGGTTCTTACTATGGAACCTATGACGCTCAGCACATTTTTGATCGCTTTGGATCAAATGAATTAAAAATTACACCCATAAAATTTGAACACGCCTTTTACTGCACACGCACTCAATCAATGGCAACTAGTAAAACTAGTCCGAGTACCGTTGAAGAACGAATCCATCTTTCTGGCACTAAAGTACGCGAAATGCTGCACCGAGGGCAGGTTCCTCCCGCAGAATTTACGCGCCCAGAAATTGCAGAAATTTTGGTTGCAGCAATGAATTCAGCCAAAGTTACAGTGGCAAAATAGAATGCAAAGTCGTGCGATCGCCACGCTAACAAGGGGCTTAAGCCCCTTGTTCCACAGGGAATGGGTAAGTCCTGCCTGTATCACTTACCTATCCATCTTTTCGATGAACTTAGAGGTTATTAATCATGCAACACCAGGGAGTCACACTGTGGTTTACAGGCTTAAGCGGTTCAGGCAAAACAACCATTGCAAAAGCCGTTGAACAAGAACTTAGAAACCGTAACTGTAAAGTTGAAATGCTAGATGGTGATATCGTGCGAACCAACCTGTCGAAGGGTTTAAGTTTTAGTCGAGAGGATCGCGACATCAATATCCGGCGAATTGGGTTTGTTGCTAACTTGCTTAGCCGCAATGGTGTGATTGCGATCGCGGCAGCTATCAGTCCATACCGTTCTGTTCGAGATGAAATTCGTCAGATGACAGAGAACTTTGTAGAAGTGTATGTGGATGCTCCGCTGGCAATCTGTGAAGAGCGAGATATTAAAGGTTTGTATGCTAAAGCGCGAGCAGGTCAAATTAAGAACTTCACTGGTATTGATGACCCCTATGAAGAGCCACTCCATCCTGAAGTAGTCTGCTATACAGCGAAAGAAAGTCTGGATGAGAGTGTTGATAAGGTTATTGCTGAACTGGAACGGTACAACTACATTCCAGTCAAGCAGTTTGCAGGAATATCGTTAGACTAACGTGTATTAGAAGCAGTAGACAGGTGATGACATCAAATCAAATTACTTCATCAATAATTAGCCCACTATTGAAAAAGATTTTTTGGATATCTAGAATGGTCATCACCTTCTCATGATAGGAAGCAATTCCCTGAAGATATTTCTTATTCAGATTGACCGAGTCGCTGACGTTAGGGCTGTTCATCACTTCTCGCTGATCTAAGAGAAACATCGTGTCGCCAATCGCTTTGACCATTACTCCAACAACCACGTTTCTGACTTCAATCACCATCGCTTTGGCACCTTCAATGGTTTGAGTCGATCGCTTAGAAGGTTCCAAAAATTCACGTAAATCAATCAGAGTCAGAATTTCACCACGTAGATTCATGTTTCCAATGATATAGCTAGGGCAGCAAGGAATAGGCGTTACTTTTCGGACATCCACAAACTCGCGCACGGTTTCTACATCAATACCAAAAAAGTCGTCGCCTAAAGCAACCACCATCAAAGGTTTTAAGTCCTTTGAATCTTGTCGTTGAACTGAAGCCTTCAAGTTATCAGCGCGTTTTCGGAAGATTTCTCGCTCCTGGGAAGTCGCGTTGGGAAACAAGGTTGGCTGTTGCGTCAACGGTGACTCAAATCCGCTAATTGGCTGCTGAGTAGAAGGAGAGCGGGCTTGAGTTGCTGCTAACGAATCTTTAACCGATATCAGTTCTTGTATTTCTGCATACCAGAGCCAGTTTCCTGGATTGCTGAGAATGATAATATTCTCATTGCTAACCTTTCCCGCTACAATCTTTTTCCGTTCAACGCCTGTCCATTCCTGCTCATGAGAAACTTCGGTCTTGATTTCGTCAGAAGAGATAGTTTTAACATCGTGAACTTGATTCACAATGATACCGATACGCAAATCTTCCCACTTTAAAACCACTAAATTATCCGTTAATCGGTAGTTTAATGAAGGCTGTCCCAGCGTAATACTCAAATTCATGACTGGTACGCTCTCTCCTCGAAAATCGAGAATACCAACAATATCGCGGGAGGCTTTTGGGGTCGGCGTTAATTCAGGAAGAGCGAATACCTCTTCGACATAGATGGTGTCAATACCATATCGATGTTGATTAACGCTAAAGATGAAATAAGATTGTTCGCTCATCGTGGTTCCTGATCGATAATTTTTAGCTCTGTTTCTAGCTGGAGCATGAGTTCGGCAGCGGTCAAGTTGCCTAATTTTTGAATGATGGTATCTGGTGGAAGCTGTTTCAGGAGGTTGAGCGCGATTTGCTGCATCCTGATATTTCTTCGAGTGTGAGGATCGCTGTCAGTGTCGTGATTTGAATCATGGGGTAAGTTTCCTGGATAACAGTCTTCAAAATCGTCTGATGTTGAGGGAAACGATGCACTCACTGAATCATTTTCTGCACGCTGATATACTAGTGACTCTGAAAACACTTTAATTTGAAACAGATTAAGATTTTGATTAGAGAGTTCGGCGTGCCCAGTAAGCAAATAGCCTGACGGCTGAAGGGTGTGGTAGAACTTATTTAGAACTTTGGCGATCGCCGACCTTTCAAAATAAATGAAGACATTACGACAGATAATCAAATCCATGTCTCTCAAATCAGAATTTTGTTGAGGAAGCTCATCTTTAATCAAATTCAAGATTTGAAAGCGTACCATTTCTTTAATAGTTTGATCGATTTTGTATCGATCATTGATCAAGTTAAAGTATTGCTGCTTGATATTAGGATCAACGCTTCTAAACGACCATGAACTATAAACTCCGTCCTTTGCTTTTTCTAAAGCCGCTTGGTTAATATCTACCCCTAAAATCAGTAAATTCCACTGCTCTAAATCGGGAATGAGTTCTCGTAGAAGTATGGCGATCGAATAAGGCTCTTCTCCTGATGAACAGCCAGCGCTACAAATACGAATCGTCTTATTGTCTTGCTTACGCTGAATTAGTTCTGGCAAGATGTGATTTCGCAAAAGCGAGAACTGTTCTTTGTCGCGAAAGAAATAGCTTTCACCATTAGTCAATAACGTAACCAGGTCTAACCATTCCTGGCGACTATCAGCAGTAGAAGATTCTAATAGTTGATAATAAGCGATTGACGAATTTAACTCAAGGACATTCATTCGTGAAAAGATTTTTGCGCTCAGACTCGCTTGATCTCTTTCCCTAATTTCTATGCCAGTGTGCTTAGCGATGAGTTGGATAAAGGCTTCTTTTCGCTCCGCACTCAAAGGTTCTATGGTTGACACGTTAAGTTTTCTGATGCTCCTCATCGGATTTTTACAAAATTGATCTACGACATTCATTGCTAATCTTTGCTATCTTCGATTTTCACGGTTGGCTAAATCAGAGGAATCTAATTTTAGTAGAGATAATAATGCGGGTGCGATCGCCTGAATGGGTAAAACCTGTTTTGCTGCCCCTAGACTAATTGCTTCTTTAGGCATTCCAAATACAACAGAAGTTGCCTCATCTTGAGCAATGGTAAAGCCACCTGCTTCTGCGATCGCCTGCATTCCATCTGCCCCGTCTCTGCCCATTCCCGTCAACAATATTCCCACCGCTGATTTTCCGTAAATCTTAGCCGCCGAGACAAAAGTAACGGTAACTGAAGGGCGATGTCCTCCTAACGGCAAAGCATCAGAGTAAACAAAACGTCCTCTACTGTCTAGTTCTAAATGTCGTTGCTCAGGGGGAAAATAAATTTTTCCTGGCTTTGGCATCTCTCCCAGTTGAGCAATCTGAATGGGTAGAGAACAACTATTAGCAAGCCAGTCAATCAAACCTTGCAAAAAACCAAGACAAATATGCTGAATACAAATGATTGGAAGTGGAAAATCAGGTGGTAAATGGGTAAATACGTCGTAAAGTGCCTGGGGTCCGCCTGTTGATGCACCTACCACAACAATCTTAGGTTTGTGATAGTAATTTGAAATAAAAGTAGGAACTTGAATAGGTTCAGACTTCTTGATTTTTTTTGTCGATCTTCGTCGTTTGGTTAACACCTTAACGCCAGAAAGAATTTGAATTTTGTTAACTAATTCCTTTCCAAAGGCGTGATTGTCAACAGTTAAACCAGAAAGTGGCTTTGGGAAAATATCGACTGCTCCCGCTTCTAGAAGTTGAAAAACTTGATGAGTGTCCTCTTCTTGAACTGATGCACTAATTACTAAAATCGGGCGTGGATAAAGCGCCATCACCTCAGACGTAAACGTTAGACCGTCCATCTTGGGCATATGAAGGTCTGTACAAATTACATCAGGTTGTACTTCAGGAATCAAAGCCAAAGCTTCCAAACCCGATTGAGCTTCCCCTACAACCTCAATTTGAGGAGATGAGCTTAAAATTCGTTTTAAGATAGTAAGAGCAATTTGAGAATCTTCGACCAATAAAACTCGAATGGGCATTAGCTGTCACAGATAGCGCATCATAGGTGAATAACAAACGGTAGACAGGCAAGATACGTTAGGTAGCGAACGCATCACCCGTCGCTTTTCGGTGTATTGCGCTATTGCTATTGCACCCTGTGAAAAATGCACCTTTTATTACTTGCAAAGTCGCAAATTACAGTCGTAAATTGTAAATCAATCCATTAAACCAATCTTCCTAGAATTTCCAAAAGAACATCCTGATTAAACCTTCCTTTGATTACGTAAGCGTCAGCGCCTGCATCAGCACCCCTCTTTTTATCTGCATCTGAATCTAAAGTTGTCACCAGGATAATGGGTAGATTCCTATACTCCTGATGTTGACGGATTCTGGCAGTGAGAGATAAGCCATCTAAATTAGGCATTTCCACATCAGATAGCACCGCATCAAATGGACGAGTTTGCAACTTATTGTAGCCATCCAATCCATCAACAGCAATGACAACTTCGTATCCTGCTCGTTCCAAAAGTCGCTTTTCCTGAGTACGCACTGGTATAGAGTCTTCTACAAGCAAAATGGTGGGTTTTCGCTGAACGACTTTGGATCGAATGGGGATAGCGGGTGTAGTTTGCGCTTGTAATGACTTAATCAAATCAGGAGCATTTAGAATGGTACAAACTTCTCCTGTCGGTAGAATAGTTGCTCCTGTCACATTGCGTACCCGCTTCAAGACTTGGCTCTGAGGTTTAATTACAATTTCCTGGGCATCAAACAGACGATTGATGAAGAATCCAGCTCGCTCTTCCCCAACTTTGACTAGAATGCATTGCTGTAAGTTACTTTTTCGTTGAGGAGTAGCCGCAGGAGGAGTGTAAGCGTGTGAGTCCCACAGCTTCAACAATTCGGCCAAATCTGCAACCGGAATTTCCTCTCCATTCCAGGTAATGGTTGCCTTGTCTTCAGTGGTAGAAATTTGGTTTTCGGATATTAAAAGTGTGGTTTCTAAAAACTCAATGGGCAAAGCGTGAATTAATCCCTGCACGTCTAAGAGTACTGTGTTGAGGGTCGTTAGACTTGTGTTGAGCTGAATTCGGAAGGTACATCCCTGCCCAAGATTTGATTCAATTTGAATTTCTCCCTTTAACCGCTCAATATTAGTTCTAACGACATCTAACCCAATTCCTCTTCCAGAGATTTCTGTGATGAAGCTGCGAGTTGAAAAACCAGGGACAAAAATAAGTGACTGAATCTGACTTGGAGACATAACTGCCAGTTCTTCTGAGTCATACAGTCCGCGTTTTAGAGCAGTTTGTTTGATTTTCTCCAAATCTAGCCCGCGCCCATCATCGGCAATTTCAATGACGATTTTATTGTCGGTTTGATAGCCTTTTAACCAGATTTTTGCAGTAGCAGGTTTGCCGATCGCCTGTCGTTCATCGGGAGTCTCAATGCCATGATCGATCGCATTGCGAACCATATGCATCAAAGAATCCTTGATTTCCTCAAGAATGCTCTTGTCTGCGGTGGTGTCCCCTCCTTCGATGATTAGCTCTACATCTTTGGACTGCTGTTTGGCTAAATCTCTCACGGTTCGAGGAAGAGTCTGAAACACCGTAGAGAGGGGCAGCAGTCGCAGGGTGCGAATTTTTTCCCTGAGTTCTCCGGAGATCTTATCGAGTCGGGTGCTGCTATCTTGAGTAGAGGTTCTGAGGGAGCTAATCAGGCTCTCTAGCTGTTCTTGATAAGCAAGGGCTTTGGAGGAGGATTTAGAAGTTAGTCCCTGGTTTCTGCTGCTTCTCCAATCTCTCCAGAGGTTAGCCATGTCCTCAATGACCGCAGCAATTTGAACCACATTGGTCTTAGTGACGGTAAGTTCTTCCGCTTGGGTCATTAAAGCATCGAGATCGCGGGTGTGAACGCGAATGGTGTCAATACGATAGAGTTCATCAATTTCAGAGGAAGGAGAAAGTAGGTTTTGCTCGGTAGGAGCAGGAGTTGGGATAGTGACTTTTTCTGGAGTGGGGGTTAACGAGTCCTGCTCGTTGACGAGTGGTGTGATTTCGGTTAAGGAACTGAGGACTTGAGATGTATCAACCTGTCCGCTTTGTCCGGTGACCGCTTCGTGAACTAGTTTGCCGATCGCATCTAATCCCTGGTAAAGGCGATCGCCCACCTCAGGAGTGAGTGTAATCTGTTTGCGCTTGACTCCTCCCAAAGTTTCTTCAATCTGGTGAATCAGCGTTTCTACAGGGTCTACCCCCACGCTTCTAGAGTCACCTTTAAGACTGTGGGATTCTCGCAACAACTGCTCTAGAGTAGCTTCGTCCTCTGGGTGCTTTTCCAGTCGCAGCAAACCTGCTTCCAACCGCTGTAGCCGCTCTCGACAGGCAATCTTATAAATTTCCCGCAGTTCGTCATCTTCAATAAAGGTTGCGGCACGTGGAGCGGTTAAATTCTCTGTTTCCGGGGCTACTACTTCCGGGGTTACTACTTCCGGGGTTACTGTTGAAACCGTTGCCAGGTCTATTTCTGGCTCTGATGAGAACTTTGCTGGTGCTTCCGCTTCTTCAAGCGTCGATAACAAGAGGTCAATTGCTTGAAGCACATCTACTTCGCTAGGTTGACCTGTCACTGTTTCGCGAACTAACTTGTGAATGGATTCTAAGCCTTGATTCAGGCGATCGCCTACAAGTGAGTTAAACGCAATACTGCCCGATTGAACAGCCTTAAGAATCTCCTCAACCTGGTGAGTCAGCGTTTCTACCGCATCAGCCCCCACCCCTCTAGAGTCACCTTCAAGACTATGAGTTTCTCGCTGTAGCTCCTCAAGGGTTGACATATCGTTGGGATGCTGTCTCAGGTATTGCAGCCCTTCCTCTAGTTTGTGTAGATGGTGCTGGCTAGAAATATCATAGAGGTGACGTAGCTCTTCGTCTTCAATGAAGCTTGATGGAGCGGTAGTATGATCGGGTAAGAATTCCTCTGGATGGTCAACAACCTGCACCAGTTGATCTAAAATCTGAGTCACATCGGCAGTGTTGGGCTGTCCTGTTACGGCTTCGTGGACGAGTTGCTCGATCGCCTCTAAACCTTGATGAATGCGATCGCTCACTAGAGCATTTAAAGCACATCGCCCCGACTGAACGTTCTTCAGAATCTCTTCAATCTGTTGGATCAACACTTCGATGTCTTCAACACCAACACTTCTGGAATCTCCTTTCAGGCTGTGGGCTTCCCGCCGCAGATCTTCAAGGGTAGCAGCGTCAGCAGGGTGTTGTTGGAGATACAGTAGCCCTGCCTTGAGTTTCTCCAACCGATCGCGGCTAGAAAACTCATATAGGTTTCGCAGTTCCTCATCTTCGATAAAGCTAGATAAACCAGTCGGGTTGGTTTGAGTGACTTCAGCAGGCGTGATAGACTGTAGTGTTTCTAACTCCTGATGAGCCGCCATTAACAATTCAACGAAGTGGGCAATGTCTATTGCGCTGGGCTGCCCCGTTACTGCTTCGTGGACTAGCTGACCGATGGCTTTGAGTCCCTGGTGGAGGCGATCGCTCACCATTGAAGGTAAAACTCGTTTAGCCTGAATAGTCTTTAAAATTGCTTCAACCTGTTGAATGATTGCTTCAACCGTTTCCACACCAACACTTCTAGAATCCCCTTTGAGGCTATGAGCATCTCGCCGCAGTTCCTCTAAAACAACTTCATCCTCTGGATGCGTTTGCAAATGCAACAAACCCGCCTCTAGCCGCCGTAATCGTTCCTGGCTGGAGAGTTCATACAGATCCCGAAGCTCTTCATCATCTATCTTCATAGTTTGTCACTGCTCATGCCATTGGCGATCAAAAGTGAGATGCCCCCTGATTTAGATCTGCCCCTGGAGAATTTTGGGGAGAGCAAAAATGTCTGTAACTGTTCTACACCATTTGCTTTAGCTTCAAAGCCGCCTCGTTTAGCTGTTGAGTGCCTATTCTGGCTTGACTAATACCAGCGGCAGTTTCCTTTGCCCCAGTGTTAACCGCACCCATTGCGTCCACCACTTGTTGGACTCCATCTAACTGCTGTTTCAGATTTAGCGAAATTTGCTGATTGTTTAACATCACCTTATCGACCGCATCCCTAACACCCACGAAAGCCTGCTCCGTTTCTTGAGCAACTTGCACCCCTACATTCACAGTCTTTGTATTTTCCTCAGTGACCATTACGGCTGAATTCACGGCTTTCTGGATGTCTGAAATCAGTTCGTCAACCTTTTCAATCGATTGTTGACTCCGATCGGCTAGTTTGCGAATTTCCTGGGCGATCGTTGCAAAGCCTTTGCCAGCCTCTCCTGCGCGAGTTGCCTCGACCGCTGAGTTGAGTGCCAGTATGTTAGTTTGATTTGCCAGATCGGATACAAGCTGAGAAATGCTACCAATCTGACTGGCATGCTCGCTCAACTGTAGCAGTTGTGCAGCAACAATTTCTGATTTTTCCTCTAAGACAAACATACCTTCCAGGTTTTTCCGAATAGCTAAAGTACCATTGTCGGCAAGCTGAAGGGCCTGTCCAGCCGCAGCAACAGCCGCTTTGGACTGTTCGGCTGATTGTCGAAAGGAAGCTTCCAGTTCATCCATCGTGGTCGTGGTTTCATTCACTGAAATAGCCTGCTGGCTGGTAACACGCTCTTGTTCTTCCATCGTTGCAGCAATCTCGCTACTGGAAGAGGAAATTAGGCTGGCGGACTGTTGAAGTGCTTTATTAATTCCTGAAGAAATGATTAGACTAGTTGCTGCTGTAGTAATTGCAGCAATAACAGTTCCAAGTACAACTGCCAGAATTAAAAAGTCTCCAGCCGCTTTTTCCTGGTTCCCCTTCTCGGTTAACAACGCTACCTCCTGATTGAGCAGTTCTTGATGCGTTGCATCAATGTTAACCAGCCGTAACTCCTCATTGAGGGCGATCGCCTGCTCAAGCTGGTTGTTTCGTACCAGGGAAAATACTTGATCCGCAGTTTCTATCAGCTGATTAGCTTCCGTTAGGATAGTCGTCACCCGCTCTTGTTGCTGAGGCTCTTGAACTAGCTCATCTAATTTTTGGGATGCCTCCTGAAACACTTGCAGTCCCTCAGCATAGGTTTTCTCCCGGTAGCTTGTGTCATTCGGGTAAATTAACTGACCTCTAACAGCCCGAACCATCTTAGATAAGCCCAGAACCGCTCTATCCGATTCGAGAATAATCTTTTGGGCAACTTCTGTCTCTTGCTGCAATTTTGCTTCAGTTACAACTCCAGTGTAAACCACTCCCCCTAAGATCACGAATAGACAGAGCGGTGCCGCGTATCCGAGCAGTATACGATTTCTGAGCCTCATGTTCACCGTTCCTTTTATAAGTTCTAAATGGTGGTGGATACGGACTGAACCAGCGTTTAATCTTTCTCTACCAGGATGACATCCAGACGCTCCTGCTGTTGCGGCACCTGAACCAGGCCATCCAGAGCTTGAGATGCTTCCTGAAATAGCTGAAGCCTACTCGTGTAGGTCTCCTGGTAGCTGACATCTTCAGGATAAATCACCTGTCCTCTTACACCCTGAATCATCTTAGATAAACCCAGAACTGTTCTATCTATTTCAAGTACAGTTGCACGGGCAAGCTTTACCTCTTCATAGACCTTCGCCTTTAGCATATTGATGAGGCATGGTTAGTGGTTCTATTGGCAGATAAATAGCGCTCGTACAACCAGGAGTTTACGCAACCTATGTAACATACGGCTGCAACAAGGGGCTTAAGCCCCTTGTTAAAGGCAGCTTCAGAACATGGGAAATTACATCAATTGCTTAAGCTCCATAGCCGTTTCATTAAGTTGCTGAGTTCCAACTTTAGCTTGAGTGATGCCACTAGCCGTTTCCTTTGCTCCCTGATTAATGGTTTCCATCGCCTGAACCACCTGCTGAATACCGTCCAACTGTTGCTTCAGATTCAATGAAATCTGCTGATTGTTCAAAACGACCTGGTTGACAGCTTCTGCCGCTCCCACAAAGGCTTGCTCAGTTCTCCTGGCAATTTCTACACCCGTTGAGACAGTTTTCGTTCCTTCCTCAGTCACCATTACGGTTGAGTTAATTGCGTTTTGAATCTGAGATACCAGTTCGTTAATCTTGTCAGCAGATCGTTGACTTTGATCAGCCAACTTGCGAATCTCATTAGCGACTACGGTAAACCCTTTACCGTGTTCGCCTGCACGAACTGCTTCCACCGAAGAATTGAGTGCCAACATATTAGTCTGGCTAGCAATATCAGACACAAGTTGTGAAATACTACCAATTTGATTGGCCTGCTCACTCAGTTGCAGCATTTGTTCAGCAATGGTTCCGACCTTCTTCTCTAGGGTAAACATCCCTTCCATGTTTTCTCCAACCGCTTGAGTTCCGCTTTCCGTCAACTCAAGTGCCTGTCGTGCTGCTGCTGCTGCTGCTCTAGCCTGCTCTGCCGATTGTCGGAAAGATGCCTCCAACTCATCCATCGTGGTGGTTGTTTCATTAACTGAAGCAGCCTGCTGGTGAGCGACGCGCTCCTGTTCTTCTACAGTTGTGGCAATCTCATTAGAAGAGGTTGTGATGTAGCCAACGGATTTTTGCAGCGTCCGGCTAATTCCCGCTGTAATTAATGCACCCGAAACGACAGTTAGCGCCGAAGCCAGGAGAGTACCAGCCGTTACCAGCAAAAGCAAAGCACTTCCGGTAGCCGCCGCTTGTTGCTTTTTCTCAGTCAAACGAGCCAATTCATCTCGCAAAATTTCATCTGTTGTTGAGTCTAAAGTAGGCGCTCTCAAGTCTTCTATCAGTTGAGTAGCCTGCTCAATTTGACCTGCTCTCACCAGGTCAAATACTCTTTCCCCGGCTGCTGCAAAGTTTTCACCATCTGTTAACACAGCCTGCATTTTTTCTTGATCTTCAGCATCATCTAACAGATCAAGAACCCCTACAGATGCTTGCTGATAGCGCTGAAGCCCATCTTCATAAGCAGCCTGATAAAGGTCAGTTTGCTCAGGATTAATCACTGGCGCTCTACTCGCCCTGATCATTCTGCCCAGACCCAGTGCTAGCTGAGTAACTTGATTGATCGTAGTATACGAAGCTTCTATTTCTTCGTTTTGTTTTTCTCGCTCCAATACATTCAAGTAAGTAGCCCCACCCAGAATAATTAGCAGAACCAAAGGAGGCATATACCCCAAAAAGATGCGAGTTCTAACTTTCAGACTACCGAAATTCTTCATTGTTACTCCAAAAAATTCTACAGCGTCAAGCTGATACGGTGAGTAGGTTTGCTTTTCTGTTAAGCGTCACAGCTACGCCATTTCCTTCAAAACCAAAGCAGCATGATTAAGTTGCTCAGTGCCTACTTTAGTTTGAGTTAACCCCGCAGCAGTTTCCTTCGCACCCTGGTTAATCACTTCCATTGCCTGAACAACCTGCTGAATGCCATCAAGTTGCTGCTTTAGATTCAGCGAGATTTGCTGATTACTTACGACTACATTATTTATGGCATCCGCCACTCCGAAGAAAGCTTGCTTAGTTTTTTGAGCAGTTTGCACTTCCGCTTTTACTGTTTTTGTTCCTTCTTCGGTTAACATGACGGTGGAATTGATCGCATCCTGAATCTCAGAAACCAGTGAACTGATCTTCTCAGCCGAACGTTGACTCTGATCAGACAATTTCCGAATCTCGCTGGCAACAATGGAAAAGCCTTTGCCGTGTTCTCCAGCTCGAACTGCCTCGACAGATGAATTAAGCGCCAACATATTAGTTTGGTTTGCAATATCAGATACCAACTGAGAAATACTGCTAATTTGTTGTGCTTGCTCACTCAGCCGCAGCATCTGTTCTGAAATAATTTCTACTTTCTCTTTCAGGGCAAATATCCCTTTCAAATTTTCTGATACTGTCTGAGTTCCACTTTCTGTTAGTTCAAGAGCCTGTTGCGCTGCCGTCACCGCAACTCTAGCTTGCTCGGCTGACTGACGAAAAGAAGCTTCTAACTCATCCATCGTAGCAGTGGTCTCGTTGACCGAAGCTGCCTGTTGACTGGCAACCCGTTCTTGTTCAGCAACTGTCGCTGATATCTCGCTGGATGAAGAAGTTAGATTGCTAACGGTGTTTTTCAGTCGAGTTTGGATACTTTGAGAAATCCTCCAAACCAGAGCGAGGACTATTAGATTTAGACCAAAAAGGATGACGGATAAACGCTTAGAAGATTCTACGTGCTGTCTAGCAAAATTCTCGGCTGAGAATACAGCTTTGTTGGTCAATTCCCAGTACGCCTCACTGGTTTGTAGAAGTCGATTGCGCTGTTGAGAAGTAGGATTATTTTCAAAATCTTCTAGAACAACTTTGAGTTGATCCCAGGATTGTTTAACCTGTTGGATCTCTGCTTGAAATGCTGCATCTTGTATGGCAACTAGCTGAAGGTTTTCATCTCCATTACTTAACCCTTGAATAATCTTATCAAGCTCAGAAATAATAATATCTATGTCTCGCTGAAGATTCGGTTCATTTTCTAGAGTTGTCTGACTTTCTGTGTTTCGTTGAGCATTAGAAATTTCTTCTTGAGAATCAGAAGCTGAATCACGTATTTCCTGCTGAAAAAGCGCTAGCTTGATTAATCTTTGCGTTTTTCCTCTAACAATACCCGCATAGTTTACGATTCTACCGTCGCTAGTCATGCTGCCGATTTGACGGTAGATGAAAGCCAAATTAAAAATGCTAAAAGAGAGCAGTATAACCAATGTGATGCGTAATTGAACAATGATGTTATTGGTTGGCTTGGAAGAAACGATAGACATATTCAGAGAACCTCTTAATAGAGAAATTGATGAGAAAACGTTTTCTCATATTTTGTTCTACAAGTGATCTGATATACTTACCCGCTGAAAGTGTTCAAATTTTCTGACGTGGTAGCGCTTTGTCCCAATAATCGAGCTAATGAAAGTTCTGTTCTAATCCCAATCCTTTGTGAAGCTGTCTTCAACAAAATACTTCAACCCCTTGTCCTTCAGGGATCTATTTTGTTCAAGTTTAAATTCAAATTGGGTGAGTTAAATTAGCATCGCTTAGGCTGTCTCATCAATAATTACTGAAAGACCACCCATAATCAGGATGCTTTTTGATTAAAATAGTTGTATTTTTGACCTATAAATTTGATCTATGAAATAGCTTATAAATTAGCAGGAAAAAGTACTTTGTAGTTTGACCTTCTAATGACTACAAAGCTCCTCTAAACCTCTTTAAAGTTTATTTAAAGTTTAAGGAAGTAGTTTATCTGAACCGATTAGAAAGCACCTTTATCTTGCGCTGACAGTGCAAACATTTTCTTTTGGGCATGGTGCTTGCATCATAGAAATTAGCGAGTTTGTATCAGTGAAAGATCTCTAATTAACTCCTGATGGTTCTGGCAAGCGGTTATCTAAGTTTGTACTAGCTTTTGTCTTGCTATAGGCTTGGTTTGCCCAACCTACAGCAGAAGATTTGTGCGTTAACCAGGTGGAGAACTGGTCTCAAATTATACACTTTTGGAAAATAACTGTGATTAGAGTAAATGTGTGAAGGTTTAAAGATGAAATCTGATGCTGCGGGCTACAAAATCTCTAGGGGTTAGCTGCTTGTTTGAACCGAGCATAAATGCTGTACATTCTCGGCTTGTTGAAATAATGCAAGACACATCATACACCCCCAACTGCATTGTATTGTGCCTCTCTCTTCATTAGCAAGATGTTTTAACGACTTTCATCAACTGTTCACATAGCACTGCCGCTAAGTTTGCGGTGAGTGGAGGTCGTCGGCATACCCCACCAGAGGGATAGCTCTTATGAACTTATGTCAGTCCGATGTTAGCTCTGCGATCGCCACCCAACGCTAAAATCTAGCAATGGCTTAAGCATAGGACCAGAGACAAACTCAATGTGGTAGCAGGGATACAGTGTTTAAAGCTACTGATCTGTCTGGACAGGGAGAATGTTAAGTTTTGCTTGCCATGCTGCTACGGGTTTTTCCCAGGATTCTTCCCATTTTTGGGCAATCAGTGGTTTGGCGATGTGTCCCATTTTCCAACCTTGAGCGATCGCCCCCAACAGAGCAGACAAGGACTCAGGCTGCCACAGAGTTGTTGCAATCAAGGCGTTGGCGATTAGCATACTCGCAAGCGGTAGCCGAAACTGAGCTAGATAGAAGGCTTGCAGGGCAATTTCTCCTGTTTCGCTAGTGTCAAACCCCGTCACAATATGCCAAATATCGTGAGTTTGCTGCCAGCGATTTTCGACGTAGCTCACATCTGAGTTAACTTCGACTTCAGCCGCTAGCGTCTGGAATCCTGCCTGTTTCATTCTGCTGGCGTAGACGTATGCTAGTGAGTTTTGAGGATATTGCAACAAAGCGTCCAGGTCGTGAGCAGGAGCCATGTATCGCTCGGCAATGATATCTGCCACTTCTGGCACGGATTTCATCTCTTCAACCGCCAGTCGGAAAGCAGGAGTATTCACCAGGCTTGTACTTAACTCTCCAACCGCTGTCAAACCGCCGCTTTCGTCAAAAAGCAGCATCAGGAAAGCTTTTGTGCCGGTGAATGCCCGCAGCAGGTTTTGTATCGTTGGTCGAGATTCATTGGAAGGGGGCTGTTTAGCGGGGGGGCTAGCAGATTGCTTCTGAGAATTGGTTAGCTGCATAAGACTTCTTCAGTGTGGAGTGGAGATAGAGTAAAATGCGAACGGTGTTCATATTTCAAGGATATGAACACCGTTCATGTTTTGTCAAGGATGATTTTGGGTAATGGCAACCGATTCTCAAAACCCGTCAGCGATGCGACGGCAACCCAAGCAGGCGCGAAGTCAAGAACGGGTGCATCACATTCTCGATGTTGCTGAGCAACTGTTTATCGAATTGGGCTATGACACGGTTACGACACGGGCGATCGCCACTCGTGCCCAAGTTCCAATCGGGTCGCTTTATCAGTTTTTTCCCGATAAAGAAGCCATTCTAAAAGCGTTAGCAAATCGCTACTTTGAGCAGCAATATCACCTGTTTGTGAGGCTTCACGGTGAGTTGGCGGACGCTCCAATTGCTGTTTATGTCGATTGCATGGTGGATGCTTTTGACCAGTTTGCGACTAACCATTCTGGCTATCGTGCTGTACTAGAGCAACTCATTAACTTAATGTCAGCCGCCGAGATCAGCACTTTAGATGAGTATGATCAGCAGATTCTCAATGAGCTAACTCATTTCTTCAAACGACGCAACTCATCTTTGGGTCAGGCAAAGTGTGAACTGATCGCCACTCTGTTATTAAAAACAGTGAGTGAACTGCTGTGGCTTTCCTTGACACGCGATCGCCTTTTTCGCGAGCAAGTGATAGCTGAAACTAAGACGTTGATTGCAGCGTATTTGCAAACCTATCAGGTGTAGTGGGAGGGAGGAGGGAGGAGGGATGTTGGGTTTGTTAACTGTAAGGACGACACCATATCAGAAGAAGGGATTTTGAGTGGTTTTGCTAAATGCCGATTTTTTTGGGCGAGAGGAATTACTCTTTATCTGAATGAGCTTAAATGAGCTAAACATTAAATGAGTCACCATTCGTTTTGTCCTGCGATCGCCACCCATGAAACTCAAAGTGATTAACCCCAACACCACCGCCAGTATGACCGACAAGATTGGCATTGCGGCTCGGAGGGTTGCGAGTTCTGACACCGAAATTATTGCCTGTAATCCGACAATGGGCCCTGTTTCGATTGAAGGTCACTATGACGAAGCCTTGAGCGTAGTGAGATTTTTGGAGAATTTGTAGAAGCATTAGTCAGCCTAAAGCTAACCACTAGTAAAGTCGGCGATCTGGCATACCCCATTGCCAAACCCTACACAGGAATGCTCTCCACCTTCACCCCCAACCTACCACTTACCATCTACCCCCTACTCCGTAACATCCATGCTCACTTCCTCAGTTCTTGTCATCAATGGCGATCGCCTCAACGACAGCATCAACCGCTTAGCCCGAATCGGCAAACAGCCCAACGGCAGCATTTGCCGCCTGGCATTTACGCCAGAAGACTTGCAGTCCCGCTATCTGGTACAGCAGTGGATGGTTGAGGCAGGCATGAGCGTCAAAACTGACGCAGCCGGAAACCTGATTGGCACCTACGCCGGAAAGATGGATGCACCCGCACTGGCAACGGGTTCTCACATTGATACGGTTCCGTCTGGTGGACGTTTTGATGGCGTATTGGGTGTCCTGGCTGGAATCGAAACTGTACGAACCTTGCGAGAGAACGACGTGCGGTTAAACCATCCAATTCAGGTCATCGTCTTCACCGATGAGGAGAGCAGTATGATTGGCTGTCAGGCGATCGCCGGAACCGCTCTGCTCAACGCTCCTGGACAGTATCAGCCCAAAGTCGGCGAATCAATCCAAACCTGTCTGGAAACCCTGGGCGGCAACTGGAACGACCTGCCCACTGCCAAACGCAGCCGTGCAGACCTGGCCGCTTTTGTAGAACTGCACGTCGAGCAGGGTGCAGTGTTAGAGCATACTCAAACTGAAATTGGAGTTGTGCAAGGCGTTGTGGGAATGGTGCGCGAGGCGATCGCCATCACAGGTCAGGCAAACCACGCAGGCACGACCCCCATGAATATGCGGCAGGATGCTCTCGTTGCCGCCGCTCAGATTGTTCTGGCGGTTCAGGATATTGCCCGTAAAATGCCCAGTCAACCCGTTGCCACCGTTGGCTATCTGACGGTTTCTCCCAATGCGGTCAATATTGTGCCGGGTCAAGTGGAGCTAACGGTGGATATGCGCGATTTATCGAAGGATTGCCTGAATGAGATGCGGAGGCAGTTAAAGCAAGCGGTGGAGGCGATCGCCTCCACCACCCAAACCGACATCCAAATCACGACGCTGCTCAGCGTCGAACCGACACCCGCTGCACCCCAGATTCAAGACACTATCCAATCAGTCTGCCAGGAGCTAGGGCTAAGCTATTGCCACCTGCCCAGCCGCGCCGGACACGATGCCCTGGAAGTTGGACGCATCACTAACATGGGTATGATCTTTGTGCCCAGCCAATCGGGAGTCAGCCATTCTGAAGCCGAGTATACCTCTCCCCAGCAGTGCGTTCAGGGCGCAAACGTCTTGCTTCACACCTTATTGAAGTTGGACCAGATCTATTAAATCTTTGACCAGGTTTTCGCTAACAACCTGATTTCCTTGAGGACTCAGGTGAATGTGGTCACGGTAAAGGGTTTTGGGCGATTCTGCATGGTTGAAGATAGGCAAAAAATCTAGATAGAGAATTTGTGTTTTCTCGGTGAAATCCTTTAGCCGCAGACGGGCTTTAACCTCGTAGTCGCGTGGGCCAGGAGTGCCAATTTCTCGAAGCAGGGGAGTCATGGCTAGAATGAGTTGCCCGTTGGACTGGCTAACCAATTGGTTAATTTGCTGAATTGCCTCTAAGTTAAAGCCAACGCGATCGCCCCCTTCTGACATCACGTCATCCATTCCTGGAATAGGCTGCTGTTTAAGCAAGTAGCGGTTCACCAGTTCAGCCAGGGCAAAAGGCGGTTTGCGATCGGGGTAGTTGCGATCGCGCCCCACTGGAAGAGACGTGGGAGCCGTGCCAAACAGATCGTCTGTGTTGATCAGCAGCACGACAGCCTGCGCCTCAAAGCTGCCAAATTGTCGCAGATAGGCTAGCTCATTGCGCGGACTCCAGGAGTTAGCCGAGGCATTCAGAACTTCTAATTGTTTAAAGACAGCGGCTCCCAGCATAGACTGTAGCTGTTGTTGAAGCATGGCTGAAATCGTGTCATCCTGATCGGTCCACCAGCCGCCATTGGCTACGGAATCTCCTAGCAGCAGTAGCCGCAGCGTTTTTTCGGGTCGAGAGGGTGAAACTTCTGGGCTACGCATGGAATACTGGTTGGTGCGGATGCGGTTGCCAAACCTGCGAACTTTTTGGTTGGGTGCAAGCAAATAGCCAATTTGCTCATCCGCAACGTAAGTCAGCGGATTGCCAAAGCCAAACAAAATCCGCAAACTCGCTTCAGTGAGTAAAACCAATCCGACGATGATCGCCAAAGCAATTAAAGCAACCTTCATGTAACTCCCCCATTCACAGTGCGTAGTTTTGCCCTAACCGCTTGTTTTGCTCTACTCAATCTCAAGACAGATTTAAGCTTTGACTCTCCAATTTGACATCAGAGACTTCAAGAGTCTGGATAAAATCGAGGCAGGTTCGGCTCAGGCAATTTTCCCATCGCGTCTTCAAGCCAGTCCATTCTGTCTTTAACCCTGAAAATTTCCAAGAGGAGGACACGCATTCATGACAGATTTGAATCGAGGAATCATGAAGTTCAAGGGAGCCGATAGCCCAGTGGCGATCGCCCTTTTTTCCACGCTGCTCTTAGGCTCTATCGTTCTTCTAATTTTGTGGGCATTGCAGTCTGCTTACGCTCTAAATTAAGCATGATCAAGGTGTTGTGGCGGGAGGGATAAGACGACCCGCCCTGGAATCAATTCCGGGCTAAAAGCTGAAGTCCGTTTCAACGGACTTAAATGCCCCTAGAAGACCTTTCCAACTCGCTTTAACGAGTTTTAGCTTTGAGCCTGAGATTGATCTCAAGGCTCTAGTACAATGCCTCCTGCTACTGGTGCAAGATCTCAGTAAACAAGAAAGAGGGAGGAGGGTTTAGCGCTTCTCCCTCTTCTTTTGTCAAATAATACATTAATGCTACAATTTGTAGTCTTAATGCATTTGGGTTCTGCTCAACTGCTTTAACCGACTCAGGGCAGCAGTGAGGTCAAACATCATGGCAAAATTTTCCGATATTCTCCGCTACTACCGACCGTATGCAGCGATCGCCGCCTTCAGCATTGCTGCCAGTAGCCTATTTGAAATTATTGATCTCGTTGTTCCCTACGCAATCGGGCAAATTCTGAATGTGCTGTCTAACCAGCCCGTAGACGCACTGCTTCAGCGCAGCATTGAAGCGCTGGCAAATTGGGTTAATCTGCCGTCAAGCCGGGAAATGGCGATCGCCGTTCTGCTGGGATTGATATTTATCACAACCGTTGTCCGTGCACCGATTCAGCCCTGGGTAGGGTCCTGGTTTCACTGGGATATTGCTCTGCGCTCTCGTCGGGATCATGCCAAGCAGGTGCTTCAAAAAATTCTCACCCTGCCGCTAGAGTTTTACGACGAAAACAACCCCGGACGAATTGCCGGACGGGTCGCCAGAGGGCTATCTAACCACACCTGGACTTACCCCGAAATCGCCGGACAGCTAATTCCCAAACTGGCGCGGGTGCTGGGCATTTTCATTCTGATCTGGTTTATCGAATGGCGAATTGCGATCGCCTTTCTGCTGTCGTTTATCCTCATTCTTACGCTCAGTCTGTACAAGCTAAAACAACTGGTTGCTCGAGAGCGGGCGATCGAAAAACACGAGGAGAATACTGAAAGCCGCACCTCTGAGATCATTACCAACATCAAAACGGTGAAGGCTTTTGCCACCGAATCCCATGAGCTAAAGCGGCAAAGCACCCGATTTAACCGCGAGTTTCAGGTGATTGACTACCGGATTCATCGCGGCTACATCAAGCTGGGCATGACGCAGCGCACGATTGTACAAATCTGTGTATTTCTGGTACTGGCGTTTACCCTGATTGCGACCCTGCGGGGACAGGTTTCTTTGGGGCATTTTGTCACCGTTCTCACCGTTTCTAGCATGGCGTACTCTGAGCTAGACCCCATTGGTCAGCTTGCTGAAATCTTTGCTCGCCGCTATGCGTCCATGATTAGTCTGCACGAGTTTATGCAGCTTCCGACGGGTTCCGATGCTGCCAGTTTGGTCAAAGAAGCCGATGCCGTTCAGCACTACCAGTTCACAGGTAAGGTCGATTTCTCTCAGGTCACCTTTGGCTATGACTCCAATCGACCTGTACTCAGGAATATCAATCTGCTAATTGAGCCGTATCAAACGGTAGCGCTGGTTGGGCGTTCCGGTTCCGGTAAGTCTACTTTGGTGAAGCTGCTGTTTCGCTATTTTGAGCCGCAGCAAGGGCAAATCTTGATTGACGGACAGGATATTCGCAAGCTGGATGTGGCGGGCTATCGTAAGCGACTGGCGATCGTTCACCAGGAGGTAGATGTGTTTAACGGAACACTGCTGGACAACCTCACCTACGGCAACCCCAATGCCTCGTTTGAGGAAGTAGAGTTTGCCTGCCGCGTCGCCAGAGTCGATGAATTCATTCACCTATTTTCCAAGCGCTATCACACGATTGTGGGTGAGCGGGGGGTGCGACTGTCGGGTGGGCAAAGGCAACGCCTGGGAATTGCTAGAGCTTTGCTGATGAATCCTGATGTGCTGGTGTTTGATGAGGCGACTTCTAGCCTGGACTACGAATCAGAGCGATCGATTCAACTGGCCATGCGAAGCATTCTTGGCACTCGCACTACGATTATCATTGCTCACCGTCTCAGCACCGTGCGCGAGGCAGACAAGATTGTGGTGCTGGATCAGGGCGAAATTGTTGAGGTTGGCAGTCACGACGAGCTATTGCAACACGGCGGTATCTATCACCGTCTTCATGCGCTGCAAGAAACAGGTGAACTGCTGGTCTAACACCAGTTCCAAAAATTAGGGCCATAGCTAAATGGCACTGAAAGGCGGTTAAGATCTGCGACTTCTCAAAGAAGTCGCAGATCTGGGCGTTCGTTTTACTCACAGGTTGCGGGAACAGCCCAAGGAGAATGGGGCGCTGCGGCAGCTTGGGCGATGAGGGTGAGTTGACCGTTGGGGGCGATCGCCCATCCCTGAGCTTCCACTAGTTCGGTGGGTGCTGGCTCTACAGCGCTTGCAGCGTCAGCGGGTGCGGTCTGTGGATCTCCTGATGTTTCCAGCGTTTCCCAGTCTGCCAGGATTGCGTCACCGTTGAGTTGCTCGGTTGGGCTGGGAGGTAAGCCACCTCGTCCGGTGATGGTAAACTCACCAATTTGACTGGCGATCGCCTCATTTCCGGCTGAGCAACCCTGCGCCACCAGGCGAGAAGCATCTACCACATCCGTAGGCAGTTCTGCGGTGCCGCGACTAGGATCAACGTCAGGGCGATTAATTTCAACTACACCATCCACGCCAAATTCTGAACTGGCGGTGATGTCACTAAGTTCGGTTTGTGCCTCACGGGGGGCAATGCCAAACACGCCGATCGCTGTGATGCGGATGTTTCCCCCTTGTCCCTGAAAGGCGTTAGCGGTAATGTCGCTGTTTTCGGATTCCACCGCTACCAAAAAGTTAGTGTCAATTGTGACGTTACCGCCATCGCCACCCGCTTGCGCCGTACCTGCGGTGGTAGAGATCTCACTTTCGCGGCGCAGCACAATTGCATCTGCCAAGCTTAACGTAATGTTGCCGCCTGTGGTGCTGGCGGTTCGAGCAGAAATCAGACCTCTGTTATCGAGGAATAGTGAGTTTCCATCGATTTGAATGTTGCCACCAACGCCAAACCCATCACTGCCAACTCCAATGCTTGCCTCATCTTGAACGAGAACCTGATTGCTGCTGAGAAAAATGCTGCCGCCATTGCCGCTGGAACCTGTCAGTGTATCGGCAAAAAGTCCACTGGTTGTTCCTGTTAATGTGACGGAATCGGTAACGTTTAAGCTCAAATTTCCCGCATTGCCTAAACCGTCGGTGCTAGCGCTAATTTGAGCGCCATCTGATACTTCCAGAGTGGCTGCGGTCAGGCTAATGTTGCCCCCCGCGCCATCCGCATCAAATAATACTTCACTCACAATTGAGCTAGGCGAAAAGATATTTTGAAAACTATCAAACTCGGTTCCCGTAACCAGGATAGAGTTAGCGTCAAGGTTAATATTCCCTGCATCTCCGATGCCTTCAGTGCTGGCGTTGATTTGAGCGCCGTTTCGGATAGAGAGCGATCGCGTGGTGAAATCAATATTGCCACCGTTTCCCTCTGTTACGATGATGAACCCATTTGCGTCAATGCCGTTAAAAACATTGCTGAACACACCACTTGCGATACCGTTATCGCTGATGCCGTCTAAAATAGCTGAGTCCGCTGCATTGATTCTGACTTGACCTGCACTTCCTGACCCAAGCGTGTTAGCACTGACCTGAGCGCCATTAGTGACTAAAAGTGAGGACGTGCTGAGATTTAAATTGCCTCCCTGCCCTGCGGCTCCCAGGTTGACAAAACTTGCCACCTGGCTATCGTCTAGTGAGGCTAATTCACGGGCAGTGAGATTCACATCACCTGCTGCACCTTCAGATAGGGTGAGCGCCAGTATTCCTGATACATTGTCAAGGGTGAGCGATCGCGTTGTCACATTAATGTCACCACCGCTACCTGTTGCCCCCATTTCTACAACGTTGACGATTTCACTGCTGTCAAGCGAGATAAAGTCATCGGTGCTGATGGTAATATTTCCAGCATTTCCAGTGCCGAAGGTAATAGCGGCAATATTTCCAGCATTGCTGCTAGAGAGTGACTGAGCCGTGATTTCAATAGTGCCACTGTTTGTCCCCGCTGTATCTGTAAATGTGTTGCTGGCAATTGAATATTCTGTAGAGTTGCCTGTGCCACGAATGGCGATCGCCCCCTCACTGTTGAGGCGAATGTTTCCCCCTAATAGCCCATCTGAGATAATGGCACCTTCGTTTAAGCGGATATCACCGTCTGCCAGTAAGGTTACATCCCCGCCATTTCCGGCGATAAAGTTTGTAGTCAGATCGACTCCAGACACCTCTACAATGTCATTCAAAGTGATTCCACTGCGGGCATCTAGAGTGATGGAACCGCCAACGGGAGAGGCGATCGCATTCACCAATCCAAGCTCAATGGTGCCGTTGAGTGAGTTTGGCTGATATTGATTCGTGAGAAAAATCAATCCATCCGGTTGATTCAAAATAATTTCACCAATCGTGATATTTGCCGATGTTGGAGTCGATTGGCTTAAACCAGTGGGAGCGGGTGTTCCGGCTACACCAGAAGGCGTTCCAACTGCTGTTGTACCTGCACGAATATCCAATGTGGGTTGTGTCGCACCATTCACCCGCAGCGTTGAACCATCCGAGAGAACCACCGTCTCATCTACAGAATTAGTCGCATCTGCTCCTGTAATTTCAACACTGCCGATGTTGACTGCGCCGCCTGCAAAGATATGTAGAGAGGCTCCAGTGTAACGGGTAAAACTCACATTCCCATTTGCTCGAATGATAGGGTCGTAGGGGCTGGATAAACTTCCTAACCTGCCATTTAACTGTTCAATCCGAAAGTCGCCTCCTGCGGTGTAGTGAGCGTCTCCCTGCACAGAATTGGCAGACCGCAACACCAGATTTTCACCCGCAAAGAAGCCGCTGTCAGGATGGTTTAGCGCAAAGATATTGACCTGGCGATCGCCCTGCACCCATAAATCTTCCCCCGCTGAGGCGAGGAAGGGGTGAGTGGAGTCGCGTATCCACGCCGTATCCAGTGCCCTTAGCGTCAATGCTCTGCCTGCCTGAAGCCGTCCGCTCAGGTTCAAGGTGTTTGCAATCAGCGATAAATTTTGTCCTGCGGTGAGGTTGCCCCGATTTGTAATCGTTCCGCCTACAACTCTACCTGGCTGCACCCCTGGGTTAATCGTGAGGGTGAGCAGTGGCGGTAAGTCGGGGTCAACGGCGCTAAACTCCAAACCGTTTTTAAAGGAGAAGCGATCGGCGGTAGTAGCGACAAAGGAACCTGCAACATCCAGACGGGCATCTCGTCCAAACAGGATGCCGTTGGGGTTGAGTAAAAACAGGTTGGCACTGCCGTTGACTCCCAGGGTGCCTAGAATCTCGGATGGGTTGCGTCCAGTGATGCGACTGAGGATATTTTCAATTCCTGCGGGGTTAGTGAAATAGACTTGCTGTTGCCCACCTACATTAAATTCTGTGAAACTGTGGAATAGGTTTGTGCCGCGAATTGCTCCTCCACCAATGTCCACTAGCTGATCAGAGGCATCGCGAAAAACCTGAGAATTTTCAGCGCCCAGGGTTCTATCGGGTGTAATTTGAGCCAGGGTGCGATCGCCAACTATTCCTTCGGTGGAGATAATGATGCTAGTAGCAATTGTCAAAATACGCACAAACTCTAGTTTTTCACTCTTTTCACTAGCGCGATGACGCATTCTGTCAACCTCAAAGTGACGGTGTTTAATGTAACTAACCCTGGCGCACTGACTATTAGAATATAGGCAAGGCGTGAAATTCGGTAGCCTGAAGCGTTAAAAATGAGGGAAATGATGGAAGACCAAAGTTGAATTTGAGGGAATTGGGTGAACCAGGGCTGGACGTATTGCGATCGCATCACTGACAAAACGCACAACCTGTCGGTGCTGGACTACTACACGCAGCGCTACCCCCACTCCAGCCGTGCCGATTGGGAACAGCGAATTGCCAGCGGTCAGGTGCTGTTAAACGGAATGCCAACTACTGCTACAGCCCTCCTGAAAGCAAAACACCAACTCACCTATCAGCGTCCACCCTGGCAAGAACCGGAGGTTCCTCTAGAATTCAATGTACTGCACGAGGATGTAGATTTATTGGTGATTGCCAAGCCATCGGGTCTGCCTGTTTTGCCAGGAGGAGGTTTTCTGCAAAACACGCTGCTGTGGCAACTTCAGCAGCGCTATCCAGAGTCGCCACCCGTACCCATACATCGACTGGGACGGGGAACTTCAGGGTTAATGCTGCTGGCGCGATCGCCCGCTGCACGAGCAAATTTGAGTCGGCAGATGCGCGATCGCCAAATTCGTAAAACCTATCGCGCCCTGGCAAGCGGGACGACTCTGCCAGACCGTTTCACCATCACCCAGCCGATCGGCAAAATTTCCTATGCCCCGTTGGGCTACCTTTACGCCGCAACCCCAGATGGACTGCCTGCTCACAGCGAGTGCCATGTCCTGAGACGCAACCCAACCAACACACTTGTAGAAGTCACCATTCTTACAGGACGACCTCACCAAATTCGGATTCACCTGGCGGCGAGCGGGTTTTCCCTGGTAGGCGACCCGCTTTATGGCGCTGGCGGCACTCCATTATCCCTTGCCCCAACCTGCTCAGGCAGTAGCCCTGTACCCGGAGACTGCGGCTATCACCTCCATGCGCTACAGTTATCTTTTGTTCATCCGATAACGGGGCAACCTGTAAGCCACGTATGTCCGCCCCCAGCTATGCTTGAGTGAATCGAATGAGTACTTATTACCGCCAACAGTATCCTGCTTTCCCAGTCAGATATTTAAGTGAGTTAGAGGGACAAATCCACGCCTGTCCTTACTTTGTAGTCAATAACCTGAACCGAGATTTTGTCAACACGAAAGGATTTTCACTGGTGTTTCAACGTTCTGGGTTGGCAGAAGTGGAGCGACGGTTTCCCTTCTTTAAACAGTACTTGGCGATCGCCCTCCAACCAGACTGCAATGCCTTCTATCTCAATCCACTGTTGCTCAAAACAGGTTCACGAGTCGATCCACATATTGATCGGTCGCTGCGTTCTTACTGCAAGACGGTTGAGCCACCGGATGTCGTCAGTGTTTTATATGTACGAGTGCCCGATGATTTAGAGGGGGGTGAGTTAGTCTTGCAAAAAGGTAAACGTCAGGTTGCTCAAATTCAGCCCCAAACCAATGTGTTGCTGTGGTTTCAGGGCGACCTGACACACTCGATTAACCCTGTCATCCGTTCAACCAGTCGGCTCAGCTTGGTTTGTGAGCAATATAGCCTGAGTGAGTCTGAGCGGCAAGAGATTCCTGAATTCACTTTAGAATCGAGAGCCGTGACCCCATCTGCAAAAGTGAGTGGAAAGCGGCGATCGCCCAGTCTTGGCTCAAGCTAAAGCAACCGCAAGCTAGTATGTTATGAGTAATACCGTGCGCCTTCGCATCTACACCCACCTTAGAGAAACATCTTAGAGAAAACTTATGACCGCCAGCAATATGACCGCCAACAATATGACCGCCAATCATGACGCAATGGCCGCAATTGAATCACTGGAAGCCCTATTAAAGGCCAAGATAAAACTTCAGGATGCTCAGGTTGAGGCACAGCCAATGCTGCAAACGGTGAGTTTGTTGTTTGAGCCTGATCCACTGAATGAGGATCAGAAAAACATACTCCGCAATGGACTAAAGAATTTGCGGAAACTGATGGAAGCTCACACCGCCTATGGTGAAGCCGTGACCCAAGCAGAGCCAGCGCGATCGCTAGTCAATCAACTGTTTGAGTCACAGCTAAAAGCTGCCACCAACGGAAAAACAGACGGCAAGACAACACCAGTCGAGGAAAAAGCTGCGGTCAAATAGTGCAGCTAAGAGTCATCGCATCCCAAACGTTGTCCAGGACGGGCAGTAAGCGATAAAGCCTTGATCAACAGGCTTCATCCCTCATCCCTCATCCCTCATCCCTCATCCCTCCTGCTTCACTCCATCGGCTTCGACTTCGCCGCCTGAGAGTCAAACATTGCGCCCGCGCCGTAAGAGTCAATGTCTACAGCCTGAGAACCCCCTCTGACCAACAGGCTCAGCATTGAACCCAGTTGAAACCAGATCAGCAGCGCAGTGGGCACCACGACGATCGCCGCCAGCCCAGTCGCAAACCACCAAACGAGGCTAAACACCGAAAAGCTAGCCGCCATAAACACCACCAGGCAGACGGTCAAGCCCAAATAAGCAGCGATCGCGTGGGGCGTTGCGTAGTTAATCTTGGATTGAGACTGGCGGTTTGCATCCCACTGAGCCACCTGATATTCCAGAATGTCTTTGAAAATAAACCCAAAGGCGATCGCAAAAAAATTGCTCACCATAATCAGCGTAAATACAGGAGGATTTGTAAAAGGTTCAGGGATCATGATTAAATGCTCCGCAGGAGTGCCCGTTAGTTAACAAATGTAAAGATCAGTATATAGCAAGTCGCTTCATGCTGAGGTTTTACTACAGTCCGAGATTTAGGAACTGGAATTGTGACCGCTTACTCTGAAGGAATGCAGCCCATCGCTTCTCTGTTTCGCAGTCCGCTTTACGACCTGTATCGTGAAGCCCAAGCCCGCATTGTCCCTTTCTCAGGCTGGGAGATGCCTGTGCAGTATAGCGGCATCTTGCCCGAACATCGAGCGGTGCGTGAGGCAGCGGGGATGTTTGACATTTCTCACATGGGCAAGTTTGCGATCAGCGGTGCAGATGCAATCGACGCGCTTCAGCAACTTGTTCCCTCTGACCTGAGCCGCTTGCAGCCCGGTGAAGCGCAGTACACGGTTCTGCTCAATACTCAGGCAGGCATTATTGATGACCTGATTGTCTACTACCAGGGCGTAGACACAAAGGGCGAACAGCGGGTAATGCTGATTGCGAATGCTGCAACAACGGTAAAGGATCGGGACTGGCTGCTGGCAAATCTGAGTTCAGAGCTAAACTTTCAAGATTTGTCACCGACGAAGGTTTTATTAGCCGTGCAGGGGCCACAGGCAGTTAGTTTACTTCAAACCTGTGTGCAGGAAGATTTGTCGCAGCTCAAGCGGTTTGGGCATCTGGAAGGCACTGTTTTGGGACGGCCCGGATTTCTGGCGCGAACGGGCTACACGGGTGAGGATGGCTTTGAGGTGATGGTCAATCCGCAAACGGGAATTGATCTGTGGCGATCGCTCCTCAATGTCATCACCCCCTGCGGCTTAGGCGCACGCGACACCCTGCGACTCGAAGCCGCAATGGCCCTCTACGGACAAGACATTGACGAAACCACCACGCCGCTCGAAGCTGGGCTAGGCTGGCTGGTTCACCTCGATCGCAAAGGCGACTTCATCGGTCGCAAAGTTTTAGAAGAACAGAAGCAATTTGGCGTAGCGCGAAAGCTGGTCGGGCTACAGATGGAAGGTCGCAACATTGCCCGTCACGATTATCCGGTGCTGTTTAACCAGGAGAAGGTTGGGGTGGTTACAAGCGGTACGCTGTCTCCGACTTTGGGGAAGGCGATCGCCCTTGCCTACGTTCCCACCCATCTAGCCAAAGTTGGGCAGGAATTAGAGATCGAAATTCGTCGGAAAGCGTATCGGGCGATCGTCGTGAAACGTCCGTTTTATAGATCAGCGGCGATCTCTACGCTTTGAAGCTGTGAGTGAAGCGTCTCAACCGCGTTTGTAGGATGGGCATCGCATCTGGTTTCGTCAGGAGCGATCGCATCCTAAAGCGTTGTTAAAATTGCTGTAATGTTCATCGTTGTGGCGATCGCACCCATGAGCCAAACTGTTTCCTCTGATCAATTGCTCACCATCGAGGAGTATCTCGCCTATGACGACGAGACAGATACCCGCTACGAATTGGTAGACGGAGAGCTAGTTGAGATGCCGCCCGAAAGTGACGAAAATCTTGCAATTGCCAGAAAACTGCTGCTAGAGCTGATTAAGCACGTTTCGGTTGAGCGGGTCACTTGGGGAACTGAAATCGAGGTGACGGGACGGCGATCGCGATGCCGCTTACCTGATTTATTAGTTCACACAGAAGCATCAAAAGCAGCCCTAGCAGGCACCAGTCGCGCCACCCTTACCCGTGATATGCCACCCCCGGCACTCGTAATTGAGATTGTTTCTCCCGGCAAAGCAAACCGAGATCGGGATTACCGCTATAAGCACACAGAATATGCTGCCCGCGAAATTGCTGAATATTGGATCGTTGACCCGGAGGAGCGACGGATTACAGTCTGTCAGTGGGTTGATGGACAGTATGAAGATACAGGGTGTGCAGGATCAGAGCGAATTCAGTCCACCGTTGTCCCCTTGTTCGCTCTCACCTCTGCTGAAATTCTTGCTTAAGGAGATTTCTAACAAACAAAATACTTGTGGGGGCAGGTTTAGCATTAAAGTTGTTAGGTAAAACCGGGAAAGGCCTTTCAACTAGCTGCAAGAGACGTTCAGCAGCAGCAGGAGTTAATCCAAATCCATTTCTTTCAACTGGTCGAGTTGCAACATTCCAAAACTCAATGACATGGAGTAAAACTTGCTTAATTTTGCAGTTTTGTTTGCTTGAGTTCTATTATCTTTGCAAACTACTGTAGCTTTTTCAGCATTTACAGAATAATTTTGTTCTGGCGACTCTAGTAAAGTCTGGCAACCTGTTATGGCGCTCGAATATCCCGAAGATTTAAAGTATCTCGACTCCCATGAATACGCTCGGCTGGATGGCGACATTGCCACCATCGGCATTACCGCCTTTGCCGTTGACCAGCTTGGCGACATCGTTTTCCTGGAATTGCCCGACGTTGGCTCAGCCCTAACCAAAGGAGAAACCTTTGGCACCGTCGAATCCGTCAAAGCCGTAGAAGATTTGAACGCGCCAATTTCCGGCACCGTGATCGAGCGCAATGACCCGATGGTTGAAGCGCCTGAGCAACTGGCAGAAGACCCCTACGGTGAGGGCTGGCTGCTCAAGGTGAAGTTTGAAGATGCCAGCGAACTAGACAGCGCCCTATCTGCCAGTGAATATCAGGCACAGGTCGAGGGAGAATAGCGCTGGTCAGACTGAGACAGCCTGGGACGGAGCAGGAACCAGACAGTAAAAATTCAGGTATTCAATTAGCACTTCCAACCCTCTTGTGGGATGGGCATCTTGCCCTTCCGAATCAAGCGAGAATTCTGCTATTTATTGCAAAGTATTGCAGAATAGTCAGAAATCTGATCAATTCTGATCTGCCTTTTATTGTCGTTCTCCCCTGCACTGCCTCCATGTCTTCAGATTCTCTCGATCTGCATCGCTCGTCTGAATTAAGCCACTCCGATCCGGATGTGTCATACGCTCAGCTTGGCTCGTCTGCTGTCTCCCAAAATGAAAACGCATCAGCCTCCAACGGGTTTAAACAGGTATTTGACGAAGCGCAGGGAGAGTTTGAGCGTAGGCACATTGGTCCCAGCCTGGAAGACATTCAAGTAATGCTGGAGGTTTTAGGCTTTTCGACGCTGGAGGCGCTAATCGACAAGGCGATTCCCCCGGCTATTCGTCTGCAAAAGCCGCTGGAGCTAACGAGCGGGTGCAGTGAATATGAGCTGTTGCAGGAATTGAGGGCGATCGCCACCCAAAACCAGATCTTCCGCTCCTGCATTGGCATGGGCTACTCCGACTGCATCACGCCCCCGGTGATTCAGCGCAACATCCTAGAGAATCCAGGCTGGTACACCCAATACACCCCCTACCAGCCAGAAATCGCTCAGGGACGGCTGGAAGCACTGCTCAATTTCCAAACGATGGTGATTGACCTGACCGGACTGAAGATCGCCAACGCTTCCCTATTGGACGAAGCCACCGCCGCCGCCGAAGCGATGACCATGAGCTATGGCTTACACAAAGGCAGCGCTAAGACCTTTTGGGTTTCCCAAGCCTGTCACCCTCAAACGATCGATGTGATTCAAACTCGCGCCAAGCCACAGGGGATTGAGGTAATTGTGGGCGATCACCAGACCTTTGAGTTTGACCCGCCCATTTTCGGCGCACTGCTGCAATATCCGGCCACAGACGGCACGATTTACGATTATCAGGAATTTATCCAGCGGGCACACGAGGCAGGCGCACTGGTGACAATGGCGGCAGATTTGCTCAGCCTCACCTTGCTGAAACCACCTGGCGAACTGGGTGCCGACATCGCAGTAGGCAATACCCAGCGATTTGGCGTTCCCCTCGGTTACGGTGGTCCTCACGCGGCTTACTTTGCCACGAAGGAAACCTACAAGCGGCAGATTCCAGGGCGGCTGGTGGGCGTTTCCAAAGACGTATCGGGACGGCCCGCACTGCGGCTGGCGCTGCAAACCCGCGAACAGCACATTCGCCGCGACAAGGCGACCAGCAATATTTGCACGGCACAGGTGCTACTGGCGGTGATGGCGAGTATGTATGCGGTGTATCACGGGCCGGAAGGGCTGTACCAGATTGCCCGTCGGATTCACCAGCGCACCGCAACTTTGGCAGAAGGCTTGCAGCAGTTAGGCTATACGGTCGGTACGCCATTCTTTGACACGCTGCGGGTTGCGGTGGGCGATCAGGCAGAGAAAATTTTTGAGCGGGCGATCGCCCATCGCATCAATCTACGTCGAATGGGCGATCGCACCATCGGCATTTCCCTCGACGAAACCACCTCCGAGCAAGATTTACTGCATCTGTTCCAGATTTTCTCCAGGGGGGAAATTCTTCACTTTACCCCGTCTACCCTTTCCTCCAGTCCTAGTTTCCAGATTCCAGTTGCCCATCAGCGCACCACACCTTACCTCACCCATCCCGTTTTCCATCGCTACCGATCAGAGACAGAACTGCTGCGCTATATTCATCGGCTTCAGGCAAAGGATTTGTCCCTGACGACGGCAATGATCCCGCTTGGCTCCTGCACCATGAAGCTAAACGCCACCGCCGAAATGATTCCAGTTAGCTGGCCGGAGTTTGCTCAAATTCATCCCTTTGCCCCGCTAGAGCAAACCGAGGGCTATCAAACCCTGTTCCGGCAGCTAGAGCAAATGCTGTCAGAAATCACCGGATTTGCCGGAATTTCCCTCCAGCCCAACGCCGGATCGCAGGGCGAATACACCGGACTGCTGGTAATTCGGCAATACCACGAGCAGCGCGGCGAAGGGCATCGCACCATCTGCCTGATTCCCGAATCGGCGCACGGCACCAATCCCGCCAGCGCAGTCATGGCGGGAATGAAGGTCGTCCCCGTCGTTTGTGATGAGGACGGCAATATCGATGTCGATGACTTAAAAGCAAAAGCTGAAAAGCATCAACACTCTCTAGCCGCGCTGATGGTCACGTATCCCTCAACGCACGGCGTATTTGAAGAGGCGATCGAGGAAATTTGCGCGATCGTTCACCAACACGGCGGTCAGGTCTACATGGATGGCGCAAACATGAACGCTCAAGTAGGGCTTTGCCGTCCGGCAGACTTTGGCGCAGATGTCTGCCACCTCAACCTGCACAAAACCTTCTGCATCCCTCACGGCGGCGGCGGCCCCGGTGTTGGGCCCATCGGCGTAATGCCCCACCTAAAACCCTTCCTCCCAGGACACGCCATCGTTGACCTTAAGGAAACTTATTCTGAGAGTGACATCCAAAACCCCAAATCCGAAATTCAAAATTCTCGCATTGGCGCAGTCGCATCTGCACCCTGGGGCAGCAGCAGCATTCTGCCAATTTCCTGGATGTATATCGCCCTGATGGGCGTGGCGGGGCTGACCAGAGCCACACAGGTCGCCATTTTGAATGCTAACTACATCGCCAAGCGGTTAGAGAACGATTACTCCATTCTTTATAAAGGCAAAAACGGACTGGTTGCCCACGAATGCATTCTGGACTTGCGCCAGTTTAAGAAAACCGCCGGAATTGAAGTCGATGACATCGCCAAACGCCTAATCGACTATGGGTTTCATCCACCCACCGTCTCCTGGCCCGTTGCCGGAACCGTGATGGTAGAGCCGACCGAAAGTGAGTCAAAGCAGGAGTTAGACCGCTTTTGCGATGCGATGATTGCGATTCGAGCAGAAATCCGCGAGATCGAGCAGGGGCAAGCCGATCGCCAAAACAATCTGCTGAAAAACGCACCCCACACCGCCGAAATTCTCATTAGCGATGAATGGGATCGCCCCTATTCTCGTCAACGGGCGGCTTACCCGACCACCTGGACGCGGGAAAACAAATTTTGGGCGACAACTGGACGAATTGATAATGCTTATGGCGATCGCAACCTGATCTGCGCCTGTCTGCCAATGGAAGCCTACGCAGAAGTAGGATAGAGAAACGTAGGTTGGGCTAAAGCATGAAACCCAACAGGTCTAAAACTCTGGAATTGTTGGATTTCGCTAGCTCCAACCCAGCCTGAGATCAGGAGCATAATTCTATGGTTCAAAGTCTGCCAATCAGCAATTTAAGCTTATACGATATCAAAGCCAAGTTTGACCTGAAAGAAACGCAGGACGAAACATTTTTTGCGGAGTGGTATCAAGATTTGCCGGAGCTAACCGAAGCTGAACGGCAAACCCTAGATCAGATCAAACACAGCTTTCTGTACCTAAATAAATCTCCTCTAGCAGAAGTTGCTGTGAAAATGGTCATTTTGTCACCTTTGCTGTCAATGGCAGGCTTTTATCAACCACCATTTCGATTTGCTACGGAAGCATCGGTGCAGATTGTCGCTGAGGATGACGGACAACTGTTTCGCGGACGAATCGATGTACTCGTGCTGCAAGAGCGCTTTTGGATTCTCACGGTTGAGTCGAAAGAGGCTGGGTTTTCGTTGAAGCAGGCGATCGCCCAGGGACTTGCCTACATGATGGGCACCCCTTACCCTGAGCGCCCTGCCTATGGACTAGTGACCAACGGCAGCGAATTCAGGTTTATCAAACTAGAGCAGCGCGATCTCCCACAGTACGGCTTTTCTGACCTGTTTACCTTGCAGCGTCGTCAGAATGAGCTGTATAGCGTGCTGCAAATTATCAAGCATTTAGGTCAAATATCGATTTTAGAATTTGGCGATCGCGCCTAAAACTGTATTCTTAGAGAAAAGTTCTCGAATGAGCAAACTTCAAATACTTCTGACACAATGACAGACTGGTGGCAAATCTTCCCGCAGGGGCGGCAAACGCTGACGATTGAAGATGCTGAGGGTGAGCAGGTGGCGATCGCCTACGGGGAAGCCGGAACCGGACAGCCGCTGTTTCTACTGCACGGCATCGGCAGTTGGAGCTATAGCTGGCGGCACAACATTCAGCCCCTATCACAGCACTTTCGAGTCATTTGCCCCGACGCGAAAGGGCACGGCTTTTCACCTGCCTCCACGAAACCCGAAACCGTTGGGCATCAAATTGCAGAATTGGCTCAGATCATTCAGGCGTTGACCGATCAGCCCGCCATTTTGGTTGGAGAATCTCTAGGCGCACTGACGGCTCTAGCAGCAGCCCAGACTTATCCAGAATTGGTCGAACGGCTGGTGCTGATTAACGTGCCGATTTTTCCGCGACAGTTACCCAGTTTAGGAATGCGATCGCTGGCTGACCTACCGCTTGACCTGGTGCAGTGGTTTGACCAGGCGCGGCTCGTTCGTTCCATTGCGCCGCTCGTCCGTTCTGTCACCTGGCTAATGCGACAGGAAGTGGTAGCCGATCCAACGACTATCACGGACGAAGAAATTTATTGGCTCACCTACCCTTACATTCAGTTTCCGGGTGCAATTACTCAATTTGCGGCGGATTTACGTCAGGCAGCCCAAGAAATTCGCAATCTGCAAACGGGGCAACCCAGTATCATTCGCACGATTCAGCAAGATTTACCGAAGGTGGTTTGCCCGACGCTGATTTTGTGGGGAGAGTGCGATCGCTGGTTCCCCATAGAAGATGGCGAAAAGCTGCACGCTCACCTGCCAAACTCGCAGTTTCAAATCATCCCCAACTGCGGACATAATTCTTCTAGCAGTGCTGCCCCGGTAAATCAGGCGATTTTGTCTTTTGTGAAAACCCAGACAGCCGCTTTGTAGAAACGCGATCTTGTTGAGATTGTCTCTTGACAGGGGCGATCGCAAATTGGTATGAGATAGGCTGCATCAAAAATGCTTTGAATGTTTCAGCCAATGCCGCACCATGAGAACGAATTTTCCACACACCCAGAATTTTTTTAATGAGCAAATTTATGCAGATCGGGTGACGAAGCGGAAGATTTGCGATCGCTTTGATGCGTTGGCAAGTGAGCGCGATCGCTGGCAGAAAAAGGCAAGTTACTATTACGCACAGCAATACCGCTACTACCAGTTCTTAATTCCTGAAAGTTCCAAAGTTTTGGAATTAGGCTGTGGTTTGGGCGATCTATTAGCAGCGGTTAAACCCTCGCGTGGAGTAGGAGTTGACTTCAGCGAGAAGATGATTGAGCGGGCAAATCAGAGGCACATCCATCAGCCTAATCTCGAATTTATTCACGCCGATCTAGATATTTTGTCGCTAGATGAAACCTTTGATGTCATCATTATTTGTGACACAATCGGGCATTTAGTAGATGTTGAAACGGCTCTGAAAAGTTTACGAAAATATTGTACCAGCAAGACACGAATTATTATTTCTTACTATAACTTCCTGTGGGAGCCGATTTTACGATTAGCAGAAGTTCTTCATCTCAAAATGCCTCAGCTTCAGATGAATTGGCTTTCTTCAGATGATATTGCTAATCTGCTAAATCTGGCAGATTATGAAGTCATCAAACGCGAAAATCGGTTTCTGGCTCCTAAAAACATTCCAATCTTTTCTGACCTATGCAACAGGTATCTAGCAACTCTTCCAATTATTAATAGTCTTTGTTTATCAACCTATCTCGTTGCAAAACCGCATACGGTTTCTCCCCAGGCTGCCCCTTCCACAACTATCGTGATTCCCTGTCGCAATGAAAAGGGCAATATTGAGTCTGCCGTGCAGCGGCTACCGCAGTTGGGTGGGCATCAAGAAATCATTTTTGTGGATGGACATTCCACCGATGGAACGGTTGAAGAAATTAATCGGGTAATAGTAGCGTATCCTAATAAAACAATTCGTTTGCTGCTTCAGGAAGGTAAAGGCAAAGGAGATGCGGTTCGCAAAGGATTTACCGCTGCGACGAACGATATTTTGATGATTTTAGACGCAGACTTAACCGTACCCCCTGAAGATTTGCCCAAGTTTTATCAGGCGATCGCTTCTGGCAAGGGCGAATTTATCAACGGCTGTCGTCTGGTTTACCCAATGGAAAGTAACGCCATGCGTTTTCTCAATCTGCTAGGAAATCAGTTCTTTAGTTCTGTCTTTTCCTGGCTATTAAACCAACCCATTAAGGATACGCTTTGCGGCACAAAGGTCATGTACCGAGAAGACTACCTGCGGTTAGCTGCAAATCGTCATTACTTTGGTGAATTTGATCCGTTTGGCGATTTTGACCTGCTTTTAGGTGCCTACAAACTTAACTTGAGAATACTAGAGGTTCCAATTCGCTATCGTGAAAGAATTTATGGCACGACAAACATTCAAAGATTTAAGCATGGTTGGCTATTGTTAAGGATGGTAATCTTTGCGTTTCGCAAGCTCAAGGCCCTATAAATAGTCTCTGTAGCCATGACAGAAACGGTGCTGCATCAGCATAAATTAATCTGGGAAAAGAAGCCGATTTTGCGATCGCTCTACACATCCTGGTACATAGAAATAGCAAGTCAGCTAACCCCTGGAAACACACTGGAGTTAGGAGGAGGCAGCGGTAACTTCAAGCAATTTTCCCCTAACGTCATCTCCAGCGATGTTATGCCCTTGCCCTGGCTGGATGCTGTTGCGGATGCTCAGAACTTACCGTTTGAAAATCAAAGTTTTGACAATATTGTTCTGTTTGATGTCCTACATCACATTGAGAATGTCAGCCTATTCTTTAACGAGGCTCTGAGGGTTTTACGTCCTGGGGGGCGGGTGATTATGATGGAACCCTACATATCGCCCGTATCATGGCTTGTTTACCACTTTCTGCATCCAGAACCCGTTGATTTTAAGCAAGACCCCTTAGCCTGGATTGAGCCTGCTCAAGATCGACAGCCGTTTGATGCAAATCAAGCTTTTGCTACTATTTTGTTTGAGCGAAGCTTTAAGACATTTCAACAGAAATATCCCCAATTCATCAAGCGTTACCATCGGCGGATGTCGTTTTTTGCCTATCCGCTGAGCGGTGGGTTTGATCGCGCTTCTCTACTCCCAATGTCCCTGTTGCAACCTATCTTAAGAGTCGAAAAGTCCTTATCTTTTATCAGCAATATCTTGGCGTTTCGGATACTGGTAGTTCTGGAAAAACAATAAGATGCAGCTTCTACAAAAGATTTTAATTCGGGTTTACAGTTCCGCTAAACAATTAGGTCTGCTGGATAATTCCATCATTAAACGGGTTTTTCTATTCTTCTACTTCCTATACAAGAGATACCTTGAAGATCCATTTTTTGGGCTAACGAAGCAGCATCCCTACTTATTTAAGGGAGGACATATCTTAGATATTGGTGCGAATGTTGGCTATACCTCTATTGTTTTTTCTGAGGCGATCGCCCCCCCCTTTCAAGTCTTCTGCTTTGAGCCAGAACAGGTAAACTTTGCCTCTCTCAATCAAGTTATCGATATTTACAAAGCCAGAAGAAAGCTTGTACCCGTTCTGGCGGCGGTTGGGGCTGAAACAGGCACAGTTGAACTTTGGCATAATCAAAATCATCACGCCGATCATCGCATTCTAACTCCGACCTATCGCAAAACTAAAGCTAATTCTGCTCAAGTTTCGGTTGTAAAGCTTTGGTCGGTTGATCAGTTTGTTAAAGCCGAGAATATTGGCTCGATTAAATTTATCAAAATTGACGTTCAGGGCTATGAACTGCCCGTTTGTTTGGGAATGCAGCAGACTTTGGTTAATAACCCAGATGTGGCGATCGCCATAGAATATGCTCCAGCCGCAATGGTTGATTTAGGCTTTGAGCCACAGGAACTCTTACAGTTTTTTCAAACCCGAAATTATTTAATCTATATACTCAATCTCAAAGGTCATCTGGCTCCTGCCTTGCCCGATTTGATTCAACGAAAGACGGCAGAAAGAGGATATGTTGACTTAATTTGCTCTAGAAAAGACCTGACAGCTTGAAGTTGCCATTTGTCCCAATTGTCATGTTAAAAAGTTCTTTTCGCGGGTCAAAACGGTCTGATCCACTGCGGCGACAAACCGTTTATTGGATCGCTGGCATCCTTGCCGCTCTGCTAACGGATATTATTCTTCTGACTCTACCCATTCCGGCCGAAATTGGTTTGGCAATGCGATATAACCCGCTGGTGCCGCTGGTTGCCATGCCGCTGCTGCTTTACCCGCTCTATCGTCGCTCTGAATCTTTTGCCGTTTGCCTGAGTTTTTGCCTGACGCTAGTTTTGTTTACCCTGCCTTTGTCAGGACTGTGGAACAGCGGCATCAGTGAATTTCCCACAATCGTCGGCGGTCTATTTCCAACTGCCGATGGCGTGAACTATTACCAGGATGCTCGAAGAATTTTGGAAGGGGGGAAGTTTGGCGAAATATCGTCGGGCAGACCTTTGTTTACAGCCGTTCTGGGGACTTTGCTGGGGCTGACTCACCAAAACCTTCAGGTGACGTTAGCAATTTTGGCGGCGATCGCCACTCTATCTTGCTTCCTACTCTCACGTGAAGTGCAGCGCACTCACGGTACGGCTGCTGGGTTAGTGACTCTGGCAGTGATGTATCTCTTTTACAGACGCTTTGCCGGAGCCGCCTGGACTGAAAGCCTGGGGCTGCCCCTGGGAGCTATCGGTTTTGCGCTGCTGTGGCGTGGGGTAGACCAGAGGCGATCGCGCCTATTTCTGTTTGGCACCCTGCTGATTGCCCTGGCACTCAATGCCCGTGCTGGCTCATTCTTCGTTTTACCCGCGCTAATTTTCTGGGGAGGCTGGTTTTTTCGGGGCGAGTCCCGGTATTCGCTGCGGTTTCTCGGCTGGGGGGCTGGCACACTTTTGCTTGGCTTTTTGCTCAACTACCTGGTGCTGATTATTGTGGGTAGCCCAGAAGCTGCCTTTTCAAATTACGCCTACACTTTCTATGCCAATGTCGTGGGTTCTAAAAACTGGCAGCAAGTGAGGTTTGATTATCCTGAAGTGCTAGAGCTAGACGGGTCAGACCTCTCTAGCCAAATTTATCAGTTAGCATTTGAGCGACTGCGGGCAAATCCGCTAATTTTAGTGAGAACTTCACTGGAGGCGATCGCCGCTTTCCTTAGCCCAACTTCTCAAGGCTCCTTCAGCTTCGTCTACAGCTTTGGTGGCTCACAAACCCAATTCACCGCTTATGTGCTTTACCTGTTGAGCCTGGTTGGGCTATTTCGCTGCTTTCGCCAATGGCGCAATCCTCACAGTTCAATGGTGCTAGCCTTTTGCCTGGGTATGCTCGTCTCACTGCCAATGGTGCCGCCCTGGGTTGGCTCAGCCGGGAGAATCTACGCCGCAACGGTGGCGATCTCGGCGGTGTTAGTTGCTCTGGGGTTAACCTTTTTTGGGGAGCAGGTGAGACGAGATGCTGCAATTCGGGTTTCAGAGCAAAGCTTTCAGGCTAAAGTGCTGTCCGTATTCAGTATGCTGCTGGTGCTGTTTACCGTTTTGGGCCCAGCGATCACAAAAGCGATCGATGCGGCGATCGCCCCCACTCTGCCCCAGCAGATGAGCCAACCCAGTCAGCCCTGTCCAACCAGTGAACGAACGATTTTCGTCCGCTATGCACCGGGAGCAGCGATTCATCTGGTGCCGGATGAATCAATCCGTCAAACTCATTTGCCTAACGTCAGAATCAGTGATTTCCTCAACGGCATTCGCGCTAGCGGTGCTGACCAGCGGCGGGAAGTAGAGCCAATGACCCGTCTAACCAGCGGCACTACCTTGTGGAACGGCATTGAACTGAATCCGCGCAGCCTAAAGAATGTCTGGATATTTGCAGAGCGTGAAACCCTACCGACAGAGCGGGGAATCGTCCAGGTCTGCGGCAGACGCGAAGGAACAGCATTTTATGCAGACTCCGTTCAGCTTGTGCATCCTTAGGTTCAAATCAGGGGGTTCCAATCAGGAGTTTTCAATCAGGCAAAGGCTGACCCCAAATCGGGAGGGACATCCTGCCAGCGCCCTGGCCCGGTCGCCCGCAGTGCTTCCTTAAGCGACACGTCCCCGGTATAGAGTGCCCGACCGACAATCACACCCGTTACGCCAGTCGGCTCCAGGGACAGCAAGCTCAGCAAATCCGTTGTGGAACTAATGCCGCCCGACGCAATCACGGGAACTGAAACGGCTTCTGCTAGCTGCTTGAGTGCCTGTTGATTTGGCCCTTGCAGCGTGCCGTCCCGGTGAATGTCGGTGTAGATGATTGCCGCAACGCCCGCTTGAGCCATCTGCTGAGCCAGGGCGATCGCCTCCACTTCCGAAGTTTCTAGCCAGCCGCGAGTCGCCACCTTGCCATTTCGCGCATCAATGCCGACGATAACTTGCTGGGGAAACTCCTGGCAGAGTTGATTCACCAAATCGGGCTGCTCAACTGCGACGGTTCCCAAAATGGCGTACTGAACCCCCATCTTAAACAGGTTGGCAACACTCTGGCGATCGCGCAGCCCGCCGCCTACTTGAATGGGTACGTTGACAGAATGGGCGATCGCCTCAATGGACTGCCAGTTCACCGGATGCCCTGCCTTTGCCCCGTCCAGGTCAACCAGATGCAGCCGAGTTGCGCCCTGCTCAACCCACTGCTGCGCCACCGCCACCGGATTTTCGTCAAACACCTGAGACTGCTCATAGTCTCCCTGATAGAGCCGCACACAGCGCCCCTTCAGTAAATCGATCGCTGGAATCACATCCACAGTCGCTAATCCTCTTAATCTTTTGTCATTGGCGTTACCAATAACCCTACTTCGCCTTCGCTTCCAGACTCTCCAGACGACTCTTCAACTCCTGATTATCCTTCTTCAGTTGGTCTAGATCCTGCTGAAGTTTTTTCACCGCCTGATCCTGCCCGGCATTTTTTTGCACCTTTTGCACAGCTTCTTCTGCGATGCGGCGAACTCGACCGTCGGGCGTTTGGTCTGCCAGGGCTTGCAGAATGCCAACAGCTTTGATCGTTTCCATTTGCCCTAGCGCATTTGCCGTTGCCACCTGAGTGAGGAAAAAAGACTCGCCGGATAGTTCTTCCAGGCGATCGAGGATGCGCTCCACGTTGAGGTTTGACTGTCCGGTAGAGATTGCGCCCAGGGCCCGAATAGCGGCTAGTCGCAGCGCTTGCGGCACACCAGGAGCAGTATATTCCAAAATCAGATTCAGGGCAGCTTCAGAAGTTTTGAGTTTGCTGAGTCCGGCGATCGCCCCACTCCTCACCGTTTCATTCCAACCTGCCCGCTCTTCCAGCACAGATTTCAATAGCTTCAGCGCTTTTTCTTCCTTAGACTTGCCGTTCAAATTTGAGGCCGCGACAGCTCCCAGACCGCGCAGGGCTGCTGCTTCAACGTAATAGCTTGCGTCACCTTCTTCAACAATAGGTTTGAGCGCTTTATAGCTCTCCAGGGTTTTGATTTTTGCCAGAGCTTCCACCACCGCACGACGAACCCTGGCTTCAGGGTCTTGCAAGCCTTCAACCAGTCCGGTGAATGCCTGATCGAGCTTGACCGAGGCAAGCTGTCCGGCAATTTCAGCCCGCACTCCCCAGAAGCGATCGGTTTTGAGCGCCTCAGACAAGGCTTTAACTGCCTCTAGACCGCCTTTTTTTGCCAGTGCTTCAGCCGCACAGATGCGCGAAACCGGGTCGGAGTCATGCTGCAACTGAGCTTTCAGTTCGGCGACTGGATATTCCAACGTCACGGTTTTGAGGTAGCGATTGCCTACATCAAAGCTGATGAACTGGGGCTTTTCGGGCAGCGGAAAGTAGAAGGTCTGCTCCCGTTCATGTAGCCGCACGGTGAAGGTTTGCAGTGAAGCTTTGCTCGGTTCATCCCCCTCTTTAACGAAACCAAAGCCAATCGGTAGCTTCAAGTCAAACAGGGTGCTTTTAATGCCGTTGCCGTTCTCTTTTGCCTGAGTTTGAGTGACGGTGAGTTTCACGAGGTTGCTGTCACCATCCCAGGAATAAGCAATCTTGTAGTCAGGGTGTCCACCCCGAAAAACATACTGGTCAAACAGGAATTGTAGATTGCGTCCAGTAGCTTTTTCGATCGCCCTTAACAAATCGATCGTCTCAACTGTCTTGTGGGCGTTGTCCTGCACAAAAGTATGAACTGCCCTAAAGAATAGCTCGTCGCCCAACTCAGCGCGGATCATGTGATAGACACAGGCTCCCTTTTCATAGAGGTGGCGATCGTACAGTTCGATCGCCTCCCGGTAAATGTGAGTCACAATGGGGCGGCGATAGCGGGAACTGTCCTCAGAAATGTAGCTGCGAGCCTCGTTCAGCATATAGTAAGCGGCAGCATCGGCTCCATATTCATGGTCGGTCCACAGCACTTCTGAGTAGGAAGCCATGCCTTCCTTGATCCAGGCGTGTGACCAGTGTTTAATCACCACCAGATCGCCAAACCACTGATGGGCTAGCTCGTGTGCGACCAGGCTTTCGGTGCCGCGATTGTCCAAAGCGGCTCGTTCATCAATTAGACAGCGAGTGGTTAGCAGCGTGGTAGAGGTGTTTTCCATGCCGCCAAAGATGAAGTCATCGACGCACACCTGAGCGTATTTGGGGAAGGCGTAGGGATAGCCAAAGGCCTGACTAAAGAATTCAATCATTGCAGGCGTTTTGCCCATGCTGCGACGGGCATCGTCTTCGCGCCCTTTTTCGACGTAGTAGGTGACGGGTTTGCCCTGCCACTCGTCCCGAATTTCGGCAAAGTCACCGACTGCCAGGGTCATTAAGTAAGTGGGATGTACCTGCTGCTGCGACCAGTGATAGATTTTGTCGTTGCCGTCTGCTTCGGTTTTGATTAATTCTCCATTGGAGATAGCGACGAATTGCTTCGGTACGCGCACCCGAATTTCGGAGGTGGCAAGCTGTCCGGGATAGTCGAAGCAGGGAAACCAAAAGCGAGAATCTTCGTCTTCGCCCTGCGTCCAAACTTGGGTGGGCTTGTTGGGATAGTGCTGGTCAGGGGCAATGAAATAAAGGCCCCGCTGAGGGTTTTCGACTCGGTAGGCGATCGCCACCATAATCACTTTTCCTGCCTCGGTTGCCTGTTTCAACCGCACGTGAAGCTGTTCACCGTCATAGTCAAAGGACTGCTCCATCTGATCAACCTGCACCGACTCGATGTGCAGATTAACCGCATCAAGCGTCAGGCTATCAATGCCACTGCGAATAGGATTAATCCGAATGCTACAGGTACCCTGATAGCGCTGATTGGGAATATCCAGCGCCAAATCTAGAAAAATATGCTCAACCTGTCCAGGGCGATCGGGGTTGTAATGAGGCCTGGCTCCTGGCAGTTCAAAGGACTTGTGACCGTTGTTTTCAGAATCTAAGTAGGACTGTAGCATCGAGAAGTTAATCCTGAGAAGCTAAAAAGTACAAATGGCGGCTAACGGATAAAGCGGAATCAGTCTGACCTATTGGTCTGACTACCAGATTAGCGTGACTGGGGGAAAGGTTGCCCTCATCCCTCAACCTCTACAGGTCTTGAAAGGTGCCAGGCCTTTTCGCCAATGAGTGTAAGGCTTGAACGATATTTTTCCTGGAGCTGGTTTAGATAATGATTGGGAAGATCGAGAGTAAATATATTGCTGAACTGTTCAGGAATATCGGGAACAATCAGCGAGCTACCGACTTCTGGAAGCAGCAATAATCTGACGTTTTCATTTAAGAGATAGCTCAGAGAAACGACGTTTCCCGGATTGGTAGCAAACGCATCGCTCACAACAATCGAGTTTTCTGAGGCGTTAATGATTTTAGCGATTTTTGGATTGTCGTAGCTGACGACTTTACTCCACCAGGTTTCAGCCTGACTACTAACGACGCAAGAAAGAATGCCAATGGCGATCAGGAGAATGGCGATCGCCATTCCCATTTTTCTCCAAAAAGTATGAATCGAACTGAGCCACGCCGCAATTAGATAAGCTGTGGATAACTGCAATCCTAGAAAGCACGGGATCAGGTAGCGAGTCACCGTAAACCGCTGACCCCCAATGATTAAGTCAGGTATTCCTAAAATTAATGCAGTTGAACCGATCAGCGTCAGCACAAACAGCCAGACTTTTGGAGAGGTGTGGCTACACAGAAAATAAAGTGAGTAGATCTGAAGCAACAAAACCGGAATAATTAACCCATAAGCGCCAGAGTTATCAATCTTTAGATCAAAATCAACAAAGCTGCGGCTGAAATTAAATGCTGAAAGCTGTAGGGTAATTAATGGCGGTAAAGAAATACTTGACCAACCAGAAGTTGCTCTAACAATTTCAATGTAGGTGAAGATGAAATAGAGCCAGGGAACTAAGACGACCAGCGCAATGACAGAAGTAATAATATAAAAAACAATAGTTTTGTGGAATCGGAAATCTATGAGAGATAGGCTATAGGATGGGTTGATTGCTAATACATAAACGCTATGCCCGATTGCTACTAGACCTGTAAATAGAAACGTGTAGAGAGAAACAATTAGCGACACCCCATAAACGACCCAGGCAGTTTTTGTCTGCCGCCGAATTGCATATAGCAACGCTGCGCTACAGAACAGGAGGGTTGCCGTCCAGAGGCTATATTCTCGCGCTTCTTGAGCAAACAACACCTGAAAGGGAGAGACTGCGATCAGAGCGATCGCCACTCCCCCGACTAACTGTGACTCAAACAGTTCCAGACAAAGCCAGTAAAGACAAGGAAACACCAGTAAACTAGAGAACGCCGAAAGGCTACGAATAGTCGAAATAGAATTGCCAAACACCTGCACCCACCAGCGGGCGATCGCATAGTACAGCGGCGGATGCTGAGCGTCTTCAATCCCAGCCAGGTACATCGCTAGCCAAAAGCCGCGATTGGGGTCGAGCTGCTGGTACTCCTCTAGATCGGCTGGAGTGATGATGTTTCCGTTAAACGCCCGCTCGACTAACTCACTGCGAGTGTGAGCCGTAATTCGTAAAGAGGTATAAACTTCGTCATGCCAGTAAACTTTTTTATCAAGATTAACAAACCGAAAAATGATGCCAATCACTAGCAATCCAACAAGCGCAACCTTGAACCATGCAGGCTGTAGCCTCCGAATTCCAGTTGATCGTCTCATGGCTCAATCCTTCTGATTTTAGGACTGCTATAGAATAATCCCATATTCTACATTTCAGAATATTTTCTATCTTCGACCGCTACACCTAAAATTGAAGGCCGACCATGCAAGAACTGACCCATCCTGGTGCGATCGCCACAACCAACCTTGAAGCCTTTTGGATGCCCTTCACCGCTAATCGACAGTTTAAGTCAAAGCCGCGCATCATGGTGTCTGCTAAGGATATGCACTACACCACAGAAGATGGTCGGCAAGTGCTAGATGGAACAGCGGGACTGTGGTGCGTGAATGCGGGGCACTGTCGCCCCAAGATCGTTGAGGCAATCCATAAGCAGGTCGCCACGCTAGACTATGCGCCCGCTTTTCAGATGGGTCATCCAGGCGCATTTCAGCTAGCAGAACGGTTGGCGGCAATGCTACCAGGAGATTTAGACCACGTATTTTTTGCCAACTCTGGCTCTGAGGCGGTTGATTCAGCTTTGAAAATTGCGATCGCCTACCATCGCGCTAAAGGACAGGGCACCCGTCAGCGACTGATTGGTCGAGAGCGAGGCTATCACGGAGTCGGCTTTGGCGGCATCTCCGTCGGCGGCATTGGCCCCAACCGTAAGTTCTTTGGCAGCCTGCTCAACGGAGTCGATCACCTGCCCCACACCCACAGCCTCGAACACAACGCCTTCAGCCGAGGGCAGCCCGCCTGGGGAGCGCACCTGGCAGACGAGCTAGAGCAAATCGTCGCCCTACACGATGCCTCCAACATCGCAGCGGTAATCGTTGAACCTGTGGCTGGCTCAACGGGTGTGCTGCTTCCTCCTAAGGGCTACTTAGAACGGCTACGCGCCATCTGCGACAAACACGGCATTCTGCTCATTTTCGACGAAGTGATCACCGGATTTGGGCGACTGGGCAGTTCCTTTGCCGCCGAGCATTTTGGCGTAGTGCCAGACCTGATCACCGTTGCCAAAGGTATCACCAACGGCACAGTTCCAATGGGGGCTGTCTTCGTTCGCAAAGAGATCTATAAGACATTCATGCACGGGCCAGAGCAGGCGATCGAGCTAGCTCATGGCTATACTTACTCCGGTCATCCACTCGCCTGCGCCGCAGCAATGGCAACTCTGGATGTTTATGAAGAAGAAGGGTTGTTTCAACACGCCCACGACCTCTCCAACTACTGGGAAGATGCAGTTCATTCCCTGCACGGTTTACCCTACGTAATCGACGTTCGCAATATGGGACTCGTCGCTGGCATTGAACTAGAACCTATCCCTGGAAAGCCCACCGCACGAGCATTTGACTGCTTCCTGAGAGCCTATGAAAAAGGACTACTAATTCGCACCACAGGTGATATCATCGCCCTCTCTCCCCCACTCATTATCCAAAAACATCACATTGACCAGATCATAGAAATGCTCTCAGATATTCTGAGGCAAACGGATTAGGGCGATCGCCCAAGAAACCTCATCCCTCATCCCTCATCCCTCACCCTTCCCTTCTACCTCTCGCAGACGGGCTTCCAGGGCTTGCGATCGCTCCCTTTCCGCCGCTAGCAGTGCCTCAGCCCGTTCTGCTCGCTGGCGTTCTTGAATCGCCGCTTCATTCGGAGCAGGCACAACTTCACCCTCTGGCGTGAGAAACCTCAACCGTTCATCCACGATGCCCAGATACAGTTCTAGCTGCTGACTCCACAGCCAACCCTGTTCGTTAGGCTCAAGTTCCTCATAGTGCCGTGCATCTTTGAGTCGAAAGCCTTTGAACTCAAAGCTAAAGGGATCAAACCAGAAATATTCCGGGGTGCGAAAGATATCTTGATAAATCTGTTTCTTCAAACCTCGATCAGTTTTAGCGGTGCTGTCTGAGAGAATTTCCAGAATGAAGTTAGGGTATTTACCTTCCTCCTCCCAAACCGTCCAGCTTTTCCGCTCCTTGTATTCCACATCCAGAACTACAAAGAAATCCGGCCCTCTAAAATCCTCTGAGCGGCGCTGACGCAGGCTGTAATAGATGCTGAGATTGCCAGCCGCAAAGAAGTTGCTGCGTCGATTGGGAGGGGCATCGGGGCGATCGCGCCACCACCACTTCAGGCTAGCCAGAAACAAGATAACTTGACGAAGATGGCGTTCCGTTTCCAAAGGCGGTTCATCACTCCAAAGATCAGTAGGCGGAAGTCCAAGTTCATCCAACTGCTCACTCAGAACCATCGCTCCAACCCCCAAACATTTCTATTTCCAGTTTATGCTCCAATAATCTAAGGAATCGGCCGAAGAGAGAGTAAAAAACATCCCTCTTCATCCCTCATCCTTCATCTTTTATCCTTCCTTACGCTCCCATCCCCGAATACTGCCTCAACCCCCTATGCCACAGCCAACGATTTAGCCCAAAGAAAATTAGACTCCAGCCCAGCATCATCAACAGTCCGCGCACAATCTCTGTAGGTAACCCCACCAAGATTGTTGCGGGAAAGTAAATCATGTAAGGGAAGGGAGTCCACTCTACGATCACCCTTACCACAGGCGGGAAAATCTCCAATGGCGCAATCATACCCGACAAAAATAGGTAAAACAGAAACCAAAACTGCTCGATCGCACTGGCGCGTTCTGTCCAAAAAGCAAGCATCGAGAAGGTATATTGCATCAGGAAACGCAGGCAGAATGCCATAAACGTGACTATCAAAAACAGCAAAAGATTTGGCAAACTAGGCACCCAAATTGCCCGTGGATAAAGTGCAAAAAATAGCGCAACTAGAATAATCGCGAAGGGTAGTCGGGCAAATCGTTCGGCAAAGTGAGAAGCAAAGTGATGCCAACCGGGGTCAAGCGGCAGCAGCAGCCGAAAGGAAAGTTTCCCTTCAACAATTTCCCTCTCAAACTCCCACACTACCCAGACAACAGTAAATTGCCTAACCAGGAAAACAGCTAAAAAGTAACGAATAAATTCCAGCGGCGACAGCCCAAACTGCCCCTCCTGTGATGCCTCAACCCATACCCCCATGAGAATCAGCGGCAGCGTACCAGACAGCATCCACAGCAACAGTTCTGCTCGATATTCCACCATGTAGGCATAGTAGACGGAGATGAGGGTACTCGCTTTACGAAAAATACTTTGCATAGCTTATTGGCTGAAATGAGTTGCACGTTTGATGCGGCTTAGTCGAACTCAGGTGTGACAAAACTTTAACTGCTAGAGAAAAATTTGGGCGATCGCCATACTAAACCCCGGCAGCAGGGGTGAAGTAAGCGTATCACCTCCAAGCAGGGTGGCAGCGAGTTGAAGCTGAGCATCATTACGACGATAAACTTCCAGCGTTTTTAGTTGCCAGTTGACAATCCAATATTCCTGCACACCATGTAGTGAATAAAGCTTGAGTTTAACCTCCTTATCCCGTTGCTCGTTGAGTTCACCAGGAGAGAGGACTTCGACCATCAGCTCAGGGGCAACAATCAGATGTCCTGCTTCGTCAACGCCATCAGCGAGGCGTTCTTGGCTGATCCAAACTACATCGGGAATGACTGCATTAGTTGGGGAAAAAATCACACCTGGGGTTTGAAAAGGCTTACCCAGTTGAGTTTGTCTAGACCAAAGCTCAAGTTCCACATGAATGTTACCACTTGCACCTTGATGGCGAATGTGAGGAGCGCGGGTCACAAACAATTCTCCATCAATGATTTCATAGCGTTTCCAACCGCCATCATCAGGCATGGCATCAAGATCACGAGTTGTCCAGCGGATATTGGAAACCATAAGATTGACCGCTTACTTTGCTTTTAGTGTAGTTGATGACCAATGAATCAATCAGCATTTTGCTGTGGATGAGAGCGATCGCCCCTCAAAACAGTTAATAGATAAAGGCTTATGGGCAATCTACACCTTAGTGCAGCTACCAAAATTATAAACTGCTGCATCAAAGGAGATACTAATGGTCTACGTATCAATCAACCTGAACGAACAGCGAGAGCAGCACATCAATTCACCCTCAAAGCAGCCTTTTCAACACCAGTTGGAAGCATTTGAGGCTCTTAGCAAAACATTCAAGCCTGGTAGTGAGAAATCAGGTAGTGGAATACTAGTACTTCCTACAGGGGCAGGCAAAACGTTTACGGCTGTCAAATGGTTGTCTGACCATATCATTCCTAAAAACATTAAAATTCTTTGGCTAGCACCTTCGTTTTACCTGTTGGATCAAGCATTTTCAACTTTCTCTAGCACTGCTAGGGAAATCAATCCGTCTAGAAACACATTAAATATCCGATGTGTTTCTAGTAATCCTTCTCACGCTAGAGCATCCTCTATTCAACTAACTGATGATGTTGTCATCATGACAGTACAAACAGCCATCGGCAACCTACATACTGATGCTGTAGACAGATTTGGAATGCCAGTGCAGACAGCTTTTAGAAGATTTATTGAAAGTTGTAAGGATACAGAACTTTTTGTCGTAATCGATGAAGCTCATCATTCACCCGCTTATGGCTGTCGAAATCTACTAATTGGCGAAAAAGATTCTACGCCGGGACTGCGAGAACTATTGCCCAAGGTACATTTTTTGGGATTGACGGCTACCCCAACTTTCACAGACAAATCTCGAAGAGGTTGGCTTTGGGAAATCTTTAAAGACGGAGTTGTTTATGAGTCCAATAAAACGAGCCTGATCCACCAAAAAGTTTTGGCTAGACCAAATTATATTGAGATAGCTACAGGTAAAGAAATAGAAGTGAATGACGATCTATATGATCGATTGGTGAGGCAGCATAAAGACTTGCCAGAAGATATCATTGAAACTCTTGCAAGCGATCGCCATAGGAATAACTTAATAGCAGAAACTTACGCTTCAAAAAAAGAAACCTATGGAAAAACGATAATCTTTGCTGATCGATGGTTTCAGTGTGTCTACCTTAAACAAAAGCTGTTGGAAAGGGGAGTCAAAGCAGACGCTATCTATTCACGCATAGATGCCGATCCGGGTTCTGCTGAAGCCCGTAACCAACGCACACAGGATGACAATAAGCGAATCTTAGAACAATTCAAAACTGACAAAGATGAACACGGAAATGATGCCCCACTCGATGTTCTAATTAATGTCAGAATGCTGACAGAAGGTGCTGATGTTCCTACTGTTAAAACAGTATTGATTACTCGTCAAACCACAAGCTCGATTCTGATCACTCAAATGATGGGTAGAGCATTGCGGGGTAAAAGAGTAGGAGGCAACGATGAAGCAAACATCGTTTTATTCTTTGATGACTGGAAACGTTTAGTTGATTGGGCTACTCCACTTGATGGTGATACACAAGATGATCAACCTTCTGTTAGAGGTTATTACCCGCTTGAGTATATTTCAATTCGTTTAATAGAAGAGTTGGCAAAATCGATGGTAGGTGGGGAAACTTCTCTTAAATTCTCAAAGCTGTTTCCTGTCGGATGGTACAAAACAGAAATCGTTTATGCTGATCCTAACCACAAAAAGGAGTCAATGGAAAGCTTTACGGAATTTGTCTTGGTTTACGAGCATACCAAATTCAAGTTTAATACGTTTATTCAATTCATTTCTAACAAGAATTTATTAGATGAATAGTCTAAAGAGTATCTTGATGAGGAATGGATTCAGCTTCAGTCTCAACAGTGGGTCAACGAGTGGTTTGATTGTGAAACTGATGATATGGGAGGAAAACTTAATTCAGATTTGGTGAGGATTGTTCGCCATATCGCTCAAAATCAATCTACTCCTTCGTACTACACATTTGATGATAGAGAATCGTATGATCTGGAAAGAATTGCTCAGGAGGTAATGCATCTAAATTCCATTCAGCAGGTTAATTTCTTAAGCAGTGAGTTTTCTAAGCCTGGAAAACTATGGGGAACTTTTTATAAATCCTTTAGCCGCTTCAAATCAGCAGTTGACGGCACAATTAATTCGATTCTGCTTTCTCCAAGTAATTCAACTATCCCACCCTTACCGCCAATTGCTCCTCGTCCTCCAAGACAGCTAACTAAATTAGAAAGAGAACAGATTAAAAAGCGAGATGGTAATGCTTGCTTATCCTGTGAGGCAAGTGGAAAAGGTGTGATGTTGGAGATTGACCACATTATTCCTGTAAGTTCTGGTGGTGAAACAACTCTAGAGAATTCACAAACTCTATGTAGCATTTGCAATGGTTCTAGGTACAAGGGAGTCAATGAAATTAACTTTCGGTTCAACGCAACACAATTAAGACAACCGAAACTGATTAATTTGTTTCTGTCACACAAAGGCCAAGATGCCAAGAGAGTTATAACTAGAACGGTCAATTTCTTCTATCACTGCAAGGCAGTTTATCGGGTGAATTTGCATAAGAAAACGAATGGAAAGTACTACTCAGTTTGGGAGATACATTTGTACTCTGGCAATAATCCTGAATGGTTGTTGAGCCACAAGGCAGAACTTCTTAAGTTTGTTCAGCACGAGCTTAGATATTCTCATGTACAAGACATTAAAGTAACTGGCGGCAGTTAGAGTAAGGAAGCTGTTTATGCAACAGCGCCAGCTTGGAAAACTCGACCAATCACTTCTTCAACGGGCGGGTCAGTGACAGTCAAGTCTACTACGTCTAGCTCTGCCAGGATGCGGGCGACAGTTTGGGTTAGGTCTTCTCGGTGAATGAGGAAGCGGACGACGCAGCCTTCGACTGCACCGACTTCGCCGTAGGTTTGCAGTTTGGTGAGTGAGTCTTCGGCACAGAGAGTGCGCGATCGCCCCTCCTCCGTCCTCCGTCCTCCGCCCTCCGTCAAACTCTCCTTTAACTCCACTTTTACCTCACGGTAAGGCGCAAACCGCTCCAGCAGACCCTCCAGGCTGCCGTCATAGATGAGGGTTCCGGCATAAATCAGCAAAACTCGCTGACACAAGGCTGTGATATCTGCCATGTAGTGACTGGTGAGCAGCACGGTTGCCTGATAGCGCTGATTATATTCTCGCAAAAACTCACGTACCGCCACCTGAGCATTCACATCTAATCCCAAAGTGGGTTCGTCTAAAAACAAGACACTAGGGCGGTGCAGCAGGGCAGCTAACAGTTCTGCTTTCATCCGTTCGCCCAGCGAAAGTTTACGAACAGGTTGAGTTAGTTTGTTATCGAGGGAGAGCATTTCGACCAGTTCTCCGACTCTTCCACGAAATTCTTTATCCGAAATGCCATAAACTGCCGCATTGATTTTGAGTGAATCCAGGGCGGGTAAATCCCAGATAAGCTGCTGTTTTTGCCCCATCACCAGGGTGATTTTCTTAAGGAAGCTTTGTTCCCGCTTGAACGGAATGTGTCCTGCAACGTCGATCCGACCACTAGAGGGATGAATTAACCCGGTCAGCATCTTCAGCGTGGTGGTTTTACCCGCGCCGTTGGGCCCAAGAAAACCCACTACTTCTCCAGGTTCAATGTGAAAAGAAACATTCTGTACTGCCTTCACATCACGATAGGTGCGGTGAAAAAAGTGAGTTAATGTTCCTCTCAGACCGGGTTCTTTGACCGCAACAGGGTAGGTTTTGCTGAGGTTTTCGACCGTGATGATAGACATGGGGGAGGGATGAGGGATGAGGGATGAAGGAATATTGCCTACTTTGCAGGTTTTTGTCAGGTGTTTTGTTGAGAGGCTAGGCGGAAGCCAAGTGCAATCAAGACGGCTCCGGTGATTCGTTCAATCCAGTGGGAAATTGATAGGAAGCGGTTTTTGATGGCGGGTTGGGAAACCACAACTGCAACGAGTGCAAACCAGACAAACTCAAGTGCTACCATCGTCAATCCGTAAATCGCCTGGATGAAGAGAGGAGTTGTGGATTGAATGATTTGGGTAAATAGGGCAAGAAAAAATAAAGTTACTTTGGGGTTCAGCAAGTTGGTGAGAAAACCAATCCGAATGGATGTAAGGCGGGTTAGATGATGAGTTTGTTGAAAGATTGAATGTTGAATATTTGAGGTTGCAGAGTTTGTAGGGAAACTGGTTGATTCACGTCGTTGGGCTTGAAGTGATTGGATGCCAATGTAAATTAGGTAAGCAGCCCCTAACCATTTGATCGCGTTAAACAGCAGGATTGATTCTGAAATGATGACTCCAATTCCAATCAGGCAGTAGGTGACGTGAACACAGTTGCCAGCGGCAAGTCCTACTGCGGTGTAGATGCCTGATTGCCTGGAATAGGACAAACTATTGCGTAAAGTCATGGCGAGGTTAGGGCCAGGAGCCATGACCGCCAGACAACCGATTGCCAATATAGTGAACCAATCCGCCAAAAATGACATTTCGTAGGCACCTCATGCTCAATCGCAATATCGACTTACACTACACCTAACACTGCATCTTCTACACCCTCCAATGAGGTGAGGTGTTGATAAAGGGTATCTCGCTGCTGGGCAGGACGATTGAGTGAGTGAATGGCTGCTCTCAAGTCTGCGACTTCCATGCAGGTTCCGCCCTGTGCGCCTGCCATTGTGGTGATGTGTTCCTCCATTAGTGTGCCACCGATATCATTGCAACCCCAGGTGAGAGCTTCGGTGGCTCCGGCTAAACCGAGCTTGACCCAACTGGGCTGATGGTTAGCAATCCAGTTTCCTAAAAAGATTCGGGCAACAGCAGTGAGTAAAAGTGAGTCGGGAAGTACAGGTTGATCGCGTCCGACTCTTCGACGTAGCGGCTTCGGTGCTTCTTGACCGACAAAGGGCAGCAAGATGAATTCTGTAATGCCGCGATCGCCCCTCTCTACTGCTTTTTGCTGAAGCGATCGCAACAGTCCCAGGTGCCGCATCTGCTGTTCTGGCGTTTCAATGTGTCCTGAGAGCATGGTACTAGTAGTAGGCATTCCTAAGTGATGGGCAGACTCTACAATTTCTAACCAGACTGCGGTGTTGATTTTTTCTGGACAAAGGACTCGGCGCACTTCGTCATCTAGCACTTCTGCTGCTGTTCCAGGCATGGAGCCGACTCCAGCATTCTGAAGAGCAGCAATCACTTCGACATAACTTAAGCCATCTTCTCTGGCGATGAACTGCACTTCTTGCGGTGAGAAGGCGTGTAGGTGAAGATCGGGGAAGGATTCTTTAATAGTTTTGACTAACCGCACGTAGTAGTCTAAAGAAGTTCCGTTTAGCTTTGCACCCGGATGAAGACCGCCCTGCATACAGATTTCGGTCGCGTGGCGCTGCACTGCATCGGTTGTTTTTTCTAAAATAGTCGCCTGATTGAGCCAGTAGGAATCTTCATCTCCTTCATCTCGCCGAAAGGCACAGAAGCTACAGTGCTGTTCGCAGATGTTGGTGAAGTTGATATTGCGGTTGATCACATAGGTGACAATATCGCCCGACTGCTTTTGCCGCAAACCATCGCTCGTTTCTCGAATGGCGGCGATCGCTCCCCCATCAGTCTGTCTTAACAACACTACGCCTTCCGCTTCAGATAGGTCTTTGCCTGCCAGAGCGCGATCGAGAATCTGATCCACCGTTTGCATCACCACAACATCCAAAGAAAGAGCTACTTCACCAATTGTGACAGGTAATCATTCATCAAGTCTTGCAAGCGCGATCGCAACTCCTGCGCCTTCTGATAAGCTACCGATCGATCTTGCAAAGAATGCTCCTGTTGCCAGGGAGATTCCAATGGCTGAATGTAATATCTCAAACGAGTTTTTGCTGCCCAAACGCCCATCGATGGAAACAGCACAAACGCCAACATCAGCGGCGACAGCGGAAACAGGGGCAGTCCTGTCCATTTTGTGAATTTTCTCAAGTTAAGGGCCCAGGGATGCAGGAACTCATTGCCCAGACAAACAATAGGCAAAATGGGGATGTGGTGGCGATCGCTCACCTTGATAAAACTTGGATCAAACGTCTCCAGATGATGTCGTCGCCGCCAACCTTTTGCCAGCCCACGCCAGCTCTCAGGGGCATACAGTAAAACGGTTTCCACCTGTCTATCCGCCACTGCCGCCTCAAAACTGTCTCGGCTAGCCCGAATGCCGCCTAAAATCTGTGACCAGCCCCCTGGCAGCCACCACTTGAGCCAGGGATGGTCGAAGAAAATTTCATGGGCGATCGGCTGCACAAACCAGCCTTTCGTTTGGCTGAGTAGGGTTCCTAACCCGACAAAATCCCAGGGAAAACACATTCCCGCATGGTTCAGCACGACAATAAAGCGTCCCTCATGGGGTAAATGCTCGGCGTTGTGCAACTCTGCTCGAAAGTGATGCTTGAGAATTGGAGCGAGAACTTCGTCTCGCAATGCTTTTTGATAGGCAGGTTCAACTGGTGTAGCAGTTTGACGGGGCGATCGCCCCCCCAGCCGTAGCCAGCGCAACAGCAACGCTAGATAAAACCCACCTGGCAAGAGAAATAGAATATATTCCAACCAATTCCAGCCCTCTGGGTCAACGTGATAATGCTGCCAGTGGCGGTTAAACAAAATCAGCCAGCCTGGAGGATACCACAGGCAAAACCAGTCAAACCAGCCAAAGTGATAGGGGCGTAGTGATGACTTTGCAGCTTCCGATAAATTTTCAGATACGCTGGGTTTAGGAGCGATCGCCTTTTCTCCTCTCATTTAAGAGCGTAGACAACACTTTGGAAACCTGCCGACTTCGTGTGCGCCCACAATCGCATTCCGACACTCTAACAAACTTGCGCCCGTCCGATTAGATAGCTCTTTCAAGTCAATCTCTGGATAACCTGACTGAGGCGCTTGCAGGTAAAGCTCATACGCCACCTCTAACACCTTTGTGTTTAACAGCAAAGGCTTAACTGTAGTTTCAAGAAGACTAAACATACTGCGATCAGGGTTGAGGTTTGTTTAACCTTTATGTCAGATTCCAAAACGATTCGCGTCTATCCTACAGATGAATTCCTTGAGTGGGCATCGGCTATGAACCTATTTTGCGATTGCGATCGCTCAGAGATTAAGAACCACGATGACTTGAATACCTGGAGGAATTGTTAGGATGAAAGGCATCTCTGCCCAACCATGACGGGAGATTTAACTACAATGACCGTTGCATCGACGCTCATGACGTTAGAAGAGTACCTGAACTATGACGACGGGATAGAAAAATTTTATGAGTTGGTGAATGGAGAGCTAGTCGAAATGCCGCCGGAGAGTGAGCTAAATCGTCGGGTCGCAATGTTTCTAATTGCTCATTTCCTACAGCTAGGCATTCCATTTCAACGTTTAACTCTAAAAACGGAAATTGTGGTGAGTGGTGCTCGTGCAACCGCTCGTCTCCCAGATGTAATGATTTTGTCTGAGGAACTGGAGACGGCGCTGCAAGGGGCACGTCGCTCAACCATCATGCTCGATATGCCGCCGCCGCTACTGGTCGTTGAGATTGTCAGTCCTAAGCAGGAAAAGCGAGACTATCGCTACAAGCGATCGGAGTATGCAGCGCGGGGCATTGCGGAATACTGGATTGTTGACCCGATTCAGCAGAAAGTAACGGTGCTGGAGTGGGTAGAAGGGCTGTACGAGGAGAAAATATATGAAGGAGACGGGGCGATCGCCTCTCCCCTGCTTGGAGCCTTAAACCTCACCGCCTTAGAGATTCTACAGGGTTAACAAGCCCGTGACGAGGATTGAACTCGTGACCTCACCCTTACCAAGGGTGTGCTCTACCACTGAGCCACACGGGCAAACATTGAACGCTAGTTTCGAGTGTTGAATTTTGAATGATGAGAAGAATAGCCAACTCACAACTCAAAATTCATAACTCTCAACTTTTCGTGGTGGGCCGGGCTGGATTTGAACCAGCGTAGGCGTAGCCAGCGGATTTACAGTCCGCCCCCATTAACCACTCGGGCACCGACCCGCCCATTCCACGATTACTGATAATAGCATAGCACTGAGGCGATTACATCCCCAGATTCAAAAAATCTGCAATCTTGAAATGCAAGCTAGATCAAGACTTGCGCTTAAGGAATCTGTTAGAACAAGACTAGTGGACATCGCTTCGCCCTTCATCCCTCATCCTTCCCATGCCTCAAATCGTTTCAACCAGCGACCTTTCCCTTCATGCAGTCAAGTCCCGATTCAATCTCCAGCAGGTTTGGGACGATCAGTTTTTCTGGGAATGGCAGGGAGAACTGCCCGAAGTCACGGATAGCGAAAACCAATGGCTGGATCAGGTCAAAGCTGACTTTCTCAGTCTGGCTGAATATCCGCTGCACGAAGAAGTCGTCAAGCTGTTTGTGCTGGCTCCGCTCCTGTCACTCGCAGGTTTAGCCCGTCTGCCATTTCTCATCGTTGCAGAAAAGCAAGTAGAAATTGCTTTTGAAGAAGAAAGCGAAGTGATTCGAGGACGAATTGATTTGCTGATTTTGCATGAGCAGCTTTGGGCTGTTGTGATTGAAGCTAAAGCAAAACGGCTGGACGTAATGGAAGCCTTGCCCCAAGCGCTATTTCACATGATGAATAGACCTAATTTAGATGCTCCCACCTATGGTTTCCTCACCAATGGGAATCGCTTCATCTTTGTAAAGCTGACTCGGCAAGGTACTCCTCAGTTTGCACTTTCAGAAGACTTCTCCCTGCAAAGCAAAAGAAACCAACTGCACGAAGTTCTCGCTATCTTGAAGCGCCTCAGAGATCTGGTGAAACAGCATTAAAGTCCAGCGTTACTCCTTTCCCACTAAAAGATCAGGGATGCGCCCCCGCGAAGCGGGGGCGCATCCCTGATCTTTTGTGCCTAATCTTTAACCGGGAAGGGAGTAAGTAAAAGCCCGATGACCCGCCCTGGAATCAATTCCGGGCTAAAAGCTTAAGTCAGTTTCAACTGACTCAAGTACCTACTGAAAAACCGTTTTAACTCGTTTTAACGAGTTTTAGCTTTGAGCCTGAGATTGACCTCAAGGCTCTAGTGCAATGCCTCCTGCTACGGGTGCCAGATCTCAGCAACACAAAGCTTGCCTATCAAGATGAGTAAAACTTGAGGGATGGGCACGGGCGATCGCCCCTTACCTATGCAGATCACTGTCTATTGACTCTGCCGACAAGGTACCGTATTGTGTTCGCTTAAGCCGCTTTATGTTCGATTTGTGACGGGCGGCGGCACCCAAAGATCTAGTCAGCGCTACCCAAGGCTGTAGCAACCAGCCAGGGGTAGCTGACCACCACGTTGGGCCAGCAACGGGATGGCTTGTGAGATTTTACTCTAAAGCCACCTTGCTTTGTTCTGCAAACGTCGGCAGGGTGGCTAGATTTTTGGCTTTCTTCTGTAGATAGTCAAACCAGGAGTTTACGCTCATGAGTCCGTTTCTCGAATTTTTTGAAGGCGAGTTCAGTTTCGTCGAAGCTTCCGTTAATGCTCAGCTTCCCGAAGTTCAGCTTCCCGATCCTGAACTTCCCAACCCTGAACCCCCAAGCCCTAATCCTCAAAATCCGGCTCGGCGACCGCTGCGGGTGTTGCTGTTAGGCGATCGCCTTGACGTACTTGAGACGATTAAGAATCTGCACCGACGCGGGTTTGCCCCAGCGGGAGAGTGGAGTCGGGCGATCGCCCCTCCCCAGGCGGATGAGGTGATTCGTCAGGCGATCGTCAGCTTGCCTGTGGGCAGCGTGATTAGCATCTTGACGAAATACATGAGGGAGTCATAACGGTAATCACAGTAGCCCACAGGGGGAGAAGGGGAGCCGAAACGATTAGATGATTTTCAAAGTCCCTCTCCTGTTTTGGGCTACGGTGTACACACAAGTCTTTTAATCTAGCCATTGCTGGGTTTGATCCCCCCTAACCCCCCTTAAAAAAAGGGGAGAACTGGACTCAAAGTCCCCCTTTTGAAGGGGGATTTAGGGGGATCGAGCCGAGTTTTGTACTCTACTACAAGATGTATGTCACGGTAGCTCCCAGAGCGGGGGAGGGATTGAGGGTGAGGGCAAAAAACTTTTGTCAGTCAATCAAACTTTTAGCCTGAACTTGAGTTCAAAAGGAGAATTGGATAACAGACAGATTGATGCAAGACTCAAATAAAACAAAGCCAATAGACAACCCCCCTCATCCCTCATCCCTCATCCCTTCTCCATGTCCCCAACCGCGCATGATTGGCTTAACTTAGGGCGACAGCAGTTTCAGGCTGAGCAATATTCCCAAGCCTTGCAGTATTTTAACCAGGCGCTAAACCTCGACCCTACCCTGACTGATGCCTGGAATGGTCGTGGTGCTGCCTTGAAAAAATTGGGCAATTTCTCAGAAGCTCTGGCTGCTTATGATTGTGCTTTGCAGCTTGACCCCAACTCTTACAAAGCCTGGTGCAACAAAGGGCTACTGCTTGAAGACTTAAAAGATTACTCCAATGCAGTCACCTGCTACGAAACTGCCCTCAACCTTCAGCCCAATGCGCCGAATGCAGCAGATATCCGCACTCGCTTCAGTGCTTTGAAGCGGCAGGGTTATCAGCAACCAGGAAATCCATCTACAACTGATTCAAATACCAGAGAAGAAAATTCCAATCCAGACGCAACGTCTGCCGCTGAAGCCTGGTTCAATCAAGGCAATCAAAGGTTTATGGCAGGTGATTTTTGGGGGGCGATCGCCGCCTATGAGCAGGCGTTAGCGATTAAACCTGACGACCACCAAGCGTTCTACAACAAAGAGATTGCACTGGCTGATTTAGGACGCTATGAGCAGGCGATCGCCGCCTATGAGCAGGCGTTAGCGATTAAACCTGACGACCACCAAGCGTTCTCCAACAAAGGGATTGCACTGGCTGATTTAGGACGCTATGAGCAGGCGATCGCCGCCTATGAGCAGGCGTTAGCGATTAAACCTGACTTACACGAAGCGTTCTCCAACAAAGGGATTGCACTGGCTGATTTAGGACGCTATGAGCAGGCGATCGCATCCTATGAGCAGGCGATCGCATCCTATGAGCAGGCGTTAGCGATTAAACCTGACGACCACCAAGCGTTCTACAACAAAGAGATTGCACTGGCTGCTTTAGGTCGCTATGAGCAGGCGATCGCATCCTATGAGCAGGCGTTAGCGATTAAACCTGATTTCTGGCAAGCTTGGATAAATCGAGGTAGCGCATCTGGCAATTCTACTCACTGTAAGACAACGGTTTTTCTGTCCTTACCCCTGGCAATGCAAGCTTCATCTCTGGATAAGCGAGGCTATGAGGGACAACTCGCCAGCTACGAGGAAGGGCTGAAGTATGTCCAGCAAGAAAGTCAACCAGAAGGTTGGGGGAGATTGCATCGAGCGATTGGTCAAGCGCACTACTTTCGCGGACGATTCGATTTCAACTCCAGGTATTACTTGCAGGAAGCAGTCAAAAGCTACCAAACCGCATTCACGGCTTTGACTGCGACCGACTTACCTAAAGCTCATTTAGAAGTGGTTTCAGATTTGATTCGGGCTTATCTGGGTTTAGGAAACGCGGAGGCAGCGAGAGATCTGCGGCTGCATGGGTTAGAAATCTTTCGAGATCTGCTGAATGCTGCACCTTCTCTAGTTCAGAAGCGGCAACTGGAGATGAAGTTTTCCAACTTTAGTCAGGTAGCGGTAGATAGTTTGGTGCAGGAGGGAGAAATTACAGCCGCACTGGAGACAGCAGAGCGCTACAAAAATCGGGCACTGACCTGGATTTTGGAGAAATGGAAAGAACAGGTTTGGAGTCCCGATCATGAGCAGATGCAGTCACTTTTGGACAACTCAACAGCGGTTGTTTACTGGCATCTCAGCCCGGATGCCTTGACTACATTTGTGCTAAAGCCCCATGCCGCAGCGCCAACTCTGTCTGCTCAACCAGCAGATGCCGAAGCATTGGAACGGAGAAGATTACCTGAATCCTGGCAGCGTCTCCGCGAGTTTGAAACGTGGGTCAAAGATTGGAATCAGCAATACGCTGACTATGGCGGCAAAGGGGGCGGACAAGGAAAAGAGAACGGGAAGTCAGCGCAGTCAGATCAACACAACGATCCCAAAACTTATCCCTGGCGAGTTGGACTGAAGCAAAACCTGGAGCGACTGAGAGAAATTCTTGGGATTGAGGCAATCGAGGCAGAAATTCTGAAATCGGCAGCGGATGCGTCAGAACAAGCTGAAATCACCCAACTGATTCTAATTCCGCATCGAGATTTGCACCGTTTTCCGCTTCACGCTTTGTTTTCTGAGCGGTTCACCGTGACCTATTTGCCCAGTTTGCAAGTGGGGCTGTCTTTACAGCAGCGACGTTACAGGGAAAGCGGTGATTCCGCTCAGCAATTCTCGTTGGTTTGGAGTTCTGATTTATCATTGCTGAGTGTAGAAGACCCAAGTAGCGATGGACTTGATTCTCTAGCTTTTGCTGAAACAGAGTCGGCAGTGGTGAGTCAACTGTTTCGGCATCCGACGCGAATTAGTGCGGAGTCAGCAACTCAGGCAGCGGTGGAGAAGGCTTTAAGTAGCAATCATCAAGTTTTTCACTTCACTGGGCATGGAGCCTATGATGTGTGGCAGCCCCAAAACTCGATGCTGGCTTTAGCAGGCAAAGAGCGGTTAATAGCTAAGGATGTGAGTCAGCATGATTTGACTAGTTACAAACTGGTTTGTTTGGCAGCTTGTGAAACGGCGATGACGGGTGATCGCACCATTGAAAGCGAATACGTCGGTCTAGTCAGCGCATTTCTGCAAGCAGGGGCAGAAACCGCAATCAGCACATTATGGACAGTTGAAGAAATCTCAAACGCCTGGATCATGATTCGTTTTTACCAGTTTTTGCTGGCAGGAAACAGCCCATCTGTGGCTTTGAAGCGATCGCAGCAATGGCTTCGTGGAATTACCTACGCTGATTTGCAGCAATGGCTAATAGACTCATCTACCCCGCTAGCCAAAATTGAATCTGAAACAAATGCCTACGAATTCTTGATAACTGAAGCCGAAAAGATCCAGCGAGACCACAGTAGAATGAACTCTAGGGAACTACCCTTTCAAGATCCTTATTTTTGGGCCGCTTTTACTGTAACGGGCAGAATTTTTCATGAAGCTGAAGTCTACTGAAGAAATTACGCTTCAGGCTTTTCTAGTCGCGCTGGCGCAGCTAGATACAGCTCTTCCAGCCCCTATGCAGCAAGAAATTCACCAGCTTGGCGGCGAACTGGCTCAGCAAAAGACAGAGGCGATCGCCCAAATTCCTCAGCTTGTCAACCAGCACGATCGCCTCAAAGAACTTTACCAGAATGCTCGACTCGACCTGCAACAGCGATATCAGGCACAGGAACGAGCTAAGAATGCCCTCTTAGTTAACAGTGCCGCTTCCGCGTCAGCAACCTGGGAAGAAATAGCCGTGCCAGTTCTGACCGCAGACAATTCGATTACGGCGGCTCGGTTGGTGATTAGACAGGCGATCGCCCACATCACCCCTCGTCGAGTCAGTAGCTATGCAGCCGCTTCACTCATTCCCATCGTGCAGGTTGCCCAAAAAATTGAAGCACAAGAAATTGCCGTTTTACAGGCATTAGAGCGCCGTCCTCTAACGGTTGAAGACCTCACCTATGTCATTGGAGCGCCGCTGGAGCAAGTGCAGGCGATCGTTCAGTCTCTATGGCAAGCAGACTATATTGATGTCATCACCAGCAGCCTGCTTCACCGCATTTTGCCCAGGCTGAAACCGCCCTCTGCCAAACAACAGGAGATACATCCCGAAACCGCTTTTACACTAACGATGAAAGGACATTTTCGCCTGCATCCACTCGTTAGCGGCAGACTGCCTAAAGGTGCGACTTGATGGGTTTTGCTGACTGGTTGCCCTGGATTGCAGTAGCAGCTATTCCAGGATTGCTCAACATCGTCGTTGCCTATGCAGAACTGGACGAAAAATGCAGAGAACTCCCTTTCTTTGAACCCTACAAAATTCCTGGCGTTTGGCTCTGGGCAATCATTCAGTTTCTCATTCCTGCCACCATGTTTTGGGGAATTTTTCAACTATCATCTCGCCCAACGATTGACCAAACTCTGCTGCTTGAAGCAGTTCTTTCGGGAGTCGGCTTTGTTGCTTTTCTCAACGCGGAAGTTAAGATTGGAGCCAGAAGTTACGATATCAAATCGTATTTATACGATCCATTGATCAAAATTGCCGAATGGCTAATTGAGATCAGTCAAAAACGTAAAGCGGCCGAATTCTGGACAGATGTAAAAGAAGAATTGAATACAAAAATCAGTCTTGCCATCAGTTCGGACTCAGGGCAGTCGTCCGCCATGCAAGCAGGATTGGATTATCAAGCAGGATTGGATTATTTAGAAGAATATTTTCTGGTTGAGGTTAGCCCTAAACCGGAAAAGAATTATCAGGAACGGTTGAAAGAAGTTGCAGCAATGCCCGCCAGTCGAGAACAGGTCAGGGCGATCATCAGCTTGCTGAAAGAAGTGAATCGGCAAGATTTAGTTTACGCGCTCCGGCGATTTCAGTGCAGTGAAAGACTACTGGAAAAGTATTTTGCTCAATCAGTTCGTCAAAATCTGTTGAAACAAAGGCTATCGTCTCGTTCATGATTAAAGATACAGGACAAGCAACCATTTGGGAGGGCGATCGCATCAGTGCATTGTCAGGAGAGCACAGGAAACAAATGAGCCAAGTTGGAGTTGATTGAGAAGTTATGCAAATTCTCAAAATCGGAGTGCCACTTTTTAGCAAAATATCAGTGGCATATTCACAATCGGTTCAAACACTGTGAGTTCAACGATAAATTCTGCGATTAATCAAACATTGCACAACGGAAATTCAGAGGATGCAGCTTTAACGCAGGGGCGCAAGGCTGACCACTTGCGGGTTTGCCTGGAAGAAGATGTGCAGTTTCATCAGACTACGACTGGGCTAGAGCGCTATCGGTTTACTCACTGCTGTTTGCCAGAGCTAGACCTGAGTGAAATTGATCTGACGACCACTTTCTTAGGAAAGTCGCTGGGTGCGCCGCTGCTGATCTCGTCTATGACTGGGGGAACGGAACTGGCCCAGCGGATTAACTATCGATTGGCAGAAGTGGCACAGCATTACAAGCTGGCGATGGGGGTGGGGTCGCAGCGAGTGGCGATCGAAAATCCGCAGGTGAAGCCAACCTTTGCGGTGCGATCGCTTGCCCCCGACATTCTCCTCTTTGCCAACCTGGGAGCCGTCCAGTTGAACTATAGCTATGGGTTAGAGGAATGTCAGCGGGCGATCGACTGGCTAGAAGCCGATGCTTTGGTGCTGCATCTCAATCCGCTTCAGGAGGCAGTCCAGACTAACGGAGATACTAACTTTCGCGGACTGTTTGCCAAAATTACGCAACTCTGTCAAAAGCTGCCTGTACCCGTGATTGCAAAGGAAGTGGGTAACGGCATTTCAGCAAAAATGGCAGAAAGATTGATAGATGCAGGCGTTAGCGCCATTGACGTAGCTGGAGCCGGAGGAACGTCCTGGGCAAAGGTGGAAGGGGAGCGGGCAAAGGATGCTCGACAGCGACGGTTAGGAGAGACATTTGCCAATTGGGGTTTGCCAACGGCAGAATGTATCGTGGGCATTCGGGCGATCGCCCCCACCATTCCCCTGATTGCCTCCGGCGGACTGCGGAATGGAGTTGATGCGGCAAAGGCGATCGCCCTCGGAGCAGACCTGGCTGGCTTAGCGCTTCCCTTCCTGCAAGCCGCCTCAGAATCGGAAGATGCTTTGCGTGAGTTGGTCAAGCTGTTAGTAGCAGAACTCACCACCGTCCTCTTTTGTACAGGCAGCGCTAAGTTGAAGGATTTGAGGAATTCTGGAGTTTTGCAGAAAGTGGAGAGTAGGGAGTAAAGGGTGGAATTGAAGAATTCAGTTAAATTTCCATCAGTTCTAAATCCAAACTCTAAACTAGATCTAGCCTCACTACGTTTTAGTGTGAGTCACCGCCTCCAAAAACTCCCTAGCCCCCAGTCCCTAGCCCCCAGTCCCTAGCCCCCAGTCCCTAGTCCCTAATCCCTAAAATCTCTACTCATGCGCGATTTTCTCAAATACACCTTTGCCAGCTTCATCGGACTGATTTTGTTTGTGACGCTGGGACTTGGAGGACTCCTATTTATCGTTGGTGCGATCGCCACCGCATCCCGAAATGCTGGCCCGACCGTAGAAGAAGACTCCATCCTGGTGCTTGATTTATCTACAGAAATTACTGATTCCAGTCCGGTTTCTGATGCCAACACGGTCATTCAGGGAGTGTTAACAGACGGCATTCCAGAAACGGTCTCGCTTCGTAGTGTGCTGGATGCCCTGGAGGAAGCTGCTACAGACGATCGCATTGTCGGGCTATATCTGACGGGCAACGTTAATTCTGCTGGGATTGGGTCTGGGTTTGCCACATTACGAGAAGTGCGAGAGGCGCTGCAAGCGTTTCAGGAGTCTGGGAAACCGATTTTTGCCTACTCAGAAGCCTGGGGAGAGCAAGATTACTACCTGAGTTCTGTCGCAGACACCGTTGCCCTTAGCCCCAGCGGATTGATGGAGCTAAACGGGTTTAGGGCAGAAACTACGTTTTTTGCAGGTGCTTTAGAAAAGTATGGCGTTGGCATTCAGGTCTTGCGCGTAGGTCGCTACAAGTCCGCAATTGAGCCATTCACACGCACTGAGAGCAGTCCTGAAGAGCGAGAACAAACTCAACAACTGCTGTCTGATTTGTGGAATGAGTTTCTCACGGCTGCTTCTGAAAGTCAGGGAATTGCACCTCAGCAGCTTCAGGCGATCGCCAACACCCAGGGATTGCTCCTAGCCGATGAAGCTGAAGCAGCGGGTCTGGTCGATCAGGTCAGCTATTTTGATGAAGTCGTGACGGAGTTGCGAGAACTAACGGGTGAGTCAGAGGGCGAAGAGAAAGTCTTTCGTCATATTGCTCTACCCACTTATGCTCAAGTGCTGGCATCTGACGAAGAGGCTGGCGGCGATCAGGTAGCGCTTGTGGTCGCAGAAGGAGATATCGTCAGTGGCGAAGGCGGCATCGGTCAGGTGGGGGGCGATCGCCTTGCCAGACAGCTTCGAGAACTGCGTGAAGAGGATGAAGTGAAGGCGATTGTACTGCGAGTCAACAGTCCGGGAGGTAGCGCGACTGCCTCCGAACAGATTGCGCGAGAAGTTTTTTTGACCCAGCAAGAAAAGCCCGTGATTGTCTCAATGGGCAGCTTTGCCGCCTCCGGAGGCTATATGATTGCTACCTACGGCGGTCAAATTTTTGCTTCTCCCAATACGATCACCGGATCGATTGGTGTGTTTGGCGTGTTGCCCAACGTGCAGGAAATCGCTAACGAAAACGGCATCACCTGGGACGTAGTGAAAACTGGACAGTATGCCGATTACGACACGATCGCTCGTCCTAAAACTGAGGCAGAGTTGGCGATCGGGCAAGAGATTGTCAATCGCCTCTACGATCGCTTCCTCGACAAAATCGAAGAGTCTCGCCCCATTCCCCGACAGCAGCTTGCCGAAATTGCTCAGGGGCGAGTCTGGTCTGGCGTTGCGGCAGAACGGCTGGGACTGGTGGATGAACTGGGCGGACTAGATGCTGCAATTCAAGCTGCTGTTGAAGAAGCCGACCTGGGAGACAACTGGCGGCTGGAGGAATATCCCAAATATCCCAGCTTTGGCGAACAGTTTTTTGGCAGATTGTTCAGCAGTCGCACAAGCGATCGGCTACCTCGTGCCGCAACGCCAGCCGACCCACTTTCTCTAGAACTTCAGAAACTACGAGGCGACCTGGAAACCCTAAAGTCGCTTAACGATCCGCTAGGAGCGTATATGCGTCTGCCGTTTTTGCCGAGGGTGAACTAGGGGAAGGATGAGGGTAGAAGAGTATAGCTAACTTTCATCCTTCATTCCTCATCTCTCATTCTTACTAAATAGGCACAGCGGCGATCGCCCTGCAAAATATGCTCAACTCGTTCAATGGCGATCGCTTCTCCTAGAATTGCCTGAAACACTTCGAGTTCTGCGCCACAAAGCTTTTGGCAGTTTTGGGCAGCAGTGCAGATGGGGCAATGGTTTTCGACCAGCAGCAGGCTACCATCGGGCTGATCAATGACCTCTGCCATGTAGCCTTCTTGGGTACGAAGCTGGGCAAGTGCCCTCACCTGGTGTCGCCAATTCTGCTCAACCCCCCTATCAATCAGCCTCGATTGGTAAGCTTGGATCTGGCGCTGACTACGTTCTGTCACCAGCTTATCTAGCCCGTTAGAGCCAAATATGGTTTGAATGCTGTGCAGCAAATCAACCATCAGGTCAGCGTGTCTGTTGGGAAAGCGATCGACCGACTGCTCGGTTAATTGCCACAGCTTTACGGGTCGCCCCATGGGACGGCGTTCCTCCCGGTATGTGACCCACTGTTCTGCTTTCAAGGTTTGCAGGTGCTGACGAACTGCCATTGGCGACACCTGCAATTCTTCGGCCAGCGCTGTTGCTGTTTGCGCTCCCTGCACCTTCAGTACATACAGAATGTGATCCTTTGCTTTCTTGACATCCTCCATTCCAAATCCTCTCTGCCGGGAGAGATAAAAAGACATGAGAGAAGATTAATAATAGCAAACCAGAGGCGGTAGCAGAAGGGAGAAGGAGAGGGAGAAGAAGTGAAATCCTTATTAGGCGGGTAAGGAAGTAGCGATGATGTATCGCTGATTTGAGAACGTGGGTTATGATGCAAACTTCGTGCAGTTGAGACAAGAATTTTCTGCACGACCGATTTTAGTCTTATTTACGCGATCGCAATTGGGCAAAACCCGTCGAAATGATGTCCGGTGGTAAATCAAAAGATCGGTGAGGCTCACAATGCAGGTCTTATAGCGGTTTTCGGATGGGTAAACCACAGTAGCGATCCTCAGACGGGAACCCCGCACATTGCAGCAATGCATCCAAGAGCTTGCAAGTTATAAATCGTTTGCATAACTGCTCTGGTTGAGCGTTTAGGGTTTCTGATAGAGAATTATTTCTGAAGAGAAGCAATCAAATGATTACCGTTATGTTTGCTTGAATCAGCTCATACCAATTCAATATGAGCTTGCACAGAACGAATCTTAGTGCAACAAGGGGCTTAAGCCTCTTGTTCTATGCATCTTCACAAAGAATTGGTATTAGTGGCGAGGGCAGTAGTTGAGGAGTGACCCTTGCGGTATTTGAGAAGCAGCCTGCTGAGTCCGAAAATGCTCAGGAAGTTGTGGGTAAGGCGTATCATTCGATCGCAGCGCCAAGCCGCAACCATAAAAAAAATCGCCTCTACCTAAAATCTTAGATTTTAGGTAGAGGCGATTTTCTGTTTGATTTGATAACTAGATTAGTAGAACTAATTCTGATTTGCCATCGGCGGTTTGCTGAACCTAACTAGGGTGAATTTGGAATATATAGCGGGATCAGCGCCGTTCTGTACCTTTATTGGGGTCTATACTCAATGCCCGCTAAGCGATCGCCCAAAAAGTCTCAAAACCCACCACCGGTCACCCCGAAATCACCTCAGAGCAATTCCCCGGAAGAGCCAAATGGCGTGTTTCCGGTGGTGGGCATTGGTGCGTCGGCGGGGGGCATTGAGGCATTTACCCAACTGTTGAGCCATTTACCGCCAGATACCGGGATGGCATTTGTGCTGGTGCAGCATTTAGCTCCCCATCAGGAGAGTATGTTGAGCGTGATTCTTTCTAGAACCACTCGTATGCCCGTGACGGAGGTACAGGATGGCATGAGGGTAGAGCCGAATCACGTGTATGTGATTCCGCCCAATGCCAAAATGACCATTGCCGATGGAGTGCTGCGATTGTCGCCACGGGAAGAGATTCGCGGGCAGTTTAAGAGTGTGGATGCCTTCTTTTTGTCGCTGGCGGATAGTCGAGGCGATAAGGCGATCGGCGTGGTGTTATCCGGGGGTGACGCGGATGGGGCACGGGGGTTAGAGGAAATCAAGGCAGCCGGTGGAATTACCTTTGCTCAAAGTGAAGACACGGCAAAAGTCAGCAGTATGCCCAGCACAGCGGCAGCCACGGGGCAGGTCGATTTTATTTTGCCACCCCAGGCGATCGCCGAAGAACTCACCAAGATCAGCCGTCACCCTTATGTGACTCGTCCCGTTCCTACCAGAATCGTTGAAGAACAGCCAAATGGAGAAGATGCGCTCACCATTATCTTCAATTTGCTGCGAACGATAACTGGCGTTGATTTTACCCATTACAAGCAAACGACCCTGAAGCGGCGAATTGTGCGGCGGATGGCGCTGTATAAACTGGAACGACTGGAAGATTACGTCCGCTATTTGCAGGAGCATCCAGCGGAAGTCATGGCGCTCTACCACGATGTGCTGATCAATGTCACCAGTTTCTTTCGCGACCCAGAGTCCTTTGATGCGCTGAAAACCCAGGTCTTTCCGGTGATTACGCGAGATAAATCGCCCGGATCGCCGATTCGCATTTGGGTGGCGGGTTGCTCCACCGGAGAAGAAGCCTACTCCATTGCCATCTGCCTGCTGGAATTTTTAGCCGATCAGGTTGCTAAGCCACCGGTTCAAATCTACGCCACCGACGTGAGTGAGATGGCGATCAACAAAGCCAGAACCGGGCTGTATAAACTGAGTCAACTGGCGGATGTTTCGCCGGAGCGGCTGCAACGCTTTTTTGTGCGGGTGGACGACAGCTACCAGGTGTGTAAAGCGGTGCGCGAACAGTGTGTATTTGCCCGCCAAAACTTAAACAGCGATCCGCCCTTTTCGCGGCTCGATTTGATTACCTGCCGCAATGTGCTGATCTATCTGGGTGCGCCGTTGCAAAAAAAGCTATTGCCCACCTTTCACTACGGTCTCAAACCCACGGGATTTTTGATGCTGGGCACATCAGAAACCGTAGGCGACTCCACCGACCTGTTTGACCTGGTGGATAAGAAAAACAAAATCTACGCCCGCAAGCTGGTCTCGTCGCGGCTGAATCTGGATCTGACCGCCAGTCAGCAGTCCCTGGACACCTTCAGCTTACAGCCCACTGTCAGTGAAGAGGCTCAAAGTGAGCTAAGCCTGCAAAAAGAAGCCGATCGCATTGTGTTACAGCAATTTACGCCAGTGGGTGTCATCATCAATGCCGATCTAGAAATTCTCCAATTTCGCGGTCAAACCAGCGTCTATCTAGAACCCGCTCCTGGCAAAGCCAGCCTCAACCTGCTGAAAATGGCGAAAGCCGAACTGCGGCTGGAGCTACGCACGATGATTCACCAGGCAAAAAAGCAAGAAATCCCGATTTGCAAGACCGGCATTTCACTGCAAGACGGCGATTACCCCGAAGGGGGAACTGCTTCGCACCGCACCCGCCAGGTCAAAATTGATGTCATTCCCTTCAAAGCCTCTGCCACCAGTAGAGAGAGCCACTTTTTGGTGTTGTTTGAGGATACATCCTCGCTGCTGGTCAATCCAGCCGCCCAACCGAGACCTCCCGTGAGCAACGAACCTGACAATGAATCAGAAATCGCGCAACTCAGACAGGAACTCGCCCGAACGAAAGAGCATCTGCAATCGATCATTGAGGAGCAGCAAGCCACTAACCAAGATCTGAGGGCGGCAAATGAAGAAATTTTGTCCAGCAATGAAGAGTTGCAAAGCACCAACGAAGAGTTGGAAACCGCCAAAGAAGAAATTCAAGCCGCGAACGAAGAACTGAACACCATTAACGACGAACTGCACCGCCGCAACCTGGAAGCCAACCAGGTGGGCAACGATTTGCAGAACTTACTCAGCAGCACCAACATTCCCATTCTGATGCTGGATGAAAATTTGTGCATTCGTCGCTTTACCCCCCTGGCGCAACATCTGTTCAACCTGATTGCGAGTGATGTGGGACGACCGTTGCGAGATATTAACCACAATCTGAATCTATCGAATTTAGAAGACCAAATTTTGGAGGTGATTAACACGCTCAATGCCAGAGAACAGGAGGTGCAAGACCAGCAGGGGCACTGGTATGACTTGCGGATTCGTCCTTACCGCACGATTGACAACAAAATTGATGGGGCAGTGGTGATTCTGGTGGATATTGATGCGCTGAAACGCAGCACTGATCAGCTCCAAGCCTCGCGAGATTATGCCGAAGCGATCGTCGAGACGATGCGAGACCCGCTGGTTGTTCTCGGCGCGAATCTAGAAGTGATCACAGCGAATCGAGCCTTCTACACCATGTTCCAGGTCAGACCCAGCGACACTGAACAACGCCTGATTTTTGATCTGGGCAATCAACAATGGAACATTCCCGGTTTGCGATCGCTGCTAGAAGAAATTCTTCCCAGCACAAATGCCCCCGAGTTCCAGAATTTTGAGGTGGAGCATGAGTTTGAGCAAATTGGACACAAGGTGTTGCTGCTCAATGCCTACCGCATGTCCCAAGCCGATCAGCAAGACACAATTCTCCTCTCAATTTCGGACATCACCGATCGCAAACGGTTAGAAGCAGAACTCAACCAAAGTCTGACTCAAGAGCAGTCCGCCCGTACCTCCGCCGAAAGCGCCAACCGTGCTAAGGATGAGTTCCTGTCTACCCTGTCGCATGAACTCCGCAATCCACTTAACTCTCTCCTCGGCTGGGCACAGATGCTCCGCAGACCCAATCTCGATCCTGCCAGAATCACTCAAGGAATGGAGGCGATCGAACGCAGCGCCAGAACCCAAGCCCAATTGATTGAGGATCTGCTCGATATTTCCCGCATCACCTCCGGCAGACTGCGCCTCAACCTTAGTCTGATTCGGCTTACCCCTATCATCGAAGCCGCGATCGAGGGACTACGAGTCAGCGCCGAAGCCAAACAGATCGATCTGCGATTGATGATTTTGAATGTTGGATTCGGTCTTGAACAATCATCAGAGGCTGCTGCAACTAGACAACAACCCAATCCTCCAACATTCACAGTTCACGGCGACCCGACTCGCCTGCAACAAGTTATCTGGAATTTGCTCTCCAACGCCATCAAGTTTACGCCCAACGGAGGAAGGGTAGAAATGAGATTGGAGCAAATGGATGCAAGAGGTCGGGGAGATAGGGGAGATGGGGAAGTATTCTCCTCCCCCTCTTCCCTAACCTCTCTCCCTTCTTCCTTTGCCCAAATCACCATCACTGACACTGGCATCGGCATTAGTCCAGAATTTTTGCCTCGCATTTTTGAGCGATTCGAGCAGGCCGATAGTTCCCAAACGCGATCGAATACGGGTCTAGGGTTGGGGCTGACGATCGTGCGGCACCTGGTTGAACTGCACGGCGGTACAGTTGAAGCAAATAGTGCAGGCGAAGGACAGGGCAGCACGTTTATCGTCAGGCTACCGCTGCAAACGAATGTAACCGAAACTACGCCCCCGATTGAATCCTCAAACTCATTCGAGTTAACTGTTCTACCAACAGATGAGCTGCCCTCCATCGCTGGAATTCGAGTGCTGGTCGTAGACGATGAAACCGATAATCGCGAGATGATTGTGGTGATATTGCAACAGAGTGGAGCTATTGCAACGGGGGTTGCATCTACCAGGGAAGCACTGGCAAACCTGCGGGCAAATCCTGGAGCCTATGATCTGCTTTTATCAGATATCAGTATGCCAGAGGAAGATGGCTATGATTTGATTCGCCAGGTGCGGGCGCTTGATGTTGCAGATGGAGGAGACATTCCTGCAATCGCGTTGACTGCCCTCGCCAGTGCTGAGGATCAACGAGCCGTGACCGCCGCAGGCTTTCAAAGACATATTCCGAAGCCTGTTGAGCCAGATACCCTGTTAAGGGCGATCGCTCGCTTAGTTGCATCAAGATCGTAAAGAGGGCGATGCAGTGAGTGGTTGGAGGCGACCCTTGCGGTATCTACAAAGCTGCGGCTTTTTTTGTTCAGAGGCAAGTTATGGAGACAGAACTTTCTTGATACTCAAAATTTGTAATTGCGATCGCCCACCCACAAACTCACCGGCACCGCTTGACCCTGAGCATTCACTTTCACCTCAACCACAAAGGCTCGCGTTCCGTCTGATTGCTGGGATTGATTGATTCGCTCATTAATTTCAATCCGCTGATCTTCAGGAATATAGTAGGCTTCCAGTCCATAGGAGATACGACCGTGTCGATAGTTTCCCTGGAGGGCAATCTGGTTGGCGGGTAAGTTAGCGGGGCGATCGCCACTGATCCGCACAGGTTGCCACGCTTGTGGTAAGGAACTGGTTGAATCAGCAGCCAGCGCAGGTTGCAAAACCACATAAAAGGGCATTCCCGCTTCAAACAAAGAAGGATATTGGCCTGACCAATTTGGGGTGACTAAAATTTCGCCACCAGGGAGGTTTTGCAAGGTTTCGAGCCTAGAAATGTCGTAGCTCAGTGTCACATAATAGCCGCGCAGCAAATCATAGGGATCCACCGGAACGGTTTGCAAAATCGCTGTTCTGCCTGAAACCTGGGTATAAACCGCCTGCGCTGGAACTGCCAAAATCAAGGCAACCTGAGCCGCTAGCGGCAGCCAAAACCGCCAGCTTGGGATGTTGTGAGTTGTCATGACACTTGCTCCGATGATGAAGTAGCCGAAGAGGGGGAAGCGGCAGGAAGAGTTGGCCGATTCAACACGCGGACGTATTGCTCAAACCACAGTCCGACGGCGATTACTGCAACGCCGCAGAGCAGGAATGTCAGCGATTTCAGTAATAGCCCAGTGTCATATTCCAACATACGGCTAAGCACTTGCAGCGTTAGCAGCACCATGCCGCTCCAAAACAGGCGGCGCTGACCCTCGGCCAGCCCTTCCCGCAGACATCCAGCAGCTAGCAGAAACAGCAGCACGTTAAAGGTGAAAGTGGCGATCGCCATAATCGGTGAAACGCTCCAGTGCCACAGTGCTACACCTGCAATGATTAGCAAGAATGTCAGCATTACGCCATCACTCTGGCTCAACCGCCAGTGCTGAGTACGCTGATCTGGACTAATTTGGTAAAGCCACTGCACCAGCGTTAACCCCATTAGGAAGAGCAGATTCGGGTTGAGCAGTAGCGGCAATCCGGTGCTAAACAGTTGAGCAAACTGGGTTGAAACCGAAGTTTCACTGCCGCCAAGCCACCAGTAGTGGTAAGACATGAAGTAAATTAAACTGCTCAAGTAAATCAGCGCCATTGTTTGAGCGATCGCCCGAAACGGCTTGGGGCGCGTCAAATGCGCTAATCGTCGCCAGGGATGCTGCCAAATTTCATCGTCATAGCTCCACAGCAGGGCCGGCGGTAAGATGAAAGCGATCGCCAACACAACACCCGGCGCACCATCAAACAATCGCTCCAAGTCAGCAAGAACCACCAAGAAAGACGAAAGGACAGCGATCATCGCCAGCCCAAATAGAACCCTAGAGCGGCACCGATAAGCCAGCGGCACAAACAGCACCCCGGCGATAATCGGCATATTCTGCATCATTAGCCCCAGCCCCGGCAGTACCCCCACGCTAAACAATTCCTGGATGCCTAGCCAGTAGCCAATTCCCATTAGCAAAATTGCCAGAACTCCCAGCGAAACCAGTCGCAGGCTGTATGCCATCGCTGCTACGCCCAGCCCCCAAATGAGGCACAAAGCATAAGCCGAGCCGCTGTGATGAAAAATCTGACCCATCAGCGCCATATTTGCGCCCAAGATCAGCGATCCCAGCAGCAGTAACCCTTGCCCAAAGCGCTGCTGTGCCCGCTCTCTGGCAATGGGCAAACTCAAAGGCTGCTTCCACAGGTAAAATCCCAGCGCATTTACGCCAACAAACAGCAACAGCAGCAGCAAAACTTTCAGCTCACGGGGAATCGCCTGCCAGTTTGCCGCGACAAAAGTAATAATCCCTAGCCCCAGCAAGATGCTGCCTAAGCCAACCAAAACGACGATGAAGCGATCGCGGGCGGCAGTATCCAGTCGATCAAATTCGTAAAGCTCTGACAGCCGCTGGTGTTGAGCTTGATCAATTACGCCATTTGCCAGCCAGCCGACTGCTTCTTGCCGAAGCTGCCGCCGAAACTTATCTGAGGCCATTTTGCACCGTCCCCAAGAATGATTTGAGTCGATGTTTCTGGTATCCCACTAATTAAACTATTTGCCTCAAAGGAATATGCCAGATGCACAATTGGTCTTTAGTGCGTCTGACCAGCGCTTTTTTGGCTCGCCAAACTCTTATCTCAACTTGACGTTTTGCAACTTCGTTACTAAGTTGATCAAAAGTTCGCTGTTAATGAATTGAGCCTGAAGCATCTGTTTGAGGTCGTTCATCTGCAAAGCAACCTTAAACTCCTCTTAAATCAGGTCTTTACCATGCGACTTAATCCGCAGCTTAAAAAAGTTCTTCTAGGTTTATTGTTTGTTGCAGTGATCTACGCTTTGATGGCATTGGCCCTGCGAGCGATAGGTCTAGAAAATGCCCAAAACTTTATTAGAAAGACAGGAAACTGGGCCCCTTTAATCTTTGTCGTGCTGTGTGCAATCAGCTTAATTCTTGCTCCTTTGAGTGGCAGTTCCCTCTTTGTTGCGGGCGGAGCTTTATTCGGCAGAGAAACAGGCTTTATCTTGAGCTATATTGCTACTTTAGCTGGATGCAGCATCAACTACTGGATCTCCCGAAGGTTTGGCCGTGGAGTCGCAAGCCGCTTCATTGGCAAGAAAAATTTAGACGAATTGGACGATTTTATCAAACGGCTCAAAAGTCACCACAGCATTTTCTATATGATTTTGATCATGCCTCTTTCGCAAGACATTGTTAGCTATGCCGTAGGTTTAACCAAAATTAAATATACTCATTTCCTGATTGCGTTAGTAATAAGTGGTGCAGTAGTTGTTTCAGCCTACATTTACTTAGGCAGCAGCTTGTTAGAAGCTCTGATTTGAAATATTGCAGCTCAAAGAATCGATGTGTTAAGCCAATTCTTTATAAAGATGAAGTTGTTCTGAGCAAGGGGCTTAAGCCCCTTTTCACTAAGGATCTATTGATCTATCCTATGCAAGCTCAAATTAGATTGGTACAAGGAGCCGCTTATGTTAACTAGCAATTTGCCTAAAACATTTGCAGAATCAGTCAATCTTGTTGAAGAATATGCGTTGCTTCAGATTGCAGAATCATCTTGTCAGCAATTGCTTCACTATCACAATGAAAATCATGTTAGTGCGGTAAAACGACGAGCTAGATTGATTTTTGAGGCGATCGCCCCCTTCCTCTCCCTGAACGAAACTGTCTTTCAAAGAACTCAATTACTAATCGATCTTTGTGCCACTGCTCACGATATGGTGCAGGTTTTTTCTGAGCATTCACCTGACACTTCTCGAAAGCGCCCTCACGGAGTTAGCGAAGCCGAAACAATTACCCAGCTAGTCGCTTACATCCACAATTTGAACCAGCAGATTTTTCAGCACGATCCCCGCAGTGATGCTGTCTTTACAGATTCAGATATTGAAATTATTCGAGAAGCAATAGAGGCGACTGTGTGCGAGTATGATGTGAGCGATCGCTCTCTCTATCAACCCTCGCTTTATCAAACCAATAAGTCACCAAACACAGTTGCATTGGTCATTGCCCTGGCTGATTTAGGCGCTTTAGGAATCGAAGGGATTGATGCCTATAACCAGGAAGGCAGACTCATCGTTCTGGAAGAAAATCCTGATGTGGTTTCAATCGTCAAAGTTCAACCCTGCATGAATATTGAGGCATTTAACCAGCTAGAACAGCAATACGAAAATGTTAGGCAGCGTCTTCTCAAACGCACTAACTTTCAAGTAGATTTTGCAAGAGGAAGGTTAAGGCGATTTGAGCGAGAGGTAGATAGCTTACATGAAGGTGCTATATACCAGTTGAAAACTCAGGTATTCAAATATTTAAACTCAGGAACGATCAAGGAGATTGAATTAACCACTCCGGCTCTTCCGGATCTGTGGTTAAAACCGTATAAGAGAATACAAAATTCTATTTGATCAACGGCTGAAACCCAGTGGTAGTTTGACATAAGTTTGCCTTATCATCGCAAAGCCAGAAGAGCCACCACTCCAACAAAAGGTGACACAAGTTTGAGGGAGTTGGTTGCATTTTTTGGGTTAGATAACTAGTTAATACCAATTCAATTTGAGCTTGCACAAAATGAACCCCAATGAGACAAGGGGCTTAAACCCCGTGTTCTATATGGCTTTATGGGCGCTGTAGGCTGAATGCAGTCGAAACCTACGGCATAGCAAAATCAGCCTTTCACAAGTTTTGTTATTCAGCCAGAGTTGCTGACAGCTTGAACGCAAATTCACCATTCATCACGCTTTTGTAGACTTTAACGGGTCATGTCCCCAATTCATCAGTGAATAGCGCCAGCGTGTATTTGTGACATCACCAGACGGTTGCTGGGCAGAGTGGCGGTGAACATAGCTGATTACCCACTTCATCTGCGCCAGATCGTCTTCCGTGTAGTCAGCCCGCTTCATTTGTAGCAGTTCAACGATGTGCCGACCGGATTGGTGCCCAGTTGACTCTTCGCTGCCGTCCTTTTGCCCCACTGCTTTAGAATCTTCCGTCTCAAGCCAGGATTCAAGCTCTCTGGAAGTCATGTTCACCGCAGTTTGGAACTCGTCAATCGTGGCTTTGCGATCGCCCGTCATCGTCCCGCTCCTATTGATCAATCTTTTTCAGCGACTCTGGCTTGTGAGCCGCCTCTTTGCCAGACTTTTCACTCTCGACCAGATATTCGGGATTTTCTTTAGAAGCGGCGACGTGATGTCCTTTAATATCAGTTTCTGAGGTTAGTTTCTTCTTCACCTCACCCGTTGTTTTACCCTGAGAGGTTTTCCACTCGACGCGATCGCCCTTCTTAAAATTCTCAGCCATGAATCGACTCCAACATTAATCTTTCTTAACTTTGCTCTCATTGTCAGCGGTGGGAATCCCAATGCCATCGGTCTTATTGAAGATTGAAGCGCTTCAGATTGTCTCGCACAAATCTTTCTCTTGTAGGTTGTTATTTCCAGGCGGTAAATTCTCGAAGAATGGCGTTGGCGAGGTTATCGTCAGACTAGTGTAGATTCTTGCTACGCACAGCCCTATTTTATGAGGAGTATTCAGCCGTGATTAAGAAGATAGCTCCGCCCACGCTGGTATCAATGGCGATCGCCACCTTTGCCTGGATCGCAATACCTGCTGCTGGTCTTGCCGTAACTCAACCTCTGCCTACGGAAAACGTTTCCGGCTCGCCGACAGTAGACTCACCGATGGAGACAGCAGAGTCCGACTGGGTAGCTCAGCTTTTTTACCCACCTGTGAATGAAGACCAGCAGGCATTGATGGTTTTGGGGCAGGGAACAGCAAGCGCCCCAGCAGACACGGCTGAAGTTGAGCTTTCCTTTACCAACTACGATCCCTACGCCATTCCTGAAGAAGGGCTGCTGCTGTTTAACGGTGCTGAGGCAGGTTCGTCTGCCCTACAGGCCCAAGCAACACCAGAAGACACCATTACAGAAGCTCAACTTCAGCCTGTCGTCGATGCCCTGGTTGCGGCTGGAATTCCGGCTGATGCGATCGAGGTCGTTATTGTGCCTGGTAGCCCAAATGTTTATCCTTACACGACTGATCGTGGCTCTGTCTCTTTTAACCTGAGCGCTCCCAGTCAAGAGCAGGTAAATCGAGCGGTGGATGGAGTCAATGAGTCGATCGCCGACAATGAAGAGATTTTCCTCCAAAATGTGAGCGTTCAATATTCAATTAGTGACTGCACGACGTTGGAACAGGACGCTTATCAGTCTGCTATTGGCGATGCACGAAATCGGGCGACGGCGATGGCCGCTGCAATGGGAGTCGAACTTGCGGAAGTGCCCTCCGTTGCAGAATCACCGTTTAATTTCCTGTCCCCGCCCTGTGGCTCTACCGACCAGGCGGCTCTCTACAATCCCTTTGGCTTCGGCACGTCCTATTACGATCCTGAAGCTCCAGCAGAAGTGCAGGTGAGACGAGATATTTTCGTGACGTTTCCGATTCGGTAGAGGTCAGCAAGAGGTAACAGGTTATCGGCAATGAGTTCCTACCCATTACCGATACCAGTAATTCTCTATGAACCTTGTGGAACAAGGGGCTTAAGTCCCTTGTTCCACAAGGTTTATTCCGTGCAAGCTCTCAAATCGAATTGGCATAAGTCAATCCACCACCTCAAAGCTTTTCACTTCGAGAACAGGGCCAATCATGGCGGTTGTCATGACATCGTTTCGCACTTGTCCTTGAACTTTGACCTGCAAGCCAGGTTGCAAGAGGTCTTTGGGTGCGCCCTGGTAAATTTCGTAGGATTCACCTTCACCTGTCACCAATGCCCAGGTGCCTGTGCCCATTTCTGATTTTTGAACGATCCCTTCGACTGTGATGCTCATGCTGATTGAGTCTCCGCTTTTGATCCCAGGTATGCCAGTCCAAAGCAGAGGAGCGCGTTAACGATCAGATAAGTCCGGGCGATCGCCCCACTTCCTAGCCAGAGGACTTCTGGCGAAACAATAGCACTGATTGCCAAACAAGAAGCCACCCCCAGGGCAGAGCCTACGGCAAACCACTTCCATTGAGAACTGCCCAACAGCAGCGCTACCAGCACCAGCGGAATCAGGACACTAGCAAAAATTGGATTTAACAAACTGCTGCCCTGAATCGCTCCACCTAGTTCAGGAATCGAGCTACCCAGAATGCGGAAGGGAAACTGCGGCGCGTCAAATACATACAGTCCGCGCAGAAAGAAGAGTCCGGCACTGCCTGCAACCAGCCCACTTCCCAGCGAGAAGCTGAAGATTGGCAGATAGTTTCGCAGCAACCAGGCTAGCAGGTACGACCCCAGCACCATACCGATCTTGGGCAATAGCGTCACCACGCCCCCGTCAAACCAGAAGCGCAGGTTGAGGTAGCCATTCTCGCGCAGCCAGCGGAAGAAATCGCGGAAGGTAATTTGCCCCTTTTGGGCTAGCTTCACGGCAGCGGTAGCATCCAACTGCCCTGCGCCAAAGTGGTTTAGCTCGTCCCCTTGAATCACCCTGGCAGATTGCTTTAGCACTTGAGCAATCTCATCGGGATCTTCAACGCCAGATGCTTTAACTAATGCTGCGACTCCAGCGACGTGAGGGGATGCCATGCTGGTGCCCTGGAAAGCCAGAAAAACGGCTTCCCCGGTTTCAGGGTTGATCGTTTGCTGAAGCACTCCACCTGAAGGATTATTGCCACTCGTGGAGCCACCGGGAGCGGAAATGTCTACCCCCGCACCAAAGTTAGAGTAGGGTGCTTTGACTCCGGTAGAATCCAGGGCAGAAACAGCAACTACTTTGGGATAACGGGCTGGATAGGAGGCAGAGTTGCTGTTGGCGTTGCCTGCTGCGGCGACAATCACAACCCCTTTGCTGTGGGCATAGTCGATCGCCTCTCGCATCAGGTCAGTGTCGCCACCCCCCCCCAGGCTCATGTTAATCACGTCGGCATTGTGGTCTGCGGCAAACCGAATCGCTTCGGCAATGTCAGCCACCGTGCCGCCACCAGAAGCCGCCAGCACTTTCAGCGGCATAATGTTGGCTTCGTGGGCGATCCCCGCTACGCCGTAGCCGTTGTTAGTGGACTGGGCGATTGTTCCGGCAACGTGCGTTCCGTGACCGTTATCGTCTGTAGCTTCTGTGCGATCGTTGACGAAATCGTAACCTGGGACAAATTTGGTGCTGCGGAGATCAGGAACCTGGCTTACTCCAGTGTCGATTACGGCGACCGTTACGCCAGCGCCTTTGGTTTCATCCCAGGCAGACTCAACTTTAATATTGAGGAAATTCCACTGCTTGGCATAGTCGGGGTCGTTTGGAACTTCTTGAGTGGTATAGATGTAGTTTGGCTCGATTGATTCGGTGTATTGCTTCAGGTCTGAGCGCCTAAGCCGCTTGAGCAGTTGGCGATCGCCCTCCATCACGTAAACATTATCCCGCTCAGAAAAAACGCTATTGAGTCGAGGAGTCGCGTTGAACTGTTGGGCGATCGCGCCCAATTCGCTTTCGATCTGCCCTGCCGTCAAGTCATCCCTAAAATCCAGCACAATAGACTCATATTCACCTTTGTTTGCCAGACCAGGGAAACTAGCCAGGGCAAAAAACAACCCCACCAAGAACAAGCCAGTTAACAGAAACCTTTTCATAAAACCCGCTTTGCCACAGCATCAGTTATTCACCAAGATAGCTCAAGCTCACTCCAATGGAAGTTGAGCATTGCTTAAAAAACGTTACTGAAAGTTATTGCGATCGCAGGCTTAAATTGAGGTGCAGAATTATGACAAGAGGACTTCTCTGGTTGCCGTTGCTAGCCGTCTTTATTGGGTTGGCCTGGGCCGGTTGGAACGAATATCAAAAACTGGAAGCTTATCGTATTTGGGCAGAGCAGTTTGAGCGGGCTAAGTACGATATTTATGCAGTATTAGGACAGAATGGCAGCACCCTAACCTGGGGCAAACCGACGCGCAAAGCTCCAATTGATTTACAAACGTTTTCACTAGAGCAGGTTTGCGCCATTCGACTATGGGCAGACAGCCAATCCTTTGATTTAGAAACGCCGCCGCACAATGGCCGCAAAATAGCCCTGGAATTTGAGCGATCGCCCAATGCAGAGCCAATCCGCATTCCCTTCACCGAGCTGTCTCTCGCGCTTCAGTGGGGCAAGCACCTTCAGCAAGACTTACGTCACCTCCAAGCTAAGTCCGCCGAATCCGCTGGATCATAACCTGATAAAATTCGTACCTTGATACTCGAAACCTGCTATATCATGCAGTCATAAATCGGTCGATCCCAAAAAAATCAGGACTGATGCAGACAAACTGCAAAGTTGGGCGATCCAAAAAGGCTTGAATTGCTTAGAAATCGGACTTCTACTTCATCCCCTTGTCCTAACAGCGATGACTAACATTGCATCCGTTTCTCGCACAGAATTGACAGAAAGACGGCAAAAATTACGCCGTCAGCGTCGCTTGAAAGTAGTTCAGGCGGGTTGGCGATCGCTAGCAGTCAGTGGATTAGCAGGCGGACTAGTTTGGGGAGCAACCTTGCCCGCCTGGACCATTCGAGCGCCAGAACAAATCGCGATCGAGGGCAATGAATTCCTTTCCAAAGAGACAATCCAGGCTCTCCTCCCGATCGCCTATCCTCAGCATCTCTTACAGCTTCAGCCGCAGACGCTAACAGCTCAGCTCAAATCTCAGGCATTCATTACTGATGCGACCGTAACTCGTCATCTATTTCCACCAGGACTGACCGTACAGGTTCAGGAACGCCGTCCCGTTGCAGTTTTATTAGAACAAGACCCAGTAGCCACCGCCTCGATTCAGTCTCCTGAGCGAACTCCATCCGCCGCATTGCCAGGGACTTCTCAGATTAAGCTACTCGACGAAACAGGAATATCAGTACCTCTGGCAAACTATGTGGGGTTAAATCAGTCCCCGCTTCCCAATCTTAGGGTTGTAGGAATGCCCAGCCAATATCTTCCTGAATGGTCAAAACTCTATTCGCAGGTCAGTCGCAGCCCAATTACAGTTACCGAAATTGACTGGCGAGACCCAGCTAACTTGATTCTTAAGACAGAGCTAGGAGTTGTGCATTTAGGTTCATACAGTTCCCAGTTTCCAAAACAATTGAATGCCTTAAACCAGATGCAAGAATTGCCTGAAAATTTAGACAGTAGCCAGATTGACTACATCGACTTGCGAAATCCTGATAACCCCTCGCTTCACGTGACTGAGACTGATGCTGTGCCAGAGAATACAGCAGATCCCGTCTCTCCTTAACTTTTGGCTATTGCTAATTCTGCGTCTGTTGCTAATTCCGCCTTGAAAATTAAGATTAACGGGCTGACGAGTCAGTGCTAGGATATTCCCTTAAAGAACGCAGTTGAAAAAGTTCCTACCTTTTGGATTCAGGTGGTCTTCCATTGGTCTAACTATTGTGTATTATTGGTTTTTCAAGCAACTTACCCTATAGTTGACTAGAGTTAGCAAATGGATAGAGTCTAGCTTCGACCAGGCAGGGTTGATGCCCTACTCGAACGGATTCAATTCAGGTCTTTTGATTCCGTCCACCGATGCCAAGATTTACAGGTACAAGTTCACTGAATCGCTTATTTTCCAAATTCAATTAGCGTCCAGCAACCAGTGATCGTCACCTGCACAGTTTTTAATAAGTGAAATCAACTTACTCTTCCAGTATCAATGAACACTTCAAATCCTTTTACCAACTCTGGGCTACACTTAAGTCAAGTTCGCGATGCCAGAGCCATGCTGGGAGAGGAATCCAGGAGCGATGAGATCGTGCCTAGCAGCATAGCCAGAATTAAAGTAATCGGGGTCGGTGGCGGTGGGTGTAATGCCGTCAATCGAATGATTGCTAGTGAAGTTTCGGGCGTAGAGTTTTGGTCTATTAATACAGACGCTCAGGCTCTAACAAACGCATCTGCTCAGAATCGGCTTCAAGTAGGGCAAAAGCTAACTCGCGGTTTGGGTGCAGGCGGCAATCCAGCAATTGGTCAGAAGGCGGCTGAAGAATCGCGAGATGAAGTCGCCTCCGCTCTAGAACACGCTGATCTGGTCTTTATTACGGCTGGTATGGGCGGCGGAACGGGCACAGGTGCAGCTCCCATTGTCGCAGAAGTCGCAAAAGAAGTTGGGGCCTTAACCGTAGGCGTTGTTACTCGTCCTTTTACCTTTGAGGGTAGACGGCGCACCAGTCAGGCAGACGAAGGCATTGCGGCGTTGCAAAGCCGAGTCGATACGCTAATCATGATCCCCAATGATAAGCTGCTATCGGTAATTTCAGAGCAGACTCCGGTACAGGACGCTTTTCGAGTCGCAGACGATATCTTGCGTCAGGGCGTACAGGGTATTTCAGACATTATTACAATTCCGGGCTTGGTCAACGTTGACTTTGCAGATGTCCGGGCAGTAATGGCAGATGCAGGCTCAGCCCTAATGGGCATTGGCGTGGGTTCTGGCAAGTCGAGGGCTAGAGAAGCGGCGATGACCGCAATTTCTTCTCCACTGCTGGAGTCCTCAATTGATGGAGCGAAAGGGGTCGTGCTTAACATTACGGGCGGCTCTGACTTGACCCTACACGAAGTTAACTCAGCCGCAGAAATTATCCATGAGGCGGTTGATCCCAACGCGAATATTATCTTTGGTGCGGTGATTGACGATCGCCTCCAGGGTGAAGTTCGGATTACGGTCATTGCTACTGGCTTCTCGGCTGAACCGCAGGCCGCGCCTACCTCTAGGGTGACAACGCTAAAGCGCAGCGTCAGCGCTCCAGCCATTACCCCAGCACCTTCTACAATTCCTGAATCCAGAAACAAACCTGGCTTAGATATTCCTGAGTTTTTACAGAGACGGCGGCCCACTCGTTAGGCGGATCGCCTGGATCTACGAGAGGAAGGCTATCAGCACGAGAACGTGAGCATTCACCATCAGGGGCGGCAGTATGAGAACGTCCGTACCTACACTGTTTTGGAAAAGCTAACTGAAGAACTGGCCCCCAACGATTGGTATTTTAATGTGGTGCTACGGGGTGCTATCACCTGTGGTTTGCCTGAGCCATATTGCTGGCAGCTATTTAACCATATGCATCAGCTTCAGCAACGACGCGGACCGCAGAACCAACTATTGCGCTCAGCCTAAAGCAACCCTGAAGCAATTAAAAAAGCCTGCATAAGCAGGCTTCGGACTGATTAAGAATCAAAACAAAAAGGTAGCAATTAGCTAATCTGGTCAGATACTTTGGAAACTAGAGTTAGCTAACCGCCCATAGCCCAACTATTCTGCTTCTACCAGCTTTACCTTAGTGGCTAAACCGATTAATTGTAAAAATCGGATTGTCATCCAGGTCATATCAATCTCCCACCATCTCAAACCGTGACGGGCAGAATATTGAAAAGCGTGGTGGTTATTGTGCCAGCCCTCACCGTAGGTTAGCAAGGCGACCCACCAGCAGTTGGTGGAGCGATCGCCTGACTCATAGGTGCGGTACCCAAATTTGTGGGTTGCACTATTAACGAACCAGGTGCAGTGATATACCACAACCAGCCGTAGAAAGACTCCCCAAACGACAAAAGACCAGCCTCCAATCAAGTAAAGAATCGCAGCAAAAACGACTTGAATCGGCAGAAAATACTTTTCTAAAAACTGGTAAACCGGATCATTGGCGATATCTTTTGTATATCGAGCAACTTCTTGTTTTGCGGGCACTTCATGCAGCATCCAGCTCATGTGGCTCCACCAAAACCCCTTACTAGAATTGTGATGATCCAATTCTTGGTCAGAGTGAACATGGTGATGGCGATGTAGCCCAACCCATTCAATCGGCCCACCTTCGAGCGATAAGCTACCAAAAAAAACCAGGAGGTACTCTAGCCATTTAGGAGTCTGGAAACTGCGGTGCGTCACTAGGCGATGCCATCCCAGCGTGATGCCCAGACCGCCCGTGAGCCAGTGCAGAAATACGGCAAGGCCTACCGCCGTCCAGCTAAAGTTACTGGGAAGAAAAGCGAACAGTGCTCCGACATGAATCGCTGCCATAAAGAAAATGATGGGCCAGGTAATACGAGGTTCGGTTGATGTTGCAATAGTCATGCAGTAATCTCAATGTGAATTTTGCAGCCCAATCTGCGCGACAATAAGCTCTGTGAATCTTGAAAAAGCAAGCACTGGCAGGGTTTTGCCAACCTTGCTTCGGGCGAAACACAGACATCTTCTCCCAAGACTGGGGGGACAAGATATTTAACCTCCGGCAGAAATCAGATGGCAGGTTTAGAAAACCCGTGAATTCAACTCATTTTTGCGAGGAGGTTAACCGTGAACAGCGTTGAACGACTGCGACGAGCAGAACAGGCACTATTCCAGATTTTTTCTGGAATTGACGCTCAGGTCAAGAAAAATCTGAGGCGAGTGCTAGCGGCTCTGCGTCATCACCGGGTTGGAGTCCACCACTTCGCCGGAGTGACGGGCTATGGGCACGACGATCTGGGACGGCAAGTCCTGGATCAGGTTTTTGCCGAAGTTATGGATGCTGAAGCTGCCGCCGTGCGGGTGCAGTTTGTCTCAGGCACTCATGCAATCGCCTCTGCCCTGTATGGGGTGCTTCGCCCTGGAGACGAGATGCTAGCCGTAGCAGGTGTCCCCTATGACACTTTAGAAGAAGTAATCGGTTTAAGGGGGCGGGGTCAAGGTTCTCTAAAGGAATTTGGCATTTCATACCGTCAATTAGACCTTGTTTCCGAAGGAATTCTGGACTGGCAAGGGTTAGAATCTGCGGTGCAAAAGCATACTCGTTTAGTCTTAATTCAGCGTTCTTGTGGCTATTCCTGGAGACGGAGTTTGGCGATCGCCGACATCGAAAAAATTGTTCGTCTGGTTAAACAGCAAAACCCTGACACCGTTTGCTTTGTCGATAATTGTTACGGCGAATTCATCGAAGACCGAGAGCCACCCGCAGTCGGGGCCGACCTGATCGCCGGATCGCTGATCAAAAATCCGGGTGGCACCATTGTTCCCGCAGGCGGCTATGTGGCGGGACGGGCCGACCTGGTAGAAGCCGCCACCTGTCGGCTCACGGCTCCCGGTATCGGCAGCGCTGGGGGAGCCACCTTCGACCAAAATCGGCTGTTGTTTCAGGGGCTATTTCTCGCGCCGCAAATGGTGGGGGAGGCGATGAAGGGCAATCACTTGACAGCTTACGTGTTTGACCAGTTGGGCTATCCTGTGAATCCGCTGCCGTTTGAGCCACGTCGTGATGTGATTCAGGCAGTACGGTTGGGTTCCCCAGAGAAGCTGATTGCCTTCTGTCGAGCGATTCAGCAGCATTCACCCATTGGTTCCTATCTCAGCCCCGTTCCGGCTGAAATGCCGGGTTATGAGAGCCAGTTAGTGATGGCAGGCGGCACCTTTATCGATGGCAGTACCTCCGAGTTTTCGGCAGATGGCCCGCTGCGAGAACCCTACACCGTCTTCTGTCAGGGAGGAACGCACTGGACGCACATGGCGATCGCCCTAGAAGCCGCGATCGAAGCAATCGGGGCTGCTTAAACTTCCAATCAATCTGGAAAGTGCGGGTTTTTGCCTTATTCCTATCCTCAGATAGTTTCCTTTAAGATGTGGGCAAGTTATGAGTATTAAGAATTCCAAGTGAGAATACGGTATGGCAGATAACAATGAAGAGAATCTTGATCAATTTCTTTATCCCCGTGCGCGTTTTCGGGGAGAGTTTTCTCCGGAGCATCTAGCGTTTGATGCTAATCTGCAAGAATTTGCTCAGCGAGTATCTCTCATTTGTGGCTTGGAGACGGGGGGCAAACTGCCTCCTGAAGACGCATACCACCAAATTAAGCAACTTTGGAGGGAGTTGAAAAAATCTAAAGACAGCTTGCTCAGTGAACCAAAGCCGCCCAGACCTGAATTGCCGCCAGAAGAGTAGGCACTGCGTTCCATCAAAGAGCGGCTTGCTCAGTCTAAAGTCCATTCCCCTGGACAATGTACTTAACGGTAGTTAACGTCTCTAAGCTAATTAACCCTCGGCGATGTCCCTTCTGGTTAGACACTCCTAGTGAGATAGGGTTGCCTGGTTTTGGGTTGCGCCTGAATCGCGGGGAAGCATTGATATAGGTCATGGCGCTGTTAATTCCCAAAGCAAATTGGCGGCTCTCCTGATAAGACTCGGTAGCCAGACAGTCAGCATGACCGCTACTGTGCTGATTAATCCAGGCGATCGCCGTCTCCAATCCATCCACTGCTTTGAAAGCAATCGTTTTATTTAAGTAGGCTCGTCCCCACTCAGTCGGTTCAACCGGGGACAGTTCCGGGAAATGGGCTGCTAATTCGATGTCGCCTTTAATTTTGAAACCCTTTTCCTTCAAGCTGTGCCAAAGGGTTGTTAGAGAGGAGGCTTTATGCCCGCGATGAATTAGCACCTTCTCGATCGCATTCACCGGATCAGGATCGCTCTGATGGCTGTCTAAAATCATCCAGCGAGCTACATCCATGCCGCCAGAGGGCGACCAGTAAAGACAGCAGTTGCCGATTGCAGTTTTTAAGACGGGCACTGTCGCCTGCCGAATCACCTGCTGTACCAGGCTAGCCCGACCATAGGGGATCACCAGGTTAATGTACTGATCTTGCGTCACCAGTTCCCGGATCGGGTCGCCCTGGTCAGCCGGGATTAGTTTTAGGGCATCTCGCGGTAAGCCAGCATCTTCGATCGCATCTTGCAAAATCTCAGCAATCACTTGATTGGAATGGCTGGACTCACTGCCTCCCTTGAGAATCAAGCTGTTGCCCGTGCGAATACACAAACCCGCTGCGATCGCCGCCAGTTCTGGAAAAGCTTCGTAGATCAGCGCGATTACCCCTAAGGGCATGAGTTGACAGTACGTTTGGCACTGATCTACCTGAAAAGGTGTGTTTAACACTTGCTGGATAGGATCAGATAGCTCTCCCAACCGCTGCAAAATTTGTACTGCTGTTTGGAGCCGTTCAGGTGTCAGTTTCAGCCAGTCCAAAATTAACTCCGGTACGGCCATTTCACGACTAGCTTCCAGGTCTAGCGTATTTGCCTCCAGGATGTCATCCTGTCGCTCATTCAAAGCTTTTGCCATTCCCTGAAGGGCGCGACTGCGATCTGCTCCTTTCATTGCCGCTAAAACCAGAGAAGACTGGTGGGCAGAAAGAGCAGTCGCCACTACGTCAGATGAAGAATTTAAAGAATTCACTACCATCAGCTAACGTCTGCAAGCCAGCCAAAGCATAAAGACAAGCAGCACCGAGAGGAAAAGAGCCGCAATCACCCGAAACGTGATACTTGTACTCAGAGGTGACTGCAAGGTGGTGATCAACAGTAGAAAAACCAACCCAAAAATGATCGCCAGAGTCAGCGACAAATATCCTCTGCCCAAACTGGAGTGTGCCATGCTCCACTGATGCCCAGACCAGCGCCAGGCCCGTTTATAAGGGTAATTGGTGGAAAGCTGCTCAATTACATAACCCCCTTCTTGCACTACAAATATTTGCTGACAGCGATTGCAGCCAAACGCCTCAGTCAATGCGATCGGAGTAAGCCGACCACGGCGGCGGCAGGGGCAAGGATAGTCAGAGTTCAGGTCAATCTTGTGATTCTTCTGAGATTGCACAAGCAGCGGCGGCGCGAGGTGACTGGAGTGGAAAATACTAAAGCGAACGATTGCCAGGAGTGGCTGATTACCTATCCTTGACGGCTGTGACAGAAACCTGTCAGACACCCAAAAACTGAACCTTATCAGAGGTTAATGACGGCTAATTTGATTCAGTCAGTTCGATTCTAACACTCCTCAATTTAGCTCAAAACTCATCTGGTCTTGTAATAGGGCAAGACCTTTTTCGGAAAAACTTTTGGCTGCACAAAACTTGAGCTAGGAGAGCAACTTAAGGGGTGCAAAGACTCTCAAAGCGGGTAACGCGATTCGAACGCGCGACATTCACCTTGGCAAGGTGACGCTCTACCACTGAGCTATACCCGCAAATTTAGACTGTTATGTATGATGTCAGAATTTGAGAGATTTGTCAAGCAGTTTTTGGGGCTAGGGGCTAGGGGTTGG